>Ga0247843_1000419_pt1 | contig 101339 bp, 76 predicted proteins | sample LaCruzMarch2017__FD_192420 | JGI IMG/M metagenome (GOLD analysis project Ga0247843, IMG submission 192420) | Freshwater microbial communities from meromictic Lake La Cruz, Castile-La Mancha, Spain - LaCruzMarch2017_8m | ecosystem: Environmental > Aquatic > Freshwater > Lake | place: Spain...
GTCCAGTTCACGAACGCGTAACCGGCAGCCGCGATGGCGGAGAGGTTCACGATGGCATCGGGAGCAAAGGTGCCCGCGCCGCTCACGCTGCCGGCGGCCGCGGACGACGAGGTTGCGGCGATGGCATGGGTGGTGGGGAGGTCGGCCAGAAGCGTGATCGCGAGGTCGCCCGAACCGCCGTAGTAGCTGTTCCCGACGCGCCGGTAGTGGGCGTTGTTGCCGCCGCTGCCGGTCGCATGACCCCAGGTGAGCGGGTAGCCGTATTGGGAGGCCTCGATTTGGAACCAGTAGCCGGTGTCCGCGGTCGCCGTGAACGATGTGGGCAGCGTCACCGAGTAGTCGAACATCTGGGTCCCGCCCGTGAGACCGGCCGGAGTTTCGTTGGCATTCCCGGTGACGGTATACTTCTTGAGATAAGGGTTCGCGAGGTCCGGATAGAAGCCGTTGGCGGTGGAGCCGTAGATCTTGATGATGAATTCCGCCACCGGATTGGCCGCCTGGTTGTTGCCGATGTAGCCGCCCCGCCAACGGATCTCCGAGATGTCGGTGGTGGCGGCGAGGGTGCATTTCTCGAAGCGGTATTCCATGCCGTCGACATTCCCGTCCGGCAGCATGTAGGAGGAAAGCAACAGGGTTCCCGAGTTCGCCGGCGGCTGGTTGAAGACGATGCCGGGATCGCTCGCCGTGGGGGTGAAGTTCGCGACGAGGTCGCGGTCCACGGCGGCGGTGAACGTATAGGCCGGGATCGCGCTCACCGGCACGCCATTCTCGGTCCAATTGACGAAGGTGTAGTTCGGGAAGGCAGTCGCTTCCACGGTGATATTGCTGCCGTTGACGAAACTGCCGCCGCCATCCGTGGTGCCGCCGGTGAGCGGGGCGGCAGTCGTGGTGATCCGGGAGCCCGGCGCGAAATTTGCCACCAGGGTGCGGTCGCCGGCGACGGTGAAGGTGTAGTTCGGGTTCGTGCCGACCACGGCTCCGTTCTCGGTCCAGTTGACAAACGCGTAGCCGGGTTCCGGCGTGGCGACGAGCGGCGCGGCCGAATTCAGCGGATAGAGGCCGGTCTCGGTGATGGTGCCGCTGCCCGCCGGCGAGACGGTGGCCGCGATGGTGTGGACCGGGCCGTCGCTGGTGACGATGCTGAACGCGGCGTCGCCCGGGACGAACTGGAAGTAATAGTCCGCCTGGCCGGGGATGCGCCGGAAGTACGATCCGTTGCCGGCCGCCGCGGCAAAGCCCCAGTAAGGAAGCCCGTTGGCGAACTCCGCCTCGATCTGGACCCAGTAGAGCTTGCCCGCCTGTGCCTGGAACACGGTGGGCAGCACGAAGTGATAGTCGAACATCGGCACCCCGCCGAACACGCCCGCGCTGGTTTCACCGGCATTGTTCCCGGTGTCGTAAGCTATCAGCGTCGCCGGCGTGCCCGGGTAGCCGGGTCCCAGCAGCGGTTGGGAAAGCCCTGGCGTCGATTCGTAGATCGACACCCGGAAATTCACCAGATTACCGCCCCAGTAGGCCATGTTTGGATCGTAGCCGCCGCGCCAGCGGATTTCCGTCACCGCCTGCGCCGCGGGCACGCTGAACGAGTCCCACACGAACTGGTCATAGTCCGTTCCGTTGGGCTGGTAGCGCGACGAGCTGAACAGGGTGCCGCTGCCGTTGTGGGCCTGCTCGAAGACCACGCCCGCGTGAGCCGCGAAGGCGCAGAGCAGCGGAAGGAGGAGGGAAAACAACCATCGTTTCATCGGCCGGTCGGGGAGTTGGAGAAGACGAAGACCGCGGTCTTCATCGCCGCTTCAACTTCCGCGCGCCGCGGCCGGCACTCAAAGGAGAGTTCGTAACAAAATGGTAGGACGGCGCTCAGGGCACGACCTTGATCCGGTAAAAGCGCTTGCCCTGCGCGGGCGGGCTGCCGGTGAGCGTGAATTCGTCGGTGAAGCTTCGGGTGGAGGCGGTTCCGACCGAAGAAGGATCGGTTTCCTCGGTGGGCGGCCTCACGACATCGGTGAATGAGCCCTGCAAGGAATCGCTGAACTGGACCCGATAGCGGACGCCGCCGACGGAGCTCCAGGTGATGACTGGATGGCTGTTGGCATCGCGCGCGATGCCGGTGATGCGGAAGACCGACGCGGCATTGCTGGGATCGGTGTTGGCTTCATATTCGGCGAGGTTTGAGCTGCCGTCGTGGTCGGAGTCGAACACGGGATCGCCGTTGGTCGGGTGGCCGAAATGGAGCAGCTCCCAGGCGTCCGGCATTCCGTCCCTATCGGTATCGGCGGGCGGGGCGGTGTTGGCGAGGATCCCGATATCGTCGATGTTCCAGCCGGACATCGGACGCGCGCCGGTCTTGAGGATGCGGTAGCTCCAGCGGAGGCGGACCGTCGGTTGGTTGTCGGCCAACGCGGCGATGTTGACGTGCTGCTGGTTCCAAGTGCCGTCGGTCGCTTCCAGCCCGTTGGCCCAGATGCGGGTCCAGGTGGTGCCGTTGGTCGAAAGATGGATATCGGCCTGAACATAGAGCGAGGCGTCGGAGTTGAGCCAGCGTTGGAATTCCAGCACACAGTCGGTCTTGCCGGTGAGGTCGAGCGCGGGCGTGGTCAGGCTGAAAGTCGCGCCGAGCGCGGTGGAGTAGTTTCCGTTCAAGTTCACGCCATAGACCTTCGTGCCGGTCGCGCCGCTGGTCGGGTCGGGAAAGCCATAAGTGCCGCCACCACCGAGGCCGTTCGGATGGCCGAAGGCCCACGCGCCGGTCTTCGCCCAGCCGGGGTCGGTATCGAGCGGGAAGAAAACCACGCGTTGCGTCGGGAGCACGTCGAGCGCGACATTCCGCTCCTGCACTGCGCCTGTTAGAGTATTGCGGAAGGCCAGCGTGCCGGAGTAGTTGCCCGCGGACAGCGCGTTCGCCGCTGCATTCACACAGACGCTGACGGTGACCGATCCGCCCGGGGCGAGCTGGCCCGACGCCGGCGTGGCGTCGAGCCACGACTGCGAATGCACGGCCGCCCAGTCGAGCGGAGCCGCGCCTTGGTTGGTCAACGTGTAGGTCTGGCAAGCCGGCAGGAACGGCCCGCCTTGGATTCCGCTTGCCGCGAAGCCGGGCTCCGGTGTGGCGTGCAGGTCGTCGCCGTTGTCGAACGCTTCGATGACGCCCGCGGTCATCGAGCTGTCCGGACTCCATGCGCTGGATCCCATGCCGCGCTTCGCGAAGCCGGCCCACAGTTCGTTGTGGTTCGCGCCGCCGCTGTTGACCACGTCGGCCTGGATGATGGCGTCCCGCGCTTGCAGGAAATTGGGGTCCGGCGGCGAGAGCTTCATGCCGTCGGTCACGAGTTGCAGCGCGAGTTCGTTGCCGGTGGCAAAGCCGTGTTTGGCGATCAGGTTGGAGCGTACTTCCCACAGCGCGGCGCACCAGATTTCGCCCTGGTTGTGGACCTCCGCCGGATTGAGCTGGGCATTCGAGCTGAAGAGCGGATTGCGCGGGATGCTGCCGTTTTGAAGCTGCTGCGTGAGATGGCCGAAGGTCAGCGGGCTCTTGGTCATGTCCGTCGAATACGGGTAACGCCGGATGCCGAAGTAGTAGTTGTTTCCGGTAGGGATATAGCCCGCGTAAGCACCGACCGCGTAGCAACCGTTAGGGTCTTCGCCGGGCTGGCTCAGCAGCGCGAGCGCGTAGAAGTCCGACCAGCCCTCGCCCAGACCGTTCGTTTGCAGCGCGCTGATGCCTGTGCCGCCGCCGACCAGCCGGTAGCTCATACCGTGCGCGTATTCGTGGAGCACGATCTCCGCGTCGAGACTGCCGTCGTGCTGCGGCGTCGCGTAGTTCCAAAGATACATCTGCATCCGCGGCGGATTGCCGTCGGGCAGCGTCGTCATGTTGGCGTTGTTGAAGCCGCCGCCGTCCTGCGCGTCCGCCTGGAGCGCGTCGCCTTCCACCCCGCCGCGGCCGAAGTTGTCGTTCTGGAAATTCCCCGCGGCCTCGTCGAAGCCGAGCTGATAGAGCCGGTCGTGCATCCAGTTGCACCAGTAGAAAAGCTGCACCGTGCTGGCGTCGCGATGGGTCGAAGGCGCGAGCGCGAGGTCCTCCGCGAAATCGAACACACGGTCCGGCGATCCTTGCGGCCGTGGCAGGTCGGCGGCGTTGTCGAAGTTCAGATCGGTATGGGCATCGACGTTGTTGCCGGAGGTTTCGTTCGTCCCGTCGGGAATCCAGCCCTCGGGCGAGGCGGTGAGGTCGAGCGCGCCGAAGGTCACCAACTCGCGCGCAACGAGCGGCGGCTGAGCGGGCAGCGGCGTGGCGTGACCGGGCGAGAAGGGCGACGGGCTGTCGCCGGTGTGGACGCGGTAGCTGGCGTCGCTGATCGACTCGGTCAGGCAACGCCGCAGGTGCAGCGTGCCGTTTTCCGCGTCGATCAGGAGGCGGAAAGTTTCACCGCGGGACTTCGGCGTCACGAACAGGTCCCAGCACAGCCGGAGCGTGCTGCCATTCGTCGGCAGCCAGATCAGCTTCGCGTCGGCGTCACCCGCGAGCAAGGCGGCTCGAAACTTCTGCCGTCGCTGCTTTCCCGCGGGCCGGTCCGCCGCGACCAGGTCGCTTGCCCCGAGGGTCAGTCCAAGCGAGCCCGCCGCGCGGACGACGGCATCGGCCGCGGTGATCACCGGCCTCGACGGGCCGATGGCTTTCGAGGGATCGGCGATGAAGCGGTCGGCCAGGTTCACCAGCTCGCCGTGCTTCGTGACGTGGGCCTGGATGACCGCCTCGAAGACCGCGATGCCGCCGAGCTCCTGCTGCCAGACGGTGGTGCGCAGGCCGTTGTGCTTCGCCGTGAAATCGCGCGTCACCACCGCCCCGGTGAGCGCCGACGCGTCGTGGCCGAAGACTTCGCGATGCCCGTTGAGATACGCCTTCACCACCCGGTGCGGATCCGCGGCGGGGATCGCGGCGAGCTCCGCTTTCGTGAGGCCGCAGTCCGGTCCGGTCAGCAGGCCGCCGCGCCGTGTGAGAAAGGCGGGCCTTCCCAGCACGCGGTCCATTTCCACCCGCGCGCCGCGGTCTTTCATCCGCGGCACCGCAGCCGCGGCCGGGGCGGCATGACGCGCGTCGATGTCCGGCAGTTGCTCGGAGCTGACGGCCGCCTGGAGACCCGTGGCGAGCAGGCCGAGTGCGATGAGGTGTTTCATGACCTCAGTCGTCGTCATCTTGTTTGCCTTCGCCGGACTCGTTCTCGCCGAGCTGCAAGGTCACTCCGGTGCCGGGCAGTTTGACCGTGGCCTTGTTGGCATCGTGCGACGCGAACAACACCGCGATCCACGTGCCGGCCACGATGGCGATGACCAGGCCCCAAACCGCGTGACCGGATGAAATGGCATCCTCCGCCTTGCCCGACTTCTTGCCGGTGACCATGGCGAGCGAGATGTTCTCGCGATGCCGGATCGTGTGCCACGCCAGTCCCGCGAGGTGCAGGACGATCACCGCGAGCAATGCCCAGGCGAACGTCTCGTGCAGCTCCTCGAATGCTTCTCCGCCATAGCCGCTGCCCGAGATGAACAAGGCGGGAACGAGCAGGAACATGAGCACCGCGGCCACCGCCGAGCCGGGATTGTTTCCCGCATAGAGCTTCGTCTTCGAAACGACGGCGCTGATCAGGTAGCCGGCGACTTCACGCGGCCGCACCGGGAAGCTGGAAAACCGGGAATAGCGCGAGCCGGCGACTCCCATCACGACGCGGACGAACAACAGGAACAACGCGACGATCCCGAAGATCATGTGCAGTTGAAACAGCGGCTGCTCGTCGTCCACGAGGAATCCAATCCCGATCGCGGTGGTAAGGGACGCCGCGAAGCCCCAGTGAAACAAGCGGGCGGGGATATCCCAAACGAGGGTCTTGGTCATGGCGGATGAGCGTTAAGGTTTTGCAAGGCGGAAGAAGCGGCGGCCGGCCGGGCTCGGGATGGAGATCTGCTTTTGACCGCCGCTGGTGGTCACCGGCTCGAGCGATGGAGCCCAGCTTCCGGCGCTGAGGTCGGGGCTTTCTTCCAGTATCCAGCCGGCCGCGCTTTCGGGCCATGACAGGGTGAAGTCACCCGCGGCCTGGGGCGAAAGGCTGAGCACGGGGAGCTCGGGCGCGACGGTGAAATTCGCGACGAAGTCGTAGTCGGCATCCGCCGTGAAGGTCACCGGGTTGGCGGTGCCGGCCGGCAATCCGCCGAGCGTCCAATGGCTGAACGCGCGACCGGAAGACGGCGTCGCGGTCAGCGTGACGCTCGCGCCATTCCCGACGACTCCGGCACCGGTGATGCTGCCGCTTTCCGCCGGAGCAGCGGTTGCGGTGATCGTGCGGTCCGTCGCCACGTAGGTGGCGGTCAGCGCGGTGTGGTTCGTGAGCGAAAAGGTGTAGCTGGGATCGGTGCTTTTCACGGTGGATCCCTGCTTCCAACTCTCGAACGCATAGCCGACCGCCGGGATCGCGTTGACGGTGACATTCGAGCCGTGCGCATAACCTCCGGCTCCGGTGGCCGTGCCGCCGGCGACTGGCGAAGCGGTCAGCGTGACGATCGGGAAGTTCGGCTCGAAGACCGCGGTCAGCGTGGTGCCGTAACAGACCATGTGCTTGAGAACGGGGTTGGTGCTCACGACACGCGGCGCGCCGCTCAGGTCGCCGAGGCCGGCTCCTTGCCGCCAATGGACGAAGTGATACGCGCCCGCCGGCGTGGCGGTGATGGTGATGAGCGTTCCGCCGTTGTAGCTCTTGCCCGCGAGACCGGCGGTGCCGGCCAGCACGACCGTGCCCGAGTAGGCGGGGGAAACCACCCCGTTGATGAAGCTCGTGTAGCCAGGATAGCCGAAGTTCGCGACGAGGTTTCGATCTTCGGTGGCGATGATTTGGAACAGCCCGCCGCCCTCGGTCGGGAGATTCACGAGTTCGCCATTCTCCATCCAGCCGAGGAACGACACGCCATCCGCCGCGGAGATATCGAGGTCCACGACCTCATCCGCGTTGAAGGTGCCCGCGCCGCCGACATTGCCGTAAACGGAAGGATTCGGCACCGCGTTGATGACATACGGCCCGGTGTTCGGACCGGAGAAATTCGCGGTCAGCGTTTTGTTGCCATCGGCCGGGAAGGTGAAGCTCGCCGACGAACTGACGACGACTCCGTCTTCCGTCCAGTTGAGGAAATTCCGGCCGTTCGCGGGCGTGGCGGTGACCGTCACGTTGGTGCCCGGCGCGTGGGTGCCGGCACCGCTCACGGTGCCGCCGGCGGCGGGGGAGCGGCTGAGTGCCAGGGTGACGGGAACCGTCGCCGCATCGAGCAGGGTGAAAGCGGCATCGCCGGCCGTGCTGAGGTAGCGGTAGTTCCCGGTAACGGCGGGCACCTGTGAAAAGTGGGTGCCGTTGCCGCCCGTGCCCGCGCTCCACTGCCAGTTCGGGATCTCGTTCTGGGTGGCGAAGATTTGCAACCAGTAGGTCTGGCCACCGGTCATCACGAAGCCGGCGGGCAGCGTGAAGCGGTAGTCGTACACGCCGGGCGTGGCGGTCGGGGTTTCGTCCGCATTGCCGGTGACCTGCCAGACCGTGCCCCCTGGAAGCGCCACGGTGTTGATGCTGATTTCGAACCCGCCGGGCATCGATCCCGTGCGGGTGCCGCGCCATTGGATTTCACGGAGCGTCCGGGTGGCGGGCACGCTGAAGGAGTCCCATACGAACTCATCGAAGCCGCTGCCATCCACTCCGTACTTCGCGGAGAGGAAGCCTCCGCTCGCGGGTGCCGGCGGCTGGCTGTAGGCGACTGCCGCGTGGAGCGGGCCGGAAAGAAGGAGGCACGCGAAGAGGGAGGCCGGGAAGCGCATGGGAGGCAGGGGATGGCCGGCAACGCCGGGTGAAGACAGCGCGAGCCATCTGATGACAGATGGCTCGCAGGGAGTTTACGATGCGAGGAATGGGGTGGATCAGGATCCGCCGCGCTTGCCGGGGTTCCACTCGTCGCGGGTCAGCGTGCCGCTGTCGTTGCGGTCGTATTTGTCGAATTTCTTCAGGATCGAGGACGACTTGGTGCCCGGCTTGAAAAAGCCGGCGAACTCGTCCGGCGTGATGTCGCCGCTGGTATCTAGGTCGGCGAGATCGAAGGCGCGCGGGCGGTTGTTCGAGTCGTCGGGCAGGTTGTCGTTCTTGTAAACGTTCCACTCGGCGAGGGAGACCAGGTCGTTGTCGTCGGTGTCCGCCTTGAGGAAGCGGGCGCGGATTTCGACATCGGACTTCTTGCCGGCCAGGGTGGTGGCGAACTCGGCGTAGGTCAGGGAGCCGCTCGAGTCGTTGTCGGCGGCGTTGAACTTCGCGGTGTCGTCGTTCTCGTTTTCCGGGATGGTGTCGTCCTTGTAAATGGTCCACTCGGCGAGCGAGACGCTGTCGTCGTTGCTGGTGTCAGCCTTGTTGAACTTCTCGAGGATCTTGCTCTCGCGGGTGCCGCTGGAGAAGGTGGTCGCGAACTCGGCGAGGGTCAGGCTGCCGGAACTGTCGGCATCGGCCGCGGCGAATTTCGCGGCGTCGTCGGCCGGGCTGTCATCGTTGCCTCCATCGTCGTTCCCGCCGCGGCGGGCGAAGGCGCTGCTGGTGAGGACGGTCGCCAGCGCGAGCGCGGTAGCGGCGGAGAAGTGGCATGGCTTGGCTTTCATCACGGCGCCAGGATAAACGGATGCCGCGGCGTTTCAAATGCCTCAAAGTAACGATATGGCAGGATTCCCGGCCTTTCTCCGGGGTTGCGGGCCGGGGGAATCGGCCGCTAGGCTCCGCCCGTGTCCGGGAAAAACATCGTCTACTTCGACCTCGAAACGCAGCGCAGCTTCGGCGACGTGGGCGGCTCCGCCCACAAGGACAAGATGGGCATTTCGGTGGCGGTGACCTACAGCACCGCCCGCGGCGGCTACCGGATCTACGGGGAAAGCGAAGTCAATGAACTGGTCGCCGAGCTGGTCCGCGCGGACCTGGTGGTCGGCTGGAACCATGTCGAATTCGACTACCCGGTGCTCCAGGGCTACACCGTTTACGACTTGCCGGCCCAGACGGTGAACCTGGACATGATGCTGGATCTCCAGGACAAGATCGGCTTCCGCCTCAAGCTCGATGCCGCGGCTTCCGCGTCACTCGGCACCGGCAAGTCGGCCGACGGCCTCGACGCGCTGCGCTGGTGGCAGGAATACAAAAAGACCGGCAGCAACGCGCCGCTGATGAAGATTGCCGAATACTGTGCCTTCGACGTCAAGGTCACCAAGTGCGTCCATGAATATGCGATTGCCAACGGTCATGTGAAATACCGGGACCGCGGCGGGCACCTGCAAGAGATCGCGGTGGCCTGGTGAGGCTGCGTTCGCTCAGCCGACCACGCCGATCATCCCGAGCACGCCCCATACTGCGGCGAGGAAGAATCCGATCAGCAGGACGGTGAAGATATAGACGCTGGTGGCGACGTGGCTGCGCTTGGTCATGGCCCGGCGGTTGTAGGTCCGGGGCGGCGGGCTTGCCAAGGACAAAGCCGCGGGGGGTTCAGGGGCTGGGAGGCTTGCGCCAAGATGCCGCGGCCGCTTTTGGGAACGCGCCGGGTGCGTTTCAAATGCCGCGGCGCTCACCCGGCCGCCGCGAGGATCTCTTCCAGCGCGGCCATCCGTCCGATCCCTTGGTAGCCACAGGCCAGATCACCCTCGGCCGGGCCGACGAAGCGGCAGCCGTCTTCCGTCAGGCGCGCGACGTTGCGCTGGACCGCGGGGTGCTGCCACATTTTCCCGTTCATGGCCGGGGCGATGAGCACGCGGGTGGTCCGGGGCAGCGCGAGGTAAATGGAAGAGAGCGGATCCGGCGCGAGGCCGTTGGCGAAGTTCCCGATCACGTCCGCACTGGCAGGTGCGACGAGGAAGAGGTCGGCGCGGTCGGCGAGTTCGATGTGGCCGGGCTTCCAGCTTTGCTTCTCATCATCCAGGGTGACCAGCACCGGGTTCCGGGTGAGCACCTGAAGAGTCAGCGGCGTGATGAATTCGGTCGCGGCGCGGGTCATCACCGCGTGGACCTCGTGGCCGGCTTTCACAAGCTGCGACGCGAGGTCGGCGGCCTTGTAGGCGGCGATGGAGCCGGTGATGCCGAGGACGATGGTCATGAGGGAGAGTGAAGTGCCAAGTGGGGAAGTTCCAAGTGCCAAGCGAGCCCGCGGCGAGAGGTGTCCACTAGGAAGTGCGGAGAACTGAGGAATTGCGGGAGCCAAATATCAACCGCGAAACACGCGAAAGGGCGCTAAATTTGAAGAACCGGAAACTCAAAACGGACTTTCGGCTGTTTTAGATTTCGCGCCCTTTCGCGTGATTTCGCGGTTACTCATCGGAAGGAAACCCGGAATCCGGACGGAGGCGGGCGACGCGGAGGCGCTCGCCGACGAGCAGCGACTTGAAGCGGACGAAGTCCTCCTCGGGGGTCGCGGACAGGAGGCGGTAGCGGTATTCCGGCCAGTGGCTCATTTCGCCGATGGCATTGCGCAGGCGCAGCTCGATGACCTCGTCGCTGTCGGTGCCGCGGCCGCGGAGGCGACGGGCAAGCTCGGCCTCGTCGGGCGGCATCACGAAGAGATCGACCAGCGCGAGGCGGATCGCCGGATCCTGGCAGGCGCGGACTTGGGCCGCGCCTTGGACGTCGATGTCCATCACGACATCGGTCCCCCCGGCGAGTCGTCCCAGGACCTCGCTGCGCAGGGTGCCGTAGTGGTTGCCGTGGACCAGCGCGTGCTCGAGGAAGTCCCCGGCGTCTGCCTTCGCGGTGAACTCTTCCACGGTGAGGAAAAAGTATTCCTTCCCGTGGGTCTCGCCGAAGCGCGGCGGGCGGGTCGTGCAGGAGACGGAAAACTCCGCCTCCCCTTCCGCAGCAAGCCGCCGGCAGAGCGTGGATTTCCCGGAGCCCGAGGGACCGGAGACGAGGTAGAGGATGCCGGTGCGGCCCATGCGGATGGTAGATCGTGGATGGTAGATGACCTGCGGTCTGCTCAGACGCTGGCCTTTTGCCTTTCATCTGCCATCTCGCACCCGTCCTCCGTAGCCTTGGCGAAGGAGGATCTGCCATCCGCCAGCAGCGGCTCGGAGAGCCCCGAGCGGACCAGCAGCGGCTCGAGCGCGGCGTCGCGGCCCATGAAGCGGCGGTAGAGTTCGTCGACGGGCGCGGAGTTGCCCTTCGAAAGGATGTGCTCGCGGAAGGCGGCACCGGTTTCGGGATCAATCACGCCGTTCTCCTGGAAGCGGGTGAAGGCGTCGGCATCGAGCACTTCGGCCCACTTGTAGGAATAGTAGCCGGCCGCGTAGCCGGTGGGCGAACTGAAGAGATGGTTGAAGCGGCGCGCCATGCTGGGCGAGTCGGTCTTCATCGGCACGCGGTAGCTGCCCAGGATCTCGCGGTCGACCTCGTCAAGGTCGCGGCCGGCGTAGCGGTCGAGGTGGATGTGCATTTCCAGGTCGAGCTTCCCAAGCGCGAGCTGGCGCATGAAGGTGATGGCGCCGAGGTAGTTCCGCGCCGCGATCATGCGGTCGAACAGCGCGTCGGGGATCGGCTCACCGGTTTGATAGTGGCGGGCGAACAGGTCGAGCGACTGGCGGTCCCAGCAGAAATTTTCCATGATCTGCGAGGGCAGCTCGACGAAATCCCAAGGGACGTTGGTGCCGGCCAGCGAGCGGACGCTCACCTCGCTGAGCAGGCCGTGAAGCAGGTGGCCGAACTCGTGGAAAATCGTTTCCACCTCATCGTGGGTCAGCAGCGCCGGTTGCTCACCGACCGGTGGGGTCATGTTGCCGATGATCAGACCGAGGTGCGGCTCACGGGCCGCGCCGTTGCCACCGGGGTGGCCGGTGAACAGGCAGTTCATCCAGGCGCCGCCACGCTTCGATTCGCGCGGATGCCAGTCGGCATAGAAGGAGCCGAGGTGCTCGCCGGTCTTTCCATCGAGCAGGTCGTAGAACTTCACCTCGGGATGCCAGACTTCGATCGCGTCCGCCGGCGCGTCGGCGGGCCGACTACCACGATCGTAGTAAGTCGCGGCGCGCTCGTTGATGGTGATGCCGAAGAGCTTCGTGCAAAGGTCGAACATGCCTCCCATCACGCGGTCGACCGGGAAATACGGGCGCAGCGCCTCGTCATCGAGGTCGTATTCCTCTTGCCGGCGCTTCTCCGACCAGTAGGCGAACTCCCAGGGCTGGAGGCCGTCGACGGCGGTCGCGGTGTTGCGCGACTTGTATTCGCAGAGCGCGCGGTATTCGGCGTGGAAGGCGGGCTGGATGCGGTCGTGCAGGTCCTCGGTGAATTTCAGCGCGGTCTCGCCGTTGCGGGCCATCCGGCGTTGCAGGGTGAGGTCGGCGAAGTGGTCGTGGCCGAGCAGGGCGGCCTTTTCACGGCGCAGTTCGAGGATTTGCCAGACCAGCGACGTGTTGTCGTGCTCGCCTTCGGACGCGACTTTCACCGACGCCTCCCAGACCTGGCGGCGGATGCCGTCGTCATCGAGGTGCTGCATCAGCGGGAACATCGAGGGCATCTGCAGCGTGAAGCGCCAGGCCGGCGCCTCTTCGGTGGCCACGCCCTTGGCGGTTGCGTTCGCCAGCGCGGCGGCCTTGGCGGAAGCGGGCAGGCCGGCGAGCTTCGACTCGTCGGTGATCACCAGGTCCCACGCGTTGGTCGCGTCGAGGACGTGCTCGGAATACTGTTTGGTCAGCTTCGAAAGCTCGGCCTCCACCGCGGCGACGCGGTCCTTTTGGTCCGGCGGCAGGTCGGCGCCGGACTGGGCGAAGTCGAGCATCGTCTCCTCGACGAAGCGCTTCTCGACCGGCGGCAGCGCGGCGGCGGCGGGCGATTCGCCGAAGGCCTTGAGCACGGCCCACAGGCGGGGGTTCAGCGGGATCGCGGCGTAGTGCTCGGAAACTTCCGGCAGCATCGCGTTGAGCGCGGCGCGCTGGGCGGGTTCGTCGCCCACGGAATCGAGGTGCTGGAGCCGGCCCCAGCCGAGGTTGAGCGAGTCGTTGGCCTTTTCGAAGGCGCCGAAGGTGTTCTCGTAGGTCGCCTCTGACGGCGTGACCTGGCAAACGGCCTCCAGATTCGTCTTGGCGAGTTCCAGCGCGTGGCGGATGTCCGGCTCGACCGCCTCCGGCACGAGCGTGGACCAGCGGACGTGAAAGCCTTCATCGAGAAACGGATGCATGGGCCGTTTCCTAAGCCACGGCGGGGCGGGTGGGAATGTCGAATTTCCGGATGTTTCGTGAGGGCCGTGACACGGCGGGGCTGAGGATTCAGGGGCAGGAGGATACAACGGAATCGGCGGGAGGGATGGAATGATTTTTGCGAGCGATCCACCACGAGGCACGTATCCGGTGCCATGCTGACAAGCTCCCGCCTCCCGTTTTTGCTCGCCGCCGCCCTGGTTTCCGGTGCCGCCGCCCTGACCGCCGCGCCGCTCAAGCTCCACGGCATTTTCTCAAGCCACATGGTGCTCCAGCGCGACAAGCCGATCGCCGTTTGGGGCTGGGCCGATCCGGGAGACGTGGTCGCGGTGCAACTCGGCGGCGAATCGACGGAGGCCAAGGCCGGCGGTGAGGGCCGGTGGACGGCAAGCTTCGCGCCCCGTCCGGCCACCACGGTGCCGATGGAACTCCGGGTGGCCTCCGGCGACGAGAAAATCGAGATGAGCGACATCGTCATCGGCGACGTGTGGGTGATGAGCGGCCAGAGCAACATGGCCTTTCCACTCAAGAATGTGGCCGGGTCCGACATCGAGGCGGCGCAGGCGGATCTCCCGCTGCTGCGGTTGTTCTCGATCGACCCGAACGAGCAGGCGGAATTGGCTTCGGACATACCGGCGGAGAAGATCGCGACGCAGGGGTGGGCGGTCTCGAATCCCGGAACGACCCTCGAGTTTTCGGCGATCGGCCAGGCCTTCGGCAGCCGGGTGCAGCGGTCGCTGGGCATTCCGGTCGGCGTCATCAAGAACTCCCGCGGCGGCGCCTCGATCGAGGCCATCGTTCCCTTCCACAAGTTCGACGATCATCCGGTGGCCCAGCGCTATGCGGATTCGGTGAAGAAGCGGATGGCCGCGTTCGATCCCCGTGCGAAGGCCCTCGAAGTCTGGCAGAACCAGACGAACCGCGCGAAGGCCAAGGGCCTGCCCGAAGCCAAGTGGCCGAAGAAGCCGGAAGCCAGCGAGAACCTGAGCTCGTGGGACATCCCCGGCAAAAGCCCCAGCGACATGGGGAGCGTGCACAACGGCATGTTCGGCGTGTTCAAGGGCTACAACATCAAGGGCGTGCTTTTCCACCAGGGATTCAACAACGCGCTCAATTCCAACTGCCGGCCGGAGCTCTACCGGGTGCTGATGAAACTCATGGTCGAAGGCTGGCGCGAGGATTTCAACGACCCGGCCCTGCCCGTGGGGGTGATCGGGTTCTGCGCCGGAGGCGATACCCAGAACGAGGACAATTTCGAGGCGCTGTCCCGCGCCGGAGGCCCGTACATCCGCGAATCCCAGCGGCTCGGCCTGGCGGACGCCGGGGACCCGGAACACACCGCGTTCATCCCTGGCGACGACGTGCAGGTTCCCGGCCTGCATCCCGCGAAAAAAATCGAGCACGGCGATCGGGCGGCGCGCTGGGCGCTTGCCAGAATCTACGGACTGAAGGGCATGCGTTGGGACTCCGCCTCGCTGGTTTCGGCGACGCCGCAGGGCGACGAGATGGTTCTCACCTTTGACAAGAAGGTGATGCCGGATGACCGGAGCAGCATTCCGCGGGGATTCTCCATCGCCGGCGAAGATGGAAAGTTCTACATGGCCCACGCCCGCTATCAGGCCAAGGAGGGCCAGAACCGGTGGACGGATGCCCAGACCTACAACACCAACATCATCCATCTGTGGAGCCCGCTGGTCGCAAAACCGGTGGCCGTCCGCTACGGCTGGGCGACCAGCCCGATGGGCAATCTCAAGGTCGATGGCCACCAGTCGCTGCCATTGCAGGGCTTCCGCACCGATGCATGGGACTGGCCCGAAAGCGACGATCCCGCGGTGAGCGCCGTGGGCCGCGCCGAAGGGAAGGAAATGGACCGGGAGGCCGCCGAACAACTGGAGTTCCGGCGCACCGAAGAGGCGAAACGCGGCGTCGAGATCCTTGAACGGATCAAGCTGCTCGGCCGGACGAAGAAGTGAGGGGCGTCGGAACCATCCGGTCCCCATTCTGTCATCGCTAACGTGCGATGCCTTGCGTTTGCCCTGCTGCCGGGTTCGCCGGAATGAAAACAGGGGCGGCCTTTCATGTCGGACGATGGTGGGCCGCGACCTCCCTCCGAAAGAATCCGTAGCGGGTCGCGTAGCCGCTTTGCATTCCCTCCGGCCACTTCTCCCCCACCCGTTCCATCCCAGCCCATCCATGAAATCGCTCCTCCACCTCGTTGCCTCCGTTCTTCTTCTGTCGCCCATCGGAATGGAGGCGAAGCCGCTCAAGGTCTTCATCCTCGCCGGCCAGTCGAACATGGAGGGCCACGCGCGCATCGAGACTTTTGATTACATCGGCGACGATCCCGCCACCGCGCCGCTGCTCAAGATGATGCGGGGTGCGGATGGAAAACCGGCCGTCGCCGAAAACGCCTGGATCTCCTATCTGACCGGCCATTACGAAGGCAACGCCAACGGCGAGGGCACCGGCAAGCTCACCGCGGGATACGGTGCCCGGGGCTCCAATCCCACCCAGGACGGCGGCAAGATCGGCCCCGAGTTCACCTTCGGCCTGGCCATGGATGCCGCGCTCGACGAGCCGGTCCTCCTCATCAAGACCGCATGGGGCGGCCGGAGCCTGAACACCGAATTCCGCCCGCCCAGCGCCGGGCCATACGAATTCAGCGAGGCGCAGATCGAGCAGATGAAGAAGCAGGGCAAGGACATCGAGGCGGAGAAGGCCAAGAAGGCGAAGGAATCCGGGCGCTTCTATCAATTCATGATCGACCACGTGAAAAGCGTGCTCGCCGATCCCAAGCGCGTCTGCCCGGCCTACAATCCGGCCGACGGCTATGAAATCTCCGGTTTCATCTGGCTCCAGGGCTTCAATGACCTCGTGGACGGCAGCACCTATTCCAACGGACCCGATGGCAAGACCCGGGATTACTCGAAATACAGCGGGTGGATGGCCGATTTCATCCGCGACGTGCGCAAGGACCTCAAGACCCCCAAGATGCCCTTCGTCATCGGCGTGCTCGGCGTGGGCGGAGTGAATGCGAACGAAGGCACGGTGGCCTTCCGCAAGGCGATGGCGGCTCCCGCATCGCTGCCGGAATTCAAGGGCAACGTCGCCGCCGTGGAAACCGCGCCGTTCTGGGCGGAGGAACTCGATGCCATCGACCAGAAACGCGCCAAGGTGAAGCAGATGGGTCACCTGCTCAAGGTCAAGGCCAAGGGACATCCCAACGCGGACGGCTCGATGGACGAGGCCCAACAGAAGGAATACCTCAAGAAGTACGAAGCCGAACTCATCAGCCCCGAAGAAGCCGCCAAGTGGACACGCGGCGCGTCCAACGCCGGCTATCACTACCTCGGCTGCGCCAAAACCTTCGCCCTGATGGGCAAGCATTTCGCCGAAGCCAATCTGGAGATGATGAAGGGACGGTAATCCCGCGCACCGGTTGCTTTCCGGGTTCCCACGGGCAAACTCCCCATCATTCTCCCCCGCTCTCCTGCGGATGCAATTGTCCGCAACAAAGGCGCGCAATCAGGGTTCATTACCCCTTCATGCACAGGACCTCGCAGCTTCTCTCAGCCCTGCTGGCCGCGCTGACCGTCGGCTGGCTGCCAACTACCCTTCACGCCGAGGATGACTACTACACCGGCGAGTCCGTCTACGAGCTGCGGCCCAAGCCCGAGTCACACAAGGACATGGGCCACATCGGGCCGACCGGCATCCTCGCCTTCGTGGATCGGGGCGTGGTGGTAAAGATCGAGGGTGCCCGCAAGTGCAGCCCCGCCGAGGGCAAGGTGGAAGCCGGCGAGGTGATCCTGGGCGTCAACGGCCAGCCGCTCAAGGGCCTCAACCCCTTCGTGGTTCTCGGCAAGGCGATCACCAGGGCGGAGTCCGGCGATGGCAAGCTGGTCTTCGATCTGCAGACGAAGTCGGGCACGCGCCAAGCCACCATCGCCATTCCGGTGATGGGTGCCTACGGTCCCGACTGGCCGCTGGATTGCCCGAAGTCGGCCAAGATCGTCGAGCAAGCCGCAGCCTTCTACAGCAAGCACGTCAGCGAGTCGGATGACATGGCCATCCCGATCGCCCTGCCCTGCCTGTTCCTGCTCTCCACCGGCGACGATGCCCACCTGCCCGTGGTCAGGAAGCACCTCCAGAAGTTCATCGATCAACCCAACAGCATCGGCGACAACACCTGGAACAACGGCTACAACGGCATCCTGTTCGCCGAATACTACCTGCGCACCGGCGACAAGGACGTGCTGCCCTTGCTGCAGGCGGTCTGCAACGACGCCAGGGAGCGCCAGAACTTTGACAGCGCGTGGAAACACTGGGGCTCGGACATCAATCCCTCCTACGTCGCCGGCGGACTGATGAACCCGGCGAGCACGCAGGTGCTCACCTCGCTGCTGCTCGCCAAGGAGTGCGGCGTGAATGTCGATGAGAAGACGCTGACCAACGCGCTGCGCTACTTCTGGCGCTTCGTCGGTCATGGTGGGATTCCCTATGGCGACCACCGCGCCGAAGGCGGCATCGGCTCCAACGGCAAGGATGCGATGATTGCCGCCGCCATGCAGGTGGCGATGGGCGCAAGCGGCGACACCTCGATCTATGCTTCCGCCCGCGACTACCAGAGCCTCGCCACCTTGGACTCTTATCCCGGCATGATCATGGGTCACGCCGACAATGGCCGTGGTGACGGCATCTGGCGCGGCGTGGCTTCCAGTTACCTGTTCGGGAAAAAGCACGAACGCTTCCGCGAGGTCATGGACAACACCACCTGGTGGTATGACCTCTCGCGCTACGACGACGGTGGCGTGGGCTTGGCGAGCTGTCATAAGTTCAACGATCCGGGATCCGGCGCCGCCGCCGCGATGATCTACACCTCGCCGCGCAAGGCCCTGCGCATCCTGGGTGCCGCGCGCTCGAAGCACGCCAAGGATTTTGAATTGCCCGCGCGTCTCTGGGGCAACGATACCGATCTCGCCTTCCACAGCATCGAACCCGCCGCCGGTTACGGCAAGCATGGCGCGGAGATGCCCACAGAGCGCATCATGCGCCTGATCGGCACCGCCTACAGCGGTGGCGAAGTGGCCGGGAACCCGGACTGCGTTTCGCTCGATCAACTGCTACGACTGGTGCGCCACCATGGTTACAAGGCGCGCTGCCAGGCGGCGAAGGCACTGCGCATCAAGGGCGAGATCAAAGTGCTCGAAGCACTTCTGCAGGATCCCGATCCGCGCCTGCGCCGCGCCGCACTCGATGGCATCAACGACTGGAATTACTACTTCGGCCCTGGCAAGGAAACGCTGGCCGCCGAAAGCTTCACCCCGCAAATGATCGAGTCCATCAGCGCCATGATCTCCAATCCGAAGGAATCGACCTACGTCGCCGAGGGCGCCTTGTTCGCCATCTCCCTGATGCCGGTCGAAGCGGTCGGAAAAAGAATCGATGCCATCATGCCCTGGACCAGGCATTCCGACTGGTGGCTGCGCGAGGCCTCCTTCACCGCGCTCCAAAGCCTTGAGCGCGACCCCGCGCTCTACACCAGCGTGGTGCCCACCCTGACCAACCTCATGGTGGCGGAAGGCCACACGATGCCGCGCCGGAGGATGAACGAGGCCTTGGCCGATTCCCTGAAGAAATTCGGATCCAGGAGCGCCATTGGTCAGCAGCTTGCGAAGGGTTTTGATGCGGCCGTCTCTGAAACCGAACTCATCGAAGGGCCCCGTTCACGCGAAGGTAAATACAACATCACCCACGCCATCGCCATGGCGACAAAAGTCGCACCCGAAACCACGCCTCAACTCGTAGAGTTGCTGGCCGATCGCGGTTTGGAGCAACTCGACGACAAGGAGCTGATGCAAATCATGCATGGCGGACGCGGCCTGGCCGGAATGCTCGAAGTTCACGACAAGCTCAAGGGCGACGCCCGCGAGCAACTCGCAACCGTGCTCCATGAGAAGTACCGCCCGGAACTCACCAAGAGGCTCAAAGCTGGAAAGGGCGACGACACCAAGATGATCGATGCGCTTCTGGGCGTCATCCAGCTCCGCGATTCCGACGCCGGCTGGAAGATCCTCGGCACACCGTCGCAAACGCAACGCGCGTGGCACTATCTGTCCTTCGAGCCCACCGCGGAAAAGGACATCCTGGCCAAACGCGAAGGCAGACGCCACCGGAAGGTCACCCTGCCTGCCGGCACCGGGGATTGGTACAAGCCTGAGTTCAACGCCGGCAGCTGGCAGAGCGGCCCGGCGCCCATCGGCAAGGGCGGCCATCCACGCGCGCCCAAGAATCTGAAGCACGCCTCGCCTTGGGGCGACGGGGAGATCCTGCTGGCCCGCACCACCTTCGAACTCGATGCCGTCGACTATGACCTCTACCGCTTGCGCACGGTCTGCACCCAAGGCTTCGACGTGTATCTCAATGGCGAAAAGATCGAGAGCTACGCCGCGTGGGCGGATCCCGGTGAGAACCGAAAGTGGCCCATGGCCCCGAGGGATGCCGCTCTGCTCAGGAAGGGCACCAACACCATCGCGATCTACACCACGCTCGTCTATCCCTCCTCCCAGAAGCCGAAATGGAAGGACGAGGTCTTCGGCCACGTGGATTGCTACATCGAGGGACTGCGCAAGGAAGACCTGTATTGATCCCGGCTTCGCCGGAGCCATCAATCATCAGTTGGAAATCGGAAATCATCGCGTTGCGCCTCAGGCGGACCGCAGAACCGCAGCGCAGCTACGCTCATCATCAACAATCCATTGCCCACACTCACCATGAAGATAGTCGTCATTCTCCCGGTGATTTTGCTCGGCGCATTTTCCGCCGCGCAGGCCGCCCTGGACCCAACGCCCCGGCCCAACGTCGTCATCCTCCTCACCGACGACCAAGGCACGCTCGATGCCGGATGCTACGGCTCGGCGGACTTGAAGACGCCGCAGATGGACGCGCTGGCTGCGGCGGGTATCCGCTTCACGCAGGCATACGCGCACACCGTTTGTTGCCCATCGCGTGCGGCGCTTTTCACCGGGCGACATCCGCAGCGCGGCGGCGTGCAGAACTGGACGCAGGGTGACCGGCATGGGAGCGACGCGCGCAATTTGAATATGGCGGCGGAGGAACTCACCCTCGCCGAAGTGATGAAATCCGCCGGCTATCGCACCGCGCTGTTTGGCAAATGGCACCTCGGCGCCAAGCCCGGCCACGGGCCGCTGGACCAAGGGTTCGAGACTTACTTCGGCCATCTCGGCGGCTTCATTGACAATTACCGGCACTTCTTTCTGCACGGACACGGCTACCACGATCTCTACGAGGGAAATGAGGAGTTGTTCCGGCCCGAGGAATATTACCCGGACATGTTGACCGAGCGCGCCGTCCGTTTCATCGAGGCCAACAAAACCGCGCCTTTCTTCATGACGGTGGCCTTCAACCTGCCGCATTATCCCACGCAGCCGAGCGCCAAATTCAAAGACGCCTATCCCGATTTGCCGATGCCGCGTCAGGCGTATGCGCGGGTCATTTCCACCGTGGATGAGCAAATCGGCCGCGTGCTCGACACGCTGGATGCGAGCGGTCTGCGGTCCAACACCATCGTCATCCTGATGAGCGACAACGGGAATTCCACCGAGAACTCCGCAGGCATCACCGTCGGGAATCACAGCAGCGGCTACCCGCGCGGGCACTACTACCTTGCCCACGGCGGCGGCGGGAACACCGGGAAATGGACCGGCCAGAAAGCCACATTCCTCGAAGGCGGCATCCGTGTGCCGGCGATCATCCGCTGGCCGGCAAAACTTCCGCCGGGCCAGACCCGCGATCAGATCGTCACGATCATGGATTGGTTCCCGACCGTGCTCGAACTCTGCGGGATCAAACCGGAAGCGGGTGCGCCCGAACTCGACGGCCGGAGCATGGCCAGCGTCATCGCCGATCCGAAAGCGGCGAGCTCCCATGATGTGTTGCACTTTGGATGGGCCAAGGACTGGGCCGTTCGCCGGGGCGACTGGAAATTGATCGGCAAGTTCGACAACAAGACCAGCACGATGCGCCATTCATTGCATAACCTCGCCGAACCCCAACCCGAGGTGAAAGACCATGCCACTGAGCAGCCGGAGATCGTCAGGGAACTCACCGCCTTGCATGAGGCGTGGGCGAATGAAGTGGAGTTGAAGTCAACTGGCGGATAACGCATTCAAAAATGAAAATCATCACCATCTGCCTTCTCGCCCTGTCGCTGGTTTGCGCCGCAGCCGACAAACCCAACATCGTGGTCATCATGGCGGACGACCTTGGCTGGCGGGATCTCCGCTGTTACGGCAATGCGCAGGTGGACACGCCGGCGCTGGATCAGTTGGCCGCGGAAGGGATGCGCTTTGCGAACGGGTATGCGGCCTCGCCGGTTTGCACGCCGACTCGTGCGGCGATGATGACCGGGCAGTCTCCGGCGCGATTGCGGATCACCAATCACGCGCCGGGAAACGGTGTCGGCTTTGCGCTGAAGGACTCGCCATTGCATGAGGCCGAAAATTTACGCCATCTCCCGCTCGCGTCCGTGACGATTGCCGAACGGCTCTCGGCGGCCGGCTACGCCACGGCGCACCTCGGCAAGTGGCATCTTTCCTACAAGGCGCGGGACGAGCAAGGAGTCGCGGAGAAGGATCTTCGCCCGGACAAGCAAGGTTTTGCGCTCAATGTCGGCGGTAACTCCGGCGGCGGTCCGCCGGGCTATTTCGCGCCGTATCGCAACCCGACATTGGTGGACGGGAAAGACGGTGAATACCTGCCGGAACGGCTCGCCGACGAGGCCATCGCCTTCATCCGTCAGCATCGGAGCGGACCTTTCTATCTGAACTGGTGGCCGTTTTCCGTGCATTACCCGATGCAGGCGCGCGAGGAAACGATCGCAAAATACCGTGCGCGTGGTGACATCAAAGACCCGGTCTATGCCGCGATGATCGAGGACATGGACACCGCCATCGGACGCTTCCTCAAGGCGCTCGACGAGGCCGGTCTGCGCGACAACACGCTGGTCATTTTCAAGTCGGACAACGGTGGCTACAGCGGCGACAACCGTCCGCTTCGTGGCCTCAAAGGAATGCTCTACGAAGGCGGCATCCGCGTGCCGTGGATCGTCCGCTGGCCGGGCAAAGTAAAACCGGGCACGACCAATGCCACGCCCGTGATCAGCATGGACTGCTACCCGACACTGCTTGAAGCCGCCGGCCTGCCCCCGACCCCGGACCATCCGCTCGACGGCAAAAGCCTGTTGCCGTTGCTCACGCAATCGCCGGGCTTTGCGCGCGACGCCCTCTACTTCCACTATCCCAATTACGCCTTCCACAAACAGAACCGCCTCGGCAGCGCCATTCGCGAAGGCGAATACAAACTCATCAAAAACTACGACGACGATTCGCTGGAGCTTTACGACCTGACGAGCGACCTCAGTGAGAAAAACAACCTCGCCACCCAATCACCCGCGCTCGCCAAACGCCTCGCCGAAAAGCTCGACGCGTGGCTTCGGGAAAGCGGCGCGCGCTTCCCCGTGAAAGCGCAGGCGAAATAGCAAATTCCTAACAGTCACCCTATGAAATACATCCTGCCCATCATCGCCACCCTGCAACTGGCTCCGTTGCCTGCCGCGGATGTGCCAGCCCGGGGACCGAACATTCTCTTCATCATTGCCGATGACGCCTCGTCTCACTTCGGCGAGGCCTACGGCTGCAAGTGGGTGAAAACTCCGAACATCGACCGGCTCGGCCGCAACGGACTGGTGTTCGACAACGCCTACACGCCGACAGCCAAGTGCACCCCGTCGCGCTCGGCCATCCTGACCGGGCGCAATCCATGGCAACTGGAGGAGGCCGCGAATCACCAGTCGCAGTTCCCCGTGAAATACGTGGCATTCAGCGAGGCGCTTGGCCAGGCCGGCATCTCCGTCGGCGGGGGCGGCAAGATCTGGGGGCCGGGGTCCGCCCTGACGGCCGAGGGCAAACCGCGCACATTCGGATTCAACGAGGAAGGAAAAGGAAAGGGCTTCGAGGCGTTTCTGGAATCACGCCCCGCCGGAACGCCCTTCTTCTACTGGTTCGGCAGCCATAAGCCGCATCGCAACTACAAGAAGGATTCCGGCATCGCTGCGGGCAAGAAGACCTCCGACATTGATCGTGTGCCGGGCATCTGGCCCGACAACGAAACCGTCAGGCGGGACATGCTGGACTACGCGTTGGAAGTCGAGGGATTCGACGAGCAGGTGGGCACACTGCTGCAGGCGCTCGAAGCCAGTGGCGAAGCGGCCAACACGCTGGTGATCGTCACCTCGGACAACGGCATGCCATTCCCCCGCTCGAAGGGCCACAACTACGACATCTCGAACCGCGAACCGCTCGTCGCGTGCTGGCCGGCGGGGATTGCCAGGCCGGGGCGCCGTGTCACGGAGTTCGTCAGCTTCATTGATCTGGCGCCAACCTTCCTCGAGCTGCTCGGCGTGGACGGCGCGAAGGCCGGTATGTCGCCGATCACAGGCCGTAGCTTCGCCAACTTGCTGCGGGGAGAAGCCGATCCGTCGCGCGATTCCGTGATCCTCGGCCGTGAACGGAACAACGCGAAGGCGCGGCCCGGGACGCCCTCGGGCCTCGGCTATCCGACGCGCGCAATCCGCCAAGGCGATTTTTTCTACATCCACAACTTCGCCCCGGACCGCTGGCCGTGCGGCGACCCCAAACTCGGCCTCAAGGACACCGATGGCAGTCCGACGAAATCGTTGATCGACGAACTCGGCGAGGGAGACCGCTTCTGGCAGATGTCCTTCGGCAAGCGCCCGCAGGTTGAGCTCTTCGATTTGGCCAAGGACCCCGACTGCATCCACAACCTCGCTGAAGATGAGGCTTACAAGACGAAGGCGGCCGCGTTGCGCGAAAAGCTCTTCGATGAACTCAAGAAGCAGAGCGACCCGCGTGTGCTCGGCAACGGCGATGTCTTCGAAAACTACGATTCGGCAGGCAACAAGAAACCCAAACAGAAGGGTACGAATTGATCATTCCAGCCGCTGATGAGGCCGTCGAGGAACCACCGGGAAGCACACTCATGCAAGCCAACCACTTTCGAAAGGCCTTCGCTGCCCTTGTCGCCGCTCTGCTGTGCAGTCTGGCGGGCGTCGCTCATGCGACTCCCTCCGCCTTGCAACTGCCGAAACTGTTCAGCGACAACATGGTCTTGCAACAGGAGAAGCCCATCCGTATCTGGGGCTCCGATGCGCCCGGGACGGACGTGATCGTCACGCTCAACGGGCAGTCGCAGCATGCGACGGCCGACAAGGAGGGCGCGTGGCGTGTGTCGCTGCCGGCGATGAAGGTGGACGGCAAGAAGCACACGCTGACGGCCAAGGGCTCGACGACCATCACGCTGAGCAACGTCGTGTTGGGCGAGGTGTGGATCTGCTCGGGCCAATCCAACATGGAATGGGGAAGCGGCCCCGAGCTGTGCAAGGAGGCCAAGCACCCGGACCTCAGGCTGTTTTGCGCGGGCATCCGGCGCATTCCGCTCAAGGGAGATCTAACGTTGCCGACCGGCTGGGCCGAATGCCAACCCGACACGCTGGAACAAGGAGGTAACAAGATTTTTGACACCGAGGCGGGAAGCCTCAAGCGCATCAAGCCGTTCTCCCGCGTGGGATACCAATTCGGCAGGGACCTCCATAAAGAGCTGGGGGTTCCCGTGGGCATGATCAATGCCTCCCTCGGCGGGTCGATGATCGCGTCCTGGATACCGAATGAGTCGTCCGAGCGGGAGTTTCCATTCGGCAAGGAAATGACAATTAAAGAATTTGAACTCAAGCTGCGCCCGGGCGCTCTTTACCATCTGATCGTCCAGCCGCTCACACAGCTCTCCGCACGAGGGGTGATTTGGTATCAGGGCGAAAACGACGCGGACAACCCCGAATATGAGCGGCAGCTGCAACAGATGATCACCGCTTGGCGGAGCGCGTTTGGCGATCCAGCCATCCACTTCCACATGGTCCAGATTTCAGCCAGCAGTTTCCATGGCGGCATGCTCGGTGTTTGGGAGGCCCAACGCCGCGCCGTTGCAAAACTGCCGAACTGCGGCATCGTCCACACCAACGACATCTACCTGGACAAGCACCGCAGCGTGGACCCGGAGACCTCATGGCCATTGCAGGGCCATGAAAATCCCCACCCTCCCAACCACGGGATCATCGCCGGGCGCCTGGTGGACATCTGCCTCCAGAAGGCCTACGGCAAGACGGCCAAGGAAGCCTGCGGCCCCATGTACGATTCCCATCAGATCCAAGGGGACAAGCTCATCCTCACATTCGACAACGCCGCAGAGGGTTTGAAATCAGCGGATGAGGAAGCATTGAACTGGTTCGAGATCTCCGACGGATCGCGGAAGAACAACTCCGGCCCTTACGTTTACACCAAGGCAGTCGCCCGGGTGATTGGCAAGAACCGGATCGAAGTCCACAGCCCCGAGGTCGCGGCGCCGAAGCATGTCCGGTTCTCCTGGCACATGTTCGCCCGCAACAACCTCGTCAACAGCGGGGGCCTGCCCGCGTTCCCCTTCCGGACAGATGACTACAAGAACCCCAGGGACCGTTGAAATTGACCAGACCATCCGCTTGGTTGGCGTAACCATGTCCCCTGAAAACTGAAAACCAACAAACCTAACAAACTCTTTCCATGAAACCCGCGCTCACCCTCCTCACCTCCACACTTCTCGCAATCACCATCGCGGAAGCCAAACCCCTCAAAGTCTTCATCCTCGCCGGCCAGTCGAACATGGAGGGCCACGCGCGCATCGAGACGTTTGATTACATCGGTGACGATCCCGCCACCGCGCCGCTGCTCAAGATGATGCGCGGTGCGGATGGAAAACCCGCCGTCGCCGACAACGCGTGGATCTCCTACCTGACCGGACAGCACGAAGGCAATGCCAACGGCGAGGGAACCGGCAAACTCACCGCGGGATTCGGTGCCAGAGGTTCCAATCCCACCCAGGACGGCGGCAAGATCGGCCCCGAGTTCACCTTCGGCCTGGCCATGGACGCCGCGCTCGACGAGCCGGTGCTCCTCATCAAGACGGCCTGGGGTGGCCGCAGCCTCAACACCCAGTTCCGCCCGCCCAGTGCCGGCCCCTACGTCTTCAATAAGGACCAACTCGATCAGATGCAGAAGCGCGGCAAGAACATCGAGGAGGAAAAGGCCGGGCGGGCGAAGGATACGGGCCGCTTCTACCGCTTCATGATCGATCACGTGAAAAGCGTGCTCGCCGATCCCAAGCGCGTCTGCCCGGCCTACAATCCGGCCGACGGTTATGAAATCTCCGGCTTCGTCTGGCTCCAGGGCTTCAACGACCTCGTGGACGGCAACACCTACCCCGAGGGCGCGGATGGCGTCAGGGATTACTCGGAATACAGCAGGTTGATGGCCCATTTCATCCGCGATGTGCGCAAGGACCTCAAGACACCCGAAATGCCCTTCGTCATCGGCGTGCTCGGCGTGGGCGGCCTCGATGCGAAGGGCAACGTCATCGCTTTCCGCAAGGCCATGGCCGCTCCCGCGTCGATGCCGGAATTCAAAGGCAATGTCGCCGCCGTGGAAACCGCGCCCTTCTGGGCGGAGGAACTCGACGCCATCGACGAAAAGCGCGGCAAGGTCAAACAGATGGCTCGTTTGCTGAAGGTGAAGAACAAGAACGGCCCGAACAAAGACGGCTCGATGGACGGCGCCGCGCAAAAGGAATACCTTAAGAAATACGAAGCCGAACTCATCACCCCCGAGGAAGCCGCCAAGTGGAAACGCGGCGCGTCCAACGCCGGCTATCACTACCTCGGCTGCGCCAAAACCTTCGCCCTCATGGGCAAGACCTTCGCCGAAGCCAACCTTGAGATGATGAAGGGGCGGTGAGGCGCCAAGGATCCAGAACCCATTTGCTCAAAATGGGACGTTGCCTGACCCCGGATATCGCAAGCGTCCGATGTGGATGTTCTCCCTCTGAAATGCACTCGCGCCCCCTCCACCGTTGGAAATCCTTCTGGCTCGGCTTGCTCGTGCTGATCTTCCTCGGCTGGGCGTGGGCGCGGTCCATGCATCAAACCGACGACATTTCCTACAAACCCTCCAGCTCCTCGATATCATGGGGGGCCACCATTCAACCCGGTACAGTGTTTTTGGCTTGGGTCGATGATACGTCTGTTCCGGATGGTTTGAATGTCAGTTCCTTTTCGGGGTGGAAGACGAACATCTGGTTTAAGAAGGCCATCGTGCTCCAAGGAGCTAGGACCGGCGGCTGGCAAAGCATAAGCATCGCCCACTGGTTCCTCATCCTTCTCTTCCTCGTCCCGTGGGCCGGCTTCCTCTTCTGGCGCGTTCGGCGGATGAGACGCGTCGGAAAAATGCGACCGACGGTGGAAGATTGAGCGCACCCCTGATCGGGTAATGAAGCAAAAGGCCGGCATGGCCTTTGATCCCGGGAGGAATCGCAGCACAAGTAGCCGGGGGTCGAGCAGAGCGACCACCCCCGGGGCCTTGTTTGGCAGGATCCCGGCTCCCCGGAGGGGTGCCAGCCGTCTTCAGCTCACCGCGGCGTGAGGTGCGGCCCGGCTGCGATCCCTCCCGGGATCGGGGAATCATGGGGAGTCTCGTGATACCGGTGGTGGTCGCTTCGCTCGACCCCCGGCGACTTCCGCTTTGATCCCGGGAGGGATCATGAGGCCGAAATACCGAAGCGCCGAATCACCGCCATGTCCCGGCAGTCGGCCTTCGCGAAATTTCCAATCCCTTCTCGGTTCCGACTGCCGGCTCAAGATCCCGGCATCTCCGCCGCCGCCCGCCGGCTGAGCCGGGCTTTGCGGCGCTGCCAGCCGGCCAGGGCACCGAGCCAGACTGCCATGTAGGTGGAAATGACCACCCACCAGGCCAGCTGAATCTTGCGGCCTTCTCTTTGGAAGCGCGCCTCGCGGATGATTCCGAAAGGACGAGGGAAGTAGGTCACGGGTTCATCGGGATCCAAGCCCGATCCGGAGCCGTGGAGCCCACGCCCACCCCAGTAGAACCCAAGCGGCAAACTTCCGTTGTAATAGCTTCTCGAGGTATTCTGGAATATCGAACCGGCGGACGCGCCGATCACTCGGTAAGTCATTTCGGCGGCTCCGGTGGTCTTGGCATGACCGAAGTGGAAGCTTTGACCCGCCTTTGCCAGCCATAGCCAAAGCATGAACACCAACCCGGGAAGGCCGAGCCAGAAGAGCCGGGAGCGATACCACGGGCGGATCATCGTTTCCCGACTACAGGGACCGCACCACCACGCGTCGAGCGGGTTTTCCGGCTGACGGACATGCGGGCTTGAGTGGCACGTGGCGCGCTCCTAGGGTGTGTCACCCCTATGCGCGCTCCTCCCGCCGATTGGATCCTCCGCGGCGACCCTTTCCATTCCAATGAAAAGGGCCGGGGCCATCCCTTTCCTGCCATCCTCGAACACCTGATCCACCAGCGCGGGCTGCCGGTCGGGGAAAACCTGGAGTCGTTCCTGCGGCCGAAACTCCGCGACCTGGGCGATCCGTTCGAGATCGGTGAGATGCGGGAGGGCGTGGAGCGCATCCTCCAGGCGATCGACCGCGGCGAACACGTCTGCATTTACGGCGACTACGACGTCGATGGCGTGACCTCGATCGCCGTGATGCGGCGGATGCTGCACGCCTACGGGCTGGAGCCGCGCCATTTCATCCCACTCCGCAGCAGCGAGGGCTACGGCCTGAGCAAGGCGGCGCTCGAACGCTGCATGCGGGAAGGGCCGAAGCCGGACCTCTTGATCGCGGTGGATTGCGGCACGGTGTCGATCGATGAAATCGCCGGGCTGCGGGCGGACGGGGTCGATGTGATCGTGGTCGACCACCACGAGCCGAGCCAGCGCGGGCGGCCGGACGTGGTCGCGCTGGTGAATCCGAAGTGCGGCGGCGGTCCGGCCTACCTGTGCGCCGCGGGGGTCTGCTTCAAGCTGGCCCACGCGATGATCAAGACCCGCCCGGTGCCGAATTTCGACCTCAAGGAGCTGCTCGACCTGGTGGCGGTGGCGACCATCGCGGACATCGTGCCGATGATCGGCGAGAACCGGCTGCTGGTCCGACACGGCCTCAAGCGGCTGCCGCAGACGCTCAATCCCGGCCTCCAGGCACTGCAGGAGGTCTCCGGGATGAACGGCAAGGCGACCTCGATGGACGTCGGCTTCCGCATCGGCCCGCGCCTCAATGCCGCCGGCCGGATGGACGTGCCGGAGGACGCGCTGGCGACCTTGCTGACCGATTGCAAGCGGCTGGCCCGCGACCTGGCCGAGAAGCTCGACGAGTACAACAAGCGCCGCCAGACCCACGAGAGCCAGATCCGCCGCGAGGCGATGGAAATGCTCAACGCGACCTTCGATCCGGCGCGGGACCCGGTGATCGTGCTCGGCTCGCGGAGCTGGCATCCGGGCGTGGTGGGAATCGTCGCGTCGCGGCTGATGCGGCAGTTCCACAAGCCGACTTTCATCATCGCGATCGATGCCGAAGGCGTCGGCAAGGGCAGCGGCCGCAGCATCGAGGGCGTCTCGCTGGTCCAGGCGATCAACTCCTGCCGCAGCCACCTGATCGCCGGCGGCGGCCACGACATGGCGGCCGGGCTTTCGATCACGGAGGACAAGATGGACGCCTTCCGCGCCGACTTCGCCGCCTACGTGCTGAACAACACCGTGGCCGAGCAGCGCCAGCCGAAGCTGAAGGTCGACGCGGAGATCACCTTCGACCAGCTGTCGCTCGAGTTCCTGACCGACTACGAACTCCTCCAGCCCTTCGGCAATGGCAACCCGCAGCCGATCTTCATGGCCCGCGGCGTCCACCTCAGCCGTCCGCCGGTGCACATGAAAAACCAGCACCTGCGGCTGAACCTGCGGCAAGGCTATGCCGAGCAGGACGCGGTGTTTTTCGGCGGCGGCGAGGTCGCGCTGCCGGACCCGCCGTGGGACATCGCGTTCACGATCGATCGCAACACGTTCCGCGGGCGGACGACCTTGCAGATCATCATCCAGGACGTGCGGGCGGCGCGGTAGTACACCGGGACCGCGGATCTTTAGTCCGCACGAATGGTCCGGTGATTGCCATCAGTCTCTCGTCTGGCCCTGATCCCAACAGCCAGGATTTGAACAACGAAATGGACGAAGTAGGCGAAATTTTGGAAGTTGGGTAGGCGGAGATCAGCGCCGGTTTCAACATCAACGGCGGGCATGCATTTCCCCTGGCTTCGCGCGGACTAAAGATCCGCGGTCCAGTACATTCCAAGGTCCTACCGGCCTTCGCCGAGGAAGCCATCCAGCCGCAACGTCAACCCCGGCAAACACGCCGGCACGATCGTCTCATGCTCGCCCAAACGATAGATCCCCTCCGGCTGGCTCGGATCCGCTTGCAGCAAGTAGCGCTCGATCAGATCGCTTTCCGGATCGATCAGCCACAATTCCCGCACGCCGAACTTCGCATAGAGCGTCCGCTTCGGGACGCGGTCGTTGCGCGCGGTCGATTCGGAAAGCACCTCGACCACCCAGTCCGGAGCCCCTTCCGCCCCGCGGCGGGAAAGCAGCTTGAGACGGTCTTCGGAAAACCAGCAGAGGTCGGGTTGGAAGACGTTGTGCTTGTCCAGATGGACGTCGAAGGGCGAGACGTTCAGCTCACCACACGGATGATCATCAAGATGGATCATGACCAGGTGGCTGAGGCGAAGAACGATGCGCTGATGGTATCGAAGCGGTGCGGGAGCCATGACAAGTTCTCCATCGATCAATTGATAATGCCGACCATCCTCCGGCAACGCGAGGTAGTCGTCCACGGTCAGCTTGAGCGAAGCGGTCGCGGCCATGGTGGGAACTTAGCAGCATGAGCGGGGCGAGGCAAGACGCCAGCGGTCACCAATCCTTCTTGATCGCGAACACAAGCCGGCCTCGTTCACAACTCAACGACCCGAGGCAAGCCCGGGTCTCGTAAAAACAGGTCTTCCTCATCGTCAGCCACCGGAATGGCGAGCAGGGCCTGACGAAACGGATCGCCCGCCACCGGGGAAATGTCCTTGCGATCGTTCTGAGAAGCGCCGGGGCCCGCTTGGCCACCCGGGTTTGCAACGCGATCGGGGAGATTCTCGTTCATCTCCCTGACACGCTAAGATCCTGAACCGGCCGGTCAAGCCGTCACCACACCTACCCCTTCCGCTCCTCCAGATACCTCGCCACCCAGCCGATATCATAGGTGCCCGCCGCGAAGTCGGGGTGGGCTATGATTTCCTGCTGGAAGGGAATGGTCGTCTTGATCCCGCGGATCATGAACTCGCCGAGGGCGCGCTTCATGCGGGCGATGGCGATCTCGCGGTTGGCACCGGTGACGATCAGCTTGGCGATCATCGAGTCGTAATGCGGCGGCACGGTGTAGCCGGAGTAAACATGGGTGTCGACGCGGACACCCTTGCCACCCGGCGCGTACCACATGTCGATCTTGCCGGGGCTGGGGCAGAAGTTGTTGAAGGGATCCTCGGCGTTGATGCGGCACTCGATCGAGTGGCCGCGCGGGGTCGCGTTGAGGACGTGGCCGGACAGCGGCTCGCCGGCGGCGATGCGGATCTGCTCCTTGATGAGCTCGCAGCCCATCACTTCCTCGGTCACGGGATGCTCCACCTGGATGCGGGTGTTCATCTCCATGAAGTAGAAGTCCTTCCCTTCGGCATCGACCAGATACTCGATGGTCCCGGCGTTCTCGTAGCCGATGTTCTTGATCAGGTTCACCGAGGCCTCGGCCATCCGGGCGCGGAGTTCGGGACCTAACAGCGGCGACGGGCATTCCTCGATCACCTTCTGGTTGCGGCGCTGCATCGAGCAATCGCGCTCGCCGAGCTGGATGAAATTCCCGTGGCGGTCGGCGATGACCTGGAATTCGATGTGGTGCGGGTTGAGCACCAGCTTTTCAAGATAGCACTCGCCGTTGCCGAAGGCGGACAGCGCCTCGTTCGACGCGGCCTGGAATTGCGAAAGGAAATCCTCCTCCTTGAAGCAAGGTCGCATGCCGCGGCCACCGCCGCCGGCGGTCGCCTTGATCATGACCGGAAAGCCGATGCGCTTGGCTTCGGACAGGCCTTCCTTGGCGTCGGCGAGGATCTCGGAGCCGGGGGTGATCGGCACGCCGTTGGCGACCGCGGTGGCGCGGGCGGTGGCCTTGTCGCCCATCATCGAGATCACCTTGGCGGAGGGCCCGATGAACTGGAGGTTGCAGCTTTCGCAGATCTCGGCGAAGCGGGCGTTCTCGGACAGGAAGCCGTAGCCGGGGTGGATCGCTTCCGCCTCGGTGATCTCCGCGGCGGCGATGATCCGGTCGGCCTTCAGGTAGCTTTCCTTGCTCGACGCGGGTCCGATACAGACCGCCTCGTCGGCGAGGTGGACGTGCATGGAATCGACGTCGGCTTCGGAATAGACGGCGACGGATTCCACCCCGAGCTCGCGGCAGGCGCGGATGACGCGCAGGGCGATTTCACCGCGGTTGGCGACTAGGACGCGCTTGAACATGGATCAGATGGTGGAAGGAAGAGGGAAGATGGAAGATGGTTTTTCAGAAGGCAGCTCGGGAGGCGAAGACGACACCGGCTTCAAAATCTGCCATCCGTCATCCACCATCTGCCATCTACGATCGCGAAGCCGTCACTTGATGCGGAAGAGTGCGTCGCCGTACTGCACGGGTGTGCCGTCTTCGACGAGGACGGCGGTGATGGTGCCGGATTTCTCCGCCGTGATTTCGTTCATCACCTTCATGGCCTCGATGATGCAGAGCGTCTGGCCTTCGCTGATCACGTCGCCGACGCTGGCGAAGGCGGGCGAATCCGGGCCGGGCTTGCGGTAGAAGGTGCCGACCATCGGCGAGGTGATGGCGCTGCCCTCTTCCTTCGGCGCGGCGGCCGGGGCAGGCGCGGCGCCCGCGGCGGGAGCTGCTGCCAGGGCCGGAGCATAGGCGGGCGCGGCGGCCGGCATGCTGCCGAGGAGTCCGCGCAGGGCATCGAGGTCCTGGCCCTTGCGGAGCTTGAGATGGAAGCCTTCCTTCGACATGTCGAAGAGGGTCAGCCCGTGCTCGTTCATGAGCTCGACGATCTTGCGGATTTCCTTGAGGTCCACGGTGGTATGAAGGGGTTCGTTTTGCGAAAGCGAGGGCAGGCCCGGGTCCGGGTGCCACGATTGCGAAGGCTAGGGACCGGGGGGAAAGAGCGTCAAGTGGGTAAGTGACAAGGGAAGAAGTTCCGGAATCCAAGAAAGTCTTGTCAGGCGGCGTCCGGCAGGGCTGGAAAGCGCCTGCGATGGACACACAGCGACCCGCCCGAATCCCGGAACCGCAGGAATTCACGCCGGATGATTATTTCCGGCGGCTGGAGAAATCCGAGTTGGTCCGCGACGGCCGGCCGCTGGAGATCGATCTCGGCTGCGGCGACGGGCGCTTCCTGTGGGAAATGGCGGCCCACCATCCGGAGCGCGATTTCCTGGGCGTCGAGCGCCTGCTCGGCCGGGTCCGCAAGGTCTGCAAGAAGATCGGCAAGCTGGGGCTGACCAATGCCCGCGTGCTGCGACTGGAGAGCCGCTACACCGTCGAGTGGCTGCTGCCGCGCGAATCGGTCTCGCGGCTCCACCTGCTGTGCCCCGACCCCTGGCCGAAGCTGAAGCACCATCGCCGGCGGCTGATCCAGGAGGAGTTCCTGCAAGCAATTTGGGACCTGCTGGAACCCGGCGGCGAATTCCTCTTCAAGACCGACCACCCGGAGTATTTCAAGTGGGCGGAGGGCAAGGTGAAGGCCTTCGGGAAATTCGAGCGGCTCGATTGGCCGGAGGACGCGTTCTTCTACCCGAAGACCGATTTCCAGATGCTGTGGGAGAGCCAGGGGAAAGCGCTGCAGGGGCTGAGGCTGAGGAAGGCGTAAGCGGCGGGTGGTCTACCGGATCGCGGACTTTAGTCCGCAGGCCGTTGATTTCGAGCGGACTAAAGTTTGACTGCGGAAAGTGTGATCGAAATGTCGCAGTCTGTCTCCGCTGCGCTCCAGTAGATCGCTCGTGCTTCGATCACTTCCGCAGAATCATCTCCGCCCCATCCAAAAACCCGCAGATCGTCAGCGTCCCGTCCTCTCCCGGCACGAGCGTGACTCCTCCGGTACGGCCTTGGTGGAAGACGCGGATCCCCGCATTTTCGCAAGCGGCTTGCCACGCCGCCGGCACCCGTTCCTCCGGCGGGAAGTCAGCGTGGCCGGCGACGATCGCGCGGGGCTTCACGGCGGCGAGGAAGGCATCGCCCATCGTTGAATCATGGCGGTGCCGCCCGGCCACAATGACATCCGCGCCGAGGTCGCGGCCGCTTTCTAACATCACCCGCTCCGTCCTCCAGCCGGCGTCGCTGAGGAAGAGGATCCGCCAGCCCCGCCAGTGGAGGCGCAGGACCATCACGCGCTCGTCGGCGACGGCTTGGAAATCGAAGGGGTCCGGGTGGTGCAGGATTTCCAGCCGGGCATCGGGAGAGATGCCGAAGGTCTGTCCGGCTTCACCCCGGGTCGTGGCAATGCCCCGGGTCGCGGCTCCGTCGACGAGGGCGCGGAACGACTGGCTGCGCGCGCGTTCCACCGGCCGCAGGATTTGCCGGACCGGCAAGGCATCGAGCGCCTCCACCGCGCCGCCGAGGTGGCCGCCGTCGGGGTGGCTGAGCACGATGCTTTCCGGCCGCAACGCCATGTGCCGCAGCGAGGGCAGCACGATTCGCCGGAAGCCCGGCCGGTGCCCGGTGTCGAGCAGCACCGACGACCCGCCATCGTGCAGGCACGCCGCCCCGCCGCCGTGGCCGGTGTCGTAAACGACGAGGAAATCCTCGCCCGGACGGTCGCGTGGGAAATTCACGCTGCCGCCGGGAATCGCTGCGGCCGAGGTGGCGATCCCGGTGCAGAAGTTCGCCACCTTGCCGTTCAAGCGGTTCACCTGCTGGCGGAGCTCCGGCAGCGGCGAAAGCATGGCCGCGAGCAAGGCCAGCGCCATCAGGGCGAACACGGGTAACCCGATCAGCGGGCTGGCGAGGATCGAGACCGGCGAGAAGAACCCGAAGTGCCACGCCGTCAGAGGCACCGAGCCGATGCTCGCGGCGGTCGAGGCCCCCAGCGCCGTCGCCACCCCTTGCCGGAAATGCAGCCAGCGCGTCCGCCACCAGCCGTAGAGCGGGAGCGGCAGGTATTCCTCCTTTTGCTCGATCTTGGCAAACAGCCGCGTCGCCCAGGCGGTGCCGAGGCCGATCGCCATCACCACGCCGAACGAGAGCTGCACCCCGGCTTGGAAAACCAGGTGCCCGTCCGTCAGCAAGGCCAGCAGCAGCGCGAGGCCCAGCGCGTTCAGCAAGTCCGGCCGCCGGCGGAACAGGAAGCCGCCCAGCAGCACCGCGGCCATGGTCACCGAGCGGGTGGCCGGCGGCTTCATCCCGGTGATCCAGGCGTAGGCGAACATCCCGACGAGAATGAGCCCGACCGCCGGCCGCCGCGGCACGCCGAGAAATTTCAGCAGCAGCCAGCCGATCGCCCCGACCATCGCGACGTGCATCCCGCTGACCGAAAAGACATGCAGGGTCCCGCTCGCCCGGTAGGACTCGATCAGCGCGTCGTCGTCCGGATTTTCCCCCAGCACCATTGCCCGGATCACCGCCGCCTCGCGCCCGGCGGGGTCGAGGCCATCGGTCACCGCCCCGCGGAACCAGGCCCGCGCCTGATCGCCCCAGCGCGACCACCACGGCGGCGGCGCGACCTGCCGGGCCAGGCCTTGGGCTTCGAAAACGCCCCACGCCCCCAGCCGATGCAGCCATTTGCCGACCTCGAATTCGCCGAGGTTCCGCGGCTCGGGAAAGGGCCGGAAGAGCCCGTCCGCCGCGATGATTTCCCCCTGCGCCGCGGCCGGACCCGCACCCCGCCACCAGACTTTTCCCGCCGGACCGCCGTCCTCGATTTCAACCAGCGCCGACCACCCGCCGCCGGTCGCTTGCGGGATCGAAACAACCCGCGCCGTGACCTCCGCCGAACTCGCGCCGGCCGCTTCAATCCAGCGCCGCGCCGCGTCTTGCGGCAGGGTCCGGGCACCGTGCAGAACCGCGGCCGCCAGCGCCAGCAGCAACGCGACCGGCGGGATCGCGCGCACGCCGACGATTCCCGGAATGCCCACCGCCAGCGCGACCGCCAGCCAGACCGTCAGGTGCCCGCCGTCCACCGCCACCACCGCCGCCGTCGCCGCGGCAGCCACCCACAGCAGGGGGTGGCGCTCCACCGACCGGCGGAGCTGGTGACGCATGGGATGATCAGGCGATGCCCCACTCGCGGAGCTTGTGGCGGGCGTTCGCCGAGTGGCGGCTTTCGGGGAATTGATCGATCACCTGTTGCATGATCGTCCCGGCCGACATCCGGTCGTCCATCTTCGAATCGTAGATCTCTGCCAGGCGGAACATCAGGTATGCGGCATCGTTTTCCTGCCACTCCTGGCCTTCGATCGCTTGACGCAGGGTATGGACCGCGGCTGGCGCGTCTTCCAACTGGTCGAGCTGGATCTTCGCGATTTCCACATAGGGCAGGCGGTTGAGCGGGTCGGCGGCGGCAGCGGCGCGGAAGGCCTCGATCGCTCCTTCCCAGTCGCCTTGGGCCACCTTTGCCCGGGCGTCGTGCATCGGGTCCTGCTCCACCATTTCGGCGCTGTCATAGACGGCGTGGGTGACGCGGTGCGCGATCGCCGGCAGCACGTGGATGACGAAGACGATGCCGACCAGGCCGGCGCTCAGGAAGGCCAGCAGGATGCCGGTGAAGGTCTTCTGACCCTCACGGCTTTCGATGTCCTTCAGCATGTCGTTGGCCTTTTCATCATCCTCGCCGCTGTTGCGGAGCTCGATCTGGGCCTTCCGGTCCACTTCAAGCTGCTTCTCGGCGGCGATGAACTTGAACCATGAGAAAGCCACGGCAATCGCCATCACGACATACAAACCCCACTTCATAGGGGCGGAGACTAACCCCAACGCCGCGGATACCGGAAAGCACAAAATCCGCGGCAGGGGTATCAATCCACGTTTCCCTCAAAGCCGCCGCGCCGCGCGGCCTTCGTCGATCAGCTGCCAGAAGTGCTTCGATTTCGCCAATTCCTCGTCTTCCGCCATCGGGATTTTCGAGCGGAAGGCGAAATCCGAAAAGGTGCCCTTGTGCAGCACCCGGTGCACGATCACCAGGCCCTCCTTGACCTCGAAGTAGAAGCGCCAGTCCTTCGCGCGGAAACGGTGCAGGATCCGGCCGTCGCGCTCGATCTTGCCGAAGCGCTCGCCGTCCAGGTTCTCGAGGTCCTTCTCCGTCACCTTGAACTCGTCGAGGAGCTCGAGCTGTTCGAGCGTGCCGAGCTTGGAAATCTCGGCCGCGCTGATTTCGTTGAAGACGATCTGGAACACGCGGTGAAGGTGGAACCACCGACGCCAAATTCCAAATCCGAATTTCAGCCGGTCAGGTTCCGGTCGGTGCCAGGTGGTTGTCGGCACGGACCGGCGCTGGACCTGGTAAAGAGACAGGAGGGGATGGAAATGCCGGAGAAATGCCCCCTGTCAGGGTTCGACCGCCACCACCCGCAGCATCGAAGGCCCCGGCAATGGCGGCGTCCGCGGCTTGTCGCGGTTCGCCTCGAGCGTTTCCCAAACCATGCGGTAGCGCACGCCTTCCGGCGGCGATCCGCTGTCCGATGCCGTCCGGACTCCCATCCCCGGAAAGGTCGAACGGAGCTTGGTCACGTCACGCGGCAGCGGTGCGATCGATGCGGGCGGCTTGGCTCCGGAGACCGGCAGCAAGGTCTCTTCATCGAGCACCCAGGTGCCGCCCCCGCCTTCCCGCCCGTAGCCCAGCTTCAAGCGACCGTTCCCGATCGCCGCCACCGCGCCGATCCGGACCGGAAAGACGATCGACCCGCCGCCGCCGAACTCCACCCGGTGGTCCCGCCAATCGCTCACCTTGACGATCTTCCAGGCACCGTCCTGATGGCGCGCGGCGTAGGCGTTGAGGTCGCCGCGCTCGTCGTACTTGTGGTAAGTCACCACCGCCCGGCCCTTGTTGTCGAAGCCGACCTCGCGGTTGATATTGATCAGCCCGCCGCCGGACGGGACCGGATCGACCACGTCGCCGGTGGCCAGGGTGACCGGCAGTTCGAGCGGCCTGCCCGCGGCATCGGTCCACGTGACAAGGTCGCTACTACGGGCATAGGAGATCGTGTGGTTGGTGGCGCAATCCGGCGTGTCGCGCCAGACCCAGACCATGTGGAAGGTTCCGTCCGGCGCGGCAACCGGCGTGGTCGAATAGGCGCTGCGCTCCCCCTCGCCGCAGAGCAGCGGGCCGTCGATCAGGCGGCTCCAGCTCTTCGTCGCCGGATCGTAGACATTGTAGAGATCGTCGCCCTTTCCGCTGCCGCCGTCCCGGTAGCGGAAAATCAGCCTCTTCCCGGCATCGCGCAGGAAGATCGGATAGGTCACCTTCGTCTCGCGGTCGCCGGTCATCGACTTCACCGGCCGCAGCGACGCGGCATCGAGGGGCTTGTCACTGCGGAAATAAACCAGCGGCACGCAGTGCATGTTGCCGGAAACGTGGAGGTGTCCCGCCGGGTCGATGTCCATCGTCACGTAGTTGTGCGAATCCCACCCGAGCTGGCTGGGCAGGCGGTGGAAGCTCCATTCCTTCGAGTCCAGCCGCCGCTGCGCCACCGTCATCCGCCGCTCCGCATCGAAATACGCCGCGAACTGGAAGGGCGGATGGGTCATCAGGGTGAACCCGACCGGATGCCCGGACCATACCGGCTCCAGGTCGATCACCTCCGGCGGCTTTGCGAGAGCGGGGGCGAACAAGCAGGGAACCAGCAGACAAAAACTCAAGAATCGACGAAGCATCACCAAGAGTAAGCCGTGCCACGGCCGGGTCTTTCATTCGCAGGCCTCAACCTGCGTCCGCTCGCCGCCCGGAAATCGGGCGGTGGCGAACGACGGGAAGCACTCAGCTCACTTGCCGAGCGCGTCGTCGACCTTCTCGCCGGCCTTCTCCACGGGACCTTTCGGATCGACCGCGTCTTTCACGTCTTCGATCGCCTTGTCGACGCTCTCGCCAACCTTCTCCGCCGGACCCTTTTCCCGGCATGAGGCGAGGCAGGCGACGAGCGGGAAGAGAAAGAGGGGAATCAATGAGGATAGTTTCATGATACAATGGGTTCAGGGATGATCCGGCCGCGAAAACCTTCGCGGCCGATGATCACCGTCGTGCACGCCGCACGATTGTCACCTGATTGTTTCCAGCACGCCGATCCTACCCCGGCTTCAGCCGGAAGTAGCGCGACTTTGCAAGTTGCGTCCGCTTCCGCCCCGGCACATGCGGCCGGGGCGGAAGCGGTCGTAGATCTGCGCGATCTTCTCCGCCGCCAGTCCCTCGACCCAGGAGACGTAGTCGAGCGCCTGCGCGACGATCTCCCGCGGCGTCTTGTCCCGCTTCAGCTCGATCAGCACCAGCGAGCCGTCCGGCGCGATCGCCAGCAGGTCGATGATCCCGCCGAAGCCGGTCTTCTCCTGCCGCCCGATCCGCATCCACTCCGCGGACAGGATCTCCGGCCGCGCCGTGATCATGTCCTCGAGTTCCTTCTCGGTGGCGAGCTTCGACAAACTCAAGGGCTCGGGACTTGCACCGACTTTCCAGATGGCGTGGTGGATGGGCATGGTTGGGGAAACGTGTGCCCGGCAAAAGGTTCGACGACCTGATGTTCGCGATCATTCAGGGGGCGACCAACGCAGCGTGTCAGACAACGGCCGACGTCTTCTCAATTCCGAGCTTAGTCAGGATCGCCCCTGCCAAAGCGCGGAAATCCTTTTCGCAATCCTTCACGCTGTAAGTATGTGCCCCGATCGCGCCGTCGGCCGCTTTCAGGTGGAAGATCGGCTTCCTCGCCTCCATCGCCATGGGCATGAGACTCCGATAGTGCTTCAGCAGCCCGAGGCAGTGGCCGTCCGTCTCGTAGTCCAGTTCCAACTGGCGGCCTTCGCCGATAACCGACTGGTTGAAGGTGTCGGGGATCCGCTGCGACCACTTGTCGTAGGCTTTGACCGGCCGGTTGTCGCGGATCCCGAATTGCAGCACGACGTATCCCAGCGGAGTCATGCTGCCCAACGGCAGATCCAGCGAAGGCTCGGGGTTCTTGCTTCGGCGCTCGCCCCATTCCTCACGCCACCGCCGCAAGGTCGGCCCTAGATTCCGGAGACCTTGGATCGAGAACAAATCCGGAGCCAGCGGGACCACCACCGCGTCCGCACAAATCAGGGCAGAACGGTTGATCGCCCCGAAGTTCGGCCCCACGTCGATCAGGATGATCTCCGCGTCGAATTCCGCGGCAGCGGAACGGGTCAGACGATGAAAGGCACTGGTCACGCGAAAAGCGGCTTCGTCGCGGTCGAGACACTTGATCCAAGATTCCGAGAGCTTGGACTCGAAACTCGAGAGATTCAGATCACCGGGAAGGAGCCGGAGCTTGCTCGTGATCGTTTGCACCGGCGCAGGCCCGATGTCCCCCAGGCCTCGGATCAGCGGACTGATCGGAGCCATGATGCTCTGCTTGCTGTCGATGTCGGGATCCCAAAGGGTTTCCAGGTCCCGCTCCGGGAGGAACATCGACGTCACGTTCGCCTGAGGATCGAAATCCGCGACCAGCCCCCGCTTCCCCATGTCGGAGAACATCCACGCGAGGTGGTAGATCAGCGTGGTCTTTCCCACGCCGCCCTTGTTATTGAAAAAAGCCAAGGTCTTCATCGCAGTGGGTGCTTCGGGATCATGGCGAGGAAATGGTTCGTTTCGAACTGAAACTGCGCTTCGGGACTGCCGTTTTCCGCAAGGACCCGGCGCGCCCGGGCGATGCCACGACCGAAGCGGTTGAGGTAGCCGAGCACGTGCATGGCTTCCGCGATGATCGGGTTGCGGTAGGCATTCACTTTCGGAAAGTTCTCCCGCGACGCCTCGCCATACAAGCCGCCGGGGCTCTGGATCTCGATCCGATCCGTGAACTGGTAAAAACGAACGGGACCGGTCGATTGGTAGTCACGGTGCAACACCGCATTCATCAAGAGTTCGCGGATCGCCTCCGGCGGGTAATCGAAAACCGCCTGCTCACGAAGCTCGGAAACCGCAACGGGCTTCTGGGTGAATCGACCTTTGAGAAAGCTGTCCAGCTCCGACAAGACGGTGATGAGATTCCCGCTGAACGACTTCTCCGCCGCGGGATCGTCCGACAGTTCCAGCCCGTCGAACTGGACGAACTGGACCTTGGCACCGGGGAAAAGATCGAGTGGATCGTAAGCGAAGACCAGCATCCCGGCATTCGTCGGGCAGTCCCGATTCAGGTTGTAAAATCGGAGCGCAGCGAGCTGTTCCTTCACGTCGCGGTGGTTCTCCGCAATGACCTCCTCCGCGATCGCCTGCGGACGGTAGGTCTGCCGGAAGGTTTCCAGATCCATCCGTTTCAGATCACCCTCCGGACATGGAGTCGCATCGAAAGTCGGGAAGTTCGAGGCCCGGCGTTCCGTAAGCACCCGCTCCTCGCTTTCGCTCGCCGTGTCTTTCCTCGGCCCCACCCGGATATGCACCCGGCCTTTGAAGCGGACCGGCGGCATGTCGTGGGGCTTCACCTCCACGACCAACACGTCGCCCCCGCCGTCAGGGTGAGGCACCTTCGCCACGTTCAGGACGGGGAGCGGCATGATCTGTCCATCGGAGCGATAGGACGCGAACTGCTGCATCAGTTCGTCCGTGATCGGCATCCGGAAGCCCGGGTCCCGCTCATCCACCCCGATCAGCAGGTAGCCGGGCTCGCCCCGTCCAGCCATGTCGTTGGAGAACGAGCAGATCGCCTCGCGGAACTTGTCCGTGTCACTCTTTGACCGGGTGACTTCCACGCGATCCGCTTCGCCGGATTCGATCAGAGCCTTGATTGTTTCGGGGTTCATCCTCTGGCGAGAACCATTTCACAGCTTCCAGCCTTGGGGAAGTCTTCTGAGGCAGGACCCTTCTTTGGGTCATCGTCAGCGCTGCCACCATACTCTCCCTACCCTTGAAAAGGACACGCTCGAAGCGACGAAAGCCGCGTTGTAAGCGGTCTAGCAAGGACCACATGTGAACAACCATGATCTCGATCCCAAGTTATTGGGGGGGGGAGGGGCGGTGGCTCTTCGCATCACCCCCATCCGGCCGGACCGCAAAGCCGGCATGCCGCGGTAAGCCTCCCTTGTCCCTACAATTTCCCCCCGGCATTCCGATTGGCGGGGCGATGTCGGTCGGTGCTGGATGCGATCATGTCACGTTTCAAGGCACCGCGCCTCAAGTCCGCCGCGAACTATCTCTGGAAGGAATGGCTGCGGCCGCTGGCGGTCACCGCTGCGTTCCTGCTGCCCGTCAAATCCTCGCTTGCGGATTGGAACTGGGTGCCGACGGGATCGATGAAGCCGACCATTCTCGAAGGCGATCTGGTGTGCGTGAACAAGCTGGCCTACGACCTGAAAGTGCCCTTCACGCTGAAGCGCGCGGCCACCTGGGCGGAGCCTGCGGCGGGCGAGGTGGTGGTGCTGTTCTCGCCGGAAGACGGCACGCGGCTGGTGAAGCGGATCGTCGCGGGACCGGGCGACACGCTGGAGATGCGGGGGAACGCGCTGGCGATCAACGGCACGCCGCTGGCCTACGAGCTGCACTCGGCGGATCCCTTCCGCGACGAGCTTTATGAAGACCCGCGGCCGGTGCTTGCCAAGGAGTCGCTGGGCGGCGGCGACCACTGGGTGATGGCGCTTCCAAGCCGGGCGATGCCACGAAGCTTCGCCAAGGTGGTGGTTCCCGCCGGCCACTACTTCGTGATGGGCGACTCCCGGGACAACAGCAAGGACTCGCGCGCCTTCGGCTTTGTCCCGCGGGAAAAGATCGTCGGCCGGGTGTATGGAACGCTGGCTTCCTTCGACAAGAACCGCTGGTGCAAGCCCCGCTTCGGCCGCTTCGGCTCGGGGCTGGATGGTTGAACTGCCTTGCCGCTTCGGCCGCGCGTGTGTCGTGACAAGCAACGACGGTCATCAAGTCGCCGGGTCAGCCTTTCGCCTTCGCCAGCGCCTTCACGTACTTCCCCGGGTTCCTGTTGAACTTCTTCAGGCACGGCTTGCAGCAGAACTCGAAGACTTGGCCGTCGTACACCGTCGACACCCGTTCGTCCATTTCGTCGAGGTCGTCGCCGGTGACGAGGCAGGTTTCGAGCGGATAGGGCTTGGGCTTGGGCGCGACCTTCTTGGCCGCCACCGGCACCGCCGGCGCCGCTCCGGCGGGAGCGGGCGTCGTGGCGCAGGAGACCGGGCCGAAGGCGAGGAGGAATGCGATGGAGCTTTTCATGGGAGTTTCGCGAGGTATTTCTGCGGGTCTTTCTCGAACTTCGCAATGCAGGGCTTGCAGCAGAATTTCACTTCCTGGTCCGCGTAAACCTTCGTGATCGGCGTCCCCATTGAGCCGAGCTTGTTGTCGGTGACGATGCAGGTGTTTTTCGGATAGGGCTTCACGTCGCCCGCGGTGGTGGCAGTCGAAGCCGTGCCGGCACAAGATGCGAGGAAGGCGGATGCCATCAGGGTCATTATCGTTTTCATGGTCGTTGTTGTTTTTTGTTAGAAGCGGAAGCGGATGCCGCCGCCGAAGCCGTGGTCGGAGTGGTATTGGGAGATCAGGGAAAACTGTTTGGTGAGGAGATAGTCCGCGCCGACGGTCCATTCCCACTCGCTGCCGGTATCATACTGGATGTCGCCGAAAATCCCGAGCCGGTCGGTGATCTGGAGCGTCTTGCCAAGGCCGACCCGCAGGTCGCCTTCGCTGTCGAGCTGGAGGGAACTCTCCATCAGATAGGGCAGCCGGTATTCGATGCCCGCGAAGGCGCGGTCCTCGGCATCCTCCAGATTGGTGAAGCGCCAGCCGAGAACCGTCGAGAAATTCGGGTTGAAGTAGCGCTTCCAGCCGAGGTCGATCTCGTATTCGACATCGTCGCCCCCGTCGTGCATGCCGCCCATCATCGCGGGGTCGTCATGGAAGCCGAGATCCCACATCGCGAACCAGTCGTTGCGCGAATTCATCAGGGTGATCATCCCCATGCTCATGTGGTTTTGCAACGAACCGTCGATCATGAAGTAGAGAGGGTCCTCCGCATGCTCGCCGAGCTGCGGCTGATGATCCGGGCCCTGTTCCTGATAGCTGAAGACCCGCGCCATGCCGGAGTGCATGTGGTAGAGCAAGTGGCAGTGGAACAGCCAGTCGCCGCTCTCGTTGGCCTCGAACTCGATCGTCCGCTTGCCCATCGGCGGAACGTCCACGGTGTGCTTGAGCGGCGCGGCATTCCCCTGGCCCTCGACCACCCGGAAGAAGTGGCCGTGCAGGTGGATCGGGTGGTGCATCATCGTATCGTTGATCAGCTCCAGCCGCAGCACCTCGCCGCGCCTGATTTTGATCACGCCGTCCTCGGCCATCGTCTTGCCGTTGAAGGACCAGATGTAGCGCTCCATGTCGCCGGTCAGCCGGAGCTCGATCGACCGCCGCGGCAGCGACGCGGGCAACGCGGTGGATTTCAAGGCGCGCAGCTTTGCATACGGCGACAGCGGGCGCCCGGCTTCCATCTTCATGGCGGAGGAATCCATGTCGTCCATCGCCGCCATCAGGTGGGAGTCCATCGAGTAAATCTCCGGGCGCGGGATTTCGGGGGCGGCATGAAGCTCGCCTTCACCTAACAGAATCGAAGCGTGGCCCGAGCCATCCTGCGAAGTCGCGCGGACTTCCCATTGGCCGGACGGCGGGACGGTGACGATGACGTCGTAGGTTTCCGCCATGCCGATCAGCAGGCGCTTCACCGCGAGCGGCTTCACCGCGGGGCCATCGGCGGCGACGATGCTCAGCGGGCCGGTGGCGGAGTGGAGGTAAAAGTAAGTCGACGTGCCGGCGTTGATGAAGCGCAGCCGGACTTTTTCGCCGGGCTTGGCGGGCAGGGCGATCGACTTGCGGCCGTTGGCGAGAAAGGCGTCATAGGCGACATCGGAGACATCCATCGCCGGCATCCGGGTGCGTTCGCGGTCCCAGAAATCCTTGAGCGCCCCGGCTTTTGCGGCCCCGGTCACGCTCTGCATGCTGCCCTTGCGCAGCGCATACCACTTGCTGCCGCGCATCAGCGTGCGCATCACCTCGTTCGGGTTCTCGCGGGTCCAGTCGGACAGCACGACCACATGGTCGCGGTCGGCCTTCGCGGGTTCGCCGCCTTTCGGTTCGATCACGATCGAGCCGTAAACCCCGCGCTGTTCCTGCAAGCCGGTGTGGCTGTGATACCAGTAGGTGCCGGAGTGCTTGAGCGGGAATTCGAAGGTACGGGTGGTGCCGGCTTCGATCGGCGGCGTGGTGACATAGGGCACGCCGTCCTGGGCGTTCGGCACAAGCAGGCCGTGCCAGTGGATCGAGGTTTCCTCGTTCTTGAGGCGGTTATGGACGCGGATGCGGGCGGTGTCGCCCTCGCGGAAACGCAAGGTCGGGCCGGGGATCCCGCCGTTGAGGGCCAGCGCCCGGGCGGGCTTGATGCCACCGCCGGGCGACCAAGCTTGTTCGGCGACGGTGAGGTCGTACTCGACCAGCCGGGCGTGCAGGGCGGCGGCCGAGAGGAACAGGAACAGAAGGGTTTTCATGGCGGTTTCAGGCGTCGAGCTTGATCTTCCGTAAGCGCAGCGCGTTGGTGATTACCGAGACCGACGACAGCGACATCGCCGCGCCGGCGATCATCGGGCTGAGCAGGGTGCCGGTGAAGGGATAGAGCACGCCGGCGGCGATCGGGATCCCGGCGGCGTTGTAGATGAAGGCGAAGAACAGGTTCTGCCGGATGTTGCGCATGACCGCCTTGCTGGCGGTGATCGCCTTGACGATCCCGGACAGGTCGCCCTTCACCAGGGTGAGGTGGGCGCTTTCGATCGCGACGTCGGTGCCGGTGCCCATCGCGATCCCGACATCGGCCTCGGCCAGGGCGGGCGCGTCGTTGATCCCGTCGCCGGTCATCGCCACGCGGCGGCCGGCGGATTTGAGCGAGCGGATCAGCTCGATCTTGTCAGTCGGCGAAAGTCCGGCGTGGATCTCGTCGATCCCGAGCTGACGGCCGATTGCCCGCGCCGTGGTTTCGTTGTCGCCGGTGGCCATCACCAGCCGGATGCCGAGCCGGTGGAGGGCGGCGATCGCGGCCGGGGTGGATTCCTTGATCGGATCCGACACCGCGAAGATCCCGACGGCCTGGCCGGCGCGCGCCACCCAGACCAGCGTCTTCGCGTCGCGCTGGAAGGCGTCGGCCGCGGCGAGCAACTCGGCCGACAGCGCGGCGCCGGCGTTTTCGAGGAAGCCCTGCTTGCCAGCCAGCCAGACCTCGCCGGTGATCGTGCCGGAGACCCCGCCGCCGGTGGTCGATTGGAAATCATTCACCGCCGGCAGCGACAGACCGGCTGCGCGGGCCCGGGTGATGATTGCTTTCGCCAGAGGATGTTCGCTGTTGCCTTCGAGCGCGGCGGCGGCGGCCAGCACGTCTTCCTCGCGGGCTCCGGGAGCGGGCGTGAAGCCGGTGACCTCGGGGTGGCCGGCGGTGAGCGTGCCGGTCTTGTCCATCACCAGCGTATCGATCTTCTCGGTGGTCTCGATCGCCCCGGCGTCCTTCACCAGGATCCCCGCCTGGGCAGCGCGGCCCACACCGACCATGATCGACACCGGCGTCGCCAGCCCGAGCGCGCAGGGGCAGGCGATGATCAGCACCGCCACCGCGTTGATCAGCCCGAGCGCCATCGCCGGCTCCGGGCCCCAGACCGCCCACGCGAAGAAGGTGATCACCGCGGCGACCACGACCGCCGGCACGAACCAGCCCGCGACGGTGTCGGCCACCTTCTGGATCGGCGCGCGGCTGCGCTGGGCCTTGGCCACCAGGTGGACGATCTGCGACAGCAGGGTGTCCGCGCCGACCTTGGCGACGGTCATGATGAACGAGCCGGTCTGGTTGATGGTGGCGCCGACCACCGGATCGCCGGGCTCCTTTTTCACCGGCAAGGGTTCGCCGGTGATCATCGACTCGTCGACGCGGCTCGAGCCTTCGTCGAGCGTGCCGTCGACCGGAATTTTTTCGCCGGGGCGCACCCGCAGCCGGTCGCCGACCTGCAGATGATCGATGGCCACCTCCTGTTCGCTGCCGTCGGCGGCGATCCGGTTCGCCGACTTCGCCGCCAGCCCGAGCAGCGCCTGGATCGCCTGGCCGGTGCGGCTGCGGGCTTTCGCTTCGAGCAGTTGACCGAACAGCACCAGCACGGTGATCACCGCGGCGGCTTCGAAATAGAGTCCGACCTCGCCGTGGTGGCGGAACGAGGGCGGGAAAACCCCGGGCGCGAGCACCGCGACCAAACTGTAGAAGTAGGCCGCGCCGACCCCGATCGCGATCAGGGTGAACATGTTGAGGTTCCAGCCCTTCAACGAGCGCCAGCCCTTCGCGAAGAAGATCCCGCCGGCCCAGAACACGACCGGCGTCGCCAGCGCGAGTTCGATCCATTTCGAAACGCTCTTCGGAATCCAGCCCTCCAGCGAGACGCCGGGGATCATCGGCAGCATCGCCAGCAGGAATACCGGCAAGGTCAGCGCGAGGCCGATCCAGAACTTGCGCGAGAGGTCGCGGATCTCGCGCCGGGCGTGTTCGTCGGCGGCATTCGTGACCTCTTTCGGCTCCAGCGGCATCCCGCACTTCGGGCAATCGCCGGGATGGTCCTGCTCGATCTCCGGATGCATCGGGCAGGTGTAAACGGTCGCGCCGAAGGACAGCGGCGGGATCTGCTCGAGCGGCATCCCGCATTTCGGGCAGTCGCCGGGCTCATCCGAGACGACGCCCGGGCACATCGGGCAGATGAACTGCCCCGGCTTGGCATCGGTCGCGGGGACGGTGCCGTGATCGTGATCATGACCGCCGCAGCACGCGGGCTTCGTTGCCGGGACCGGCGCGCAGCACGAGGGCTGTTTTTCCGGTTCCGGAGGTGGGTTGCAGCAGGAGCTCATGGTCGTGGGGGATGGCCTTGGTCAAGCGAGGCGGCGCTTGTAGAGGTCGACCAACTCTTCCAGCAGATGGTCGAACAGCTTCGGATCGGCCGCGGCTTCGGCGACGCAGTGGCGGACGTGGTCCTCCAGCAGCGCGGCCTCCAAGCCGCGCAGGGCAGCGTGGATGGCGGAAATGGTGTGCAGGATTTCCGGGCAGTCGCGGTTCTCCTCGATCATCCGGCCGATTCCCTGAACCTGACCGGCGATCCGGTTGACCCGGCCGGTCAGGGGCTTGCGTTGGCAGCAGTCGCGTTGCATGGTAAAAAATAGGGGGCAGGGGTATCTTTGCAAACGGATATCTCTGGGGGGAACACCCCATGGCGGGAGCCACAGACCTCTGCCAGGTTTACCGCGATGAACAAACGAACCATCCGCCCGAAAACCGAACTGCCAGAAAACACCCGGATCGAAGGGGCCCGCTTGCTACGACTCTGCGCCGGGATCCCGAAGGTCCCCTCCGCCACGCGCACCATCCCGCTGCGGCGAAGTTCCGCAGGGCGGCTTTGAGGGCAAGCGCGCCCCGAACCCCGCTATTTCCTGGCGGCTTTCACTTGGGTGAAAGGTTCGGTGGAGCGCTCGACCTTCTTCGGTTCAAAGCCCGACTTCCTGATGAAATCGGTGATCTCCCGGTCGCTGATCGAGCTGCCCTTTTTCTCTTCAAGAATGACGAGCTTGCGGGTCAGGTCGACGTGGACGTTCGAGACCGCCTTGTGTTTCTTGAAGTGGGCGACGATGCCCTGTGCGCAGAACGAGCAGACCATGCCGTCGACGCTGGCTTTGACGGTCATGGCGCGGTCGGGCGCGGCATGAGCGGTGGCGGTGGCAAAGAGCCAGGCACCGATGAGGCTGAGGATTACGGGATGATTCATTTTGGTGATTTGAGTTAGAAGTGGACCATGAAGTTCGCCAGCGGCGCGCCCTCGAGCGAGCAGCCGAGCTCCAGGAAGTAATTGCCTTTGAACAGGCGGATTTTCGGGATGATGGCGAGATCGTCCTCCATCCCGCTGACGTGTTCGAGCTGGAGGATGAGCCAGGTGTTGAGTTGTTCGAATTCCGCCTTGTAGGGCGCGAAGCCGATCGAGGCTCTGGTGACCCCGCGGGAGACGTCCTCGGAGCCGACGAGCTTGGTTTCGAAGGCGGTGAAGATCCGGCGGGTTTCATAATCGGCGCGGAAGAAGCCGAGGCCGGCGGGCGACCACGAGTTGCCTTCTTCCTTCGCGATGCCCGCACCGACCCCGAAGTAGACGTTGGCTTGGGCATCCGGCAGGTTCCACCGCTTGAGCAACCAGTTGTGCTGGAGTCCGGCGAACAGGTCGTCGTTGCGCCCGTCCTCGAAGCGCATCGCATGGAGACCGAAGGCGGTCTTCGGGGTGTAGGAGTGATACAGCTCGAAATTTTGCATCGAGTCGGTACCGCCGAGCATGAGTTGGTAGGCTCCTTCAAAGGAGACCGGGTGGGCGGCGGCACTTGCCGCGAGCCCGAGGGAAAAGATCAATGGTTTCATCAAATGGAGACGGTTGGAGAAAACAACACGGGATGACGGCGCGGGTCTTCCGCCGCCGTCTCAGGCATGTCGGGAAGCGGCGGAAAGCGCCGCATCGTCTCACAGTAACCGGCTCACCAAACGGGCGCGTCGTTCCGCCGGCGGCGCGTGCCACGGCAGGCATGGCATCCAGCGCGGACCATGCGGGTCCGCCGCGGCAATGCCGGAAAAATCCGTGACCGCCGATGCCGGCGGGCAAGTCAGGGATGCCGCGGACAACGGCACCGGAGCCAGGTCGGGATCCGGAAGCTCCCGCGGGTCATCGCTGGCACAATGGCAGTCGTGGCACGGCTCCTCGTTCTCCGGGGACTCATCACCGCCGCAGCAGCACGACGGCTGATCCTTCAATCGCTCCGCCGCGCAGCAGCACAGCGGACTGGCGACCAGAAGGGCCAGCAGGCAAATCAAGATGGCAGAGAAGCGTGACACCACGGATGGGAGCGCGTTGGGGCCAACGCATTCCTAAAATGCACTCATCCCGCCGCGGATCAAGCCCGCTGATCGTGCCCCTTGACTCGCCCCCCCGGCGTCCCCACCTTGCCGCCCGACCTATGGCTGAAATTCACACCGCCGACCTCTCGTCGCTGGATTCGGACGCTCTCAAGAGCCGTCTGACCCAGCTCGGGAGGTATCTTTGACGTCCCGACCCTGGAACGGGAAATCGGATCGCTGGAAGCCGCCATGGGCGACCCGGAATTCTGGAATAACCAGGAAAAGGCCCGTGCCACCAACAGCCGGATCTCCTCGCTGAAGAAGAAGCTCAACGCCTTCCAAAAGCTCAACGGCCGCTACGACGACCTCATGGCGGGAATCGAGCTCGCACGCGAGTTCGACGACGATTCGGCCGCCGTTGACGCCTTCACCCAAGCCGCCGAACTCGACAAGGACATCGCCTCCTTCGAACTGCTCACCCTGCTCGACAAGCCGGGCGACATGGCTTCCTGCTACCTCATCATCCAGGCCGGCGCCGGCGGGACCGAGGCCTGCGACTGGGCGCAGATGCTCTACCGGATGTATCAGCGCTGGGCGGAGCGGAAAGGCTTCACCTGCGAAACGGTGGACTGGCAGGACGGCGACGGAGCCGGGCTGCGCGGCGCGACGATGAAGATCACCGGCGACTACGCTTACGGCTACCTGAAGAACGAGCGCGGCGTGCACCGCCTGGTCCGCATCTCGCCTTTCGACTCCGCGGGGAAGCGCCACACGTCCTTCTCCTCCGTCGATGCCACTCCAGAGGTGAACGACGAGATCAAGATCGAGATCAACGACAAGGACATCGAGATCACCACCATGCGGTCCGGCGGCAAGGGCGGCCAGAACGTGAACAAGGTGGAGACCGGCGTTTTGTTGCGCCACTTGCCGACGGGCATCCTGATCCGCTCCACCAATGCCCGCTCGCAGGGTGCCAACAAGGAGCTCGCCTACGAGATCCTCAAGGCGAAGCTGTTCCAGCTCGAGGAAGACAAGCGCAAGGCCGAGTCCGAACGGGCTTACGGCGAGAAAGGCGACATCGGCTGGGGCAACCAGATCCGCTCCTACGTCTTCCAGCCCTACCAGAAGGTGCTCGACCTCCGCACCGGCCACGAGTCGGGCAACATCCAGAACATCATGGACGGCGACATCGACGGCTACATCGAGGCCAAGCTGCGCGGCAAGGTGCGGGTGAAGGGCGCGAAGGACGAGGACGATTAAGCGGCCCGATGTCTTATGATTCATGAATTTCCGCCGGGCGGAAATTCTAACTTGTGCACCCAAAGGCCCCGCAGAATCAAGGTTGCAAGGTGTTAGATTCCTTGGTTGGGTGTTTTCGCAACATTCCTATCAAACCATGATCAAAGAATTCAGAGACTTCATCCTCAAGGGCAACATGATCGACCTCGCCGTCGGTGTAATCATCGGCGCGGCATTCGGCAAGGTCATCACCGAGTTTACCGGCGTCCTGCTCAAGACCATCACCGCGATCGCCAAGGTCAAAGAGGTTGGCACCGTGATGATCGGTGCCGTCGACATCGGGCCCCTCATCAACTCGATGATCAGCCTGCTGCTGGTCGGCTTCGCGCTGTTCATCGTGGTGAAGGCCTACACCACCGCGAAAGCCCGATTTGAAAAGCCAGCGGCCCCCGCCGGCCCGCCGGAGCCAAGCGCCGAGGAAAAGCTGCTCGCCGAGATCCGCGACCTGCTGAAGAGCAAGGCCTGATCTGGCTGCGGGACGCCGGCTTCCGGGTCCCGCTTCTTTCCCACAAAAACGCCGGCGGAGCTGTGAAGCACGCCGGCGCTTTCGTTTTTGAAATCGGGCTGCCGGCTACTTCGCCTTCACCGTGATCTTACCCTTCATCTTGTCGAAATGGCCGGGTGAGGAGCAAAAGAAGGGATAGTCGCCCGGCTCGCCGGCGGTGAAGGTCAGCATGGCGGTCTGCCCGCCGCCGATCAGCTTCACGTGGCCGACCATTTGCTCTTTCGATTCCTTATCGACCGGCACGTAGCCGGTCTCCGCCGCTGCATTGCACTTCACCGCGAAGGCAATGATGGTGGTGCCGGGCTTGAGCAACACCACGTTGTGCTTCATGGCCTTCTCCCCCTTGGTGCTGGTGTTCTTGAAGACCAGCGTGACCTTTTGGCCGCTGATCACCTCAAAGGACGTCTTGCTGAAGACCATCCGGTCGTCGGCGCTGAGTTCCAGCTTCACCGCATCGGCCGCCTGGGCCGATACCGTGACAAGGAAAAGGAGAGAGGCGAGGAAACCGCGCATGACCTTACTTTTTGGCAGCTGCAGCGGTTTTCTCGAGGTCGGCGCGAGGCACCGATGCCTTGATGTCCTTGAACATCTCGCGGTACTTCTTCGCGTCTTCCGCGGTCACCATATCGGCCTTGTTGCCGAAGGAATTGCGGACGTAGGTCATCACCCCGGCCAGCTTCTCGTCGTCGAGCGCCATTTCGAGCGGGGCCATGACACCGAGGATGGCGGTATTGGCCGGGTCCTTCTGGATGCCTTTGAGCACCGAGAGGGCGAAGACCGCCGGATCGCCGTTGGCGATCTTGGAGCCGGCGAGGGTCGGTGCCATTTTCTTGTCCGGACCGATTGCAAGGCCCTGGCCGTCGGCACCATGGCAAGCCCTGCAGGTGGCAAAGCTGGCTTTGCCGACTTCGATCAGCTTCGCCTTCTGGGCCTCGTCGGCGGAGGCACTGAAAATCGAGGCGGCGAGGATGGGAAGAACGAGATGCTTCATAGAGTGTGTTTCGGAATTCGCGATACGTTGGTCGATTCGCAGGGCTTTCGCAACTACCGGGACGCGTCATTTCGAGAAAGTTCCGATACCCACCCGAGAGGCGGTTGGAAGCCGGAATCGAGTCGTTTGGAAACTTTTCTTCTCCTGAAAACCCCGAGGCCGGAATATCGCCTGAAAGAAGTTCCTTCTTGGAGAACTCTTGCCGCTGACCGGTTTTACGCTCGCCAAGAATCCCCTCAAAACCTAGCCTTACACAGTTTTAAAAAAATTCCCTGCCGCAGTTGGCATGGGCATTGCTCAAGGGTCTTTGACCAATCCGCCGCACCATGAAGAAAATCGAAGCGATCATCAAACCGTTCAAGTTGGAGGAAGTAAAGGAAGCCCTTGCCGAAGTCGGTGTCCAGGGCATGACCGTGACTGAAGTCAAAGGGTTCGGCCGCCAGAAGGGCCATACGGAGATCTATCGCGGCTCCGAATACACCGTGGATTTCCTGCCCAAGGTGAAGATCGAGATCGTGGTCGATGATGCCCAGGCCGGCGGCGTGGCAGAAGCCATCGTGAAGAGCGCCAACACCGGCAAGATCGGTGACGGCAAGGTCTTCATCTCGAACGTCGAGGAAGCGATCCGCATTCGTACTGGCGAAACCGGTTCATCCGCAGTCGCCGTAAACTGAAAACTTTTGCATCCTTCGCCCGGCCTCCCACGCGGAAGGCCGGGCTTTTTTGTGCCATCCCTGTAGCTGCCGCCCGCGTTGGTTGCCCCCACTTCTAACCGGGACCGCCCGTCCGTCGTCATGCCACCTTCGGGGCGACCCTTGATTCGGGGATTGTTCCGTCCGGCAATCCACCGCAGGAAAGGCGCGTGAGTCCTTCCTGGCTGATCCGCATTCCCGAGGTGTTCGCCGATCACGCTCCAGAGATCCTCGCGGGCCTCGGGGCCGCACCGCTGAAGAAGCTCGGGGGCGACTACCATCTGGTGCAGCTTGCGGACCCCGCCGGGCTGCGTGGCTCGGAGTGGTCGAAGTTTGTGAGTTGGAATCTCCCGGTCCACCACGCCTGGCCCTGCTGCCCGCAGAAGATGGAGGGCTTTGTCGAAAAAGCAGCGCAGGCGATTTTCCGGAAATTCGGTGAGCTCCACCCACAGACGCTGCTGGTCGGACCGCTGCAGACCGGCGGGGCGCACCCGTATTACAAGCACCTCGCGACCAATCTGCGCGGCAGGACCCTCCAGCTCTTCCCGCCGCTACCCGCGGCGCAGGATGTCGAGGCGCAGGACCCCGCCGCGCCGAGCCTGTTCTGCCTGGTCGGAAAGGAGGGCCTGTTCTGCGGGCTCCAAAGCCCGCGGGACTCGAACGGCTTCTACCCCGGCGGCACCAAGTTCATCCGTCAGAACGCGCCAGAAACCATCAGCCGCGCAGGGGCCAAGATCGCCGAGGCGCTGCACTACCTGAGACTCCACCGCCCCGAACCGCCGACCGGCGGGCACTGGCTGGAACTCGGGGCCTGCCCGGGTGGCATGACGTCCGAATTGCTGGCCCGCGGCTTCCGCGTGACGGCGGTCGACAAGGCCCCGCTCGATGCCCGCCTGAACGGGGCCGCCGGGCTGAAATTCCGCCGCGCCGATGTCGCGGAATTCCAGGCCGCGGCGGGCGAAACGTTCGACGCCCTGCTCTGCGACATGAACGGCGACGCCCGCGCGGCGCTGCGTCAGGTGGTCCGGCTTTCGAAAAGCTTGAAGCCCGGAGGGGTGATCGTCTTCACCCTGAAAGGTGCCGGCGTGGAGTCCACGGCGGAAATGAACGAGCTGGCGCGAGCGGCGCTCGCCTACGCGACGGCTTCCGGACTGAAAGTGATCGCGACCACCCATCTGACCTACAATCGTCACGAGTTCACGATCCTCTTCGAGCGGCCCTGAGCGTTGGCTGCGGCGTCCGCGGTCCGGGTGGATTTTGTCGCAAGATGCCGCAGTTCAAGGTGGCCATGCCGCGGGCCGGAATGTGCTGTCGACTCTGGAGCCCTCTTCCGCTTCACTGATCGAGGATGAAAAAGGTCTTTGGCGGTATCATCTCGCTCCTCCTCATCGGATTGCTCGCATGGAACCACACCCGCGGCGGTCGGGTGACGGTGCTGGGACCGGATGGAACGCCCGTGGCAGGTGCCCGGGTTTCGCTCAGCTATCACTCCGCTCCCTCCCTGCTGCAAGGCGTGACCGATGCCAAGGGGCGGGCCGAGATCCCGTCAAAGCGGGTGCGTCGCGGCGGGTGGGAATCGATCATCGTCTCTTGGGAAGATCCGCAGGGGGACGATTACGTGGGCCAGAACTTCGACGACCACCCCAATTTCCCGATCAAGATCCAGCTTTCCAAGCGGAAGCCCTGGTGGGACTTCAGGTGATGCGAGCCTGCCGGTCGCGCCCCGCCGACCGGAGCCCCGGCGGTTGGATCATGTCTTCAAACGCTTGCCGCAACCCGCGGATCCGGATAGCAGCCGCACTCCTTGAGCTCTTCCCAGGTCGGCGGCTTAACCCCTGCGGCCAGCGCGGTCAGCTTCTCCTTCCCCACTTCGAGACACCAGGTGCGGATCTTCGCCTCGATCGCGAGATAGGGCGACGAATCCTCCGGCGAATACTGCACCACCCCGAGCACCGGATAGCTGCCGCCGGGGAACTTGCCGCGCGGCATGGCGAAGATCGCGAAGCGGGAATCATCCGGAATCAAGCCGCTCGCCAGCGCGGGCAGTTCGCGGCGGATCACCTCCAGGCAACGCATGATCGGATCCATGTCCCAGCCGAGGAGTTCATAGATCGGCGGCTCGAGGGGGGTGAAGAAGACATCCATGGGGGAAGTGCGGAGGATAGGCTTACGAAGCGGGGCGTCACAACTTTCCATGCAGGCCGCAACGGGGTGCATCGCCCTTTTCTGAACAAGGCTACCTCGGACGAAAAGGTCTTCACCGGCCGGCCAAGGAACGACAGGTTTCCCGAGTGGAAGAATCATTCGACGACCCGCTGCCCGACCAGCCTTGGTGGATCAACGCATGCCAATCCGTCCAGCCGACCGGGTGGGCCTTGCGCGCGGCCTTTCGAGACCGATGGCTTCGGATTCACAGCCTCACGGATTCCATACGGTATCCCGCGACGCCGCAGGATTGGAGTGAGTTGAGGCACCGGCACCGTCACGCGACATCGCAGCTGCTGAGAGAAGGTGAGCACGGGTTCCTCATCGCGCCGTGGGCATGTGCCTCGCACGAGGCGTTCTCAGGCTTCGGGCTCAGGCCTTCACGTCATGTCCCGGAATACCAACCGGACGACCAAGAACCGCCGGGCGGTCCCTTCCATGCCTGCGCCTTCTGTTGGAGTTTCGATTCCTTCACCCCAATCCTTGATGCCGTCGCCGAAGACGCCACCTGCGCGCTGTTTACTTCAGCGGATGCCTCTCGGATCTATGCTCCTTACGACGGAGGTGCCGATCTGTTCACGACCGATCCCCATCAGTTGACCGCATTGCGCTTGGCCTTGAAGGAGTATCTGTCAACGCGATCCGACGGCTTGTAACGCCGTCTCCTTCACCCCCGCCACGCATCCCACCCCAGCTTCGCCGTCATCGCGAACACCACGGTCAGGAACACCGGCCGGATCAAGCCGGCACCTTTCCGGATCACCAGCCCCGAGCCGAACCGCGCGCCTAACAACTGGCCGCCGATCATCGCGCCTGCGGCGGTGAAATGGACGGCACCGTAGGCCAGGAAGATCAACAGCGAGCCGAGGTTGCTCGCGAGGTTGGCGGCCTTGGTGTAGCCGGTCGCGCCGCGCAGTTCGAGGCCTAACAGGGCGACCACCGCCAGCGTCCAGAACGATCCGGTGCCGGGCCCGAAGAAGCCGTCGTAGAAGCCGAGAAGGATCCCGAAGACCCCCGCGAAGACCAGCGGCTCCATCTTCTGCTTCCCGGTCTCCACCCCGAAGCGGCGGTTTAGCGCGGTGTAGATCGCCACCGCCGCGAGCAGCCACGGGATGAGTTGTTTGAGGAGGTCCTTGTTCAGGATGCTGACTGCATGTGCCCCAGCCATGCTGGCAAAAAATGCGAAGACCACCGCAACCCATAGGCCCGGCGTCTTCATCAGGCCGGCTTTCGCATAGCGTCCCACCGCCATCGCCGTGCCGCAGGACGACTGGAGCTTGTTCGTCCCCAGCGCCATCTGCGGCGGCATGCCGGTGGCGAGCAAGGCCGGCACGGTGATCAGTCCGCCGCCACCGGCGATGGCATCGATGAAGCCCCCGGCGAATCCGGCGAGAAACAGCAAGCCCAGCGTGACCGGCGACAGCTCCGTCATCGGCCGCTCTTCTCGTCCCCGACCTTCTTCGCCGCTTCCGGCGGACCTTGCATGAACTGCATCAAGTCCATCGCGAACTTGATGTCTTCCTTGTCGATGATCTTTCCATTCATCGCCTTCGCCCGCTCGTCGGCCTTGGTCGGCATCCCGGCGGCGCGCTTCAAGGCCTCCTCGTCGGGGTTCTCCACCGCCCCGGCGAAGATCGCCGGCACCGTGGCGGGCTTGGTCGGCTCGGGAGCGGACGGCTTGTTTTGAAACATCGCCGCCACCCAGTCGCGGTTCGATCCGATGGCGAGGAATGCAACCACGCCGGCAAGCAGCACGATCCCGATGATCCTGGTGGAGGTCCGCCTCAATTGCTGCCAACCGACCGCCTGCTGTTGATCCCGCTGATCTAACAAATCGCGCAGCTCGTCCTCCTCCGGTTCGACGGGTTTCGGCGGCTCTGCTCCTTCGCTCACGATCCTCCGGATAACCTAAATGTCAGGGTTCCGTCAAACTTCAATCCCCCCGGAGCGAAATCGAGGTCCATCCATCCGATGCAAGCATTCGCGGAAGGTTCAAGGAACCAGGTGGATCCTTACCCGATAGAAGCGGCGAGGCGCTCCGACCACGGGATCAGCGATGCTGTATGTCCCTGCCACCACCGGCGTGGTCGCGCCAACGACCTGCCAAGCCGCCACTGCCAGGTCATCGCAAGCCTCCACCGCATAACTGCGGCCCGGCTTCACCTGCAGATGGACCTGCGCGGCCGGCCCGCCTTCGACCGACCACACGAAGCGGTCGGCGCGGTCGGCATGACCGGTGCCCGCGGTGATCTCTAACAGATCGGTCTGGCCGTCACCATCGCTGTCCGCCGCGGGATCGATCGCCACGTTGGAAGCGAGCCCGAGCGAAAACTCGAGTGGGTCCGGCAGCGTGTCGTTGTCGCTGTCGAGGTCTTCCAGGTTGAGCAAGCCGTCGCCGTCGGCATCGCCGCCGCCTTCGAGCGCGTCGGAGATTCCGTCGTCGTCGAAGTCGCCGTCGCTGCCGCGGATCCAGTCGATCTCGAAGAACTGGTTGCCGGAAGTGATCGGATCGATCCGCAGGCTCGTGATGGAGCGGCCGCTCCACTCGGCATGCGCGGCCATCGGGACCCTTACCGCCTGCCATTGGTTGGCCGGTGCGTAAGGAGCCTGGACCACCCGCGCCTCGCCGAAGTTGGGAGCGCCGGATCGCCCCCAGTAGAGCTGCAAGTTGCCGCTCGCGCCGGTCTTCATCTTCACCAGCACCGCCGCGATCTGCGAACCGGGCATGCTGAGACCGGTCCGCCAGAAATACGGATCGGCGGTCACCGTGGTGCCCGTCATCCGTCCGCCGGCGACGGCATGGCCGGTGATGTTCGCGCGGTTGCTCCAGCCCTCGAAATCCCCGTCGGTGTTGAAGTGGAAGGCGAAGTCGCGGGCGCTCAGGGGATCACGCCCGACTGCCAGCTCGGCGATGTCGGACAACGCATCGCCGTCATCGTCGAGGTCCGCGTTGTTTCCTAACAAGTCCCCATCCGTGTCCAGCGACTCCGCGGGGTTCAGGGGGAACGCGTCCGCCGCATCCGTCACGCCGTCGTTGTCATCGTCCGGGTCCGCGTTGTTGCCGGTCAGGTCACCGTCGCTGTCGAGCGACTCCGCCGGATTCAAGGGGAATGCGTCCGCCGCATCCGCCACGCCGTCGTTGTCATCGTCCGTATCCGCGTTGTTTCCTAACAAGTCCCCATCCGTGTCCAGCGACTCCGCGGGGTTCAGGGGGAACGCGTCCGCCGCATCCGTCACGCCGTCGTTGTCATCGTCCGGGTCCGCGTTGTTGCCGGTCAGATCGCCGTCGCTGTCGAGCGACTCGGCGGGATTGAGCGGGAAGGCGTCCGCCGCATCCGCCACGCTGTCGTTATCGTCATCCGGGTCCGCGTTGTTGCCTAACAAGTCCCCATCCGTGTCCAGCGACTCCGCGGAGTTCAGGGGGAACGCGTCCGCCGCATCCGTCACGCCGTCATTGTCGTCATCCGGGTCCGCATTGTTGCCGGTCAGATCACCGTCGCTGTCGAGCGACTCGGCTGGATTGAGCGGGAAGGCGTCGGCCGCATCCGCCACACCGTCATTGTCGTCATCCGGATCGGCGTTGTTGCCTAACAGGTCGCCATCCGTGTCGAGCGACTCCGCGGGGTTCAGCGGGAGCGCGTCCGAGACATCCGGCACGCCGTCATTGTCGTCGTCCGGGTCCGCGTTGTTGCCGACCGTGTCATTGTCGCTGTCCAGCGACTCCGCGGCATTGAAGGGGAAGGCATCCGAAACGTCCGGCACTCCGTCGTTGTCATCGTCGGGATCGGTCGCGTCCGGAATCCCGTCGTTGTCGTAGTCCGGTGGATTGAAGACGTAAGGCTGGGCGTCGGTGAGATCAGGCCGGCCGTCGTTGTCGCTGTCGGGGTCCTCGAGATTGAGCAAGCCATCCGCATCGCCGTCGGCCGATCCTTCCGCAGAGTCGCTCAGCCCGTCGTCGTCGAGGTCGCCGTCGCTACCGCGGATCCAGTCGATCTCGAAAAAGCGGCTCGCCGAGCCGATCGGATCGACCCGCAGGTCGGTGATGATCTGCCCGTTCCACTCGGCGTGGCTTCCCACCGCGAAGCGAACCGCCTGCCACTGGTTGGCCGGTGAGTAGGTGACCTGGGCGAAGCGCCCGCCCGCAAATCCGCCGGCTCCCGTGCGGCCCCAATAGAGCTGCACCGAACCGGTCGTCACGGTCTTCATCTTCACCACGACATGGCTGATCGTGGAGCCCGGCATGTTCAAGCCGGTGCGCCAGAAGTAGGGATCGCTGGTGACCGTGGTGCCGCTGACCTTTCCACCCGCCACCGCGTGACCGGTGATGTTCGCGCGGTTGTCCCAGCCTTCGAAGTTCCCGTCCCCGTTGAAGTGAAACGCGAAGTCGCGGGGGCTCCAAGCATCACGCCCCGCGGCAACTTCCACGCCGTCTTCCATCGTATCGCCATCCGAGTCGCTGTCCTCGGCGTTCGGGATGCCATCGAGATCGACGTCCCCCGCAGGCTCCGCCGCGTTGGGCACACCATCGTTATCGAGGTCTTCGGAAACCGAGACGCTGAAGGGCGCGGCCGCATCCGCCAGCAGCTCGATGCCCCGCAAGCCGACCGTCGCGGAAGTGGTCGCCGCGAGGTTCGACCAGCGGCTCTCGCGGACCCGGCAGATCACCCCGGTCACCTGGTCGAGGAAGCGCGCCGGCGTGCCTCCCGCCAGCCGGATCTTCGCGCTGTCCGCCGGATCGAAGACACCCAGGGAACGGACGCCGTCGCCGGAATCCACCACCAGCAATTCCATCCTCGGTCCGCTGAAACTTAGCGACAATCCAGGGAACTCGCTCCAGATCTGCCGCGGGAAATCGAGCCGGTAATCGACCGCTTCATCCACCCCGTCGCCATCCGAAACGAGGCTCCACGAAATCTGGTGGTCGGTCCCGTCAAAGGGTCCGCTTGCCGCGCCCGGGCTGTCCGCGCTCAACGCCGCGCTCACCAGGGAAAGCTCGCCTTGCAAGCTCCCCCGCGAGTCCGCGCCCATCTCGAAGTCCGCCAGCGTCGCGCGGTCGGTCCGGCCCGTGGCATCGGCACCGTTGGCATTCTGGCAGATCGCGATGGTCGATGACTTCGCGCTGAGGTCGTTGCCGAACTGCGGGTCGTAACCGCCACCGGCACCGACCAGCTTCACGTGCAGGGTGTTGTCGCGGAACCAATAGCGCTCGGTGCTCCCGCCTAACAGGTCCGCCATGCTCGATGCCTGGCCGAGTGCGGTCGTCGTCCCGTTGCGATAGACGCGGGTCGCCGACTTGAGGTTCGGGAACGACACCACGGCAGTGTCGCCGTTGTCGAGGAAGCGCAGGTTGGCATCGATCCGGTTCGCGACCTTCGTGTACTGGAAGGCATAGCGCAGCGCCGAATTCACGATCACCGGGTTCTGGCTGTACCACTCGTAGGTCTGGATGTTGTAGGCCGCCGGGCCGTCCGAACGCAGGGCGAAGATCGGCGTGGCGGAATACTGCGCCCACTTGTTGTCCAGCCGCATCAGCCCGTATTTCTCGGTCGGTGGACAGACCCAGGCATCCCACTCCGGCCGGCGGACCGCCGCGGGCGTGACGTTGAAATCCTCCATCACCCGGCCGTTGTAACTCGTCGGCATGTCCGGCGTGATCCGCCCGCCGGGAATCCCGGTGATCGAGCCGTCGCGATCGATCAGGCCGGAAGCATACATGTAGTCGCGGAAGGCGGCGGGTGCAAAGTCGACCTTGTTCGCCACCGGGATCGCGGGATCCCAGGAGATGCCCTCGGCGAAATGAACCGTGCTTTTCTGCGAGGCACCGTTGGTCTGGAGGGCGTAGTCGTTCCCGCTGAAGCCGGCGAAATGGACGCGGATGATGCCACTAGGACCATCGTAGATGCTGTGGCCGCGGAACGACGAGTTCGCCGCGGGATTCGGCAGCGAGCGCCCCGCGGCGATCTCCGTCGCGCTGACCGGGTTGCCGGTATTCGCGCTCTGGCCGACGATCAGCGAGTCGTGCATCACCTGGTTGTAGGCGAAGAAGGTCGCGCGGCTGTTGTCCGCCAGCGCGGAGTCGCGGATGTTCATCGAGTCCGCCCGGAACCAAAGGCAACGGTCGCGGCACTTGTAACCGGTGAAGCCGGCGATCTCCGGGATCACGATCGGCGAATTGAAGTTGGAAGGCGTCTGCCGCGGGTGGTAATGCCCGCCGTTGAGATCGTGCGTCACCGGATCGATCCCGCCGTCGATGGCGAGGTTCGAGAACGAGTTCGAATGCGCGCTATTGCCGGAGAAAGTGCCCATCGCCATCCGTCCGGGGATCATCGCGGGGCCGCTGTAGGATCCGACCGGCGCCGCCAGCGCGACCATCCAGAACCCGGAGCCGTCGGAGCCAGCGGCCGCGTTGTCGATGAAATGGTTGGCCGGATTGGTGATCCAGAAGGTTGATGGCAGCTTCACCAGCGCGAAGGCACCGGTTGATTCGCCGCCGGCCGCCGGATCCTCGCCGTCGAAGACCCGGTCGTGGGCCCGCACCTCCTCGCCGGCCGCCGGCATCCGGGTGAGCAGCCCGAGGTTGTGGCGGAAGGTGTTCCCCACTTCGCCGCCGTCCTCCAGGAAGAAGCCGTGTCCGATGTGATCGTAGGCGACGTTGTCCTGCACCAGGGCGTTGTTGGTGTTGTGGACCGTGACGGCGCGGTTGAACGAGCGGTGGATGCCGCAGCCGCGGATGAATTGTCCGGTGGCATCGCCGGCGTGATGCCAATGCCAGGGGTAGCGCCCGATCAGCCCCTTCTGCCCCATCCGGAAAAGCTCCGCGCCCTCGATCCAGCCCTTCCCCGGGGTCGGGCCGCAATTGCACATCATCGCCATGATATGTCCGCCGAATCCCGCGGTCTCCGATTCCGCGTCGCCTTGGATTTTCACCCGCCGGCTCAGCAGCCCGACCTCCGCGCGTTCATCCAGGGTGAAGCTGCGGGTGCTGTTCGAGTAGGTCTGCACCGTCCCGAAATGCATCCACAACAGCGGCGTCGCGAAGGTCACCGTCCGTCCGTCCGGCGAAACCGTGGCGATGGTCCGCTTCTCGGCCTGATGCGCGTCGAAGTCGGTGGAAGCGATCACGATCTCCTCGCCCGGCAGCCAATCGACCGGATCGGCCAGGGTGATCGAGGTCGCGTTCTTGGCAGCCGTCGCGTTCAGCCGCGTCCAATCCACCCGGTCCGGCCCGTGGACATGGATCGAGCCGCCGTTCATCGAACCCAGGACCTTCGCCCCCATCATCGGATCCTCTTCGCTCGCCAGCCCCTTTAAGGTCAACGTGAACGCGTGTTGGAAGCGTGCCGCTTCCGTGCCGACCTCGAACAAGGCGGTAGGCCCGGTAACCACCAGCGAATCGCAGGTCAGTGCCAGATTTTGCGCCGCCGCCCGCAACACGCCGTTGACCAGGATCGAGCCAACCTCGGTACTGGTATCGAGCGTGACCGTGATCCCGGTGGGAATCGTCACGTCCTGCTCCACCCCGGGAAGGGTCCCGCCCCAAGTTGCGGACGAAGACCAATTGCCGGAGACCACCGGTGAAACGATGGCCTGCGCCTGCGCCCGGCCGGAAAGCAGCATTGCCCAGCTCAGCAAGACCATCGGCCATCTGCTCATCGTGAACCCAAAAGAATCCTTTCTTGCCGAAAGTCAACGCCACTTTTCCGAGAAACATCGATCGCTCACCCCGTCATTTCTTCCCCATATCCCCTGCCCCTTTGCTCTGCGTCTGGTGGCTGGCATCGCGGCGGTAGGCCAGCGGCGACATGCCGGTCATCTCCCGGAAAGCCACCCCGAAGCGCGACGCACTGCCGAATCCGCAAGTCCGCGCCACCTCGTTCACCGACTTTTCGGTCTCGCCAAGCAGGCGCTTGGCCAATGTCACCCGCAGATCCCGGAGCTTCACCAGCGGGGTGCAGCCGAGCGCCCGTTGAAAACGGCGCTCCAGGCTGGATACGGAAAGATTTGCCGCCGCCGCCACCTCCGCCATCCGCAGCTTCGGATCCGCGACCCTGCGGTGGAGTTCGCGGACCGCCGCCTCGATCGCCCGGTCTTCTCCCGGCACCACCCGGGTGGAATCCCGCGCCGCCACCTCGCTCGGCCCGACCCTGGTCGCCAGCGGCGCTGCCCCTGGTCCACTGATCAAGCGCTGCAACACGCCCGCCGCCGCCTGGCCCGCTTCCGTGAAAGGCAGGCTGACACTTGAAAGCGATGGCTGGGAGGTCCGGCAGAACAAGTCGTCGTCGTCCCCGCCGATCAAGGCCACCTCTTCCGGCACGGCGATTCCGGCATCGAGGCAGAGTTCCAGCAGCACGCGGGACAACTCGTCGTTGCCACAGCCGATCGCCACCGGCCGCGGCAGCGCCTCCAAGGCCCCCCGCATGATTTCCCGCCCACCCTCGCCCACCCGGGTCCGATGGTGCCGCAGCTCGATCGGGATCCGCGTCACCGCGCAGCCGAACCCTGCCTGCCCGATCGCTGCCACGAAGGCCTGCTCGCGCTCCTCCGATAACTTCGCCTGGTCAAACCCGAAGAACCCGAAATGACGCCGCCCCGTCTCCAGCAGATGCTTTGCCGCCACATGGCCGACCGCCTGATGATCAAAAACGATCCGCGGGTAATCCGGGAGAACTTCCGGCCGCGGGTCGACCAAAACCACCGGACAGCTTGCCGCCCGGACCACATTGATCGATTCGACGTCCGTCACCTGGACGATCACCCCGTCCCATTCCCCTTCTTGAAACACCTCGGGGAAGTTCTCCGCCGGCGAGCGGGGGAAAACCACCCAACCCATTGGAAGCGATGCTCCGAAGTCCGCCACCCCGCGAACGAAGGAACGGCCCCAACGCACGTCGAGAAAGACGGATACCAAGATCCGCAAAGGGCCCGTCCTCCGGTCCGGTTCTCGTTCGCGCGACATCGCAAAACCTCTATGCCGAAAATTGTAGATTCATATACGAAAATCGTTGTCATGCCACCTTGACGCCCCTTGGAACCACAAGTATCGGTTCTTTCACTCCAATAAGAATCCTTTCATACCCGAAAAGGGGAGGCTGAGGAATCTTCAAGCGTCCCCGCGCGCCCAACCCAAGCAAGTTCATGTCATCACCTGTCCTTTCGTTCCCCGAAGCCGCCCTTCTCGGCTCCGCCCTCATGACCGGCCGTGGTGAAACCCGCCGAAACGAACTTGCCACCAACGGCTCACTCGCCGCCGTCCCCGAGCCCTCCGCCTCCGCCTCCGCGCTCGCCGCGCTCGGCACCCTCGCCCTTCTCTGCCGCCGCCCTACGCGCGCCTGAAATCTTCCCCCGAATGCCCTTCAAAAACCCAACCCGAAATCCAAGACACATGAACTTCGCAATCCACCATCCCGGCACCGTCCGTTCCGCCCTCCTCGCCGCCGCCCTGCTGACCGGCTTCGCCGGCGCGCAGACCATCGAGGTCGATCCCGCCAGCCCCATCCCCGCCACCCACACCTTGGTCAAGGCTTGGGAATTCGACGTCGATGGAGTTACCGATGGCTGGACCGGCGGCAATTTCGGGCCGCTCACCGTCAGTGGCGGGGGCATTTCCGGCAGCACCTCCACCACGAACGGGGACACGCAGCTTTCGAACACCTTCACCGCCATTCCCCTCGGCTATGCGACCATCATCGAATTCAGCGTGACGGTCGACCCACTGGGCGCGGGCGCGGGCGGGGGCAGCATCTTCTGGGCCGACTACGGTGGTGGCATCTCAGGAACCCGCTCCAAGGCTGTCAATGTTCCCGAAGACGCGAACCCCCACGTGGTCCGCATGATCTTCCCCGGCGGCGTGAAAAACCTCAGCCAACTCCGGATCGACCCCACCACGGTTCCCGGCGTGGCCCCTCTTCCCAGCAAGACGGTTTCCTTCGAATACATCCGCGTCTATCATTACCAGCCCTCGTCGTTCTCGGATGTGACCCTCACCGCCAGCGACCTGGCCGGTGCAACCTCGATGAACTCAGCCGGCGGATGGGACAATTTCTTGCCTCCTTCCGCGGACAACAACTACTTCACCGGTGCTTTCCAACTCCGTACCCCGGGCGGCACCGGTTACCTGCCATTCGGGGGCGCGTCCCTAACGGTCGACGCCGGCGGCAGCCTGCTCTTCAAAGGCAACGGCGGGACGCTGGTGCGTCAGATGACCCTCGCCGGCGGGCAATTGCTCCACGGCGATACCGGCCTGTCTCCCAACACCGGCAAGCTTTTCGTCCCCGACGGAATCAATGTCACCGCGGCTTCGGTCATCGATGTCGCCGGCGTCAACCGGAACATCGAGATCACCGGCAGCCTGAGCGGTAGCGCTGCCCTCAACGTGAAAAGCGCCACTGCCCCCACCGGCACCGAAAACGGCGGGCAGGTGATTCTCAAGTCCGACAACACCGGCTACACCGGCGCGCTCACCGTCGAGGCCAATGCCTGGCTCGACCTCGATCACGACAATGCGGTCGCCGGTGCCGCCGTCACCGCCAACGCAGGCGGCATGATCCGGCGCGCCGCAGCCGATGCCAACGGCACCACCGCCGCCGCCTCCTGGGCTCTCACCGGCCGCGGAACCGGGGGTGCCGGCGGCACGCGTGGTGCCCTCTTCTTCAATCACGACGGCTTGAATGCCAACATCACCGGCGACATCGCCATCAGCGGCACGCAGACTCGCATCGGCTCTTTCTCGGCCGGTGGGGCGATCACCCTCAACGGCGCGATCACCGGCTCCGGCCTGCTGGAATTCTGGGGCGGCGGCGCCGCGGAGACTCACGTCCACCGCTTCACCCTGAATGGAGCCTCGACCCACGCCGGCCAGACCGACCTGCTCTCGGACTTCGGCTCGCAAACCCACCTGAAACTCGGTGGCGACGACCGCCTCCCAACCAACCGGAAACTCCGGATGAGCGCCACCTGGGGAGGTAGTGCCGAAGGCGCCGGTGCCTTCCTCGATCTCAACGGCTTTGACCAGACGCTCGCGTCCATCCAGCTCGACGGAGCCAAACGAAAGTACATCCGCGACACTTCGCTCAGCGGCAACAGCACCCTGACCCTGACCGCCGCCAACAACGCGTTCGATACCAACGGCGGCAATGTTTACATCGAGGGGGTCACGATCACCCACCTCGCCCCGAACGCCGACTCCGGTGCCCAGATCGACGGCGGCGGAAACGTCACGCTCAACAACGCCACCTGGAACGCACCGTTCTACACCAGCCTCGGCAACGGCGACAACGGCACCTTGATCCTCGTCAACTCCACCTTCTCCTTCGGCGGGGAATTGCTGATGGGCCGGAACGGCAAAGCCGGCACGCTCACCGTCGACGCCAACTCGCTGGTGACCAGCCCGAACTTCATCCGCATCGGCGACTCGGCCGCCGGCACGGCAACCGTCAACCTCAACGGCGGCACCCTCGCCTCCAAACGCTTCTTCAACAGCAGCACCGGCACCAGCACCCTCAACCTCGACGGCGGCACCCTGCGCGCCACCGGCAGCAATCTCGTCGACTGGATTGAGGGCGGTGCGAACGGGGTCACTACCAACCTCCTCGACGGCGGCATCACCATCAACAGCAACGGCTTCAACGTGAACGCCGCCGCCGCCATCGTCGAAGACCTCGTCTCCACCGGCGGCGGTCTCGTCAAGACCGGTGCCGGCAACCTCGTCCTCGGCGGTGACAACACCTACAAAGGTGCCACCGCCGTCCAGGGCGGCAACCTGCTCGTGAACGGCAACTCCAGCGCCGCCACCGGCGCGGTCAGCGTGGCCGCCACCGCCGGACTCGGCGGCGACGGCACGGTCGGTGGCAATGTCACCATGGCCGCCGGATCGAAGTTCAGTTGGACCCTCGCCGACTGGGCCGCCACGCCTGGCCTCGACGTCCCGAACTTCACGAACAACGGCACCGCCGCCGATCCGCTGGTCATCGTGATCGGTGAAAACGCCCTCGCCAACTTCAGCGAGACCACCACCACCTTCACCCTGCTCACCGCCAGCGGCACCTTCAGCTCGCCGGACCCCGCCGGAATCGTGGTCGATGACAGCGGGTTCACAACCGGCAACGGCACCTGGGCGGTCCAACTCACCGCCAACCAGATCCAGCTCGTCTACACCGCCGGCAGCGCCAGCCCCTACACCACCTGGATCGACTCGTTCCCCGCTTTGACCACTCCCGCCGACAAGCTCCCGGGTGCCAATCCCGATGGCGACGACGCGACCAACTTCGAGGAATTCGCCTTCGCCGGCGATCCCGCCTCGGGTTCGAACAGCGGCCTCCGCCACTTCGAAATCAACGGCGGCAAGCTCGTCCTCACCGTCACCGTCCGCAGCGGTGCCGTCGCCGCCTTCCCCGCCCTGGGTTCGCCGCTCACCGCCAGCGCGGATGGCGTGAATTACACCGTCGCCGGGTCCAAAACCCTCGCCGGCTTCGCGGAAAACGTGAACAAACTCGGCACCCTCGTCCTCGGCCCGCTCACCACGCCGCCGACCGGATACTCGTTCGTGACTTTCGAACTGGATGACGCCGTCAGCGGCAACGCGAAGGGCTTCCTCCGCGCCACCGCCGTCGCCACCCCGTGACCGTCCTGATGGCCGCCCCTGGCCCACGGCAGGGGCGGCCTTTTCCCGTTGCGTCCCGAAGCGATCGGGAGCACGCAATGTATTCTATGAATCCACTCTTCATGTCATGGAAGCCGACTCGACACGGTCGGCCCGGATTCAGCCTGGTCGAAGTGCTGGTGGTGATCGCGGTGATCTCCCTGCTCATCACCCTTGCCGGTCCGCTGGTCCGCCAGGCCTCCCGCGGCAGCAGCCCGGTCAACATCGCATCCCGAGTCGCCGCGGAACTCGAACGCGCGAAAACCGCCGCCGCTTCGAAAAACACCTACGTCTGGACCTACCTCGGCCCGCTCAAGGACGAGCCGTCCACCCTCCAGCTCGTCGCCTGGGAATCCACCGACGGCACCCCCGACCCCGCGCCCGCCAACCTCGCCCCCTCCAGCCCCGCGCAGCGCTTCGAAAACATCGATCTCCGCGGCGACCTGCCCGCCTACGCCGATCGTCCGGAAGTCCCCGCCGCCGATCGACCCGACGAGGCCGTCTGGCTGCGCTTCTCGCCCTCCGGCGAAGTCCACGCCGCCACGGTATCTGCCACCGCCTCTCCGAAAGAACCCGCCGAAGTCACCACCGGCCTCACCCGCTGGATCGAGCTCGGCTTCCAACCGACCCGCGCCGGCACCCGCAGCACCGCCCTCGAAAACGACACCGCCGTCCTCCAGATCGCCGGCCTCACCGGCCAGATCCGCCGCTTCGCTCCATGAACCCGCACGCCCGCCACCGCAACGGCTTCACCTTGACCGAGGTCATGGTGGCCATCGGCGTGATCGGGATCGCCCTCACCGCCATCCTCCCGGTCATCCCCGCCGGCATGCGGAACGTCAACGCCGCCTCGGAAAGCGCCCGCGCCCTGGATGTCCTCGAAGCAGTCCGCGCCGACATCGACACCAGCCTCCAGTCCGGCGAATCCGTCTCCTCCCGCTACGGCATCCCGCTCGATGGCTCCGCCGCGGAAACCACCCTCAAAATCACCGAAACCGGCAGCCTCGCCGACGATGATGGAACCGCCCGCTTCCGTGTCCTCAGCCGCCTTTCCAAGGGAGCCCCCGACCGCCTCCAACCGGTCCAGTGGCACCTCCGCGCCAGCTGGCCACCCGATGCCCCCGCCGGCAAGGAAAAGGGCAGCGCCGAACTCACCGGAGCGCGCGCACCATGAAGTCCAACACTCCGAAATCCGCCGGCTTCACCCTGGTCGAACTGCTCGTCGCGATGGCCACCCTCGCGGTCATCCTCGTCGGCACCGTGCAGATCACCGGCATCGCACAAGGCTCCGTCCGCTGGGCTGAAAAGAAAATCGCCAGCGACAGCGGCGCCCGCCAGCTCACCGCGCTGTTAGAGCGCGATCTCCGCGAAATGATCCGCCGCCCCGACGCACCTTTCGAGTTCCAGCTCCAGCCCGGCAACGACGCGCTCGCCTTCCTCGCCACCCGCGCCGGCTACGCCCGCGGCGACGCGTCCGCCGACCGCTCCGCCTCGCTCGTCCGCTACGAAAGCGACCCCGGCGGCCGCTTCACCCGCGCCTGCCTCGGCTTCGGCTTCGAAGGCGAGGACACCGTCCCGCTCGACCCCGCCGCCGCGCTTCCGGACATCCCCGACGAGAACCGCCAGGTCGTCTCCGACACCGTCTTCCGCGTGGAGTTCGAGTTCCTCGTCGACGATGGCAGCGCCATCCTCCGCCAGCAGAAAGCCCCCGCGACCCTCGAGGCCCTGCGCGGCATCATCACCACCGTCGCCGTGCTCGATCCCCAAAGCCGCGGCGTCCTCAACGACGGCGACATCCCCAAACTCGCCGCCCTCTTCGACGACGCCCGCGACACGGAAACCCCGGCCTCCGATTGGACCGCGACCGTCCTCGCCAACACCACCCGCGGCACTTCCGGCATCCCCGCCGATGTCTTCCGCGGCGTCCGCGTCTACGAGCAAACCCTTCTACTCGACTGACCCGTGAAGCGCTGCCGTCCATCACCCGCGCTCCGTCCCGGCCTCGCCCTCGTGGTCACCATCGCGATGATCGTGCTGCTCACGCTGCTCGTCATCGCCTTCCTCAGCCTCTCGCTCTCCAACCGCAAACGCGCCGACGCCGACAGCGGCGGACGCGAAGCCACCGCCCTCGCCGACACTGCCGAAGCCGTGATCGTCGCCGACCTGCTCGAGGAAATGCGCGCCGGATCCGCAACGACGACCACCACGCCCGACGGCGGACGCTTGTTCGATGTCACCGATGCGAAGGGCATGGTCCCGACCCGCGTCCTCCGCGCCGACCGCCTCGCCACCTCGGAAGCCTTCACCCCGCTGCTCAAGCAAAGCGCCGCCGGCAAGTCCTTCGACGGCAAGACCGGCAGCACCCGCGCCAGCGACATCTCCACCACCGCGCCCACCCCCGACGGCCGCCGCATCGCCGCCTCCCGCTGGCTCGCCCCGCGCTTCTTCACCCCGGGCGAGACGCTCGATGCCGCCGACGTCCCCGACTGGATCTACCTGTCCCGCGACGGCAGCCACCCGGCGAAATTCGACGCCTCCCTCAAGACTCCCCTCGCCCCCGACCGCCAGCCCGCCCCGGAATACGTCGTCGGCCGCTACGCCTACCAGATTTATAGTACCGGCGGCCTGCTCGATGCCAATGTCGCCGGCCACGGCAGCGGCGCGCCGGCCACCGATGCCGCCACCAAGGGCTCGCTCGTCTGGGCCGACCTCACCGCTCTAACAGGCGCCGGCTCCGGCATCACCGGCCTGCCCGACTGGCGGCATCCCTCCGGCTGGACCGGTGCCCGCGTCGACCTCGTCGAAAACTGGGGCAACCCCCGCGGCTGGCGACAAACCTTCCGCCAGGGCGCGAAAAGCGACGGACTCTTCCTCGGCCGCCGCGATCTCATTGCCTTCCAGCAAGCCTTCCCCGACCGGCTCCCCGCCGCCGCGCTGCCCGACTTCACCCACCTCACCCTGGAACTCAACCAGCCCTCCTGGAGCCCCGCAAACAACGCCACCGGCGCGGACTACGCCTACCTCGACCGCCGCGACAATCCGAAGGCCGCCAACCGCCGCGTCCTCGGTGTCCGCACCACCGGCAGCTTCGAACGCTACACCGATCCCGAGGAAGGAACCGTCACCGCCAAGCAAGGCGAGCCGCTCGTCAAACGCCGCTTCCCGCTCCGTTGGATCGAGTGGTTCCGCGATCCCGCGGCGAACGAAGCCCTCATCGCCCGCCACTTCGGCCTCAAGCGCGACACCGACGGTTACCGCTGGACCTACACCGAGCTCAACAATTCCCAAGCCATCAGGACCCTCGACGAGATCGCCACATCCGGCGGCCGCGAGCCGAACTTCTTCGAGCTCCTCCATGCCGGAATTCTCTCCGGCAGCCTTGCCGCCGGCTCCGGTGGCAGCACGACCTTCTTCAACAGCCCGAACGTCGATGCCAGCACCGCCGGCCAGATCCTCCGCATCGGTGCCTGCATCATCGACCAGTATGACGAGGACGACGATCCCACCGTGATCGCCGCCGTCCCGAGCGTGGATCCTTTCGGTCCCGCCGGCTTGGTCGATATCGCAGGGGTCGAGAACCTCCCCTACATCGACATCATCGGACAGCAGCACGTCCGCCGCCGCGACCTCACCGGCTACCCCGCGTTTCCCAACATCTCCTGCTATTACCAGCTCCAGCTTTGGAATCCGCACCGCGACGCGCTGAAGATGAAGGAAGGCAAGTTCCGCATCATCGGCGAGGGCGAGCCTTACGTCCGCATCGGCTGGTGGCCCGCCGGCTGGCAGATCCAACCGGTCTATTGGGAAGAGGGCGATGCATTCGTCGCGAACGACAAGTCCTGCTTCATGGAATTCTCGGTGCCGTTGAAAAACTCCACGTTCACGCGCTTTGAAATGCCGGTCCACCTGCTCGGCAAGCACCTCTCCGCGTGGTCGCCCGACAACGTGCTGCCCGGCGGCTCCGCCTCGCCGAAGTTCGCCGGCATCTATCTCGGCAAGGTGAAGTGCGGCGAAGACAACCCCGCCGCCGCGACCGCCCACCCCAACTGCGGCGAAATCCAGGGCCACCTAAAATTCGACCGCCCGATGACCCTCAAGCTCCAGAAGCAGGTCAACGGCATCTGGGTTACCTATCAGACCTTTCCCGCGATCGAGGAGCACCACGGCAACGTCCCCTGGCCCGCCTCGATCGAAGACATGGCCTACGGCGGCATCGAAAATCTCCGCATCACCTACGCCCGTTCCGACCCCCGCACCGTCCGCTTCGGCATGAGCAGCTCCGGCAGCGGCACCAGCCCGAAGGTCGTGAACAAGAACGTCGATCCCTCCCTGACCCAAGCCGAGACCTGGGACAACAAGGCCATCACCGGAAGCGGCTTCAGCGGCACGAAAGGCAATGCCTCCCAGCTCGCTTTCAACGACGGCACCGGCTGGAGTTACAGCAACCGCGACGGCGTCCGCCGCCCCGCCGATCCCGTCCGCGCCCAAGCCTCGCCGGGCAATCCCTACGCCTTCGGTGAAGCCCGCCCCCACGTCTTGAACCGTCCCTTCCGCAGCATCGCCGAAATGGGCCACGCCTTCCGCGACGAGCCCTGGAAGAGCCTCGACTTCCACAAGGACACGTCCGCCGATGCCGCCCTGCTCGATCTCTTCACCCTGTCCGAATCCGCCGAACGCGCCGGCGTGCTGAACCCCAACACCGCCTCGATCGACGTCCTCGCCGCCGCCCTTTCCGGCATGGAGCTCGACCCTCTCACCAGCAGCACCCTCACGGCCGCCCAGGCAAAAAACCTCGCGAAGTCGCTCCATGCTTCCTTTTCCGCCAACCCGCTGCGCCATCCCGGCGAGATCGTCGATCGCGTCAAAACCGTCGGCAGCTCCCTCGGGACCAGGGAACGCGAACTCGAGTCGCTCCCCCGCGGCCTCGCCGATGTCTCGTCAACCCGCACCTGGACCGTCATGATCGACCTCGTCGCCCAGAGCGGCCGCCTCGTCCCGAATGCCGACGGGCTCGATGACTTCGCGATCCGCGGCGAGAAGAGATATTGGATTCATCTCGTCATCGACCGTTTTACCGGAAAGACCCTCGCCCGTCAGATCGAACCTGTCTTCGAATGATCCTCAAAGGAAAGTTGAGAGTTGAGAGTGGATGGTCGATAGCTGATCCGGAAGAACTCATGTCCGAATGGAACCTTACTCTCCGGCTGAGGCAGGAATTCTGGCGCAAGCCGCTTGTCCGGAGCTATCAACCATCAACCATAGACTCTCAACCCGGCATTTAGAATGATCCGCGCCACCGCCATCGCCGCCCTGCTGGTCCTCACCGCCGCCGCCCAGACCGGCCCGCGGATCGTCCTCCAGCCGCCGGCTTCCGCCGCCTACAGCGTGACCCTGCGCCAGGGCAAGGCCGCCGAAAAGCCGAAGGACGGCAACCCGGAGATCGCCGTCGACGATGCCGCGGGCGACGACGCGAAACGCACCGTGATCCAAGTGGAGATCACCGGCGAGACCGCCCGCGCCACCACCAAGGCCGCCGATGGCAAGACCACGGAAGTCTTCATGTTCCGCGAGCTCTTCCTGCGCTTTGACAACGGCACCAAGAAGGTCCGCCCCTACAAGTTCGACCAGTACGCCCCCGCCGACATGCGCTTCACCCGCAGCTTCCCCGGCATCGACTGGGTGAAGCCCGCGATGTTCAAGGGCAAGGTCGACCGCAACGGCACCGCCTGCCTCCACTTCGTCCAGGAAGCCGGCAGCGGCGAGAAGGCCCCGCTCAACAAGGACGACGGGCTTGCCTACGACAACCGCCACGCCGCCCAGCGCCGCGAGGCCTGGTTCGACGCCGCCACCGGCCTGCCCATCGCGTTCAAGGACGGCCCGCTGGAAGGCAGCTACCGGCACGATGGCCCGGCCAAACAGCAGGTGAAATTGCCGAAGCCTTATCTCGATGCCGTGAAGCACTACTACGGCATCAAGTGACCCTCATGATCCGCTTTCCCCTGCTCCTCGCCTTGCTTGCCGCGCCGCTGGCGGCGAAGCCGAACATCATCGTCATTCTCACCGATGACCTCGGCTACGCGGACCTCGCTTGCCAGGGCCAGGAGAAGGATGTCTTCACCCCGAACCTCGACCGCTTCGCCGCGCAGGGCATCCGCTGCACCGCCGGCTACACCACCGCCCCCCAGTGCTCGCCCGCCCGCGCCGGCCTTCTCACAGGCCGCTACCCGCAGCGCATCGGCATCGACACCATCCCCGACATGCCGCTCGGCACGGAGGAAGTGCTCATCCCCGAGATGCTCAAGCCCGCCGGCTACACCAGCGGCATGGTCGGCAAGTGGCACCTCGAACCGAACCCCCTCTGCACCGCGTGGATCGCCAAAAACCTCCCGGACGCGCCGAAAGGCCCCAAGGGCACGGTCGCCATCCCGAACAATATGCGCCTCGCCTTCCTCCCGCAGGCCCAGGGCTTCGACCGCTACTTCACCGGCGAAATGGGCCAGTATCACGCGAACTTCACCCTCGCCGGCGAGCCCCGCGAACCCGGCCCGCTCGCCGCGAAGGGCTTCCGCATCGACATCCAGACCGATGCCGCCCTCTCCTTCATCCGCGGCCACCACCAGGCACCTTTCTTCCTATACCTCCCGTACTTCGCGCCCCACACCCCGCTCGAAGCCCCGCCGCAATACGCCGCGCGCTTCACGGAAACGACGCCCGCCCGCCGCCGCGCCGCGCTGTCGATGATCGCGGGCATCGACCATGGCGTCGGCCGCATCCTCGACACCCTCGCCGAGCTCGGCATCGACGACAACACGCTGCTCGTCTTCACCAGCGACAACGGAGCGCCCGTCCACGGCCGCCGCGACTCGCCGCTCAATACCGACCCCGGCGGGTGGGATGGCTCGCTCAACACCCCTTGGGTCGGCGAAAAGGGCATGCTCGCGGAAGGCGGCGTCCGCGTCCCCTTCCTCATCCGCTGGAAAGGCAAGCTGCCCGCCGGCAAGGTCAGCAACTACCCCGTCAGCAGCCTTGACCTCGCCGCCACCGCCCGCGCCGCCGCCGGCCTGCCCGCCGATCCGCGGCTCGATGGCATCGACCTGGTCCCCGCCCTCACCGCCGCGTCTCCACCGAAGCGCACCCTTCACTGGCGCTTCTGGAACCAGATCGCCATCCGCGACGGGAGATGGAAATACCTCAAGGCCAGCGGCGGCCCCGACCTGCTCTTCGACCTCGAAAGCCCCGACCACGAGAAGAAGAATCTCGCCGCCGCGCACCCTGAAATCCTCGCAAAACTCCGCGCCCGATCCGACACCTGGGCCGCCACCCTCCAACCCGCCGGTCCTCCGCAAGGCAAGCCCGTCGGACAGGAGGTCCACTGGTATCAGGAATACTTCCAAGTCCGCCTCGACCCATCCAAGCCATGAACCGCTTCGCCTTCCTCCTCGCCTTCCTCGCCGCGCCGCTCCATGCCGTGGAAAAGCCGAACATCGTCTTCATCCTCGCCGACGACCTCGGCTGGGCCGACACCACGCCCTACGGCCACACGAAGTACTATAAAACTCCAAATATCGAGCGCCTCGCCAAGCGCGGCATGACCTTCACCCGCGCCTACTCCGCCAGCCCGCTCTGCTCGCCGACCCGCTCCAGCATCCTCACCGGCCTGAGCCCGGCCCGCACCGGCATCACCACGCCGAATTGCCACCTGCCGCAGGTGGTCCTCGAAGCCACCGCCGGCAAGGCAGCTCCGCCGTCGAAAAAGTCGATCAGCCCCGAGCCGGTCACGCGACTGAAAACGGATTACTTCACCCTCGCCGAAGCCCTCAAGCAAGCCGGCTACGCCACCGGCCACTTCGGCAAGTGGCACCTCGGCGCCGAACCTTACTCGCCGCTCCAGCAGGGCTTCGACGTCGACCTCCCGCACACCTCCGGCCCCGGCCCGGCCGGTAGCTTCGTCGCGCCGTGGAAATACGCGAACGGCTTCGTTCCGAAAACGCCGGGCGAACATATCGAGGACCGCATGGCCGCCGAAGCGAGTGCCTTCATGGAACAGCACAAGGACGGCCCCTTCTTTCTCAATTACTGGATGTTCAGCGTCCACGCGCCCTTCGACGCGAAGAAATCCCTGATCGACAAGTACCGCGCCAGCGCCAACCCCGCCGACCTCCAGCGCAGCCCGACCTACGCCGCGATGATCGAAAGCATGGATGACGCCATCGGCACCCTGCTCGACACCCTCGACCGCCTCGGCATCGCCGACAAGACCGCCATCGTCTTCCTCTCCGACAACGGCGGCAACATGTACAACGAGATCGACGGCACCACGCCCACTAGCAACCGCCCGCTCCGCGGCGGCAAGGCCAGCGTCTACGAAGGCGGCATCCGCGTGCCGTGCATCGTGAGCTGGCCCGGCACCGTCACCCCCGCGACCCGCAGCGACGCCATCGTGCAGAGCAGCGATTTCTATCCGACCTTGCTCGACCTGCTGTCCCTGAAGCCGCAGGCCGGGCAGAAGTTCGACGGCATCAGCATCGTCCCCGCGCTGAAAGGCGGCGCGCTCGAACGCGAGTCGATCTTCACTTACTTCCCGCACGATCCGCCGGTGCCCGACTGGGTCCCGCCCTCGGTCGTTGTCACCCAGAGCGACTGGAAGCTCATCCGCATCTTCCACGGCGGCGACAACGGCGCGCACCGCTGGAAGCTCTACAACCTGCGCGACGACCTCGGCGAAATGAACGACCTCGCCGCCAAGGATCCGGAGCGCGTGAAGCAACTCGACGCCCTCATCGAGGCTTTCCTCAAGGACACCGGTGCCGTCGTCCCGATTCCGAATCCGAAATTCGACCCCGCCACCTGGAAGCTCGAGGACGAAGGCAAGCCAGCCGCGAGAGAGAAAAAGAAATCCAAGCCCAAGCCCAAGCCTAAGCCCGCCGCCGCCGCGGACGACAACGCCGATCCCAAGCTCCAGGGCTGGCGCGCCCGCAACAGCAAGGCGGTCGTGAAGGATGGCATCGTCCAGCTCACCGCCGATGGCGCCGATCCCTTCCTCGGCTTCGGCCTCGGCCAGACCGCCGGTCCCGCCACCTTGAAGGTCCGGCTGCGCAGCCAGGCTGGCGGCCCCGGCAAGTTCGAGTCCGTCGGGGCCGGCAAGGATCCCGCCGCCTCGAAATCGGTCGCCTTCACCGTCGCACCCGGCGAGTGGCAGGAACTCACCGTCGAGCTTCCGGCCAAGGGCCCGCTCGGCATCGTCCGCCTCCACCTCCCCGCGACCCAGCAAGCCGTCGAGATCGACTGGATCGAAATCACCGCCGCCGGCAAACCCCGCCGCACGACTTTCTAACAGACCTCCCGATGTTCGCCCGGCTTGCCACCTTCCTCGTTCTAACAGCCATCGCCGCCGCGGCCCCGAAGCCGAACATCCTGTTCATCCTGACCGAGGACCAGGGCGCGCAGGCCGGCTTCCTCGGCACACCGGGGATCCGCACGCCGCACATGGACCGGCTGGCGAAGTCCGGCAGGGTCTTCCGCAACGCCTTCGTCGCCTACCCGGTCTGCTCGGCATCCAAGGCCGCGATCTTCACCGCCCTGCACAACCACGCGAACGGGCTGCTCAACAACACGATGAACTTCCACAAGCCGGCCGCGAAGCTCACCGCGGCCGAGCGCGCGAACCCGACCTACACGAAGAACCGCATCCGCGACACGATCCCGACCCTCACCGAACGCCTGCACGCCGCCGGCTACTACCAGGCGGCGATGCACAAGCTGCACCTCTCGCCCAACGAGAAGTTCCCCTACGACGAGTTCCTCGGCCACCCCGGCGGCCCGGCGATGGATGCCTTCCTCGCCCGCGCCGCGAAGGCCGGCAAGCCGTGGTTCCTGCTCTACAACATCCCGAATTCCCACCGCCCTTATCCGGACAGCGACAAGGGCAGGATCCGCATCGATCCCGCCGCGGTGAAGCTCCCCGCTTTCCTCCCCGACACTCCGGTCGTGCGCCAGGACTGGGCGGAATACCTCGCCGGCATCGGGCAGGCCGACGACCTCGTCGGCCAGGCCCTCGCCAGCCTCAAAGCCAGCGGCCAGGAAGAGAACACCTTCATCATTTTCCTCGGCGACCACGGCCCATCCTTCCAGCACGGCAAGATGAGCCTCTACAACCTCGGCCTCCGCGTCCCGCTGGTCATCGCCGGCCCCGGCGTGAAGCCCGGCCGCAGCGATGCGTTGGTCAGCGAGCTCGACCTGATGCCGACCTTGCTCGATCTGTTAGACAGCGGACCGGCCCCCGAAAGCCACGGCATCTCGCTCCGTCCCCTGCTCGAAGACAAGCCCGGCGCCAAAGGCCACGACCACATCGCCTCCGAGATCTCCCACCGCGGCCCGCTGCCGAACAACGGCCTGCAAGAGCGATCCATCTTCGACGGCCGCTGGAAGCTCCTCTACCGCGAGAACACCGAGCCCGCCTGGCGGCAGGTGAACGAGGATCTCAAGGACCGGAAGCCCTGGGGCAACCGCACCTACGACGAGACCGTCCGCGTCAAGGAACAGTTCCCCGAAGCGTGGCGCGTGCTGAGCGAAATGGACCCCCAGCGTCTCGGCGGCAAGCTGTCACGGCTCGAACTCTACGACCTCCAGTCCGACCCCGACGAGATGCGCAACCTCGCCCGGGACCCGGCCCACGCCGCGGAGCTCCAGCGCCTCTACGAGATCCTTCGTACTTGGGCGCTCGACACGAAAGACCCCGCCATCCAGCCGCCGGCCGACATACCGGAGTGATTCACAGTGGGAAGTCGGCAGCAGATAGGAGATAGGAGATAGGAGATAGGAGATAGGAGATAAGAGATAAGGGATGAGGGATGAGGGATAAGGGATGACGGGCGTCGGGTGACGGGACGTCCAAAAGCCCCAACGGGGCGAGATGAGATAGCCCCGGGCAACGCCCGGGGTTCCGGGCACGCCGGTCAGGCGCCCTGAAGGGGTGCAATGGGGCCGCCTCAATCCCAGACGTATTTCTCCTCCCACTCGACCTCGTAGTTCGTGAGCAGCCGCCGGTATTCATCCTGAAAGGTAACCTTGCGATGATGTTGGGCCTGCCCGGCGATATATCGTTCCACCGCCGCCCGGTGCCCGGGGCTGATCGAGAACATCCCGTAGCCCCCTTGCCAATGGAATCCCGCCAAACCCTTGGCTTGCCGCTTCAACCATTTTGAAGAGCCGGTCTTGATATCCTGCACCAGATCCGCAGGAGCCATCGTGCGCGGATGATTCAGCAAAAGATGAACGTGGTCCGCCACCGATCCCGCACGAAGCAAGACCCCGCCGCATTTCGCGATCGTTCCGCCCATGTAGGCGTGGAGTTCATCGCGGAAGGGATCGGCGAGCCATGGCTCCCGGCCTTTGGTGGAGAAAACTAGATGAACCAGGATCGATGCGAGGGACTGGGGCATGCTTTTGAAGTTGATGGAAAGACAGCACAAGATCAAGCCGCCCCATCGTGCCCCTTCAGGGCACCCGATCCATCTCCCCTGAATCCCAGGGCGTTGCCCTGGGCTGTCTCATCTTGCCCCGTTGGGGCATTTGAACCGGCACCCGCCTCATCAGCCCGGAATCAGCCGTTTCACCGTTCCACCGTTTCACCGTTCCACCGTTCCACCGAGCCCGCGAAGCCAACACCCGCCACATGTTCCGTCTACAGCCCCAGCGGGGCGACATGAGATAGCCCCGGGCAACGCCCGGGGTTGCGCCAACGCCGGTCAGGCACCCTGAAGGGGTGCGATGGGGCCGCTTCCACCTGCGGCTTCCGATTCGCCCACCGATCGCGATGAGGCGAAGCATTCGCGTTTCCACACCAACCTTCGCGCCGGTTCTTTCCATGGCACCCCGTCTTTTCCTCGCCGCCCCCACCCAACAAAACAGCCCCGGGCACACCCGGGGCTGTCGTATCAAAATCACTCTCGAAAACAGCTCCTCACACCTCGATCTTCCACGGCCCGCGCATCGGCTGGTCGATCAGCGCGTTGGCGGCGGGGTCGTCGAACTTGAGGGTCTTCGGATCGAACTTCAGGCTCTTGTTCAGGCGGTGCGCGGTAACGCCCATGTTCACCATCGTGCACGACCAGAAGCCGTTCTGCTCGTTCAGCGCGAACTTCTTCCGGGTGCGGACGCTCTCGTGGAAGTCGGTGATCTGCGGCTCGGGATCCGGCAGCGCCGCGATCTTCTTGGCGAGGTCCGGGATGTTGGACTGGAAGCCTTTCGAGATCTTCCCTTTCGGCCCCTCGATGTAGGCGGCGTCCTTGTCCTTGTTCGCCCCGTCGAGGATGATCTTGCAACCGTCCGCATAGGTGAACTCGATCCGCCGCCAGGTGCCGATCGCGTCGGCGTCCTGCGGGTCGGCATCGATCTCCACCGAAATCGGCGCGGTGTCGTCCTTGCCCAGGATATACTGCGCGGGATCGAGATAATGCTGGCCCATATCTCCGAGTCCGCCGCCATCGTAGTCCCAGTAGCCGCGGAACGACTGGTGGGTCCGGTGGGCGCTGTAGGGCTTCTTCGGCGCGGGCCCGAGCCAGAAGTCGTAGTCGAAGCCCTCCGGCACCGGCTGCACCGGCAGGTTGGTCTTGCCGACCCAGGTGCCGAGCTTCCAGTCGAAGCCGGTGTGGCCGGAGACGGTGATCTTCAAAGGCCAGCCGAGCAGGTCGTTCATCGCCGCCTTCTTGATCTCCTTCACCGGCACGCCCATGCCGTAGAAGTTGTCCTTGAAGCGGAACCAGGTATTGAGACGGAAGACCCGCTCGTACTTCTCGACCGCCTTCACCATCGCCATGCCCTCGCCGATCGTCCGGCTCATCGGCTTCTCGCACCACACGTCCTTGCCCGACTTCGCGGCCTCGATCGCCATCAGCGCGTGCCAGTGCGGCGGGGTGGCGACGTGGATGACGTCGATGTCCTTGCGCTGCAGCACTTCGCGGAAATCATGGTAGCCCTTGATGCCCTTGGCCTCCCCGCCGGCCTGCTTCATCCGCTGTTCGAGGTGGCCCTTGTCGACATCGCACAGCGCGAGCAGCTTGCCGGGCATCGGCAGGTGGGAGGAGGAGATCCCGCCGCAGCCGAGGATGGCCTTGGTGATCTCGTTGGACGGGGCGGTCTGCCCGTTGAGCCCGAGCACGCGGCTCGGGACGATCTGGATGGTCGCCAGCGCGGCGAGCGACTTGAGCGTTTGGCGTCGGGTCAGGTTCATGGGATGAGGTCGGGGTTCTGAAAGGTTGAACCGCCAAGACGCCAAGAACGCCAAGTTTGAATGCGGTTTTGCAGGGAACTTGGCGAACTTGGCGTCTTGGCGGTGAAACTTGTCGGGGAAGGGGGATCAATGCTTCGCATCCCCGCCGTCCGCGGACTTGTCCCAGAAGGCGAGGAAGAAGATCACGGAGATCACCGCAGCCATCCCGGCAGGGAACAGCCAATAGCTTTTCCAATCGGCTCCGGCCGCCGAGACGAGCGCGGCATCGAGCCCGTCAGGGAAGCCCTTGCCGAACATGCCGGTGAGGCTTTCAAAGAACGACGGCGTGGCCTTCCCTTCGTTCAGAACCTTGATCCCGTCCATCAGCGGCGCGTTAGCGGCCGGGGCGACGCCATAGGCGCCGAAGGTGTTCGGCAGCGGCGTATTCGTGAATGGCCAATTCCCGCCGAAGGCCATGCGGAAGCCGAAGAACATGCCGAGGCCTTGGGTCAGGAACACCAGCAGCGACTGCGCCTGGCCGCGGATCTCGGCCGGAGCCTTCTTGTCGGCGTAGATGAAGCCCGTGACGAAGAAGAAATCATAACAGATGCCGTGAAGTGCCACGCCCAGCAGGAGCATCCAGGCGACCTGATCCGGTGCCCCGAAGGCGAATAGGACATAGCGCGCCACCCAGCACAGCATGCCGATCAGCAGCATCCATTTCACCCCGAGCTTCCGGAAGAAGAAGGGGATCAGCAGCATGAAGACGATCTCCGACATCTGGCCGAGCGTCATTGCGGAAGCGGGTTGCGTGAAGCCGGTGGCACCGAGGAATGCGGAAGTCTGGCCGTAGTAGTAGGCGAGCGGGATGCAGATCAACATCGAGCAGACCCCGAAGACGAGAAAGGCCGGATCCTTGAAGAGCTTCAGGGCATCGACCATCAGCAGCGAGCCCACATCGAGCGGCTTGTTCTTCGCCGGCGGCGGGGTGTGCGGCAGGGTGAAACTGTAGAAGCCGAGCAAGAGACTGGAAACGGAACCCAGCCAGAAGATGCCGAGCGAGGCCGACCAGCCCACGGCACCGACCGCAAGCCCGGCGACAATCCAGCCGATGGTCCCCCAGACCCGCGCCTTCGGGAACTCCTCCTGCTTGAGATGAGTGAAAGTGATCGTGTTCCCAAGACCGAGCGTCGGCATGTAGCACAGCATGTAGGCGATCATCAACTGCACGATCAGCCCGCCTTTCTCCGCCCCCTGCGGCGCGAGGACCGCGATCCCCGCCATGATCAATCCGCCGATCAGCATCAGCACCCCCATCACACGCTCCGACGAGAACAAGCGGTCCGCGACCAACCCGAGGAACAGCGGCGCGATGATCGCGGCGATCGGAGCGCTTTCGTAAGCCCCGCCGATAAAGTCCCCGAGGCCGTTCCCTCCCATCGCCAGCGCCAGCGTGGCGAACCAGGATCCCCACGCGAAGAACTGCAGGAACATCATCACCGACAAGCGGGTGAGCACGGAAGACGAGGCGGCTTTTTCCATAACGGCGGTGAGACTCCACGAATTGCCGGCCGTCCGGCAAGCAGGATCAAAAGCCATTTCGGCGCGAATCATCCTGTTCTCTCACGAAAAACGCGTTTCGCTGAAATTGCATTCCCTTTTGCTGAAAGCCGGGCTTGGCTTCCCGCCGTAAACAAGGCCCGTTGTTTCCCTCATCTCCTATGAATCCGCCATCCGTCTCCCGCCGCCAAGTCCTCGTGGGCACCGCCGCCACCGCAGCGATCGCCGGCTTTCCGAACCTGTTGCTCGCCCAAGGTAACACCGCAAAACTCAAGATCGGCCTGATCGGCTGCGGCGGTCGTGGCACCGGTGCCGCCGAGCAAGCCCTCAATGCCGACCCGAACGTCGTCCTGTGGGCCGTCGGCGATGCCTTCCCGGAGGCCATCAAAAGCAGCCTCGGCGGTCTCCAAAAATTCGGTGCGAAAGTCGATGTCCCGGCCGAACGGCAGTTCAGCGGGCTGGACGCTTACCAGAAGGTCCTTGAAAGCGGTATCGATGTCGTGCTGCTCGCCTCCCCTCCGGGCTTCCGCCCGCAGCACCTGCGCGCCGCGATCGAAGCCGGCAAGCACGTCTTTTCCGAAAAGCCGATGGCGGTCGATGTCGCCGGCGTGAAGTCGGTCATGGAGTCCGCCAAGCTCGCCAAGCAGAAGGGCGTGGCCATCCAGCACGGCTACTGCTGGCGCTTCGCCCCGGGCGTCCGCGAGCTTTACGCCAAGATCAACTCCGGTGAACTCGGCCGGATTTTCTCCGTCTACGGCACCTACATGGGCAGCCCGCCGAAGCCCCTGCAGCCCGGCATGACCAAGCCCGACGGCATGGCCGACGTGGAATGGCAACTCCGCTGGTGGAACAACTTCGAATGGACCAGCGGCGGCCCGCTGCTGGAACAAGCGGTTCACACCGTCGATAAGATCGCCTGGTCGATGAACGACGTCGCCCCGATCGCCGCCGTCGCCAACGGCGGCCGCGCGATCCGCACCGATGCCGGCAATGTTTACGACCACTACAACATCGCCTACGAATACCCCGGCGGTGTGATCTGCCACCTCGGCGAGCGGCAGTTCCCCGGCTGCCACACCGAAGTCGTCGACCGCATCTACTGCGAAAAGGGCACCGCCGTCGCGCCGAACACCCCGATGGTCCTCGGACCCGACGGCAAGCGGAGCTGGGTCTACCGCGCCCCGGCCGGCCAGGAGCAGAACATGTATCAGGTCTGCCACAACGAGTTCTTCGCCGCCCTCCGCAAGGGCGAGATCATCAACACCGGCGAATACATGGCCAACAGCACCATGCTCGGCCTGCTCGGCCGCGAGGCCGCCCACACCGGCCAGCGCGTCACTTGGGAGCAAATGTGGGCCGCCGGCCAGGACCACGCGCCGGACGCGCTCAAGATGGGCGACAGCTTCGCCATTGCTCCGGTTCCCGTCCCCGGCGTCCACAAGCTCGCCTGATCTGTCATCCCGATTTCATCAGGCGCGGGCTGGACCTTGTCCGGTCCGCGCCTCATCCTTTCCACCATGAAGCGCATCCCCCTCCTCGCCCTCGCCCTGCTCGCCGGCTGCGACAAGCAGCCCTATCCGCCCACTCAACGCGGCCTCGAAATCCTCGCGCCGAACGCCTTTCCGACCGCCCCGGCAGAGGAAGCCGCCCCGGAAGAAGCAGCTCCAGCGGTCGAAGCACCCGCGACCCCTGCGGCCACCCCAGGAACGCCAACCCCCGCGCCAACCCCCGCGCCAACCCCCGCGCCACCCACCGCGCCAACTCCTACCCCGGCCGCTGCTCCCGCCACGTCCGGCCAACTCCCGACTCCAGCCCACTTGCCGGACATCGCGCAGTACTTGCCGGTCACCGAAAAGATCCACGCCCTCGTCTTGGAAAAGGCCGATAACCCGCCCGACGCGGTCTCGATGAAGGTTTACACCGAGACCGTCCCCGCGGCGAAAGGAGCCACCATCGACCTTGTCCCTGTTCCCGGCGGCGAGGTCATCCTCGGCTCTCCCGCGGGCGAAGCCGACCGCCAGGAGAACGAAGGTCCGCCGGTGAAGGTCACCGTCGATCCCTTCTGGATCGGCAAGTATGAGATGACCTGGGACGTCTACCGTGCCTTCATGGAAAACGGCAAGGCCCGCAACAAGGACGGCACCCTCAACCGCGACTCCATCATCCTGACCCCGGAGCCGCCCGAAGCGAAGGACGGCGAAACGTTGGTCGACATCGTCAGCCAGCCGACCCCGCCCTATGTCCCGATGCATTTCGAGATGGGCGAAGGCTACGGCGCCGGCTGGCCGGCCATCGCCATGACCCATCACGCCGCCAGCAAGTTCTGCGAATGGCTCAGCGCCCAGACCGGCCACTACTACCGCCTGCCGACCGAAGCCGAGTGGGAATTCGCCTGCCGCGCCGGGTCTACCACCGCTTTCTCGTTCGGCGACGATCCCTCCAAGCTCGGCGACTATGCCTGGTTCGAAGCCAACGCCGAATTCACCTACCAGAAGGTCGGCAAGAAGAAGCCGAACGCCTGGGGCATCCACGACATGCACGGCAACGTCTCCGAATGGTGCCTCGATGCCTACCTCCCCGACGCCTACGCGAAATGGGAGAACGGCGCGAAGAACCCGTGGCATCCCGCGGTCAACCGCTACCCGCACGTCACCCGCGGCGGCCACTATTTCCAAGGCGGTCCCGAGACCCTGCGCTCCGCCGCCCGCATCCCCTCGGAGCCCGCATGGAAGGCCATCGATCCCCAGAACCCGAAGTCGATCTGGTATCTCACCAGTTGCCAGTTCATCGGTTTCCGCGTCGTCCGCCCGCTCGCAGTCCCCGACGTGAAAGAGATGCACCGCATGTGGAACACCGGCCCCGGACCGAGCGAGTAGCCACCATGGACTATGGACTGCGGCAGCCCTGCTGCCGCTTTCCCTCGTCAGCCTGCTGACGGTTCAGGGCCCGACTCCACAGCAGGCTGTGGCAACAAAGCGGCAGCAGGCTGCCGCAGTCCAAAGATGACCATGATCCGCCGGCTCACCCTTATCCTCGTCCTCGGATCCCTGCTCCACGCCGCGGAAAAGCCACCCGCCTTCACCCGCGTCAAACCCGGTGCCACGCTCCGATCCCCAGCCGTCACCGAAGCCAGCGGCCTCGCCGCCTCCCCCACCGCCGCCGACGCCCTCTGGCTCATCAACGACAGCGGCAGCCCCGCCGTCCTCCACCTCGCCGGCACCGACGGCAGCGATCGCGGCACGGTCACCCTCCGCGACATCCGCAACACCGACTGGGAAGACCTCGCGTCCTTCACCCTCGGCGGAAAACCCTACCTCCTCGTCGCCGACACCGGCGACAACGGCTCCACCCGCCCCGAGTGCCTGCTCCACATCGTCGCCGAACCCGCCCTGCCTGCCGCCGGCAAGAAGCTCGATGAAACCGTATCACCCGCCTGGACGATCCGCTTCCGCTACGACGACGGCCCGCGCGATTGCGAATCGGTGGCCGTCGATGCGCAAGCCGGCAAAATCCTCCTGATCAGCAAGCGCACCACCCCGCCGGTGATCTACGAATTGCCGCTGAAACCCGCCGGCAAGGACCTCGTCACCGCGAAAAGGATCGGCACCATCCCCACGCCCTTTCCCGCCGGAAACCCGACGATTCCCTTCGCCGCGCAGCCCACCGGCTTCGACCTCAGCGCCGACGGCCGATTTGCCGTAGTGGTCACCTACCTCGGCACCTTCGTCTTTCCGAAAGCCACCGCCGAAAGCTGGCCCGCCGCCTTCGCCAAGGCCCCGCTCGCCCTCGAGCCGCATCTCCTCCGCCAAGCCGAATCCGTCGCGTTTTCCCGCGATGGCTCCCTCATCCACGCCGTCTCCGAAGGCACGAGGTCTCCGTTGGTCACCTACCGCCTCCAGAGGTAAGCGGCTGCCGTCCCATGGACTGCGGCAGCCCGCTGCCGCTTTCCACCGCCAGCCTGCTGGCGAGTCTCCCCGCGCCACTCTCGCCACACCCGCCTTGCCGGGACCCCACCCAACCGCTACCCACAGGCATGGCCCGACGTTCCTTCAGCCTGATGCTTGCCTGGCGCTACCTCAATCCGCGCCGCGCCATGCTTTCCGCCGTGACCCTGATCTCGGTGACCGGCGTCCTGTTAGGCGTGCTGGTGCTCGTCGTGGTGATGGCCGTCTATGCCGGCCTGGAACGCGAAGTGAAAAGCCGCCTGCTCGGCTTCACCCCGCACATCCGCCTCGAATACGTCCCCTTCGGCGGCTTCCGCGAACCGATCGCCGACTGGCGCGAAACCGCCGCCGAAGTCGCCAAGAAACCCGGGGTCCAATCCGCCACCGCCTTCGTCCAGGAATACGTGCTGATGGTCGACATGGCCTCCCGCAAGCGCCCCGTGTTCTTCCGCGGCATCGACACCGAGGACAAGGCCCAGGTCGAAGGCATCGACAAGCTGCTCAACCGCACTGACTTCCCTAACAGCTCCGCCGACATGGGCCTCGACAACCGCGTGGTGGTCTCCTCGATCATCGCCCGCCAGTTCGGCCTGCAACCGGGCGACACGGTGAAGTTCCTCTCCGCCCAGAATCTCGAGGAAGTCGAACGCATCGACCGCATCACCCGCCGCCCGCCGGTGCGCGAGGAATTCGCCCCGCAAATCGGCGCCGCCAAGGAATTGCTCAAGTCCGCGTTCGTTCCCCGCGATGGCAAGCAGGTCCTCAGCGAGGACGGCTACCTCAAAATCTACGAACCGCTCTACGACATCTTCATCCAGGAAATCCGCGAGCCGGAGAAGGAGATCATCGGCCAGTTCCTCTCGCTGTTCGATGCCGAACCCGCGCCCGACGGCAGCATCCTCCTTGACGCCGACGTGCCGGCCAAGGCGGCCGAACTCCTCGCCCAACTCGACACCACCGACGTCGAAAAAATGGACGCCGAGATCCTCAAGACCTTCAAGGAAATCGTCCTGCCCAAGGAAGCCACGGTGATCGGCGTCTATCAGGCCTCCCAGATGGCGCTGACGCCCGATGTCTTCATGCCGCTCCCGCTCGCCCAGGAACTTGCCGGGCTGCAAGGCGCGGTCCAAGGCATCGCCGTCCGCCTCGACGACGCTTACCAGGCCGACCAAATGGCGACCGATTTCATGACGATTATGCCCGAAGGCTGGCAAGCGGTCACCTGGATCACCGAGTTCGGCGACTTCTCCCGTCTCATCAACCAGCAGCGCATGATGATGTATTTCGCGCTCTCCTTCATCATCCTCGTCTCCGCCTTCTCGATGATGGCCGTGATGTTCACCGTCACCATCCAGAAGCGCCGCGAGATCGGTGTGATGAAAGCGCTCGGCGCGGCACCCGGCCAAATCGTCTGGGTCTTTGTCTACCAGGGCATGATCCTCGGCTTCCTCGGTGCCCTTCTTGGCGCGGGTCTCGGTCTGCTGGTCATCCGCTTCCGCGGCGGCATTCAGGGCATTTTCCGACAGTTCGGTTTCGATCCCTTCCCGAAGTCATTCCACGGCTTCGAAGTCCTCCCCGCCCACATCAACCCGGTGGAAATCACCGTTATCGCGATCTGCGCCTTCATCCTCTGCGCCATCGCCGCCTTCGTCCCCGCCTTCTTCGCCGCCCGCAGCGATGCCGCGAAATCCCTGCGCAACTTGTAACGGAGAGGGTGCGCCTCGCGCCCTCGAAATCCGAAATCCGAGGGTGCGAGACGCGCCCTCTCCCATCCCCATCGAATTGCCCGGAGCTTTTGTAGTGGCCTGATAACTGAACACTGTCTGGAATGCCGGCCTCGTGAAAGAGATCTGGGAACTTGCCATCAGCGGACCAATGCTGCCCCTGACCATCCTATTGGTCCCGGTCGCGCTGTTCTGGCTGCTGAGCATCGTCGGCGCGGTGGACCACGACTTCATGGGGGTCGACCTCGACGGCCATGACGGCGGCCACAACCACGACCACCCGGTCTTCGAATGGATCCACGGCACGCTGCGCATCCTCAACGCCAGGGAAATCCCGGTGATGATCGTGCTCTCCGTCCTGATCGTCTTTCTCTGGGGCTGCGCCATGCTCGGCAACCTCTGGTTCAATCCCGCCCTTACCGGCTGGCGAGGCGGCGTCATTTCCATCGGCGCTTTGGTTTCCGCGGTCGTCATCACCCGCTTCGCCGTCTCGCCCTTGAAGCCGCTCTTCCGCCTCGTCCAGGACGACCCCGAAACCGGTCCGCCGATCATCGGCCGCACCGGCACCGTCCGCACCGCCATCGTCAACGAACGCGAGGGCCAGGTCGAAGTGGAACACCGCGGTGCTCCGCTGCTCCTCCATGCCCGCACCGCGGAAGGCTCGCCGCCGCTTACCCGCGGCACCGCCATCCTCGTCATCCACCACGATCCCGAAACCGGCATCCACATCGTCCGCGCTCTCTAACACATTTTCCCCACCGCACCCAGACCCATGAATCCCATCGCATCCCTCCCACTCGCAGCCGTCGAACCCGGCGTCATCATCGCCCTATCGATCGGTGCCGTTTTAGTCGTGATCATCGCAGGCGCCGTCCTGTTCTCGATGTTCTACCGCAAGGCCCAGCGCGGCCAGGCACTGATCAAGACCGGCGTCGGCGGCACCAAGGTCAGCTTCAACGGCATGACCGTGATCCCCGTGCTGCAACGCCTTGAAACCATCGATATCTCGCTCAAGCGGGTGGAAATCGACCGCACCGCCAAGAACGGCCTGATCTGCAAGGACAACATGCGCGCCGACATCAAGGTGGCCTTCTTCGTCCGGGTCAACCAGACCGAGGACGATGTCCTGCGCGTCGCCCAGTCGGTCGGCTGCGAACGCGCGTCGAACACCGATGAAATCCGCACGCTGTTCGATGCGAAGTTTTCCGAAGCCCTCAAGACCGTCGGCAAGCGCTTCGACTTCACCGAGCTCTACGAGGAGCGCGAGACCTTCCGCGATGAGATCATCAAGATCATCGGCACCAACCTCAACGGCTTCGTCCTCGACGACGCCGCGATCGACTACCTCGAGCAAACTCCCATCGAGGCGCTCGATCCCGACAACATCCTCGACGCCCAGGGCATCAAGAAGATCACCGAGCTGACCGCCACCCAGGCCAAGCTTTCCAACAACATCCAGCGCGACAAGGAGAAGGTCATCAAGCAGCAGGACGTCGAGGCCCGCGAGGCGATCCTCGAGCTCGAACGCCAGCTCGCCGAGACCGTGGCCAAGCAGCAGCGCGAGGTCGAAAGCGTGAAGGCCCGCGAGGAAGCGGAGACGATGAAAGTCCGCGAGGAAGAGCGCCAGAAAGGCCAGCGCGCCCGCATCGCCGCCGACGAGGAAATCGAAGTCGCGACCCAGAACAAGGACCGCCAGGTGCTCGTCGCCCAGCGCAACAAGGAGCGCACCGACGTGGTCGAACTGGAGCGCGTGAAGCGCGACCAGGAGCTCGAGTCGATCGAACGCGAGCGCGTCACCACGCTCAAATCGATCGAGAAGGAGAAGGCCGTCGAAGTGGAGAAGAAGGCGATCCAGGACGTGATCAAGGAACGCGTCGCGGTCGAGAAGCTCGTCGTCATCGAGCAGGAACGGATCAAGGACACCGAAGCCTTCGCCGGCGCCGACCGCGCCAAGCAGGTGATGGTCATCCAGGCCGAGGCGCTGGCGCAGGAAGAACTGATCCGCAAGGTCAAGGAAGCCGAGGGCTCGCAGGAAGCCGCCAAGCTCCGCGCCGATCAGGACCTCTACGAGCGCGTGAAATCGGCCGAGGCCTCCAAGAAGTCGGCCGAGCTCAAGGCGGAGGAAATTGTCATCGCCGCCGAAGCCGAGGAAAGCGCCAGCCAGAAGCAGTCGCACGCCAAGCAGATGATGGCTGAAGCCACCGCAAAGGAAGCCGCCGCCGTCGGCCTCGGCGAGGTGGAAGTCATGGTCGCCACCGCCGACGCGACCCAGAAGCAGGGCACCGCGGACGCCGAGGTCAGCCGCCTGAAATTCCAGGCCGAAGCCGAGGGCATCACCAAGAAGGCCGAGGCGATGAAGCTGCTCGAGGAAGCCGGCCAGTCGCACGAGGAGTTCAAGCTCCGCCTGGAGAAGGAGAAGGCCGTCGACCTCGCCGGCATCCACATCCAGAAGGACATCGCCGAAGCCCAGGCCCGCGTCATGGGCGAGGCGATGAAGTCGGCCAAGATCGAGATCATCGGCGGCGAAGGCAAGTTCTTCGACCAGATCGCCGGCGCCATCTCGCGCGGCAAATCGGTCGACCGCATGGTGTCGAACAGCGAGGTCCTGAGCGACGTGAAGGAGACCTTCTTCAACGGCGATCCGGACTACTTCAAGGCCCAGCTCCGCGAGTGGGCCGCACAGTTCGGCGTCAGCAGCGAGGACGTCAAGAACCTCACCGTCGGTGCCGCCCTCGCCCAGTTCCTCGGCAGCGCCAGCGGCGAAACCCGCAGCAAGCTCATCAGCCTGTTAGGCGCCGCCGACCGCTTCGGCCTGGCGGATGAGAATGCCGGGAAGGTGCTGAAGTGAGGAGAAGAGCTTGGAACAACGAAAAAGTCGAAATTGGCGAAAATTGAAGGAAGAAAGCCATGAGCGAGATCCTTTACAAGGAGGAGAGCTACGACGTGATGGGAGCTTGCTTCGAGGTCTATCGGGAGAAGGGCTGCGGCTTCGTCGAGCCCATCTACCATGAGTGCCTCGAGATCGAGTTCGAGCTGCGGGGAACTCCCGCAGTCCATCACCCGGGCTTGGAGATCAGCTACAAAGGCCGCCGTCTCCGGCGGAAATACGAAGCCGACTTCGTCACCCATTCCAAGATCCTCCTCGAAGTCAAAGCGGTGAAGTCGCTCGACGATTCCCACCGCACCCAGGTCATCAACTACCTCAAGGCCACCGGCTTCAAACTCGGGATCCTCGTCAACTACGGCCGCGTCGGCGGCCTCCAGTGGGAACGCATCGTCCTCGCCGACTGGCTCCGCGAACACGGCGAGCCCCCCAATCTCCACTCTTAAATTTCGTGCTTTTCGTTGTTCCCCTCTTCCACCCATCCCCTGGAGCAACGCGAGCCTCCCGATCACCATTCCAAATTTCACCAATATCGTCCCCCTCCCTGTCTTCCACTTCCACTCGCCCGATGCCAAAAGGAACTTCCAAGAAGGATCAGGCCCATCCCGACCCTCTCGAATCGCACCCCGCTCGTCCCGCCAAGCTGACTTTGGAGGAAACGTTTGCCGCAATGGCCGCTGATCCCAGCGATCGGGCGATCGCTCTCGAGTGGGCCGAAGCCCCGCTTTCGGAGATATCCCCTGAGGAGCCCTACTCCTGAACACGCTGCCCCGGTTCGGCTTTCGGTCTTAAATTTCGACAATTTCGACTTTTTCGTTGTTCCCCTCCTCCACCCATCCCCGCGAGCAACAGAAGCATCCCAATCTCCCCTCCTAACTTCGCCTACTTCGCCCCTTTCGTTGTTCCCCTCTTCCTCCTGCTAGATGCCCGACTCACCCCCGAAACCCGACCAGCTCGAAGGCGGCGCGTATGAAGTCATCCGCGCCCGGCTCGACAAGCACGCCGCCACCCTCCGCAGCGGCCTCGATGCGCTGAACGCCGAACGCCTCGACGTCTTCGGCGGCATCCAGACCGCCCTGCTCGGCACCGAGCGCGTCGCCACCGAGCACAACTGCGTCGCCCGCGACCTGGTCGCCGTCGGCAAGCACCGCTTCCTCTTCGGCTACAACATCCAGTTCGGCCTCAAGCAGACGACCGATATCAAGGACGTCTTCGCCGCCTACGACTACAACCCGGAAACCCGCGGCTTCACCGAGCTGCCGGTCCACCAGGTCCTCGCCGACCCGCGCTTCGCGGAGGACTTCGCCTACCTCTTCAAGTACTACCGCGAGGCCGTCTTCCAGAAGTTCATGGTCATCGGACCCCATCTCTACCTGAAGATGCGGTCCGGCAAGACCATCGACGACATCAAGGCCTTCAAGTGGCGTATCAACTCGGACGGCACCCTCGAATACCTCGGCAACCGCTTCGACCACGAAGTCGTCTATCCCGCCCAGCAGGAATTCGTCTGGCAGCGCGCCCACCGCGGGATGCACCGCGGCGGCATGCACCCGCACGTCTCGATCGAGGACCGCGTCTTCGTCGAGACCGTCGGCGGCGACCTCACCGTCAAGATCGAGGATAACACCGCCAGCGGCCAGGGCATCTACTCCGAGCCGGTCAGCGAAAGCGATCAGACGCTCGACGACGCGGAGATCTTCTACGCCGTCGTCGGCTCGCTGATCCTGCTGAAAATCCTGCCCTACCGCGAAAGCCTGCACCGCCACCTGGTCTTCAACGAAAAGACCAAGACCGTCCACCGCATCGACGCGATCGGCGACTCCTGCGTGCTGCTGCCCGACGACCAGGGCATCATCTTCGCCAACGGCTACCTGCTCCAGACCGGCGAGGTGAAGACCTTCGACCACGGCATGCTCGACATGCGCTTCGAACGCAAGGTCGCCAGCTCGAACGGCGAGGACTTCCTCTACTCCTTCTACAACCGCACCGTCGGCGACTACGTCCTGCTCTCCTACAACCGGATCCAGCAGTCGGTCGACACGCCCATCGTCTGCTCCGGCTACTCGCTCTTCGGCGACGGCCAACTGGTCCTGTTCCGCGGCGACGGCCAGCCGCAGCGCCACCACGCGCTGCAAGTATGGCAAACGCCGTACTTGGACGACGAGTCCGGCACCGCCGCCGCCACCAACAAGGACTCCTTCCTCTACAAGGTCGGCAACCCCGAGCTGGTCCGCGGCATGGCGGAGTCGCGCGAGCTGCTGACCCTGCTCCACAAGGACGACTCCTTCGCCGGCCTCTACCTCGACATCGTCAAACGCTCCGGCGACCTGCTCGACGCCTACTTCTGGCTCGACCGCGCCGAGTGCCAATCGCTCGCCGCGCCCCTCCGCGAGATCAAGAAAGCCGGCGAGACCGCCATCGGCGAATTCGAGAAGGTCCAGAAACTCCGCGCCGTCGCCAGCGAACGCAGCGCCGCCGTCCGCGCCGCCGTAGAAAAACTCATCCGCGAGACCCAGACCTCGCCGCCCGACGCGCTGCAAGGCTTCGTCCACCAGCTCGCCGGCCTCCGCAAGCTGCGCGGCGAAATCATCGCCCTGCGCGATGTCCGCTACACCGATCCCGCCGTCATCGATGCTTTCGAAAAGGAAGTCGTCGACACCACCGACACCGTCTCGAACAAGACCGTCGAATTCCTGTTAGGCGAGGATTCCCTCAAGTCCTACGCCGCCTCGATCGACACCCAGGAAGCCGCGCTGGCGAGGATCGCCAAGGTCACCGAAGCCGACGAGGTCGCCACCGCCCTCGACCAGGCCGCGACGGAGCTGGAAATGCTGATCGAAATCGTCGGCGGCCTCAAGATTGCCGACGCGACCCAGACCACCGCGATCATCGAGCGGATCTCCGCCCTCTACGCCCGCCTCAACGGCACCCGCGGCTCGCTGCGCAACAAGCGCCGCGAGCTCTCCCGCGGCGAAGGCGAGGCCCAGTTCGCGGCGCAGATGAAGCTGCTGTCGCAGGCCCTGGCGAACTACCTCGACCTCTGCGACACCCCGGAGAAGGTTGACGAATCGCTGACCCGCCTGATGGTCCAGGTCGAGGAGCTCGAAGGGAAGTTCGCCGAGTTCGACGAATACATCGAGCAGATCGCCGTCCGCCGCGAGGAGATCTACGATGCCTTCGAAGGCCGCCGCACCCAGCTCGTCGAGGCCCGCGGCAAGCGCGCCGGCGCCCTCTTCAAGTCCGCCGAGCGCATCCTCGCCGGCATCCGCAACCGGGTCGCCTCCTTCAACGAGGTCGAGGCGATCCATTCCTACTTCGCGACCGATCCGATGATCGAGAAGGTCCGCGACCTGATCGGCCAGCTCCAGGGGCTCGGCGACTCGGTCAAGGCGGACGACCTCCAAACCCGAGTCAAGACCCTGCGCGAGGACGGCGTCCGCCAGCTCAAGGACAAGAAGGACCTCTACGTCGAGGGCGAGAACGTCATCCGCTTCGGCAAGAACAGCTTCAACGTCAACACCCAGCCGCTGGAAATGACCATCGTCCCCCACGAGGACGCGATGGCCTTCCACCTCACCGGCACCAAGTTCTTCGAGCCGATCACCGACCCCGCCTTCCTCGCCACCCGCGACGCCTGGGACCTCGAAGTCCCCAGCGAAAGCCCTCGCGTCGCCCGAGCCGAATACCTCGCATGGCAATATCTCCTCCACGGTCTTCCGCCTTCCGACCTCCGACCTTCGACTTTAACACCCTCCGATCTTCCGTCTTCCGACCTTCGACTTTTAGACCTTAAGACCTTCGACCTCTTACCGGCTGTTCAATCCTTCATGCAGCCCCGCTACGCCGAGGGCTACACCAAAGGCATCCACGACGAAGACGCCGCGAAGATCCTCGCCCATCTCCTCCCCATCCACGCCGAAGCCGGCCTGCTCCGCTTCGGCCCGCGCGACCGCGCCGCGGCGCTGCTCTTCTGGGAAAGCTGGGACGACCCCGCCAAAAACCGCCTCGCCGGCCAGTTCGCCTCCTACGGCAAACGTCGTAGTTTGTTCGCCGGCGGCGACGAGATCGGCGCGTGGAAACAACGCCTCGCCACCGCCTTCCGCACCTGGACCAGCGACCACGGACTCTTCCCCGACATCGACCCCGCGAAAGCCGCCGACTACCTCGCCGAGGAACTCGCCGCCGGTGGCGCCTTCCTCGTCTCCGCCGCCGCCGCCGAGCTCAGCCGCCATTTCCACCAGGCCCTCGTCGCCAAGCGCGCCGACTCCGTCTTCAAGGACCTGCTCGGCGATTCTAACAGCCCCGCCTTCGTCCGCTACGAGATCGCCCGCGACTGGCTCGCCGGCTTCGCCATCAATCACCCGGAGTCCTTGCAAGACACGCCCGCCGAACTGCTCGCCGCCGTCATCGACGAGGCCGCCGTTCATTTCGCCCGCGGCGGCTTCGAGCAGCGCGCGGTGAAGACCATCCCGCTCTCCTTCCGCGCCGAGGGCCTGCGCTCCAGCCACCCGCGGATCGCCGACAGCACGCTGGAAATCCACTACAGCGAGTTCCTCGACCGCCTCGAACGCCACGAGCGCACCGATGCCGCCGCCTTCCGCGCCCTCGCCGAACGCAAGTCGCAGCTCACCGGCGTGAAGCGCGAGGAAATGCGGCTCGATGAGTTCAAGCCGAAGGTCATGAGCTCCTTCGTCCGCAACCGGCTGATCGACGAAGTCTATCTGCCGCTCATCGGCGACAACCTCGCCAAGCAGCTCGGCACCGCCGGCGCGAACACCCGCACCGACCGCAGCGGCCTGCTGCTCCTCATCTCGCCGCCCGGCTACGGCAAGACGACCATCATGGAGTACGTCGCCAACCGCCTCGGCCTGACTTTCGTCAAGATCAACGGCCCGGCGCTCGGCCACCGCGTCCTCTCGCTCGACCCCGCCGAGGCCCCGAACGCCTCCGCGAAGATGGAGATCGAGCGCGCCAACCTCGCGCTGGAGATGGGCGACAACGTGATGCTCTACCTCGACGACATCCAGCACACCGACCCGGAGTTCCTGCAGAAGTTCATCAGCCTCTGCGACGCCCAGCGCAAGATCGAGGGCGTGTGGAAGGGCAAGGCGCGGACCTACGATCTCCGTGGGAGAAAGGTCGCCGTCGTCATGGCCGGCAACCCCTACACCGAAAGCGGCGGCAAGTTCCAGATCCCGGACATGCTCGCCAACCGCGCCGACACCTACAACCTCGGCGACATCCTCGGCGGCCACGAAGCGGCGTTCAAGGGCAGCTACATCGAGAACTGCCTCACCGCGAACGTCACCCTGTCGAAGCTCGCCAGCCGCTCGCAGAAGGACGTCCTGATGCTCATCCGCGTCGCCGAAACCGGCAGCCGCGACGGCGCCGACTTCGAGGGCAACTACACCCCCGCCGAGATCGAGGAAATGCTCGCCGTGGTGAAGCACCTCCTTTCCGTCCGCGACACCATCCTGCGGGTGAACCTGCAGTACATCAAAAGCGCCGCCCAGGAAGACGCCTATCGCACCGAGCCGCCCTTCAAGCTCCAGGGCTCCTACCGCAACATGGCGCGCATCGCCGACAAGGTCCTGCCGCTGATGACCCCGCAGGAAGTCCGCCAGATCGTCATCGACCACTACCGCAGCGAATCCCAGAACCTCACCGCCGCCGCCGAAGCGAACCTCCTGAAGTTCTACGAAATGGAAGGCCTCCTCGACAAAACCCAGGCCGCCCGTTGGGAGCAGATCAAGAAGGAGTTCAACAAGCGCAAGCTCATGGGCGGTGCCGGCGAGAACGACCCCGTCGCCCGCGTCGTCGCCCAGATGACCCAGTTCAACGACGGCCTCGAAGCCATCAGGAACGGCATCTCCGCAGCCGGCCAAAGCTACGCCCAGCCGCAGACTCTCGCCGACCAAACCGTCCAGCAACTCCGCCAACTCATCGAAGGCCTCCGCGCCGTCCCCGTGCAAGTCGACATCAAGGTCGTCCCGGTGCAGGACGATAAGGGCAGCATCGAAAAAATGGACGCCCCCGACAGCCCCGCCCTGGAGTTCAAGCCGGAGGTGAATCAGGGGTAAAGTGCGCCGAAAGCGGTAGGGTTGGACGCCCTCGGCCGACCGGAACGGTAATCGGCAGCCCGCAGCCTCCGCGTAATCACCGAATCAAATCGCTCCCGATCCCCTCACCGCTGAAACCTTGCCTTTCCCGCACCACCGGCTAACTTCCAAACCATGAGTGGCCCCGCAGCTTTCCAACGCGCCGTGCATCCGCTTCTCGAACTCCTCCTTCCCGGAAAAGTGGACGAGGTGCTGGCCGCCGAAGGAGACCCCGCGCTCCGCGACCGGATTGAGGAACTCGCTTCAAAAAGCACGGAAGGCACGCTTTCTCCTCAGGAACGGGATGAGTACGTCGGCTACGTCCGGGCCAACAAATTCGTGGCAATCCTTCGTCGCGAAGCCAAGAGGTTCAAATCCGGCAGCGCCGCATGAACGCCGCCACCCGGGCTTTGGTGCGCCAGCGCGCCGATCACCGCTGCGAGTACTGCCAGATCCACCAAGACGACTCGCCGCTCGCCGCGCTTCACATCGAGCACATCCGTCCGCGCAAGCACGGCGGTGGTGACGACCATTCCAATCTCTGCCTCGCCTGCATCGACTGCAATCTGCACAAGGGCAGCAACCTCACCGGGATCGATCCCATTCGGACGCCATGACCCCGCTGTTCCATCCCCGCGAGCAGGAATGGGAAGATCACTTTCAATGGGATGGCGTCCACATCGCCGGGAGAACGGACATCGGGCGGACCACCATCCGTGTGCTTTGCATGAACAGCGACGAGCAACTGGAACTGCGAATGGCCGCCGGGTGATCAAGCCGCTTTTGACTCCATGTCTCCAAAACCAGCCGAGCCGGATGTAAGTCCGCGAGACCCGCCCCCATCCACGGCCCCATTCACGGGCTCGCACTGCTGAACAAGAGGGGAGCGGGCGGCTCGCCCGTTCGCCTCCTCCCCCCGCCTCCTCCATCTCCGGCAACCCAATCTCCAAATGACCCAATCTCCCAATCTCCCTTTCTAATCCCTCCCCCACCGAAGCAATCCGCCAGCGACATGCGCCCGCTCTGGCGCGACCTGATCCTCCGAGTCTGGCCTGCCGTCCGTAGCCTTGGCGAAGGATGGGGGCGGCGATCCGCTCCAATGGCCGTGCTGCAAGGGCACCACGAAACCGGGCCGCCAAGTCATCCGCCGCGAGGAAATCCAATTCTTCCTTCGCCTCCACGGCCGCTGGGAACCGGAGCGCAGCGGAGATAGACTGACCGGAGGGCAGCCCCGCGAGGGGTGGAGCGATAGCGACATCAACGAATCGTCACGCTCCCACGCCCGCCACCGCCACCCTTCGATATCGACACCATGGACCCCATCGAGCCGCCGTGGCTGGCGATCAAGGAGTGGATCCCCGATGACGAACCGAACCTCGACTGGTTCAATCGTCCGCGGAATCCATCCAATCCCGATCCCGATCGCTTCGACCAGCGCCCCGGGTGGCAGCCAGCAGAGATCCGGTTGGGCGACGGCCGCACCTTGGTTCTCGAAGAGTTCTGACTCCGGCCGCCCGACTGCCAAAAGCCGCTGCCAAAAACGATCTTGGCAAGGCGGATCGGAAGGCTACGTTCGCGATCAATGAAAACCCCCGTCAAATCTCCAGCTCCCGCCCCATTTCAGGGCTAAGCGGGGATTTTTTCACCGAACCACCGTCGGCCGTCACAACGAAACACCTCTTCCGCTCCCCTTTTCCCCCGCACCCCCCTTTTCCCCGCCCTCCGGACCGGCCCAACGGCTCTTTCAGTAGCCTCCCGCCAAAAGCAAATTCCTAGCAGTGACGCAGATACGGCCAAGGCGCTCGCGGAGTTCAAGGGGTCTACTCTGTCCCTCACCGGCCTGAACACGCTCGACGCCAATACGGCCAAGGCGCTCGAGGACTTGGCGGGTAAGGCTGAATAGCAGTCCGAACCTCACTGGCCTCACCTCCGAGACGCGCGATCCCGAAAGCTAACAACAACGCGACCAAACGAAAATGACCTCACCTTCCATACCTGGGAAAGCAAAACCGAAACCGAAGCTATCCTGGACATTTCTCCTTGGGGCGCTCCTGTTGCTGCTTGCGATTGCCGTTGTGGCCTATGAGGCCCAGTCGCCTGGCAAGGACAGTGGAAAGCCCTCTGCCATCGCCACGTCTGGGGGGGCTGGAACGCCGAAAGCCTCCAAACTCCGCACCACAGCCGGGGCGGAGCTCGGACCCCGGGAAAGATCTGGAAAACGCAAGCCCCGCACCACCCGGGCGGAGTTGCCGGACGACACCCGCCAAATCAAGGAACTCACGCCAAAACAGGCGAAACTCCTGCTCGCGAAGTTCACGGGGTCTAGTCTGAACCTCAACGACTTGACCACGCTCGACGCCGATACGGCCAGGATACTCGCGGAGTTCAAGGGGGACGTTCTGTTCCTCGGCGGCCTGACCACGCTCGACGCCAATACAGCCAAGGCGCTCGCGGAGTTCAAGGGGGGGCGTATGTTTCTCTCTGGCCTGACCACGCTCGACGCAGATATGGCCAAGGCGCTCGCGGAGTTCAAGGGGCGACTTCTGACCCTCTCCGGCCTGACCACGCTCGACGCCGATACGGCCAGGGCGCTCGTGGAGTTCAAGGGGGATTTTCTGAACCTCAACGGCCTGACCACGCTCGACGCAGATACGGCTAGGGCGCTCGTGGAGTTCAAGGGGGATTATATGCACCTCAACGGCCTGACCACGCTCGACGCCGATACGGCCAGGGCGCTCGCGCAGCTCAAGGGGGCTAGTCTGAGCCTCCCCGGCCTGACCACGCTTGACGCAGATACGGCCAGGACGCTCGCGGAGTTCAAGGGGGCTGGTCTGTCCCTCGGCGGCCTGACTACACTCGACGCCGATCTAGCCAGGACGCTCGCGGAGTTCAAGGGGGATAAGCTGTGCCTCATTGGTCTGACCACGCTCGACGCCAATACGGCCAGAACGCTCGCGGAGTTCAAGGGGGCGAGACTGTCCCTCTCCGGCCTGACCACACTCGACGCAGATACGGCCTTGGAGCTCGCGGAGTTCAAGGGGGCTGATCTATCGCTCTACAGCCTGACCACGCTCGACGCCGATACGGCCAAGGCGCTCGCGGAGTTCAAGGGGTCTGATCTGGGCCTCTCCGGCCTGACCACGCTCGACGCCGATACGGCCAAGGCGCTCGCGAAGTTCAAGGGGG
>Ga0247843_1000420_pt1 | contig 101101 bp, 84 predicted proteins | sample LaCruzMarch2017__FD_192420 | JGI IMG/M metagenome (GOLD analysis project Ga0247843, IMG submission 192420) | Freshwater microbial communities from meromictic Lake La Cruz, Castile-La Mancha, Spain - LaCruzMarch2017_8m | ecosystem: Environmental > Aquatic > Freshwater > Lake | place: Spain...
GGAGCGGAGCCAAAGCAAAAGCTGGCTTGGTGCGGGCGATTATGGCCGACAAAGGCTGGGAAGCGGACGCACGGCACTGGGCAGGACGGGTTTCCAAGAGTTACCGGATGATTTTGCTGGAAGACGGTGAAGAGAAAACACGGGACGTGGTGAACGAACAGGGCGAAGCTGTGACCCAGGTCGTTAGAAAAGGGCTGGCGTCAGGAAAAGTCGCTGCAGAACTCAGCGAGCTGGCGACGAGCCAAGATGTGGCGTTGCGGCAGATGTTGCGGTGGCGGGTGAGATATTTCACGGATGGAGCGGCGGTAGGGAGTCGGGCGTTCGTGGATCGATTGTTCACGGAATGTCGGGACCGATTCGGGCCGAAGCGCAAGACGGGAGCGCGGAGGATGCGCGGCAAGGCGGCGGGTGGTTCGGGCGCGGCGGATTTGTTATGGAGCGCGCGTGACTTACGGTTGGGGATTAAATGAGTAGGGGAAGTGTTTCGTCTTTCGGTTCCGCCTTGCTTCACCGCTCGCGTTGGGGTTTCTTCCCGTCCGCATGTCCTCACTTCCTACCGCTGACCTCCTGGCGCTCGATACGGATGGCCTGAAAAGCCGTCTTTCGAAACTCAGGAGGTATCTTTGACGTCCCAACCCTCGAAAACGAAATTAATACGCTCGAGGAAGCCATGGGTGCTCCCGAATTTTGGACCGATTCCGATAAAGCGAAGTCCATTTCCTCCAAGGCCGCCGGCCTGAAAAAGAAGCTTGAAGCCTTCCTGAAACTCGAAGGTCGCGCGGCGGACATCGAAGAGGGCGTATCGCTCGCCAAAGAATTCGACGATGCGGACCTTGCCCGTGAAGCGATTGCAAATGCAAAGACTTTGGAAAACGACATCCGTTCCTACGAGTTGCTGACGTTATTGGATAAACCGAGCGATATTTCTCCGTGTTTCCTCGTCATCTCCGCCGGTGCAGGCGGCACGGAAGCTTGTGATTGGGCGCAAATGCTTCACCGCATGTACACCCGTTGGGCGGAACGCAAAGGATACACCGTCGAAACCCTCGACTGGCAAGACGGCGATGAAGCGGGCCTCCGCACCGCTACCCTCAAGATTACTGGCGATTACGCTTACGGATTTCTCAAAAACGAACGCGGTGTCCATCGACTCGTCCGGATTTCCCCGTTCGACTCCAATGCGAAGCGCCACACATCCTTCGCCTCGATCGACGCCACGCCGGAAGTTTCCAACGAGATCAACATTGAGATTAACGAGAAGGATATTGAAATTACCACCACTCGTTCCGGCGGCAAAGGCGGCCAGAACGTCAACAAGGTGGAAACGGCTGTCATTCTGCGCCATCTTCCCTCTGGCATTTTGATCCGCTCCACTGCTGCCCGCACCCAAGGACAAAACCGGGTTCTCGCCTTTGAAATCCTCAAAGCCAAACTTTACACCATTGAGGAGGACAAACAAAAAGCTGAGGCCGATCGCGCCTACGGCGAGAAGGGCGACGTTTCCTGGGGCAATCAAATCCGTTCCTACGTGTTCCAACCTTACCAAAAAGTGCTCGATCTCCGAACTGGCGAAGAATCCGGTAGCATCCAGGATGTCATGGACGGCGATCTCGACGCCTTTATCGAATCAAAACTCCGTGGCAAGATCCGCGTGAAAGGTGCAAAGGACGACGAGGATTAAATCAATTTTGGCAGAAAACTTTCAAAAGCCATATTGCTAGCATGCAAACCACGCTACGCATTGACGATCACCTCAACCGGGAAGCCAAAGCAGAGGCGGCTCGGACAGGTGTGAGTTTAACCCGCTTTCTAGAAGAAGGATTGCGCCTGCGTTTGGAGAAAAAGCTTACTCCATCAGCCACTCCTCATGCGTTCCGAACTTATGCTGCTGTGAAACTCAATCCCCAGTCGTGGGAGGAAATCCGGCAAATCGCTGACGAAGAGCAGGAAGCACATGATCTCGCTAAACTCGGACTGCGCATTCCCCTATCCTGATGGCGCTTTACTTACCCGACGCAAACGTGCTGATCCAAGCGCTTCGTAAAGATTCGTCCGAGCATGATTCCTGCCGCCGATGGTTAATCAGCACCGCTGCTGCGGGCGACGCCATCGGCCTGTGCGAGCTGTTGGAGGCCGCGTTGTTGAGAATCTCCACGCTCCCCAAGCTGCAGTTGGCGTCGATGGCTGAGACCCTCGGGTTTTGGAAAGACGATTTGTGGAGTTATCCGGAAACCCGACGGCTCGCCGCTGGAAACCGCCACTCCGAGATCTGTGCCGATTTCATCACCACCCTTGGTTTGTGTGGCAACGATATCAACGATGTCTGGCTGGCCGCACTTGCCATCGAATACCGCGCCACGCTGGTCAGCACCGATCAAGGATTCGCCCGCTTTAACGGACTTAGCTGGATCAATCCGCTAAACTGATTTTAGGCGAAAGAATGACGTTGCGCCGAGCGTCTAGATTCGCAGACTCCGTCGTTCTACTGATCCTCATGAAAACGTTACCCATCATCATCGCGCTGGTTGCAAGCACCGTCCTTAGTTCTGCTGAGGAGAAGCAACTTTTCAACGGTAAGGATCTTACGGGTTGGAAGGGTCAAGCCGAGTTCTGGAGCGTCAGGGATGGTGCGATCACCGGCGAATCGACCCAGGCAACTCCGGTTAAAGAAAACACTTTCCTGATCTGGGAGGGTGGTGAGGTGGGTGATTTTGAACTTCATTTCAAATACAAGTTCGGCGGCGCAGGGGACTATGGAAACTCGGGCGTGCAATACCGGAGCAAGGTGGTGAAGCCGGAATACTCGGTGGTTTCCGGCTATCAGGCGGACTGCGAAATCGGTAAGGCCTACAGCGGAATCCTTTACGAAGAAAAAGGCCGCGGCATCCTCGCCAAGCGCGGCGAGAAAGTGGTGATCCGCGAGGGAGCGGCCCCGAATAAACCCAAGATCGAAGTCATCGGAAAGGTCGGGAATTCCGATGAGATCCAGGCGGCGATTCGTCAGGGGGATTGGAATGATTACATCGTCATCGCCAAAGGCAATCATCTGCAACATTTCATCAATGGCAAACTGACAGTGGATGTGACCGACGAGACCGCTGCCGGCGCAAAGACCGGTGTGCTGGCCATCCAACTCCATGCTGGCAAGCCGATGGCTGTTCAGGTTAAAGATCTCGTTCTAAAGATCGACAAGTAATTCATTTTTCACTCAATATCACGAACCTAACAATTATGAAATCAATCGTAAAGCTTCTCATTCCTGCCCTCGCGCCATTGCTAGCTCTATCAGCTTCCGCCGATCCTTCTGTAAAACCTCTCAAGGCCCTGCTGGTCATCGGCGGGTGCTGTCATGATTATGCCATTCAGAAGGACTTGCTAGAATCCGGTATCGAGGCACGCGCCAACATTGATGTGGAGGTGTGTTACTCGCCGGATAAAACCACCAAAGCCACATTCACTTGTTATGATAAGGCAGATTGGGCGGAGACTTATGACGTGATCATTCATGACGAATGCTCTGCGAACGTCAACGACCCGGTGATCGTGAACCGGATTTTGGATCCTCACCGCAAGGGTAAGCCTGCGGTGAATCTCCATTGTGCGATGCATAGCTATCGTACGGAACCCTTTTTTAAAACTTCTTTGAAGACTGGAGATGAGAATGCGATGTGGTTTGATTTTCTGGGTCTTCAGTCCAGTGGCCACGGCAAGCAACTGCCTATCGATGTGATCTATCTTGATCCCGAAAATCCGATCACCAAGGGCCTCGCCAATTGGACGACGATCAAAGAGGAGTTGTATAACAACATCAGGGTTCACGATACCGCCAAGCCGCTCGCCCGCGGCAAACAAGGTGCTGATGAAACCGTCGTCGCTTGGACCAATGAATATGGTGCTGCTAAAACCCGTGTGTTTTCGACCACGTTGGGACACAACAACGATACCGTCTCCGACGCACGTTATCTCGATCTCATCATTCGCGGTTTGCTCTGGTCATGCGATAAGCTCGACAAGGATGGCAAACCGTTCGCTGGTTACGGTCCGAAGGCTAAGTGAAATCGGGTGGTCCGGTTTATTTCTTCTTTCCTTTTGGATCGAGGTTTGCGGCGATATCCGCTTCGTTTACCTTGCTAGGAACTCCCGTTGCAGGAACTTCGGCTTTGGCGGTCCAGAGGATTGCGTTGAGCACGAGTTTGCGTTGATCTTCATTGGCCCAGCCTTGGTGGAAATGGCCGCCGGTGAAGCCGAAGCCGCGGCCACCGTCCTTGCGATCGAATGCCCATGCTACGGATTGCGGTTTTTTGGCGGCGACTTCCGCACGCACTGTTGGATTTCCTTCGTGCGGGCCGTCCTTGCGGGACATCGTGCTATCCGGCGCGATGGCGGAGAGCATATCGGTGCGCGAGCCTTTGGAAGCATCAGCGAAGCGCATGTGGAAATACCATTCGTCGAGAGATGAAAACGGGTTCACACCATTGCTGATCGGGTGTTTGGGAAAATTTTTAAAATCGGCGGTCCAGTGAGGGTTGACGCTCCAGTTGGCCTCGAAGAATCCGCCCAGCCAATTGAGCATCTGAGGGCCGCCCTTGGCTGCGGGAAACTCGACGGCGTAATGTAGGCAAACGAGACCCGCGCCGCGTTTCATTTCTTTTTCCATCTGCGTGATCCGTTCCTCTTTGAGTAGGAAATGACCTTCGCCGCCATCGCAATAGAAGAGAATGGTGTCGGCGGCGGCGAGTTCGTCGGGATTGGGCCAAGCGGCATTCAGATGGGCAGTGGTGTTGACGGGCAGGCCACTTTCATCGAGGCACTTTTTGAGAAGCAGAACGCCGGCGTTGTGTTCATGAGCCCCGGGTCCGTGGGATGGCATGCCGGCGAGTAACAAGATTTGTTTTTTCACGGGATCGGCGGAAAAGGCAGGAATGGCTGTGATGATGAGGACCAGCGCGGAAAGCAGGGTGGGGCAAAATGCGGATTTCATGGTTTGATAAGTTGAGAGATTCCTGAATTTTCAGTGTCGGGCAAGGGTGGATACGATAGTTGATACTGGAATCAATCGGGAAAATTCTCGCAACCCTCCAAAGACAGGGCTTTATCGATATTCAGATCAGGATTTGTTTTACTACATGCCCTGCCACATCGGTGAGGCGGAAATGGCGACCTTGGTGGAAATATGTCAGGCGGGTGTGATCGAGTCCCATCAGGTGCAGGATCGTGGCGTGGAGGTCATGGACGTGGACGGGATCTTGGGTAATGTTGTAGCCGAAATCATCAGTCGCACCGTGCACGATTCCGGGTTTCACGCCGCCTCCGGCCATCCACATCGAGAAGCAACGCGGATGGTGGTCGCGGCCATAGGTGTCTTTGGTTAGGGCACCTTGGGAATAGGCAGTGCGGCCGAATTCACCGCCGCAGATGACCAGTGTGTCTTCCAGCATGCCGCGTTGTTTGAGATCGGTGATGAGTCCGGCGCACCCTTGGTCCACCTCTTGCGCGAGCTTGGGCAATGACTGGGGGAGCTTGTTGTGGCTGTCCCAGCCAGGGTGATAGAGTTGGATAAAACGCACGCCGCGTTCGGCCAGACGGCGGGCCTGTAAACAGTTGGCGGCGAAAGTTCCGGCTTGGTTCACGTCGGGGCCGTAAAGATCGAGAACGGATTTTGGTTCGCCTTTGATCGATGTTGCTTCCGGCACACTTGTTTGCATTCGATAGGCCATTTCATATTGTGCGATGCGTGATTCGATTTCGGGATCGAGTTCTTTATGATAGGCGAGCCGGTTGAGGCCGGCGAGTTTGTCGAGCATGGCGCGGCGACCGCTGCCGCAGATGCCATCCGGATTGGTTAGATAAAAGACCGGTTCCTTGCCGGATGAAAAGCGCACTCCTTGGTAGCGGGAGTCGAGGAACCCATTGCCCCAGAGGCGGGCGTAGAGTGGTTGGTCGGTCGCCTTCTTGGTGACCAGCACCACGAAGGCGGGTAGGTCTTCATTCATGCTGCCGAGGCCGTAGTGGACCCATGAGCCGAGGCTCGGGCGACCGGCAATTTGCGAACCGGTTTGGAAAAAGGTCATCGCGGGGTCATGGTTGATCGCCTCGGTGAACATCGAGCGGATCAGGCAGAGTTCGTCGATGACTCCGCCGGTGTGTGGGAGTAGTTCGCTGATTTGGGTGCCATTTTTTCCGTAGGGGGAGAATTTGAAATGTGATCCGGCGAGTGGCAGGATCGCTTGGTTGCCGCTCATGCCGGTGAGGCGCTGGCCCGAGCGAACCGAGTCGGGCAGCGGTTCGCCATTGCGTTGGCGGAGCATAGGTTTGTCATCGAACAGGTCGTGTTGTGCGGGGCCGCCGCTCATGAACAGATAGATCACACGTTTGGCCTTGGGGGCGAAGCCCGGCAGCATGAGACGTGCGGATTCTGCCGCGTTGGATTTTCCGGCAAACATCGAACTCAGCGCTAGTCCGCCCAAGCCGGAGGAGAGCTTTGAGAAAAAGTGACGGCGGGTGATGAAGAGTGGATCGGGGGGCATGGGTCAACGTAGGGTGATGGCTTCGTCGAGGTTGATAACGGCATTGGCGAGCACCGTCGCAGCCGCGAGATCGATGGCAGGGAGGTCGTTGGGGATGGGTAGATCTCCGACTTTGAGGTAAGCATCCGCTTGTTTCGGTTCTTGGCGGAAAATTGCGAGTTGGTCGTGATAGATTCCGGCGAGCAGAGACATTTCCTCTGGAGAAGGGTCGCGGTCCAGGGTTTCCCTGAAAAGCCAGTGGATTTGTTTCGTTAGGTCGGAGCCTCCCTCGCGAAACATGCGGCTCGCGAGACCGCGTGACGCCTCTACGAACTGCGGGTCATTGAGCATTACGAGTGGTTGGAGGGGCGTGTTGGTTTGCTGGCGGCTGACTGTGCAGACATCGCGGGACGGGACGTCGAAGGCAAGCATGTTAGGTGGGGGAGCTGTGCGCCGCCAAAAAGTATAAAAGCTGCGGCGGTATATTCCAGGAGCGGGGTCGCGTTTGTATTCGGGCACCATGTTGTTGAGGACTCGCCAACTGGCGGAATCGGGCAAGTAGGGTTTGGCGGGTGGTCCGCCGATGGTGGTCTGCAACAATCCGGCAAGCTCCAGAGCATGATCGCGTAGGTCTTCGCCAGAAAGTCGTTTGGCCGGTCCGCGTGCGAGCAGAATGTTGTTGGGATCTTTGTCGCGTAGTTCTTTGGAAGCCTTCGAGTCCTGACCGTAAGTAGCGCTGAGCACGATTTGCCGACACAGGCGTTTGGTGTCCCAGCCGTGAGTAATGAAGTCTCTTGCTAGCCAATCGAGTAACTCCGGATGCGACGGCAGTTCGCCTTGCGAACCAAAGTTTTCCGGGGTGGCGACCAGCCCTCTGCCGAAGAAGTGCTGCCAGAAGCGGTTGACTTGGACGCGTGCGGTGAGTGGATGGTTCGGCTCGATGAGCCAGCGGGCGAGTCCCAGCCGGTCGAGTGGCTGATTGTTAGGAAATGGCGGTAGCAAGGTGGGCGTGTTGCGGATCAGCGGCTCACCGATTGGCTGATCGTAAGCTCCTCGGGCAAGCACCCATGCGAGAAGTGGTGGACTCATTTCTTTCATCACTGGCAGCTCGCGTACGCCTTCGGTGGTTTGTCGCAAACTCTTGCGCAGTGATTTGAGATCGGTTGTTGCTTTCCTCCATTCCGGATCTACGGCGGAAAAATAGTAATCCCGCAATGTGGCAAGGCCCGCTTCTTCGCGAGAAGTTGTGGCGATCACTTCTGCGAGAGGCTGATTCGACTTCAACGCGCGGACTTCGAGTGCACTGAGTGGCCGGGTGTGGATGCGTATTTCATCGATGGCTCCATTGCGGAGACCTGATTCGCGAAAACGCTCGCCGAAGTTGATGCCTTTGCCGCTGGCGCAGTTTTTTGTTAGTTTGTCACGAATGACCTCGCACGCAAGCTCGCCGCCGTTGAGGAAAATTTTAAGTCCCGCAGCTTTCGACGAGCCATCGTAGCTGACTGAGACATGGTTCCATTCATGAACGGGTAGGCGTACGGGACTGCGAATGGAGATGCAGTTTCCCGGCCATTCGCGGGCGATAGTCCAGCTCAGGCGGCCGTCTTCCAGCAGTAGCTCGAATCCATTGTAACCGGGGTCGGCACCCTCGCTGTCGTGGAAGATCAGACTGCGTTTGGCTTCTTCCCCGGGTTTTAGCCAGAACGAAACGGACAGGCTGTCCTCGCAATTGGACGCCTGGTGTTTTCCGAGTTCCAACGGATCATCGCCAGTGAAGGAAAGCGCTTGTCCGCGGTGCCCGGGGACGGGTTTGTTGCTAGTGTTAGATTTTGCCGGACGTTTTGAGTCCACCGTGTTGGCGAATCGGTCTGAATCATCGAGATCATAGGAACCGCTGAGGTCAGCAGCTCCGACGGTGGGAGCAGCGAGCCATGTTTGGAAATCGCTTTCCCGCGCTTTCATCAATGCGGACAGGGCTGCCTCCGCAGAGGCAACGGCGGCAGTTTGTTCGGCGATGGCTTTGTCCTGCTCCGGCGTGGATAGAAAAAGGCAGGGGTTCGGTTGGATAGAGCGGGTGCCATGAAGCAGGCCCCATTCATCGATCGAATTGAAAAACGCACCTAACGAATAGTAGTCCTTCTGGGTGAGTGGATCGTATTTGTGGTCGTGACAGCGGGTGCATTCGAACGTTAGAGCGAGAAATGCGCTACCGAATGTGTGGATCCTGTCGGAAATCCCTTCCTGCCGGAACTCGGCCTCGATGCTGCCTCCTTCCTGGGTTTTGCGGTGGATTCGGTTGAATGCGGTGGCAATGATTTGATCGCGCGTGGGTTGAGGCAGGAGGTCTCCTGCGATTTGCCAAGTGATGAACTGGTCCCACGGCAGGTTTTGGTTGAAAGCGGAAACCACCCAGTCGCGATACGGCCATGCGTTGGTTTCGATGTCCGATTGATACCCGAAGGAGTCAGCGTAACGGGCGACATCAAGCCAGGTGATTGCCATTTTTTCGCCATAGCGGGGCGAGTCTAGCAGTCGGTCAACCGCGCGCGCGCGGGCATCGGCGGATTTGTCTGTTAGGAACGCGTCGAGTTCTTTATTTGCGGGCGGCAGTCCCGTGAGATCGAAGCTGATGCGTCGCAACCAGCGTTCGGGAGGTGCGGCGGGGGACGGGGAGAGCGATTCATGATCGAGACGCGCGGCGATGAAGCGGTCGATTTCGTTGATGGGCCATGCGGGATGTTTTGGATCGGGCACGGACACGGATGCGGGCAAAGGAGTGAATGACCAGAGCGGTTCGTAGGTTGCGCCTTGGGTAATCCAGCGGCTGAGGGTGTCGCGTTCGTTGGCGCTGAGTTGGCGAGGAGATTCCGGCGGTGGCATCACCTCCTTGGGGTTACGCTCGTGAATGCGGCGGAGCAGTTCGCTGCGAGCGGGATCGCCCGGAATGAAGGCTTCGGCCTTGATGGCTTCGTCGCGGACGTCGAGTCTCAGATCGCCCTTGCGATTTTCTGAATCCGGACCGTGGCATTGGAAGCATTTGTCGGAGAGAATGGGTCGGATGTCGCGATTGTAAGTGACTTCATTCTCCGCATGCGTGGACATGACCAAAGCCAGCGCGATGCCAAGAGGCAGGGCGGCAGTGATTCGATGGAATGGTGTGGGCATGAGAAAACTCGTTCTGGGAAAATCCATCTATACACGCTTCAATCAACGATACACGCTTCAATCAACGGATTTTTCAGAGGTTTGGTGGGTGAGGAAAGTTGGCCTTCTTGTGAAAAACCCAACGAGTGCAAAACACAAAAAACCGCATCCGGTGAGGGATGTGGTTTTTTGAAAAACGAGGGGTTTTGGGCGGATTAACGCTTGGAGAACTGGAAGCGCTTGCGGGCACCGGGTTGACCGGACTTTTTGCGTTCCTTCATGCGTGGGTCGCGGGTCAGGAAGCCGAGCGGCTTGATGAGCTTGCGGTTTTCCGGGTCCACTTGCGTGAGTGAGCGGGAAATCGCGTGGCGGATTGAGATCGCTTGGGCGTGGGTTCCGCCGCCTTTGACGACAACCTTGAGGTCAAACTTGTTCGAAAGTGAAGCCGCTAGGAATGGCGCGAGGATGGCGTTTTGAAGTTCGATGGTTGGAAGGTATTCTTCGAAAGGCCGATCATTGATGGTGATCTGGCCGGTGCCTTCGGTCATCCAGACGCGGGCTACGGCGGTTTTGCGGCGTCCGGTGGCGCTTTTGGTGGTGGTGGCGGTCATGGTAAGAAAGATCAGGCTGAAATATTAGCGAACAATGAATTCGGCGGGGTTCTGGGCTTCGTGCGGATGCTCACCACCGGCATAAACCTTGAGTTTGCCGTATTGGGCTTTGCCGAGGCGGGTCTTGGGAAGCATGCCGTAAACAGCGCGCTCGACGAGCAGGACCGGGCGGCGCTCACGGACGATGCGTGGAGTTTCCACCTTTTGACCACCCACGTAACCGGAGAAACGGGTGTAAATCTTCGCGTTTTCCTTGGATCCCGTGAGGACCACTTGGTCGGCATTGATCACGACAACGAAATCGCCCGTATCAACGTGAGAGGTGAAAATTGGCTTGTGCTTGCCACGGAGGAGGCGTGCGGCCTCCACAGCGACTTGGCCGAGGACTTTGCCCTTGGCATCGATCACATACCACTTGCGCTCGACTTCGTGAGGCTTGGCGGAAAACGTCTTCATGTGCTTGTGTTAAAATATGACTCCGCACACATTGGGTGCGCGGAGGGGGACGCAAACTAGGGAGCGGGTTTCGGGGTGTCAATCGGGAAATCTTACGAAATGACACGAATTTATTTGGGCACTTCGTTGGCTGACGGATTAGCTAATAGTCTGTGGTGTGTCCCGATGGTTCTGGCTTTTCCGCGCTTAATTCCGTTGGGTTGGCCGCATGAAGCGTCTTGCGGTCCATTGGCAGATCGCTGTTGGCGGTGGACCGCTTGCTGAATATGAGCCGCACGGCGGTGAATATTTATAGCGATTCTTGCGCGGCAGTGGTCGTGGCGAAATCGGAAGGAGAGACGTTGTCGGTGTGAGCTAGGGGAGGGGGCTTGGTATTCCGGAGTCGCATGCTTCGGTCCGTAACAAATTATCCGCATCAATTCCGTCTCATTCCAAAAGGATCTAGGCGCTCACCGCTTCGCGGATTAGCCTGATGCTCATCCTCTTCGAGCGCGATCAGGTCTGAATCCTGCCCAACGCCGCTCCTCAGGTTGGCGATGAACTCTTGGTGACGCACCAATTCCATCCGTCCGTCATGGTGTTCGATGATCGCCGTGAGGCTTTCCACCCAGTCGCCTGAGTTGAGGTAATGGACGGCTCCAACCTGTTTGTCCGCAGGCGTATGGATGTGCCCGCAAATGATGCCGTGGCATTTGCGGCTCAGTGCAAGATCCTGAAGGAGATCCTCATAGCGGTCGACGAAACTAACGGCCGACTTGACCTTTGCCTTCACTGCCTTACTCAGGGAGAAATACTCCCTGCCGCGCCATGCCCGCCAACGGTTATACAAACGATTGACTTGAAGTAGAAAATCATAACCCACGGAGCCCAGCACCGCCATCCACTTGTGGTTGGTCGAGATGCTATCAAATCCGTCACCATGAACGACGAGGTATCGTTTTCCATCCATCGTCATGTGGATGTATTCCTTGGTCAGGCGAATTCTACCAAAAGACATCGGTAAAAAGCGTTCGAGAATGTCATCATGATTGCCGCGCAGGTAGATCACTTCCGTGTGATGTTGCTCGGTCATCTTGATCACTTTGCGAATGACGCGGCTGTGGCGGGATGTCCATTTACCCCCTCGTTTCAGCGCCCAACCGTCGATGATGTCGCCGTTGAGGACTAATTTATCGCAATGAATGTGTTTGAGAAATTCCACGATTTCATCAGCCTTGCAATCGCGCGTTCCCAAATGAAGATCGGATAGAAATAAGGTTCGGCAGGCAAGTTTCGGTCTCTTGGCAGAACCGCGTTTGGGAGTTTGGCTGGGCTTGGCAATATTTCTCAGCCGGAGTTCAAACTCGGTGACTATTTCATTCCAACCAATCACTTCAGCAGACTTTCGTGCGGCGATTCTCAATTCATGATCAGGCTGCAGAGAGAGGGCTTTCAGGGCGAGTTCTGTGAACTCATCAGCATTGCCTTTGGCGGCTTTCAAGCCGTTCATTCCCGAACGCACATGCAATGCTGCAGCCGCATAATCATAACTCACCGTCACCAATCCACTGGCCATTCCTTCTAGCAAGACATTGCCAAAAGTTTCGGTTTCACTTGGAAACAACAAAACATCCGCTGAGGCATAATGTTTTGCCAGGTCTTCACCTGTTTTCACCCCGACAAAATGAACCCATGGGTACTTCTCCGCCAGTTTCGGAAGCAACGGGCCATCACCTACCACGACGCCGCACATGTCTGGCATTTCTTGCCGCATTTTTTCGAAGCTACGCATCGCCAAATCGAAGTTTTTTTCCGCAGCTACTCGGCCTACTATTACCGCTACCGGAACCGCTGGGCGAGCCCCCCATTCGGCCCGCAAAGATTCGCAGCGCTTTTCGGGCGAAAACAATTCCGCATCTACTCCTCGTCCAAGTAAGGAAACATTCTCCACGCCTTCCGCCTTCAGCCGCTCCATCATGTCGCGGCATGGCGTCATCGTCCAGGCTGCGCGCTGGTGAAAATTTTTCAGGTATGCCATCGCCATCGGCCGTAATCCGCCCATGCCATATTGCTCCATGTACTGATGGAAATTGGTGTGAAATCCTGTGGCAACAGGAATTCCGAGTGCATTCGCCGCTTTTAGAGCGGATTTGCCAAGCAGGCTTTCAGTCGCCACGTAGATTGCATCCGGCCGTTTTTTCAGCCATCGGGCTCTCAATTCGAACGGCTTTGGCAAGCCGATCCGGATTGCCTTGTATCCAGGCAACGGCACGGCCGAGGTGCAAGTTTCTCCGGATTTGGCGACAATACCGGTGTGGATCACATGCACTCGATGATCACGCATGCGCAATCCATGAATCAATCTGCCCAGGGTCATCGCCACGCCGTTCACATCCGGAGCGAAAGTGTCGGTCACAATGTCGATTTTCATGATTTTTTTTGTTAATAATAGGCATCAACATGACAGGCTGATCCTCGCCAAGTGAGTAATTCATTATGGTGTCTTTTTTGTCACATTGTCTGAGCCTATGAAAGAACTGAAGAGAGGATTACTGAGGATCAGGTGTGTGTATTGTTACGATTACGTCATCATGCGTAAGTTCTGAACCTAACGAAACACAATTAACAAAACTTAAATTATTTGCATGATTTCCGAAGGCAAATACCCGCTTTTAGCGGCTTTGAGCATTCCGCAGCCAGCTGCCACATCGATGCCGCGGCGTTGGCGGAAGGTGCAGGGGAAACCTGCGGCGCGCAGGATTTTTTGAAACTCGTGTCCGGTGTTGCTGGCGGTGCCTGAGAAGCCACCGGTTGGATTGAGAGGAATCAAATTGATGTGCGCATCAATGCCTTTGAGAAGCATCGCCAACCGTTCTGCGGTTTCCGGTGAATCGTTTTTCCCTGCGATCAAGGTCCATTCAAAGAAGATCCGCCGTCCGGTCTTCGTTCCATAATCGCGACAGGCGTCGATGAGCATTTGGAGAGACCAGCGTTTGCTGGCAGGGACCAGAGAGGCGCGTTCTTCCTCGGTCGAACCATGCAAACTGACGGCGAGGCGGTAAGGGCTGTTTTGCTCGGTCATGCGTTGGATTCCCGGTACTACGCCGACCGTGCTGATGGAGATTTTTGATGGCCCGATGCCGATTCCCCGGACATCGGAAATGATATCGAGCGCGGTCATCACCGAGTCGATATTGTGGAGAGGTTCTCCCATGCCCATCATGACAAGATTTCGCAGGCGTTTTTTCGGGTCGATGGAGTTGAGCACACGGCGTGCGTGGAGGACTTGCGCGACGATTTCGCCGGGGCGGAGGTGGCGGACGAAGCCCATTTGACCGGTTGCGCAAAACACGCAGCCCATCGCGCAGCCTGCTTGGGTGCTCACACAAACGGTGTGACGGCCGTCGTAGCCCATCAGCACGGTTTCGATCACTTGGCCGTCGTTCAGTCGCAGAAGAAATTTGCGGGTCAGACCGTCAGAGCTGCGGATTTCATCCACGACTTGCGGGGCGTCGAGAAAGAACGGTTTCTCCTGTCCAACGGATGCAGTGATCCAGCGTTTGAGGGGAGGCGAGAAGGTCCGATCTGTGAGCGTCAAAGCGCCCTCGCGGTGAATGGCGCGCCACAGGGATTTGACGTGGTGTTGGATCACGCCGTCGCGTGCAAGAACGGCCGCAAGCTCGGGGAAACCGAGATCATGGAGTGATTGTGGGCCGTCTGAGGACATGCGGGAATCAAGATGCGCCGGAGACTTCGGGCAAGCCGCGATTTTTCGGGGGTTGCGGGTTGGCGTGAATTGCGATGAGATGGCGTGTGATGGTCTCTCCTCTGGATCGGAAACTTCTGCGTGATGTCTCCCGCATGAAGGGGCAGATTGTTGCGGTGAGTCTCGTCATGGCCAGCGGATTGGCCATGATGATTATGACGCGTAGTTTGATCCTGACGCTGGAATCGACCCGCTCCACTTACTATCAGAAATATGCGATGGCGGATGTGTTTGCGTCTTTGAAACGTGCTCCACTGGCCACGGCAGCTCGGCTGTCGTTGTTGTCAGGTGTGGCCATGGTAGAGACTCGTGTGGTGGTGGATGTGTCGTTGGATCTTCCTGGTTTGAGTGTCCCTGCCAGCGGGCACATGGTCTCATTGCCGGAAGATGGCAGTCCGGCGAAGTTGAACCGAGTATTTCTGCGCAGCGGTCGGTTTCCTCGCACTGGGGATCGCAGTGAAGTGATTGTGGGCGAATCGTTTGCACTCGAGAACGGACTGACTCCTGGAGATACGTTGGTAGCTGTCATCAACGGACGCCGTGAAACACTCAATATCTGCGGCATCGGCCTCTCGCCGGAGTTTGTTTTCGAGGCGCGAGCTGGTGAAACGTTGCCAGACCACAAGCGCTTCAGTGTGATCTGGATGAATTACCGCGCTCTGGCCGTCGCATACGACATGGATGGTGCTTTTAATGATTTGATTATCGATCTGGCACCAGGCGCTGCAGCGGAGCCGGTGATTGAGGAGATCGACACGTTGTTAGCGCCTTATGGTGCGGGTGGAGCCTACACGCGGAAGGATCAAGCATCCGCACAACGTCTGGACGATGAGTTGCGGGTGCTTCACTCGTTGTCATTGCTCTATCCATTGGTTTTTTTGAGCGTTGCCGCATTTATGGTCAATGCAGTGCTTGCCCGCATCGTGCGATTGCAGCGTGAGCAAATCGCCCAGTTGAAAGCACTTGGCTATTCATCGTGGCAAGTCGGCAGTCATTATTTGAAATTCGTGCTGGTGATCGGATTTCTTGGCACCCTGATTGGCGGTATTGCAGGGCGTTTTCTCGGCGAGAGTCTGGTGAGTTTATACACCGAGTTTTTCCGTTTTCCGGCCTTGGTTTTTCAAATGGATTACAGCGCGCTCGGGCTGGCGCTTGTCATCAGCCTTGGGGCCTCGGTGTTGGGTGTTTTAACCGTGGTTTTGCAGGCGGTGAGGCTGCCCCCCGCCGAGGCGATGAGGCCAGAACCGCCAGCGGATTATCAACCATCGTTGTTCGAGCGTATCGGACTGACGCGGTTTTTCAGCCCCACGTTCCGCATGGCTTTGAGAAACATCGAGCGTCGTCCGTGGCAGGCGGTGTTCACTTGTTGTGGTCTCGCGTTGGCCACCGGATTGATGGTGCTTCCCGGTGCCATGAGCGATAGCATCGATCACTTACTCACCTTCCAGTGGAATAGCCAACAACGGCAGGATGTTGCCGTGTTTTTGACAGAACCAACGTCTGGAAAGGGGTTTCATGACTTGGAGCATCTACCCGGTGTCATTCGTGCAGAGCCGATCCGCCGCGTAGGTGCTCGTTTGAGATATGGTCACCGTGACCGGAAGCTGGCCATCACCGGAATTCCACAAGGCGCGGATCTCAACCGACTGCTAGATGACAAGGGCCATGCAATCTTGATGCCGGAAGATGGCATGCTCGTATCCAAAAAACTTGCCGAAGTGCTCGGGGCTCGGATCGGCGATGAGGTGACGGTGGAAGTGTTGGAAGGCCAGCGCCCCGTCGCCAATGTGCCGATCCGCGGGTTGGTGACCGATTTTTCAGGTGTGGGAGCCTACATGGACATTGCTGCCTTGAGGCGCATCCTTCAGGAAGGTGATACGGTAAATGGCGCATATCTCGCGCTAGACTCCAATCACTGGGATGCCTTCATGCGCGAAGTGAAGGACACGCCGCGCGCCGCTTTTGTCATGGTCAAACGCGACCAACTCGCGGCTTTCCGGGAAACGACCGGTCGCAGCATTGGCATCATCCAGAAGTTGTATTTTGTGTTAGCGACCATTGTGGCCTTTGGTGTGGTGTATAACAGCGCACGCATCGCCCTTTCCGAGCGCAGTCGTGAATTGGCGACACTACGCGTCGTGGGTTTCCGCCTGCATGAAGTCCGCGGCGTGCTTGTGGGTGAGTTAGCGGTGCTCGTGCTTTTGGCCTTGCCTGCGGGGTTGGTTTTTGGCCGTGGGCTGGCACTTTTCATCATGTCTTCGTTCAGCACGGAAACCGTTCGATTGCCTATTCTAATCAACACAGCCACTTATGCCACTGCCGTGGTGGTGGTTCTGACCGCTGCTATCCTATCGTTTGCTCTCGTTAGCCGGATGCTTGGCAAGCTGGATCTCGTGGGCGTTTTGAAAGCATCCGAGTGATGCTGTAAATCATAAGTAACAGGGCAAATGAGTATTGTTATTTTGATACAGATTTCAGATGCAGGTGAAGCAGGCTACGGAGTTCGTCTAGCGTCTCGGGAAGTTCGCATGCCCCGTGTGGGCCGGGGACGATTTTTTCGGACTTCACGGATTTCAGGTGGGCGCTCGGGTATTCAACTACACCGTCTGAGCTGTTAGGTGTGTCGCCCTTGCCGCGGTCGCCGATGATGGAGTGGTGCGGGACTTCGATGGGACGGGAGTCAAGCACGGCGAAGGTGGGATTTTTCGGGGATAGGCCGGAGACGCTGTTAGGCATGCGCTTGGAATTTCCGGTGATCACGGAGAGTGAGTCACCTAAGGATTCGGTCATGGTGGTGGTGATGTCCAGGGGCAGGGAAATCAGGCGAATGGCGAGTTCGCCCAAGCTGCCGACGGCCATGGGACTGCCTCGGTGTGGGGTGCAGATGAAGATGGTGCGATCAATTTTCGGGTTGGCACGAAAGATAGTGGCGCGTTCGATGAGGCTGCCGGGTTTCACATTGGAAAAGAGCAGGTTGGCTTTGGTCTTGCCCATGGCATCCCATGCTTGGCGGTCCAAGGTGGTGACTTGGGTGCGTGACAAAATACCGCCCATGCTGTGGCCGACGAGCACATAATCGCGTGCATTCGGATAATGCTGATAGACTTTTGCCAATTCCTCGCGCAGGAGCAGCGCCGAGTAGAGGGGTGGATTGCCGGTGGGGTAGGAAAACACCCAGCACTGATAGCGCGCGCGGAGCACCGGATCGGATTCGAGTTCATTGATCACATTGCGCCACATGCGAGGTGTAGAGATCAGGCCATGGACAAAAATCAGCGGAATGCGGTCCGGATCATAAGGCTGTAGCATATACAGACCGGTGGTTTTCATGTAGTCGGCTACGCGGATTGCTCCCATGAGACCTTCCCATAACTCGGATTTTTGCGGATAGTATGCGAGTGGCGCAGAGAAATCCGCATCTAGCGGGTAATCGCTGCCAGAGACTCGTGTTTTGGTTTTTTCCGTGGGATTGATCAGGGTGAGGGTGGCGTCATTGCCCTTGAAATCGAGCATGGCAGTGACCGGTGCGGTGACTCCGACAAGCGGCGAGAATGCATCAAGGGGTTGGTTTTTGTGAACGCCGACCAATGCGCCGCCGATGCCATCCTGGCGGTTTCGGCGTTTGATCGTTTTCAAGTTTACGTCTTCTGCATGGGTGAAGGACGTGAAATAGGCAGGATCCCAGACGCCGTCGCGGGTTCCCTTGGCAAATCGGAGGCGATATTCGGTGCCTCCCGATGTGAGGGTGAGCGGACGATTCCACAGCTTGCCGTTTTCATTCGCACGCAGCAGCACGGTGAGATCGGCGACGGCAGTGTTGTAAAGCATCCGGGCGTCCTTGCCGGAGGAGCTCGAGTCCAGCAGTGATGACGACTCTTTCGCGGAGTTGAGATAATTCACGGCGCGTTGCTCAGCCGTCATTGTTGGAGTGCGCGCCGCCTTCAAATGGATTGCGGCCGCATGGTGCATCGCTTCTCGCGGTGGCAGGCTGGTGGGGGCACAGGCGCTAAGTGCGAGGACGGCGAAAACAGGAACAATGGGGAAATGGGATTTCATTTGACTGCGGGAGGATGATTTTTTGGAGACAAGGGTAAAGGAAAAGTTGATCGTTAGATCGCTTGGAATTCGGCGGCGGGAATCTGATTTTTATAATGTCGGATAGGCCACGCCGACGATTTTCCAGCCCTTTGCCGTTAATCCTCCGACGGCGGCCTCCGAGAGTTTTCCGGTGTGCAAAAGGACTTTCGGGGCGTTTCCGAGGTCGTCGCGTCCGGCAAAGTGCGCGACTTCCTCCGTCCATGTCACATGATCGACGGGAGCGGGGACATGGAGTTCCCCGTCTGAGTTGATTGCACCAGGCAGGCGTCCTAGGACAACCAACGAGGTGTATTTAGCGGCACCAGTGCGCTGGCGCTCCGCGATTATGGCGAGTGCCGCGCTGAGGAAATCCACCTGTTCGGGCGTTTCACATGCGTTGACCTGCTGGATGATGCGATCGCGGCCTTTTGCTTCCGTTAGAGCTTCAAGCGCCAGCACAATGCGGTGGCGTCGTGTGGTGCTCAACGGGCCGTAGAGTTGGAAGGTTTTGATATCCTCGTCGGGGACGCCCATGGCGGCAAGCGAGCGGCCGTCGCGGAAAGCGATTTCGGACTGGGTTAACGCGTAGGTATCTGCGGGGATTCCGATCATATTGGTTGCGGCCACGGCCACCCCTGCGGAAGCAACGGCGGTTCCCACGCGCAGCGGTAGGCCGCCGGCGAAGAATGCCCACGTGACTTTGTCCATTTCCTCTTGGAGGCGCACGTTGTCGGAATAGGGATCGATGCCCAACTGCCTTGCTGTTTCGAGTTTCGCTTTATCAAATCCCGCAGCGTCCCTGGCAACTTTTCCTAGTTCCGCTCCGGAAGGTGCCGGGCTGTCATTCTTCATGCTATCTTTCAGCTTTCCGCTCGTGCGCCCGATGGCGGAGCCGACCTTGGTGAAAAAGTGTCCAACGGTGGCGGGGGCCTGTTTTACGGATTCTACCGGGTGTGAGACGATGTTTTTTACGGCATCGATCGGCTGTTCAACGGAGCGCTTCAGTCCCTCGGCGAAAAGGTCACTCTTGCTGGTTTCCACCAATATTCTGATCGCCTCAATCTCGGCGATACGGCGCTTAGCTTGCGGCACGCCGATGGCATCGAAGGTTCCGAAATCGCTATCGATCTCGAAATGAGCCATGTAGCCGTCCGTCGCCACTTGATCGCGCACGCGGTGGGACTGCCCGCGCTGAATTCCGGCGGAAAGGAGTTCGGAGGCATTGAGTAGCACGCTATTTTCAAAAGAAGCGGGTGCCTGTCCCAATACGGTCTGGATGAGGGCGATAGCGGCGATGGCTGCCGAGAGACTGTTTTTCATGGTATATTTTTGGTTTAGTTTTTCGTGAATTTCAAGCCGGGATCTCCGTCCGGCGCTCCGACGAGCATGAAGTGGAGTTTGCCGCCCTCCTTCATTTCGATGGCGGAGACGAGTTGGGAATCCTCGGTGGTTAGAACAAGCAGGTCCTTCTCATTGAGTCCGTAGGTGCCCTTCATTTCACTTGGCTGGTCGTTGTTCATGAAGGTCCAGGTGTAGTCGCCTTCCTGGGTCATGGTGAAGGTGACTTTTCCATCCGCGCCGCGATCACATACCCAGGTGCCGACAAGTTGGTCAGCAGGAACGGGCGCGGGTTTCACGGGTGGTTCAGCTTCTGAATCTCCGCCATCCGGGATGGAGGATTTTGTCAGGTCGCGGAGTTGGCGCGAGATGGTGTCCGCCGGTTGTAATTCGCAGGCTTTTGCGAATTGCTCGTTGGATTTCTCCATGTGGCCGCAAACCATGTAGTGGTATCCTAACAAGAATCTGGCGTCCGCCTTGTCGGGCGCGCCCTTGACGTAGGCTTCCAGTTTGCGGAGTTGCTCGTTGTAGGTCTCGGATCCGTTGTAGAAACCGATCATCGTGTCCCAGCTCCAGCCGGGACCGGAGGCGAGGGCGGAGTTGAGCACGCCGGCCGCGTCCGAATACTTGCCAAGCGCGAAGAACACCAGGGCGCGGAACTCGTGCAGCGTGACGTCGCCGGGCGTGTAAGCCAACGCCTCGTCAATGGATTTCGACGCCGCGAGGTAGTCGCCTTGCATGAAGGACTCGCGTGATCGCTCAAGCGCTTCGTCGGACTTGGTCTCGGCGATCTCGGCTGTGCTGTCGTCACCTGTCGGGATCTGTGCGGCCACCACCGACACCGGCTCGGTGTAGGAAATCAACGACTTTGAGTCACCTGCCGGGGCGGATGGCGTGGATGGCGCGTAATACTGCACGGGAGGAGCCGGATAGGGATTGCGGTAGGTCTGATAGCCCATGTTGTAGATCAGGTTCCCCACGCTCCAGACACCGATGCCCCACATGAAGCCGGAGGCGAAGTCATCGTCATCGTCATAATACCAATGGCGGCGGTAGTAGTGGCTGTTCCAGCCGTAGTTCCAGTGGCCATGGTGCCAGCCGTGGTTGTGACCGGCTCCCCACCACGGGCGGGAACCCCAGTAATTCGGGCGGTAGGAGTAGTTGTAATTGCGGCGGAAGTTGTTGTTGATGTTCACGTTCACATCGTTGCCGATGTTGTAACGATTGCCCCAGACGCTCTTGTTGCCACCCCAGCGGTTGCGGTCCCAGTTGCCGCGGTTGGCGGGCAGGGAAACCGGGCGGTTGAGGCCGTTGTTGCGGCGGTCGATGTTCACCTTGTCGATGTGGACCTTGTTGCGGTCGCGGCTGTTGTCGATGTCAAAGCGGTTGCCGTTGCCGTTTCCATTGCCACGGTTGGGGCGGTTGTTGTTACCGAGTCCCGGACGGTTGTTGTTATTGCCGCCGCCAAGTCCCGGTAGGTTCGGACGGTTGTTATTATTGTTATTGCCGCCTCCGATGCCGGGGCGGTTGTTGTTTCCTCCCGGACGGTTGTTGCCGCCACCGATTTCGGGACGATTGTTGTTTCCTCCGCCGCCGATACCGGGGCGGTTGTTGTTGCCTCCGCCGATGCCCGGCTTGTTGGGTTTGTGCGGCTTGTTCGGATAGGTGACCATGCCGGGAAGAGTGGACGGCTTGTTAGGCTTGGGCCGTTCAATCGACGGCCGGTTGTCCGGGCGGACATTCGGTTTGGTGTCGGGCTTGGTGTTAGGACGGTTGTTGTCAGGCTTGTTGCCGCCGGGCTTCAAGTTCGGACGGTTGTTGTTGGGACGATTGGCACCGGGTTTGACTTCCGGGCGGGTGCTGGGACGCTGGACGCTGGGTTTCTGAACCGAGGGGCGGGTGATCGGTTTGGCGGCCGGCCGCGTGGCGGGTTTTGCCGACGGGCGCGAGGCGGGCCGGGCCGTGGGTTTCGGTGCGGGACGTGACGTGGGTCGGCTGATTTTCGAACCGGTCATCGGACTGCGTTTGGGTGGTGACGCGCTGCGTTTGGGAGCGGAGACTTTGGCGCGAGAAACCGAGCGCCCACCGCCACCCTGCTTGCCACGGCTTTGACCGCGGGCATCGGCTTCAGGCACGATCAAGACGAAGCCTAGTAGGAGGGTCGTTAGAATGGATAGAAATTTCATGGTTTGAATGGGTTGGAATTTATTCCGTGGGAGTTGCGGCCGGGTCCAAAGCATCGGGTTCTTCCGTAGTTTCGGCGCTGGCTTCCAGGTCCGAGGGCTCGGGAACCTGGCGGGCGATGCGCAGGGTGGAGTCGGGTTGGAGTTCGCCATCGACCACGCGGATGGAGGCGGCCCAGACGAGGATGTCCTTGCTTTCCGGGGTGAATTCCTGGTTGGCGGTCATGGTTTCACCGTCGGCAGTGGTGCCTTCGGAGCGAATCACCCAGCCGTCATCCGTGGGAGTCCAGATTCCGAAGGTGGAGCCGCCTCCGCCATCGAAGATCCATGAGACGATGGATTTTCTGGCGGCATCCCAACTGATGCGGATGTTGCCTTCCATGGGTTCTCCGTCGGAACTGGTGGTGAGCGTTTCACCGGACAGGACCTTGCCGGACTTGTCCCAACCGAAGGCGAGATCCATTTTCAGGCCGTCTGAAGTACGGCAGGTCCACTCACCCTTGAGGACATCCGCGAGATCCGCGAGGTTGCCGGCGGCGTCGGTGCTGTCCTTGAGGTCGCGGGTGCTGGCGATCTGCCAGACGCCATCGGCGTTTTTCATCAGCACGGCGGTGTAGGTGACGGAGCGTGGTGGCGCCTCGTCATCTTCGCCGGGCGTGAGATGTGCGGTGCCGTCCTCGATTGCGAGGTTGGGAGCGACGAGGCGAACGGACTCGACCTCCACTGCCATCTGTGGCGGATCTTCTGCAAACACCTCCTCATAACGGGCCTTTATTTCCTCGCGGCCGGAGGTGAGGTCAGTGCCTGATAGATCGGCCATCTCGCCGTCTTCGGTGAAGAGCGCGGCGATTGCGGCGGCGTCCTGCCGGTTGAAGGCTTCCACAAAATCGGTGGCGGCTTTCTGAAGGCCGGCGATTTCCGGTGAGGGTTGTTCCTGCGCGAACAGGAGCATGGGAGCGGCCCACAGGGCGAATGCCAGGCGGGCGCGTGATTTGGGGGTGTTTTTCATGATGTGACGGATTTGGGTTGGATTGGAAAAATGGAGGGTCAGCGCTCCGCAGTCCGCGTCATCGCGGCGGCGATATGGCGGTTCATCGCACAACTGCAGCAGCCACCTTCGTCATGACTATGGTGATGTTCGTCCGGCGTGCAATTCCGCGGCGTGCTGTTCGGATGGACCGCGAGGGGCTTGGTATCGGTAGAGAGAACGGCGCTTTGGGCACTGGGTTTCGCGGGTTGCACCCGGCCTTCGAGCATGGTGCCCCAGACGGCGATGTCCTTGATCTTTTCCGGAGCGACCTCGGCGGGGTTTTGATCGAGGATGGTGAGGTTGGCGTTCTTGCCGACCTCGATGGAGCCCACCTCCTTTTCCAACTGGATGGAATGAGCGGCATCGATGGTGATGGCCTTGAGTGCGATGGCGAGCGGCACCTTGTGTTGAGGTCCGGCGACATCGCCTTCGTAGGTGAGGCGGTTCACGCCGGCCCAGACGAGTTGCAAGGGCTTGGCGGGAGCCATCGGCATGTCCGAGTGGAACGATAGCGAACCGCCGTGTTTGAGAACCTCGGCGTGCGGCACCATGTTCTGCGCCCACTCCTCGGTCATGCCCATCTTACCATAGCGTCCGGCCAGTGCGGTGACGTAGTAGGGATTCGAGCTGACGATACCGCCGAGCTTGATCCATTTCTCCACCTGCTCCGGGCGGGCGAATCCGAAGTGCACGAGCACGGTGCGGTGGTCCTTGCGCGGATTGCGTGCCATGGCTTTCTCAAGCTCGCCTAACAGCACATCCAGTCCGCCGTCGCCGTTGTTGTGGACGTGGATCTGATAGCCCGCGTCCCAATAAGTCTGGAATGCATAGCCGAACACCGGCGGGTCCATGATCCAGGCGCCGTGGTGGCCGTCGGTGTAGCCGTCCTTCATCATCATGAGCTGGCTGAAAATCGCGCCGTCGGTGAGCAGTTTCACCTGTTTGGGCAGATAGGCGGTGCGGCCGCTGCCCCAGTCGAGCACCTTCGCGGTCTCCGCGAGCATCTCGGCGGGCTTGTCCGGATTGGCGGCGGCGAGGCTCTTGCCATCGGCCATGAAGTAGTGGTTGAAGGGAGTCGCGTCGTCGCTGTAAACGCTGTTGACTAGATTCTGGATGGGTTTGGAGGGAAAGCCGCCGGGTTCGCAGCAGACGGTGATGCCATTGCGGTGATAGTAATCCTCGGTGTATTGCAGGCCTTTCACAAACTGCTCCTTGGATGCCATGATGGGCGCGATTTTGCCGAGAATCTCCAGCGCGGCCTGTTCGAAGAAATGCCCTTTTTCCCAACTGGCTTGTTCCTGCGCGCTTTTCGGCATGGCGGCGAAGAACGGCTTGTCGATGCCGGCCAGATTCAGTGCCGCGTCGTTGAGGAAAAACTCGTGGCACGAGCGATGCCAGACGATCACCGGGAAGTCCGGCGCGAGTTCATTTAGACGGGCGCGGGTGAGCGGGCCGTGCATGTAGTGGTGATAGCCCCAGCTGATGAAGGGCTTGTCCTTGTCCGGGCTGGAGCGGTGTTTTTCCAGTGCGGTTTTCAAAAGTTTCTGATAGCCCTCCGGATTACGCACGGCAGGCGAAAAGCCATCGATGGTATCCCAGTCCTCGATGGAGATCACCTTGGTGGCCATCGTCAGCGCGGCGAGCACGGGGTGAACGTGTTGTTCCACGAAGCCCGCGCTGACGACCTTGTCCTCGAAAGTCTTGTCCACTTTCGCGCCCGCTCCTGCCGCGGCCTGCACTTCGGCCAGTGTGCCGACGGCGGTGAATTTTCCGTCCATCACGGCCACGGCTTCCGCTTTCGGGTTTGCCGGATCCATCGTGAGGAACTCTCTTGCGACGTAAATGGTGACGTCGTCCTGCGAACCGGCGAGTGGCCCAGCAACATCCTGCAAGGACGGTGTTGCAGCAAAGGTGGATGCGGTGGCAGCGGTGGAGTCCTGGACAAAGGCCTGTGTGGCCGCGAGAGCCAGCACGCCGGCAAGCGCGCGGGCGATCAGGTTTCGGGTGAGGTTGGTCTTCATCGTAGTTTTGATTGGATTAATGGGATCGAATCAGGAGTTGATAAACAAGAAGGTTATCCCATTTCGCGGAGCATTTCATCAAGGAGCTTTAATGGCGCGGGGAGAATGGTGTTTTAGTAGTTCGGATTCCGGTTCCTGACAGTTCTGCAGGATCGACGTCTATGGGGGCTTTGTATTGGTTTTGAAGAGGTTCTCTTTGATGGTGCGACCAATTTCTCAGAACACGAGGTTGACTCCAAGCGCGGTGCTGCGGCCCTCGAAGCGGTCGCGCGCGCCGAACTCCACGACGTGACGGAGCAGCAGGCTGGCTTTTTGGGGGACAAACCACCACGCGGCATAGGCACCAGCCCCAAAGAGACGGTCGTGGGTGTCAGTCGCCGTGGCGTTGAGTCCGGTGTCGTCGGTGGTTTGCCACTGGCCGAAACCGAAAGCTCCGGCTTCGAAGTGGGAGTTGAAGACGTGTTTCATCCCGAGATCGAGCGTCAGGTGGTCGCCGGGCGTGAGATCCAGACCGTCCTTGTCGCTGTTGGTTTCGTAGGCGAGGGAGGCATTGAAAAGCGTCTGGCGCAGACCGCCGACGGACCACGCGGTTGACGCGCGGAAGACGTGGGACCAGAAGCCCGCGCCGGTGTTGTCAAACGCGGTGGGATCGTAGGATCCGGTGGGTGCCCAGAAGCCGTATGAGGTGCTGAAGTCCCATTCTTTGGTGCGCCATGTTAGCCACAGCGGTTGAACGTAGCTGTCTTGAAAGCCCCAGGCGCCCTCGTCGATGCGGGCACCGCCGCCGACCGCACTGAGGTCGGCGGCGATGCTGGTCTGGCCGTAAATTGGCATGATCAGGGTGGAGACGTCCGCACCTAGCAGCTTCAGGCCGGGACTCCAGATAATCATGGGAATGACCTGCACCGATTCGACTTCGATGTCGAGATCGACGGTGGTGCCGGAGACGATGAAGTTGGTGATCTTGTTGCCCGAGCCGTCGCGCAGTGCGGTGGTCCCGTAGTGGTTCCCGTAGAGTGCGAGGATGAATCCTTCGGGAGGGGCGAAGAAGTCGCCGGGATTGAAAGCGCCGCCGCCCTGATGGCCGATTTCACCAGCACTTGCGGTGGCGAGGGTGCCTAGCAAGGCGGTGAAGATGAATTTTTTCATAGTGATATATTTCAAAACGAGATGAAGCGGAGACCGGCGCTGATCGTCCAGTCATCCTTGTCCCAGTCACCGGCGATTTTTGGCAGGAAGGCGAACGGATCAAACGGAGGAATGGAGTGCATGGGTGCGGAGGAGGTTGCTGGTTTACTCGCCGCCTGGCTTGAGTGAGGCACCCTTCTGGCGCGGCGGGTATTCCTGTAGGGACTTCATGTGTTCGGCCAGCGCGTCCTGCACCTGGCCGCCCCAGGCGATGCCGAGTTCCATCGCGGTGAACTGCGAGTGGTGCGAGTCGTGCCGCTCGAAGGGGTCCATGCGCAGGTTGAAGATCATGGCACTGGGCTTGTTGTAGTCGAAGAAACCCTCGCGTGCCTGGAAGTGTGACTTCCAGTTTCCGATGCGGATCGCGGTGAGGTTCATCTCGTTGTAGTAATACACCACGTTGCGTTTGGAAGGGGCATCGCCGGTCCAGTGTTCGAGGTTGTTCACGCCGTCGATATGCACCTTGTGGGATTCCTTGAGTTGTGCGGCGACGTCGTTGACCCCGGCCGCCGCCGCGATGGTGACGAAGAGGTCTTCGTTGGTCTGGATGCCGTTGGAGATTTTTCCCGGCTTGATGCCCTTGGGCCAGCGGACGAGCATGGGGACACGCAAGCCGCCCTCCCAGGTGGTGGCTTTTTCGCCGCGGAATGGCGTGGTGCCCGCGTCGGGGAACCACGCGACCATGGCACCGTTGTCCGCGGTGAAGGCGATGATGGTATTGTCCGCCACGCCCAACTCGTCGAGCTTCTTGAGAAGCCGGCCGACCTGCATGTCCAGCTCCATCATGCCGCTGCCGTAGATGTCCATTTCGGAGGTGTAAGGAGCGGCGAGCTTCTTGTTCGCGTCGCGCAGCCGGGTATAGATGTGCATCCGGCTCGGATTGTGCCAGACGAAGAACGGCTTATCGTCCTTCACGGAGCGGTCGATGAAGCTGAGACTGCGATCGAGGAACTCGTCATCGACAGTCTCCATGCGCTTGCGGGTGAGCGGGCCGGTGTCCTTGATGGTCTGCTTGCCGATTTTTCCGAAACGGGGATCTACGGTCGGGTCGTCCATGGCGGTTGCGAGGCAGTCGAGCACGCCGCGCGGGCGGTAGCGCTTGTCGAATTCCGGATCCTTCGGCCAATCGGCGCGCTCGGGTTCCTCTTCGGTGTTGAGGTGGTAGAGGTTGCCGAAAAACTCATCGAAGCCGTGCACGGTCGGCAGGTGTTCGTTGCGGTCGCCGAGGTGGTTTTTGCCGAATTGCCCGCAGCGGTAGCCGAGTGGCTTGAGCACGTCCGCCAGAGTGGGGTCGCGTTGGTCGAGGCCGACCGGCGAGCCAGCCATGCCAACGGTGGTGAGACCGGTGCGGATCGGGAGTTGCCCGGTGATGAACGCGGCGCGGCCCGGCGTGCAGGTCGGGTGCGCGTAGTGGTCGGTGAACAATACGCCTTCCTTGCCGATGCGGTCAATGTTAGGCGTCGGGGTGCCCATCATGCCGTGCGAGTAGAGGTTGATGTTGGAAACACCGACGTCATCGGTCATGATGACGAGGATGTTGGGTTTCTTGGCGGCCTGTGTGGTGATGCAAAGCAGGCTGACGATAGCGGCAGTCAGGATGGTGATTGTTTTCACGGTTAGTTTCAGTTTTCTAATTTAGTCGAACAATTCAAATCGAGAAGCGGGCAAGCGATAACATGCGCCGCGTGCCCGAAGATCATTCATCCGCCAAACGGCGAATGTCTGACGCGTCAACAGCACAACGGCATGATGGAGAAAGCGGTGATGAGAACCAGAAAAAATAGGAAAGCGCGTGCGTGGTTTTTCATTGGCCAGCGGTATAGAGTGCATTCGGAAACAATCCACATTCTCATTCCGCAATGCGGAAGGTGGCGACGACTTTCTCGTCCATGAGCAGTTCGAGCTCAATGCCGTGAACGTGGAAGCTGTTCACCGAGCGGAGGGTTTGGGCGAACATGCTTTCCAGTTCCATCAGCTCCGGCGGACCGGCCATGCGGGTGCTGATGATTTCGCCCATGGTCACCTTGTCGTGGACCAGGGCGTAGGAACCGGACAGCCGATTGATGCCGCCAAAGATCTCCAGCCTGCCTTTGGCGAACTTCATCGTTGGAGTTTTCTCCACTTTGACTTCCTTGCCATGGAGCGTAACGAGCGACCACACCTTGTTGGCGGCGCTGTTCACATCGGCCATGTCGCAGACGTGGGCCTTCCATGCGTAGGTCTTACCCGCATCCTTGGCGGCGACCTTGGGTGCTTTGGCATCAGCGGGTGCCGGATAGATGGTCGCGCCTTCCTTGATCGTTTCGACGACCTTGATGTCCTTGATGGCGGTTTTTTCCACCTTGAGCGGATCCTTGTCGAGGATGACGAGGTCGGCGAGCTTGCCGGGTTCGAGAGTGCCTTTGGTTTTCTCCTCGCCGTATTGCTCGGCGGCCCATTCGGTCATGCACTTGAGTCCTTCGTAGGCGGTTACGCGTTGGTCGGGCCCGATCTCCGCGCCCGCACGGGAAACACGGTTTACGGCGGAGTAAAGCATCATCATCTGGTCGAGCGGGGCGACGACGAAGTCGGTGTGGTTGGTCGGGCGCAGGCCGGCGTCGATGGCATCGCGCATCGGCGAGATGTACATCGCTTGCTCCTTGCCGCGGTTGGCGATGTGGGCCTCCGCGAAGTAGAAGGTGTGCAGGGTGTAGAATGACGGGCGGATCTTGTATTGCACAAACTTCGGGATGTGGTCCTTGCGCATGAACTGGGTGTGGATCGTGGTGACGTTCCATGGCTTGCTGAAGTCGCCGGCGCGGGCGAATTCGTAGGCGGTGAGGAAGGCATCGATGGCGGCGTCTCCATTGCAGTGGAGAATGAGCGGGACGTTCATGTCATAGACTTTTTTCACCATCTTGTTGGCGAGGTCCTGGGGAAAGGTGGGTTCGCCTTTCCAGTCTTTCTCACCGCCGGGGCCGCCGGTGAGGTAAGGCGTGGTGAATTGGGCGGTGCGGCCTTGTGGCGAGCCGTCGAGCGTGATCTTCACGCCGCCGATTTTGAAGCGGTTGTGATAGGTGGTCCATTTGTCCACAGGAAACACGGCGAGCACCTTGTCCAAATCGGTGATGAACGGATAGGCAGTGACATCGATGATATTGGCACCTGCCTCGCTGGCGCGCTGGATGGTTTGGAACTGCGGCAATTGTGTGGCACCCTCGTGCGCAGTGGTGACGCCCGCTTCCGCGTAGAGCATCTGGCCCGCGCGGCTGGAATCGATTTCCTGCTGCGCGGTCATCGCTTCGGATTGTGCGTGGATCGGCAGGAAGGCGGTTTCCATGATGAGTCCCCAGGGTTCCTCGGTGCCGGGCTTGCGCACGATCACTCCGCCGGGCGGGGTCTTGGTGGCTGCGCTGACGCCGTATTTTTTGAGCGCGAGGCTGTTGAGCACCGCGCCGTGCATGGAAACGTGTTCGACTCGCACCGGGTTGTGAGGAAACGCCTCGTCGAGGTCGTCGCGGTTGAGCAGGCGGCCGCCGGGCATGACGCTGTCATCGTAGCCGTAGGCCATGATCATTTCACCTTTCAGGATCTTGCGCTCGACGGCGTATTTCTTCAGCTCCGCGAGGATCGATGCCACGTCCTTGCCCGGGCCAGAGGGCGGGGCGTAGAGCATGCACTGGTTGGCGACTAACAGCGAGTTGATGTAGTGGCTGTGGCCGTCGAGAAACCCGGGAAGAAGTGCCTTGCCGGAGAGGTCGATGACTTTGGTGGCATCGCCCTTGTTTTTAAGAACTTCGTCCTTGGGGCCGGTGGCGAGGACTTTTCCGTCCTTCACGGCGAGGGCATCGACATAGGTCGGCACCTGGCCGGCCATGGTGAGAATGGATCCGTTGTGATAGATGATGTCGGCGGTTTCCGCTGTCACAGCGGAGGACGTGACAATAAACAACAAGAACAACTGTCGGATGGATTTCATGCTGGGGGATGAATTATGCTGGGGTTTGGTAAAATGGAATAAGGAGCGGGGTGGTTTCATTTTCGCATTTGGTATATATGTTTCTGGATGAACATTAAAATCACTGCAATATACGTTGGGATCACATGAAGTGAGCACAATTTCATTTATTCATGGTGGCACGCAGCTCGATGATTGCTTGGTCGAAGGAATCAATCCTGACCAAGCCGAGGCGCGGGTATTCGATGTCGAGAATGATGTAAACAGAGAGGGCCATGATGGCGGCGAAGCCGAACAGGTGGAGGGTGCTCTGGCGCTCTGCTTTTGCCATGCCATAGCCTGCCAAGAGGCCGCTCACTAGCACAAGCACGCCGAGCATTAGAAAGACCGCCACAGGAGGATGCTGCTGGGCCGCCATGAATCGCGTGGTGGACAGGTCGAACATCTCATTTGCCGGCGGCAGGACCGCCTGAGTCAAGGGAAGCGTTTTGTCGTTTCTGACCGCATGGATCAGTATCGCCCAAATTTCTCCTTGAATCGCCGAGAGCTGGGTCATTCCCGCGAGCACGGCTTCGTCTTTTCCGCTATTTCTAACAATCTCGATCTGCGTGTCCACATAGCGCCGGAAGCCGTCGCGCGCCTTTTCTCGCTCCGGTTCGGCGAGCAAATCCAGCCGAAGCCAGGCCGTGCCGATGGCATTCACATGTTGCGTGACAAGGCTGCGCCGCGCGTCGAAGCGCGTGGCCGCCCCGGTGAAGGTGAATGCGATAAGCAGGCCCATCAGGCCGAAAACCGCGCCATCGAGTGCGCCCAAGCCAGCCTGCCCGTCTTCGCCGAGGGTTTGCAGGCGCTTGCGCCCGATGCTCCAGCCGATGCGCATGCACGCAAGCACGCCGACGAAAAGTCCGACGGCGAAAAGGATGGATAGGATGATGGTGGGCATGGGTGGGGGTAATTTCAGAATTGATAGACCAGCTTGAGCCAGACGATATCTCCTTCCAGGCGGCGCTTGGTTTCGAGTTCCGGCAGCCAGCGGGCTTCGGCGACCAGCGTGTTGTCACCGACCGGCAGGATGTAGCCGAGCGCCGGGCCGATGCCGATGTCGCGGCCTTCAAATCCGCCGAGTTTGGCACCGGAGCCACTGTCGCCTTGGATCTGTTCGTAGTAAAACGCGTTGAAGCCGACGCTCACGAATCCCGGGCCAAGCGGTAGGAGTTGCTGGACGCTGGCATCGATGTGGAATGCGCTGCCGCTCTGATAGTTGGTGTCGTTGTTTTCCGTGTTCAGTGTGATGCCGGTGAAGACTGCGGCATTGAAGCCGGTTTTCGCGTTGTTGTAGGAAACTTGAATGGTGGGGTCGAAGGTCCAATAGTTGCGTCCCACGTTGGCGAGACTGCCGATGTTGTATTCTCCGGTTGGGGCGTAAACGGATAGCATGGCGCTGTATTGCCATGAGTCGCATTTCCACGCCATCATCGCAGGAATGAGCGTGAGATCGCCGATGCCATCCGCCGTGTCGTTACGCAGTCCCGGCGTGCCGCCAGCGGTGACGGTCGCGGTCACATCCATCCACAGATAGGGCACAAAAGCACCGAGGCTGTAGTGGGCATCGAGAACGGGAGTTTCGAAGGTATAAAGTCCGCCGAGGATAAAGGCGTCAGAAGTCGCGTTCAGTCCGGCCGTCACGAAGCCGGCATTGGGAAATGTCCCGGCGGCGGATGCGTCTCCCTCATAGTGAAGGTACATGGCCCCGGTGACCCAGCCTGGCTTGGTCGGAGGCAAGTCGATGAGAGTGGCGGTATTTCCCGGCACATAGCGGCTGGCTCCGCCCTCTTCGGCGAGAGCTGGCGCGGCAAGGGCGAGAGTTGATAGAAGCAGGATGGTTCTTGATTTCATGGTTTTGATACCGTGTTTTTTGATTCGTTAACTTTTGGGAAACAGGAAGGTGACTCCGAAACGCAGGCCCCACTCGGGTCCGCCGTTTGGCGTCTCAAGGTAGTAGCGCGCACCACCGAAGATTTGTATTGGCTGGTCGCCTATTTTCAGGAGCTGGCTGACGACGAAGTTGACAGGGACGTTCCACTCATTGGCATTCCAATCGTAGGTGGACTCAAGGCTGAGGCCGAAGGTGGTTTTGGTGTCGGTGATGTAGGAAACGAAGGGCTGGAGGAAGGTGCCGTTCACCTCTTGCCGGGTATCGTCGCCGGCGAAGCTCCAGAGGTGATTAACTAGACCGCCATAGGTCCACGGACCATGCTGTTTCAAGAGAAGTGCGGTGGGTCCGGCACCCCATTTCTCCGAGCCGAGAACCGAATCGGTGGCGGTGGGCAGAAGAAAAACAGGGCCTAGGCCCCAGATGGGATCGCTGGATTTCGGGGAGATGAAAAAACTTTGCACCGTATCGCCTAGACCGAACTCGTCGGTGGCACCCAGGAGGTCGATCCCTTCTTGATCGATGACGGGAAGAATGGTGCGTGAAATGAGATTCCAATTTTCGCTGAGCTCAAAAGGAATCACCGGTTGAATGTTCGTGACCGACCGGGTGCCATCGCCGGGTCCGACGCCGAAATCGACGTTCCCTTGGATCGGCACGCTGATCAGGGCAGCGACTGGGTTGGCGAGTTGTTGGGCGAGATTGGCGTCTGCGGCGTGGAGGGCGGAAGGAATTATGGCGGCAAGTGTCAGGGTGATCAGGATGGGGATGCTTTTCATAGCTGATGGTTTCTAAACAGAAGGAGGCAAAGATGAATTGTATTTTGGTTTCCTTGCTTCCTTGATGGTGGACTTGCTGGATTTAAAAAGGCCGCACCCGGATGGAACAGGTGCGGCCCGGTGAATTTGGTTGGTTAGTTAGGGCCGCAATTACTTGTTGGCCTTACCTGCCTCTTCGATCTGCTTCTGCATCTTCGAGAGGTTGAAGGAGCCCGCCGTCTGGCTTGGCGGATAGTCCTGGAAGGTCATGAGGAACTTTCCGACGAAGGCGGTGGCGGGGGTGATGAGGTAAACGCGGTCGAGCCACCAGTCATCGTAAGTGTTCGCGTTGTGCTGGGCTTTTTCGAGCGGATCGCGGCGGAGGTTGAAGAGTAGCGGGGCGCGTAGCTCGACGAATGGCTCGCGCCACAGAGGCATGGCCTCCGCGCGGTTTTCCATGTAAACGACCTTCCAGTCATGCACGCGGGCGGCGACGATCTCGCCGATATCGTTCACGTAGATGAACTCCTTGCGCGGCGACTCTTTCACTTTGCCGCTGAGGTAGTCGAGCTGGTTGTAGCTATCAAGGTGGTTCTTGTAGGTGCGGCCATTGAGCTCCACGCCCTTGAGGAGCTTTTCCTTGACGTCAGGTGCACCGGCGGCGGCGGCGAAGGTGGTCAACCAGTCTTCGTGGGCAACGATGCCGTTGAGCGTCGTGCCCGCCGGGAATTTTTCGGGCCAACGCACGTGGCACGAGACGCGGTAAGCGCCTTCCCAGTTGGTGTTCTTCTCACTGCGGAACTGGGTCGTTCCGGCGTCGGGCCAAGTGTTGTAGTGAACACCGTTGTCGGTGGAATATTGGACGATGGTGTTATCCGCGATGCCGAGTTCGTCGATGAGCTTGAGCAGTTCGCCGACGTGCATGTCGTGCTCGACCATGCCGTCGCTGTATTCGTCCTGACCGGAGATGCCTTTGTGCTCGGCTTTCACATGGGTGCGGAAGTGCATGCGCGTTCCGTTCCACCAGCAGAAGAAGGGTTTGCCCTCCTTGTTCATGCGGGTGATGAAGTCCCTGGCGGCAGCGACGGTTTCGTCATCGATGGTTTCCATCCGCTTCTTGGTGAGTGGGCCGGTGTTCTCGATGGTCTGGCCGCCTTTGCCGTCGGCTTTTGTTCTGAGCACGCCGCGCGGGCCGAACTTTTTCCGGAACTCCGGGTCTTTCGGGTAGTCGGCGTTCTCCGGCTCCTCCTCCGCATTGAGGTGATAGAGATTGCCGAGGAACTCGTCGAAGCCGTGCATCGTGGGCAAATGCTCGTCGAGGTCGCCCTGGTGGTTTTTACCGAACTGACCGGTGGCATAGCCTTGGCTCTTGAGCACCGTGGCCATGGTCACGTCGGTCTTCTGCCAGCCTTCTTTCGCACCGGGCAGACCGACCTTCAACATGCCGTTGCGCAGCGGACAGGAGCCACCGATGAAGGCCGCGCGACCCGCGGTACAACTCTGTTGGGCGTAGTAGTCGGTGAAGGCAACGCCTTCCTTGGCGATGCGGTCGATGTTCGGCGTCTGGTAGCCCATCATGCCACGGCTGTTGTGGCTGATGTTCTGGTTGCCGATGTCGTCACCCCAGATGACCAGGATGTTGGGTTTCTTGTCCGCCGCGTGGGCGGACACCAATGTTAGGGCGACGCACAGGGCGGCGAGTATTTGGGGAGTTGTTTTCATAGGAAGACGCGACTATTGCCAGTCTTCCTCAGACAAGAAGCCAAAGAGACCGGTAGGGTCAATGGTAATCTTGTTGCGCTTTCGTGAGATGAAGGTGGTGCCGGACCTTTCGGGGGTGGCACCAATCGTAAGGCGTCAGGCTTTGTTTTTTTCGCCGGAAATGAATGGATAAACCACGCCCGCGAGAGCCGCACCAATGATCGGAGCGAGCCAGAAGAGCCAGAGTTGGGAAATATAGGCTCCGCCGGCGAAAAGCGCGGGGGCCGTGCTACGGGCGGGGTTTACGGAGAGGTTGGTGACCGGGATACCGATGAGGTGAATCAGGGTCAGGCCGAGGCCGATAGCGATCGGGGCGAAGCCCTGTGGGGCGCGCTTGTCGGTGGCACCGAGGATGATGAGCAGGAAGAAGAAGGTGAGCACGATTTCCGCGACAAGAGCAGCGACCATCGAATACTTCCCGGGTGAAAGCTCACCGAAACCATTGGAGGCAAAACCTGCGGATGCATCGAAGCCTGGCTTGCCGCTGGCGATCAGATAGAGGACGCCAGCACCTGCGAGACCGCCGAGGACTTGGGTGATGATGTAAGGAAGGACTTCCGACATCGGATGCCGGCCGCCTACGATCAGTCCGACGGTGACGGCGGGATTCAGGTGGCAACCCGATATGTGGCCGATGGCGTAGGCCATGGTCATCACGGTGAGGCCGAAGGCAAGGGAAACGCCGACGAATCCGATACCGAGATTGACGGGGTTGTCTCCGGTTGTGAGGAACATCGCTGCAAGGACCGCGCTGCCGCAGCCTCCGAATACGAGCCAGAAGGTGCCGAAGAACTCGGCGAACAGTTTGTTTTTCAGCGTCATGTTATTTGGTTAATGGAGAGAATTGGAAGAGGCAATCATAAAACATGGAAGGGTTCATTAGGGCGATCAAGCCAGGGATTCTTTGAACCAGTAGAGTAGAGAGCAACGGGCGGCTTGCGCCAATCCTGTTGCTCTCCCTCGTCAAACCGGACGTGCGGATTTCCCGCGTCCGGCTTTTGAATTCGTAGCGCTCGGTCTCGTGGACTTCGTTTGGCTCGACGAGTTGCTTGAGTTCGTCGGGGTTGAGGGGCCTTCGTTAGTGAAGAGATCGGGGAACAGGCGCTTGAGTTCGGCGAGGCAGATGAAGCAGAAGTAGGGTTTCGGAGTGTCCGGGAGATGGAGTCGATCAAGGATTGCATGATCGTCGTTACCCAGTGCGGAAAGAGCGTTGGTATCGAGTATCATTGCATCGCTTCAAGTTGCCGCCTCTGGAATTCGAGGTCGATTTCATCCGATTCGGCAACGCTACGCATGATTTCATCTGTGGTTTCCTGATCTACGCGGGGCAAGTCTTTGAGTGCGGCCCGCCAGTCTTTTTGTTCTGCATTCAGGCTTTGTTCGACGGCTTTCGAGATAAAGCTTTTGAGTGTGATTCCGCGCACGGCAGCGGTGGCCTTGGCACGGCGGAAGATCGGGTCCGGGAGATCAATGGTGGTTTTCATGGAGAGAAGCTCCCACTTTTCCGTTTTTCCGTCAAGCGGGCAGATCGGTGCTGGGTATTCAGCAGTCGAGTTCCGTTTGATTTACGAATGATGATTGTTGAATTTTGATTTTTGATGGGAAGAAGGTCGATCAACAATCATTTTCTCTATCTTTAGCGATCAGCTTGGGCCAAGGTCCGGTGGCGTTAGGAGCGTGACTTCGGGAAAGTAAGTATGGTAGCGGCTGATGTCGGCAGTGGCGATTGGCAGGCATAGGAAGGAAGCATGTGCGCCGATGAAGAAATCGGGGAGTGGAGTTTTGGGAGCTTCGGGTGTGGGCTGTTTGCGCCGGTTTTCCAGATAGGCGGCGTAGGCTTGGGCACAGCGGGTGCTAGCGGCAGCGGGAAGGTCGAGAATGACGACGCCAAGGGTTTCGAGACGTAAAGCGACAGTGTCGGGCACGAGATCCCCGACGCATAACTCGGCGAGGATCATCGGGTTGATGGCAACTCCCTCACCGAGTAGGCCATTGCGGATGAGATTGGAGGCCCACTCATGCAAGCGGGCGGAGGAATCGAATCCGTCGATGAGGACGTTGGTGTCTAATAGAATCACGGCTCGCGTGTGAGGACTCGAAGTTGAACCCAGTTCATTTTGGGAGTGAGGGCGGCGGAGGCGAGCAAGGCATCGATTTCCTCACGCTTGGGTTTTGTTTTTTTAGGAGCGGGAATGACCTTGGCCAACTCATAGTGTCCCGGTCCAGCTTCCCTGACGGCGTAGCATTCACCCGGCTTGGCTCCGGGAAGTACGAGACGGCGCTTGGTGTCGATTGTTTGGACTTTCATGGTGGGAAATTCCCACAAAAGGGAATGATTGTCAATCATTGGGGGCGGGAGCGGCGGTGGTCGCCTGGAGGGTGTGTCAGCCGAAGTTGTCGCGCGGGGCGAAGAAGCCCATGGCGGGAGGCTTGCCACCGTATTCGACCCCGTCTTTATGGACATTCGCGTCGAAACGGGCCACCGGGAGCCATGGGTCGAGAGTGGATCTCTGGAAATTCGAGTGGGTTCCGAACGATCTTGGATCGACTGAGTGGTTTGTTCTCTTCCATCTTCCAACTACCGAGCCGCAAAAATGGTTTTTCAGTTATCCATTATACTCACGATGGTCCAGCCGCGCTTCGGTCCCTCGCCGAGGCCGGGGGCAAGCTTACCGATGTGCGAGTCGCGGCCGTATGGGTTTTGTTGGGTGATGGCCAGTTACTTTTTTCTCCTTTGCCACTTTGATAACCTTTCCGATGAAGGCACTGGGTGGTCTGGGCAGGAAGCCGGAGGCAATCATAGACACGCCGCATATTCATTTACCACTCGTCTTCCGTGGGCTTCCAGGAATCGTCGGGATTGAAGACTTCCATTTTTTTAAACTCTTCGAGGGTGTCTGGACCGAGATCCTTTTCGTAAACGATGCCGGTGTGGCTGACGATGAAGGATTTCACGCCGGTGACCTGGTATTCGGCAGGCGCGGCGGCGAGTGCAAACCCCCCGATCATGGCACCCTTGATGACAAAATCGATCTCCCCGAGAGGTGCGGCGGGGCCTTGTCCCTTGAGCACTTTGAAATAGTACCCGTGATAGGGTTGAGGCTTGCTCTTCTCCGAGTAGCCTTGCTCCAAGGCCTTGGCGATTTCTTCACCAACGGGGCCTTCCCAAGCTCCATCCGCGTTCTTCCAGGCTAGACCGTCCTGTTTGCCCGGCGTGCTGATGACCCGCTGGGCATACTGGTTGACGATCGCGCCATCGTGTTTGGCGGCGGCGTATTCATGCTGCGCCTCGACGTAGCCGCTGCAGATGGTGATGGCGTCCAACTCGTTGGCCCCAATCCGGCGATTCAGGATTTCCTCGCGTCCGGCTTCTGTGTCAAAGGACCACTTGCCGTCTTTCTTGACGATGGGGATCGGGATGGGAAATTCATCTTCACCTACGGAAAGCGTGGCGATGTCCGGGTTTTTAGGATCGATTACGATAGACTTCTTTTCTTTGGCTCTTGCCGCAAAGTCGAGCATCCGCTCCTTGTCCATGACGGGATCTTCAGAGGCAACGAGGTCCTCGCTGCCAGCTCCCAGGATTTCTTTGAGGGATGGCACTTGGAAGGTTGCCGCTGCTTCGAGCAAGCTGTCTATCGCCTGTTGGGGCGTATCGAATGCTTTCTGTTTGGATGTCGCCGCTGTTTCAGGTGCTGCTTGTGAGATGACGCAGAGAAGGCCCGATGCGAGGAGTGCTGGGAATGAATGAGTTGAAGTTTTCATGATGATGAAATTGGTTTTGGTTGAGTGCTTTCTATGGAACGATGCTTGTCATTAGCGTCGGCCGCCGCCGCCGCCACTACGACCACCGCCTCCGCCGCCACTGCGACCACCGCCACTGCGACCACCACCTCCTGAGCTTCGCATGCTGCTGCTTCCTCTGGAGCTGCTGGACCTAGCCGAACTGCCACTGTAGCCGCCGCCGCCTAATGAACTCCTGCTGGAACTCGAGCCGGATGACACGCTGCGACCACCGATGCTACTGCTGCTAGGGCGGCTGGCGGGTTGCGTGCTGGGACGGGTGCTGGGGCGAGTCGTGGCACCGCCGGGTTTGCCAGCACCGCCTGGGCCACCGATTCCGCCAGCACCACCGGGTTTGCCAGCACCACCTGGGCCACCGATTCCGCCAGCACCACCGGGTTTGCCAGCACCACCTGGGCCACCGATTCCGCCAGCACCACCGGGTTTGCCAGCACCGCCTGGGCCACCGATGCCACCAGCACCGCCGGGTCTTCCAGCGCCACCTGGGCCGCCGACACCGCCAATTCCACCAGCACCTCCAGGCCTACCTGCGCCACCGACTCCGCCGGGTCCACCTACGCCACCGGGCCTGCCAGCACCACCCACGCCGCCAGGGCGGGTTCCGCCGCCCACGCCGCCGATACCACCGCGTCCATAGGGTGCGCCGCCGCGATGGGCGGGCTGATGCTGCCATTTGCCGCCGTTGATGTTGTTCACGTTGCCGGAATTCCGAACATAGTTGTTGTTGACGTTGATGTCAACGTCACCGCCGCCCCAGCCGCAGTTGTATCCCCAACCATTTCCCCACGCGGCACCCAAGGCGATTCCCAATCCAAAGGCGAGTCCAGTTCCCGGCACGTAGCCCGGATAGACATAGGATGGATAGGGGTAAACCGGCGGGCCGTAAACCACCACTGGATCGTATGAGGGGAGATAGACCACTTCCGGGTTCGCCTGTTCGATTACAATCACTTGCTGGCCTTCGACGACTTCGGTTTCCACCTTCTGCTGGGTATTGCTCACCAACGCATTCGCTCCCTGGGCTTTCGCGCGCATGCGCTGGACAGAGGCCATGACATCCTCCGGTTGCGCCAGGAACGCGTTCCCCAGTTCCGTGGTCCATTGAATATTGCCAGCGAGGCGCTCGACCAGATCCGGCACCGCGACCATGGACTGGACGCTTGGATCCCAAGGCTGCTTCTGTACAGCGTCTGATAGTGCCTTGTCCTTCAGGTCCTTATTCCGCGCCAGCCACTGCTGGAGTTGGATGATTTCTAACGGATAAGTGGAGGCGACCAATGTTTGGCTCAACAATGGATCGGGATAGAGCGCGATGGGTGCGACGAGGGAATCCAATTGATCATTGGGCAGCCTCCATGCCTCCTGCGGGCCGGTGTTCGTGGGGGCGGCACCGCTGCCTCCAGTGGTATTCTGGCCAAGCGCGACCGTGAAGCTAGGTGCGAGTATAGCCACCCACAGGATGGCGAGCGCGTTGCAGATTGGTTGACGGCGGGATTTGAAATGAAGGATTCGTGGTTTCATAACAGATAAGAAGTTTAGGTGATAGAATGCTGTTCGATGCCGGGATAAAACGACGCTTCACTCGCCATCATCGTTATTGTTGCCTTCGAGTTTTACTCTGGCCTCGGCGAGTTTGGCGAGTTTTTCTTCGGAGACTTGCGGGTATTTCAGGCCAAGGCATTGGATGGAGGTGGTGATGATGTCGGCGATGACGGCGCGTGCAACGTATTTGCGGTCGGCCGGGACGACATGCCATGGGGCGCGCTTGGTGCTGGTGGCACCGAGGGCGTCCTCGAAGGCTTTGCGATAGGATTTCCAGTGCTCACGTTCTTCAAGATCGGCATCGGAGAATTTCCAGTGTTTTTCCGGATTGGTGAGGCGTTCGAGGAAACGACGTTTTTGCTCGTCCTTGGAAACGTGTAGGAAAAATTTCAGGATGAGCGTGCCATTGCGGGCGAGGTGTTGTTCGAAGTTGTTGATGTCTTCGTATCGTTGTTGCCAGAACTTTTCGGTGGGCTCGGCGGGTGAGCCGGGGCCTAACCATTCCGGGTGGACTTTGACGACGAGCACGTCCTCGTAATACGAACGATTGAAGATGCCGATGCGGCCGCGTTCGGGCAGGGCTTTCATGTATCTCCAGAGGAAGTTGTGGTCGAGTTCCTCGCTGGAGGGTTTTTTGAAGCTGAAGACTTGGCAGCCCTGTGGATTCACGCCGGCCATGACGTGTCGGATGGTGCCATCTTTGCCAGCGGCGTCCATCGCTTGGAGGACGATCAAAACCGAGTGGGTATCGCTGGCATATAACAATTCCTGGGCCTCGGCGAGTTGCTTGCGGCTTTCCTCTAGCACTTCCTCGGCGCGTTCCTTCATGAAAGCTTTGCCGATCACCTTGCCTTCCGGGGTATCCAGCCAATCGGTGGGGAAGTTTTTGAGATTCACCCTACTGCCGGGCTGGACAATGAGTTTTTTGAGATTTTTGGTTTTGATCATCAACGTGCGGAGTTCGGATTATAGGAATGAGAATATATCACTACTTTTCAAGATTATCAAACAACTGTTTTTCTGGCTATTCGACCTTGGTCTTACTTCATGGCTGGTCCATCCGCGTAATGCTCATGAACCGACTAGAGTTTGGTGATTCAGCGAAAAAACGGTGTGAGAATTTGGTTGATTGCTGCTTCGATACGCGATGCGCGGGACAAGGCGGGCGGAGGTGTAGCCCTTGCTGGTGCCCTTGGGCATGTCGATACCCGTGGAACGCGAGATGACGCCGAGGCAGGTGATGGCGAGCAGGATACGGGTTGGCATTTCCAATATGGATTGCATTTTGGTGGTATTATGGGGTGGTGAACTTGACGAGGATGGTGGTGATGGATTGGTCCGCCTCGATGGGACCGTAGTGTTGCTCGAAGCCGCCTCGGCGGAGGGTTTCGCGGACGTTGCTCCGGGCTTCAGCGAGCCGCAGTTTGATGCCGCGTTTGTGGAGGGTTTCCTGAAGTTCGGATAGAAGCTCCAAGCCCGCCATGTCGATCGCCGGGACGGTTCCGAGAAAGAAGATTGCGAATTTGATTTCATCATGGCGCTGATCTAACAATTCGAAGAAGCGGTCCCGCACGTGTTCGACGTTGAAGTAGAGAACTCCTCCGTCGCAGCGGAAGATGAAGACGCCGGGAATACGTTCATTGTTCGGGTGGCGGATGCGGTCGGCGAAATACTCGGTTCCGGGGACGCGGCCGAGTTCGGTGGTCGGCGGCTGCATGGCACGGCGGAGCAGGAGTAGGATTGAGAGCACGGCTCCGATCAACACGCCGACCAGCAGGCCGGACCCAAGCACGCCGAGCAACGCGGCGATGGCGACGGCGAATTCGCTGCGGCTGAAATCCCACATGCGTTTGAGTGCGGCGAAGTTGAACAATCCGGTCACCGCAACGAGCACGATGGCCGCCAGTACGGGCTGGGGAAGGTGCTTCAACATGCCTGATAAAAAGAGGATGACCAAGAGGATCAGCAGCGATGAGATGAATCCGGAGAGCGGGGTGCGCGCGCCACTGGACTCATTGACGAGCGATTGGGACATGCCGCCACTGGTCGGGAATCCTTGGCTGAGGCCAGCGGCGAGGTTGGCACCGGCGAGGGCGAGGAATTCCTGGTTGCTGTCGAGGCGGTATTCGTGTTTTCGGGCGAACATGCGGCCGATGGCGGTGGTTTCCACCGATCCTAACAGGAAGCACGCCATCGCCAGTGGCAGCAGCGTGTTCAAGTCGCTGCGGATCAAGCCACTGACGCCAAAATCCGGCAGCCCCTGCGGTACTTCGCCGAGCATTTTTACGCCGTGTCCGGCCAGGTCCAAATTGGCACCTAACAAAAGTCCGGCGATCACCACCACCAATGCGGCGGGAACCTGGGGAAAAAACCGTTTGCAGAGGAAAAGCACTGCCAATGCGGCGATTCCCATGGCCAACGAAGTCGGGTTCGTACCGCCAGCGTGTTTTAAGAAGTCTGCGGATTTTTCCCAGAAATCGCCGTGTCCACCCTTGATGCCGCAGAGTTTCGGAAGTTGCGAGCTGGCGAGGTAAAGTGCGACGCCGCATTTGAAGCCGATCAGCACGGATTCCGAGATGAAGTTCACGACGGCCCCGGCGCGGAACAAGCGAGCGATCAGCGCGAGTGCGGCGACCATCAGGGCGGTGGTGGACGCCATCGCCGCGTAGCGTGCGGGATCACCCGCCGCAAGCGGGCCGAGGGTGGAACCGACGAGCAGCGAGATCGCGGAAGTCACGGTGACGGTCGTTTGCCGCGAGCTGGTGAAGAGCCAGAAGACGAGCCCTGAGAACAGGCATGCGTAGAGCCCAGCCTCGGGCGGGACGCCGGCCAATGACGCGTCGCCGATGCCTGCAGGCATCAGATAGGCAGCGAGGGTGATCCCTGCCACCACATCGGCACGCAGCCATGATAGCTGATAGCTTTTGAGCCAGCCGATCGCCGGAACAATTTCCGAGAGACGGGATGTGAGGGAGCGGCACATGGCTGGATGGGGCTAGCAAGCGTTTGTTTGCGAAATCGGCAATGGGGATTTTACACCAGCGGTGGCGGAGGTAGCAAGCTCAAGGCCCCGGCAGACTATCGGACCTTGGTCTCAACTTTGACTATTTGTGGGAAGATGACCGAGCGGTTTGGGCATTGCCGAGAGTGGTGGTGAGCGGTTGGTTGATTTCGTGGGCAAGCGTGGCAGCGATTTATCCGAGGATGGCGGCGCGCGAGGAACGTTGGATTTCCTTGCGCAGTTGATCGACGTGCAATTCCGCTCGGCGGCTGCTGACCACATGCCAGGTCATGCTCAATCCGGCGGTGGGGTCGCAGTCCACTTGTAGTGGTTTCGTCCAAGTCGCTCATCGTGCCGTCTGGTGAGAGTTGGCATGTGGTGAGACACCTGCTTTTTCGACCAATCTCATGAGTTCGGGCACCGAAATGCAGTGGGTTTTCTTCATCATTCGACCACGGTGGATCTTGACGGTTTTCTCGGCGATTCCGAGATCGGCGGCGATTTGTTTGTTCAGCATACCGAGGATTACGCGTTGCATGACGTCGCATTCCCGGGAGGTAAGCGATTGGATCTTTGAGCAGGCAACGGCTTGTTCGGCATTGGTTCTGCCGAGTTCGCGCCCGCGCTGGAGTGCCTGAGAGACGGCGGCGAGCAGGATTTCATCGTCCACTGGCTTGGTGAGGAAATCCACGGCACCGGCTTTCATCGCCTTGGCACACATCGGGACGTCGCCATGGCCAGTTATAAAAACGATTTGCTCGCAGCGGCCGGCGAGGGTTTTTTGGAGATGAAATCCATCGAGGTCGGGCATATTCACATCGAGGATGAGACAAATAGGTCCGGAATGAGCTTTGCGATCGAGATAGTCGGTGGCGGACGCATAGGTTTCCACAGGGAACCCTGCGGAGCGCAACAAGCGTTCAAGGTAATGGCGGACGGCCTCTTCGTCATCGACCACGCACACCAAGGCGCGCGGGTCTGGCGCCTCCAAAGAAAGCGGATTAGCGGGTAAATCAGAAATCATCGCACTTTAAGAGAACACCGGGATATTTCCCGAAGAACGATGACCCGGTCAAGTCGCTAGACACTCAGATGTAAGATCTTGGTCTTAGTGGTCTGGCGTGTGGCAAGGATCATGGGGCACCGGATTTCTCCGAGGCGTTCTTTTCCAGCCATTCCTTGCGGGCGGCCAAGTTTTCCTTGAGATCTGCCAGATATGAGCGGCCGCGGACATATTGATCGTAAGTGAGGAAAAGCCGTGAAACATCTTCACGCAGATCCCGGCGCGCGTCTTCGAGCAGGGCCTCGATATCATGCGCTTGTTCGCGACCGACCGCCCGGCCACCACCACCACCACTGCTCACGGTCACGTCCCGCAACTGCTCCTTGAGATGCTCCTCGTAGGCGCCGATTTGCCCGAGCTCGGTGGTGTAGAGGGCGCGTTCGGAATCAGTGATTTTGCGGTTTGCGAGGAAGTCCTTCAGCGTGCGGCGACGCTGATCGAGACGTTCAAGCGCTTCCTTCAAGACCTTGCTCGTGTCATTGCGTTGTTTATCGGATTGCACGGTGTCGCGACGGTTTTGTTTCCATTCATCGCTAATGTCGCTGCTTTCATTGTAATATCCATTCCAGTAGGATCCGCCGTCTGATTCGTATTTATCCACGTCGTCATGGGTCGGGATTGACTTGGTGAGTTCCGCGATCTGATCGACACGCTTGAGTATCCGCTGGTCGAGTTTGCCGAGGTCTTCGAGTGCCTCATCGCTGCCGGTGCGGACGAGTTCGCGGATTTCCCTGCGCTTTCTGGCATAGCGATCAATGCCATACTTGAGTCCCTCGATGGCGCTCTTTTTGAGTTGGGTGATATTGGTGCGCGAACTCTGGGAGTCGCGCAGGCCCGTTAGCATTTTCACAAGCTCCTCCACTTGTTTTTCGATGCGTGTATCGAGTTGTTTGATATCGCGCCCCCAGTCGGCGAGGCGTTCTTCACGCTGGGTGATATGAATTTCGAGATTGGCGACGGATTCCTTGCGGGCTTCGAGGTCGAGCGCAGGTGCGGGTTTTTCTTGAGCTATCAATCCAGACAAAGGAATGAATGCGGCCAGTGATCTGATCAGCAAGGTGCGAGTCATGGCAATGATTTGAAATCAAAATCCGGGCGGGTGACAAGGCCGGAATCTGATCGTGATGCCATGATCGTTCTTGTCAGTCCTACCTTCGAAACGCTTCACTCATCGCATGTCAGCCCGCCTTATCTACGACTCCTCCGCCCAGCTTGCGGAACTTCATATCGCCGGTGTTCTCAATCGCTCCGACATGGCGGATTTTGAAAAAGAAATCGCGCACCGCATCGACGCCGGTGAATGCCCGCGGGTTTTGGTGTTACTGGAAAACTTCGGCGGCTGGCAGAAAGGCGAGGACTGGGACAACTTCGACTTCATGTTTTCCTATGGCGACAAGATCGCCAAAATCGCCATCGTCGGCGCGGGAGCCAAGGAGGGTGATGTCAAATCCTTCACCGGAGCCGGCCTCCGACCCACGCCGGTGAGGTTTTTCACTTTGGAGGAAACCGAGCAAGCGCGCGCCTGGCTAACGGAAATTTGACGAACTGGTGCTAGATTTCAGCAATTCAACGCGCCCGTCACCGGAGGCTTTCCTTGAAACGGCTTGTCAGATGATTCACCACCGCGAACAACACGCCGGTGCTCCAGCCGAACATGAGGATTCCGGTGACGGCCTCGATGGCACCGAGGACTCGCCATTTTTCCGGCGGAACCACATCGCCGTAGCCGACCGTGGAATAACTTGTGGCGGAGTAATAGAACGATGTGGCGAAGTCCGGAAAACAGGCGCTCCAATGATAACACGCGGCCCACACAAGGATTTGCAACAAGTGCAGAAGCAGCAATCCATAGACCACGCGGACGAGTAGCCAGAACATTGCGGGCAGGCTGAAATGATGATGATGTGTCGGCCGGGTGCGGCCAAGCCAGCGCAAGCCAATGATCATTCCTAAGCCGTGGATGGCAACGCAGGCGGTGACCAAAAGGAAGAGCAGCAGTAGCAGCTTGAACATGATTTTAGAAACGGATTCAAAGACAACTTCGGCGTGTGGAACACACCGGCCGATCTCTGATCTGAAGCTTGCCGCGTGCCACCCCGGCGGCAAGCGGAAAGGCTGTCTGGTAGGGCATTTTCAACTTTAGGTGAAGCCCTGATCCCGCTAATACGTATTTGGCCCTACACTCGCTTGGGAAATTGACGAAAGTGAGGCAGACTTATATATTGTCCAGGTATCATGCTGCTCGCAATCTTCATCTGCCTGTTATTCGCATACAGCTTGGTTTCCGCCAGACTCGAAAAAACCGTCGTCACCGCGCCGATTGTGTTCACGCTCGCGGGTCTTGTCGTGTTTTTTACCATGCATCCCACAGGCGGCCGGATGGATGCAGGCGCTTTCCTGATGTTGGCGGAAATCGGCTTGGTGCTCTTGTTGTTCACCGATGCCGCTCGGACAGATTTGAAAGTTCTGTGCCGCATCCGCGAGTTGCCCACGCGCTTGTTGAGTAGCGGCATGCTGCTGACGATTTTATTAGGCGCAGTGGCCGCAAAACTGGTGTTTCCGCAGCTAACGATTTGGGAGGCGGGTATTCTATCGGCGATTCTTGCCCCTACTGATGCCGGCCTGGGACAGATCATCGTCAACAGCCCGCTGGTGCCAATGCGGGTGCGTCAGGCACTCAATGTGGAAGCCGGCCTTAATGACGGCCTTTCGGTGCCTTTCATGCTGTTCTTCATCGCGATGGCCGCCGCAGGTCAGGACGATGCGGGTTTCATCCGGTTTCTTGGAGAACAACTCGGCCTTGGACTGCTGGTGGGCGCGGGCGTTGGCTTGATCGGCGGTTGGTTGTTGAGTGCCGCGCGGCGTTCCGGTTGGATGGCGGAGTCCTTTCTTCAACTCGCGGTGGTGGCTTTGCCGGTATTCTGCATCCTGCTTTCCGAGCACGTTGGCGCGAGCATGTTCATCGCCGCGTTTGTGGCCGGATTATTCGTCCAGGTGAGTTTCGAGGACGCTGGAAAACACAGCGTCGAATTCGCTGAGGAATGGGGCCAAATTCTCAATCTATCGGTATTTTTTCTGTTCGGCATGATGATCGCGCGAGACCACGCCTTGTTCGGGATCGCACCATTTTTCTATGCGTTACTCAGTCTGACGGTGGTGCGGATGTTGCCGGTGGCCATCTCGCTGATCGGCAGCGGGCTGGACAAAACCACGGTCGCCTTCATGGGCTGGTTCGGCCCGCGCGGGCTTGCCTCCATCGTGCTCGGTTTGGTCTATCTGGAGCAGGAAAAACATCTGCCCGGTGAGCAAATCACCCGCCTCGCAGTGATGGCCACGGTTCTGTTAAGTATTTTCGCTCACGGCCTAAGTGCCACACCTGGAATCCGCCTGCTAACCAAAAATAACTCAATCCCGAAAACACCATGAGCTACGATGAAGATTGGCCAGACAACACGATGGAAAACCGCCGGGTGGTGGTTCGTAAAACCATCCGTCCCGCAACGCTGGAGGAACTCAAACAACTCGGCGAAAAACGTTTTCCTGTGGTCACTGATCCTTGGTGCGAGAAGTATAACGAGTTCCTAAAACAAAATCCGGCTGCGAAATTTTACCGCGCCGAGACTCCCGATGGCGCGGAGATCGTGTATTGCCGGGATGCAGAAAAGGGAGTTTGGTTTCTGCCCGGCAAAGGCATGGGCATCATTCAGCCCAAAGGACTCCAGATCATGGCGGAGATTGTGGATAAAATTTGATAGCTGCAAATGCAGCTTTTGCAGCGTCACTCTTGCTTGCCAATCGTTTTAGCATGCGCACCTCATCGGGCCAGGGGGGGAGAGATGTTGAATTTTGAATGTTGGATTTTGGATGATCCTAGAATCCGCAGTTTGAGTGATGTTTTGAGCCATTTTTAACCACGGATTACACGGATTATGAATGAGTTATGAAGGTTCCAATTTTCACCTATTGGGTGAAATAGTGTTGGTTTTCAATTTTCCAATTCTTTCCGTACAATCCGTTTAAATCCGTTAATCCGTGGTTAAAAATGGTCCGCGTCTCCAGTTGAACTGCGGATTCTAGGTTGATTGAGGATTGTTGATTTTGGATTTTTGATTTGGAAGACGGGGCTTCGGTGCCTGCGAGAGTGGATTGAACGGGTTGGGGCGCGGCGGATGTTGGATTCTGATACTCCGGGCGGAGGTAGCGGATGAGGCCGCGCTTTTCCTCGGCGGCGCGCTCGTGGTTGAGGACGACGAGGGGAGCGTGGGCGTCTCGCCCGCTTTCTTCATTCGCCAATGCGGGCGGGACGCCCGCGCTCCCTTTGAGATCGCTCAACCCATAGGCTTCTAACACGGCTTCATCCAGCTCGTCGTGGATCTGGCGAAGTACGGTGAAGAGGCCTTGGTCGTGGATTTGCTTTTCCTTGGCGGTGAGCGGCTCGCTGCTGCGGAGCTTTTCGAGCACGTTGTATAATGCAGGTGAGTGTGAGGCCGGGATGCTGCTCCTGCTGCCGCTTGCGGTGTGAATCGAGACGCTCGCCGAGAGCGCGGATGCGCTGCTTGAGCGAGCCTTCTTCCAGCGCGGGGAATGGGAAGGTTTCGAAGCCGCGGGATTTGTTATAGCGGGAGCGATCTTCGAGTGTGCCGCCGGAGGCCAAAGCCCATGTGACATGAAGTGACGATGACAAGATACCGAGATAGAATGCGTCGACGCTGGCGATTGCGATGAGCATGTTGTCCGGGGGAAATCTCTTGATCGAGGAGGGTTAAGAAGCAGTGTTTGCTGGTTCCGACGGTGGCGATGTAGCGGTTGAAGGCCAGCTAACGCAGGGCGGAATTCACGGCGCGGCTCACCGAAGATCCACCAATTCAGGCGATAGGTGTCGCGATTGTTCTGGTCGTGCTCCGGTTTGACGTGGACGAGAACGTGTTGATAGAGCGATGGGGATCGCGACATGGCTTCTGCTTCACTGAGGCCAAAAAGATCGATCAGCTTTACCTCACGGGGTCAATTGGTCAGGTATTTGCCGTTTCGATAGCCGCGAATGTGTTTCTCGATTCCAGAGCAGCCACCAGAGGCCAGTCCGGTAGTAGGACTGCACGAAGCCGACGATGCAAAGGACAATGACAAAATAAGCAAGATGGCCCCAGCGATGCAGTTCAAGAAACTCAGTCGGTTTCTGTGCGCGCATCATGGCGGACTCAATGCATTCCAATATTGCAACGGACATCGTCGTGCCCGCAAACGCTGGCTTTCGATTTGCGAATCCAGTAACAGAGAAGCAGGCGGACCAGAGCAAGCGTCACGCAGGACGCGGCGGCAGCGGACCAAATAACGGGGATGAGGTTCATGGCTTGCTGCGTCCGATATGGATTCCGAAAATGCTGGGAAAAGAGTGGGTCAGTGGTGACTCGCATGGCAACACGCAATGTGCCCGTCACGATCCTTCCTCAATATCTGCACACGACACGGCAGCTCAGACACGCAAAGCGCGAACAGGCCGCCCTGTTTCACTCCTCGGTCAGTTTGGCGAGGAGTTCTGCAAGATTCACGCTGACGATTGAGGTGATTTTGTCGCTCATCGCGTAGGGTAAAATCAAGTTTTCGCCGTGAAGCAGGGAGCCACAACTATAGACCACGTTTGGCACATAACCTTCCCGCTCGTTGCCAGCGGGTGAAAGCAGCGGTTCGCGGAGGCGACCGATCACTTTGGTGGGATCTTTCAAATCAAGTAATACCGCACCAATGCTATATTTCCGCATCGGCCCCACGCCGTGAGTGATGACCAGCCAGCCGGCTTTTGTCTCGATCGGCGAGCCGCAGTTCCCGACTTTTACCGACTCCCAAACCTCCGCCGGGCGCAGTAGGATCTGCGGATCGTTCCAGTAGTGAGGGTTGTCCGAGAACATGATCAGCAGGTTTTCGTCGTCCTGGCGGGAGAGCATGACGTAGTGTCCATCAATGCGGCGGGGAAACAACGCCATGCCCTTGTTCTGCACCGCGCTGCCGTTGAGCGTGAGGATGCGGAAGTGAAGGAAATCCTGGGTTTCTATCAACTGCGGCAGGATGGCCTTGCCGTTGTAGGCGGTGTAAGTCGCGTAATACAGCGTCGAGCCGTCGTCCTCGGTAAAACGGACGAAGCGCGCGTCCTCGATGCCGTTGCTTTCGTTTGGCGAGACCGGGAAAATGATGCGTTCGCTGACACTGAGCTTCGGGGAAAAGCGGAGTTCGTAGTTGGAATCCGCAAGCCACTGGATGCATTCCAGCGTCCGTTTGAGTTCATGGCTTCCCGGGTGGTTCTCGTGACGCACCGTGCCGACGCTGTGATAGAGCGCACTGCGGGTGAATTCTTTTTCCAAGGGAGCGATGACCGCATCCGCATATTCGTTGTCGAATCCCATCTCGTGGAACTTGAGGATGAAGCTTTTTTTCCGATAACTCGGGTTTGGCTCGATGTCCGGCATGGCCACATATCTCGTGACTGGATCTAGGGAGACGACTCCATCCGCCGCGATCTCGCCGGAGCGAAATTCGATGGAGGAAATGTGTCCCTCGCCAGTCGCGCGCAGGCTCATGATGAAGCGCAGGTGTCCCGCTGGCACGCCCCGCTGGTCCGGATGCGGAACGATGGATGGATTAAAAAGGGCGGCTGACTCCAGCGCATACTCGCCGGAAAACAGCGCGCCGATGAGAAGCTCGCGCTGCCGGGTGAGCGTGCGGTGGGTGAAGAGGTGCTGTTTGACCTTCGCGAAATGAGCAAGTAGAGCTTTTTCGATATCGTAATGCCGCGATTCAAACTCTTCGTTGACGGCATCCAGCGCGGACTGCACTTCCTGCTCAGTGAGTGCCAATGCGCGACCGAGCACGGCGGTGATGCGCTGCTGTTCGGCAGGAATGAAGGGACGCATGATGACTCGTGCGCTGTCGGGCAGGAGCATGATGGACTGGCGGCGGAGAGTGACGTAGTTCATTAGCGAAAAATGGGAGTGGGGTGCGCGGCGTGGTTCATTTCTGCTAGAGCGATTTGGAATGCGAGCGATGACTCGGCACCCTGATTCGCGTTGACGCGGGTTTCGTGCAGTCCGTCGCCACAACCGCCGGTGGCTGAGTCGTAAAGCGATTGCCCGAGATCGTTGCGACCGAGAAACCACTCGAAAGCGCGCCTCGCCTCGCCAGTCCAGAAAGCGTCGTCGGTGACGCGGAAGGCATCAAGGCAGGCGGAAACCATGGCTTGTGCTTCCACCGGCTGTTGGTCGAAGTCGGCCCGCGCACCGTTTTTGGTGTAAAATCCGTTGCTGCCGATCGGGCGAAAATCCCCGGCCTGCGTCCTTTGGATGGAGACCAGCCAGCGCAGCGATTTCAATCCGATCTGATAGACCTCGTCGTCACCCATGCTCTTGCCGGATAGAATCATCGCTTGGGAAAGGCGCGCGTTGTCATAAGTGGCTTCGTTTTCAAACCAGGGCCAATCTTCGCTCGCGCAGTCGTGCCAGCGAGTCACCAATTTCCGAGTGAGCGTTTCACGAGCTGTCATCACCTTTTCTTTGCCGGGGCAGCAAAGCAGATATTCGTGGATGCCCAACAAGGTGAATGCCCACGCCCGGGGCGAGATAAAGTCATCCACCGGTGGCAGCCCAAGTTCGAAAAGATATACCGAGAGTTTCTGATGTCCCACATTTGCGGAGCGACCGGAGCCCACACCGAGTGCCCACATAGCTCGCGCATGGCTGTCTTCGCTGCCGGATGTTTCCAACCACTCGCGTCCGTGGCTCATGAAGTTGCGGAAGCGTGCCGTCTCGCGGTCCAGCGCAGCGGCGAGGAACGCGAGATAGGTGGTTTCCAATGAATGCAGCGGACCCGGCTCTGCTAGCAGATTGCAAAGGATGAAGGCGCGTGCGTTGTCGTCCGTGCAGTAGCCTTCGTGGAAATTGGGGACGTTGAAGGTGGCGTGTTGAAAAATGCCGGTGCCGTCGGTCATGCGGACGATGTGGTCCAGCCGCAGTGGCGGCAAATTGTAAGGTCTGCTGCCCAGCGTCCACCCGCCGAAGGAACCGCGCGGCATCGACTTACGATCCGCCTGCGCGCGTCGGAAAGAATCCAGATACCTTCCGGCCACTGACGGCCAGATCATTTCCCGGCCCGTCTGCCAAGCATTCCGGCGAGTGAGTTCCAACAGCGCGGAATCGTTCAGATAATCACAAACCCCATCTGCAATCGCCTGCGGATCGCGGAACGGAACCAGCTTGCCGTGGTTTTCCAAAAGCAGTTCTTTGGCGTGCCAATAAGGCGTGGAGACGACAGCCTTGCCTGCTCCAAACACCTGGGCCAGCGTGCCGGAAGTGATCTGTGCTTCATTCAGATAAGGCGTCAGATAGATATCCGTCGCGCCGATGAATTCCATCAGATCTTCCTGCGAAACGAAGCGGTTGTAAAAAATCACATGCTCTTTCATGCCGCGCTCGTCCGCCAGACGTTCCAGCCCGAGCCGGTAGCTTTCGCCTTCGCGCGCCAACAGATGCGGGTGCGTCGCGCCCAGCACCAGATAGACCACGTTCGGATGTTGCTTCACAATTTCCGGCAGAGCCTCGATGACGTGTTCGATTCCCTTCCCAGGGCCTAGCAACCCGAAAGTCAGCAACACTCGTTTTCCCTCAAGACCAAACTGCGCCTTTGAAAGCGCGGAATCCGCGAAGGCGATGTCTGGGATCCCGTGCGGGATCACATCCACCTTTGAAGGCGGAACGCTGTAGATCTCCCGCAGAATTTCCGCACCTTTGTGCGCCATCACCACCACCCGGTCGCTGCGGCGCACCAGCTCGTCCATCACCTTGAGCTGCGTGGCGTCCGGCTGTTCGAGGACTGTGTGTAATGTCGTCACCACCGGCATCCGCACCTCCTTCAATAGTGCCAACAGGTGAATGCCAGCCGGTCCCCCGTAGATGCCGAACTCGTGCTGCACGCAGAGGACTGCGACGTTATTGAAATTGAGGAAATCCGCCGCCCGCCGATAAGAATCCAAGTCTTTTTCCAGCAACTCAGTCCGCACCCGCGACGGATATTTGTAACCTTCAGGTCGGTCGTTCACCGCCACTGCGAAGCACTCCGAGTCTGGTGTCGCCATCGCAACCGCCTCGCACAAGTCAGTGGTAAAGGTGGCGATGCCGCAACGACGTGGATCATAACCGCCAACGAAGGCGATTTTTTCCGGCCATGCCGAGACACTCAGAACAAACCTTTCGTGAAATTGTCATTCAGCATTCTTCACGAGACGCGTTGCGAGAGAGGAATACAACTTATTTTATCCACGCTCTCCAGCGCGGAGCTTTTCGAGCACGTTGTAAAATGCAGGTGAGCGTGACGCCGGGATGCCGCTCCTGCTGCCGCTTGCGGTGCGAATCGAGACGCTCGCCGAGTAAGCGGATGCGCTGCTTGAGCGGGGATTCGGAAAGCGCTCAGCAACCGCGGTGCATCTCCTGGTGCTTTCTCAGCCCCGCGCCTACTGCGATTGAAAGGAATGAACGCACCAAGGGCGAGCAGCCCCTGAATTTCACTTTCGCCACGAACTCGTCTCCGTGCTCCTCCGCCATGTTGCCGAAAGTCGCGTGGACGAAGGAATCCGTCAGGTTCGTAACACCGGTGAAATCGAACGTCACCGACTCCACGCGATCCCAGATGCTTTCAATGCGAAGGTTCCGGAATTGGTTGCCAAGGTGATCATCGGCGAGGAATTCGCCGAATTCGGTGACCATGTTGAATTCGAGTTTCATGAGAAACTAATCATTAGTTTCCAGCAGACAAATTCTAACCGCGCGGGCTCACGCCAAAAGTTTAGTTAGCAATTCTTTCAGTGAGGCAAACGCCTCGTCACCCCAATCCAAAGGCAGGTGATCGATGGCACGTTCCAGCGACAGTCGCTTCTTGGCACCCGTGCCCTGAGTGATGATGGTCCAAATTGCGAAACGGACCTTCTCGTGGGGTGTTTCACCTTGAAGCTTTTCCAAGCAAACCATGAGGGGATCAAGGCAGCCAAAGTCGGATGGCGACTTTGTACGCGCCGCTTCAAGGCAGAGAGTTTCGATCATGCCGGTTTTGTCGGGGCCGGGAATCACCCATGCACTGATTTGAGAACCGTTTTCCGTGGGAACCCAGGCTCCCGGTGTCACAGGTTCACTGGAGAAAACCGCGCGGATAGATCCTTTGAGGGATGTCCAGGCTTGTTCAAAATCCGCATCGGCATCGCGAGTGACCAAGACACGTGAGAACTCACCCCGCCGGAATTCCGGGCTGACTTTGAGGTTCGCGAGATACGCACGCAGCTTGCTTTCACCGCCATAATCTTGAAACGCCAGCTTGCCGCCAAGGCCCGCGTGCTTAGCCAGCATTTCCATCACGAGGCGGTCTTCCTTGCCTTCACACAAGACCAATGGGATCGGTTTGTGCGGTTTCATCTCATTTCGCGGTTGAATTCAATCGCCGTTGCCATTTCCTCTTTGCCGAAAGTCGTCGCCACGATTTTTGCAGGATCATCCACCCGGCGGTCCAGACGCAGGAACCGCAGGGGATCACCTTTCATCGATGCTGCGGCACGATGGGCGGCTTCCATGCATTCGCGGCTGTGGGTGGTCGCGAAAAGCTGCACGTCCTGATCTTCCAGAACCGCCATCAAGCCCTTCCAGTAATCTTCAAGACCTTCGAAGTAGAGCCCGCTTTCGATTTCGTCGACCAACAGGATGTCCGGGCGCTTTGCGAATATTTCGCAATACACTTGCAAGGTCCGTGCGAAGGCTTGGCCGAGTTGGGTGAATGGCAACATCGGGCCTTCGCCCAGATCCACATAAACGAGGTGGGTGTGGGTGCCCTGAGGCTTGGCATAGCGGAGGCGACGGAGGCGCGGCTCGATGGACTGGCGGAGTAGGTCTTCCAGTTTCGTTTCGTTCTCGGGATTGAGCGGGGCGATCTGGTTGAATAGATCGGAAACGATGGCGGGATCTGACTGTTTCGTGGAGAGAATCGAGAGTTTGGAAGAAGCCTGAGCGCGTTGGACGGCGGCACTCCAGTTGGAATCAAAAGTGATCGCCGGAGAGGGGTTCGCCATTCTTGCGTTCACCTGTATCGTCTGTCTGAATTGCCATTTGCCGCGATCGATCGCGCCCTCGATCTCCTCTCCATCAGTCTGAATCTTGAACCCGGAGATGTTTTCACCGCGAACAAGCAACTTCCAGAATCCCAGCCCGAGATCTTGCCCTTTCTGGGGCAACTCGCGAAAAGTTGTTGGTAACGCCTGAAGTTGACCTTGGCTCCCATACAGCATCACCAGCGCCTCCAAAATCGAAGTTTTCCCGGTGTTATTCCCCCCGACGATGAGGTTGGCCCGTCCCAGATTCTCAAACTTGACGTGTTCGAGTCCGCGGAATTGCTGGAGTTCAAGGGTGGAGATCATGGATGGATTGGCCGGAGGCTAGCGACTGAGAGAAGCAAGGTCAATGCGGGCATTCACAACTGCCCCAGTCCCTTGAGCGTTTCCAGAATCCCCTCGATCTGCTCGGTGCGTTTTTTGTTTTTGCGGCCGAAGTGGGCGGAGAGGGATTCGGGATCGGGAGGGGTGTTGGTGAGAAACTTGCGGATGAGGGTGACTTGGTCCGGCAGCCGGTCGGGCCAGGGAAGAGATGAAGAGGAATTGATTGATGATTGTTGATTGTTGATTTTGGATTTTTGATTGGAAGAATCCGGATCGGTGCCTTGGAGGGTGGCTTGGATGGTTTTGGGCGCGGCGGATTTTGGATTCTGATAGTCCGGGCGGAGGTAGCGGATGAGGCCGCGCTTTTCCTCGGCGGCGCGCTCGTGGTTGAGGGCGACGAGGCGGGTGAGGAGGGGAGCGTGGGCGTCTCGCCCGCCTTCTTCATTCGCCAATGCGGGCGGGACGCCCGCGCTCCCTTTGAGATCGCCCCACCCATAGGCTTCTAACACGGCTTCATCCAGCTCGTCGTGGATCTGGCGCAGCACGGTGACGAGGCCTTGGTCGTGGATTTGCTTTTCCTTGGCGGTGAGCAGCTCGCCGCTGCGGAGCTTTTCGAGCACGTTGTACATGCCGGTGAGTGTGAGGCCGGGATGCTGCTCCTGCTGACGCTTGCGGTGCGTATCGAGACGTTCGCCGAGATCGCGGATGCGCTGCTTGTGCGGGGATTCGGAAAGCGCGGGGAACATGAAACTGCCCGAGTTCAGGCTTGAGTCAGGTGATTGGCTGATGCTCTGACCATCGGCCGGTAAATTCTATCCACGTCGTCCAGTCGGTCACACACGGCAGACACACTGTCACGGAGTTCCGGGTGCTTTTCGTGAATGAAGCTGCGGCGCTCCTGGAGTAGGGTACGGACGCGTTGGAGTTCCGCGATCTCGTCGGGCAGAGAAACCTGAAGGAACGTATCGAGAGTCCCGGCAGCCTGAGCAAGGGCAAGGTGAATGGCGATGCTGCCACTGATGAGTTGAATTTCCGCATCACAGGCAGAAACCGTTGATGTCACTTTCTGGTCCTTGCCTTTTCTCGAAAGCAATTGAAAGCGTTTCATGAACCAATTCTGACTCTCGTCGGTTTTCTGCAAGTCTCCGACATGGAACGAAATCTCCCTGCGCCAAGCGCTACGGACTTCGAAGAGTTCACGGCCCAGACGGTGCAACTCCCAGCGGGTAAGGTCGGTTTGTTCCATGTGTAGGATTTCCTTGGCCTGCCGATACACTCCTTCGATGCGGGCCAGTTGATCAATTCGGTGGGCGGCGACGAGAAAATCGACCTTGGAATCCAGCTTGTTGAGCTTCTTCGCCAAGTCAGCTCCGCTGATGACGTGTGCCACCGTAACTACTGCCATGGTTAGGTTGGCGGCCACCCGGGTACCAGTTGTCAGTGGAGCCGTTAACTTTGCGTTTTCCACCGTTCTCCCAGCTTTGTTGATCAGAGTTGGAAACTTGCCCATAAACCTAAGCTCTTTAGCTTTCAGGAGTTTCGCACCCTCTGCGGTGAACCTCACCACCACCGTTCCGCGCTCGGAGATGATTGCAGCCCCTGCTAAGGCACTAGCCAGAACGTCGCCGCCATGTGATGCGATGTGTTTGACCAGATCGAACTGCACCTGCTTGCCAAGCTGTTCCAATAGCGGATTGATTCGCATGGCCTCATCGAACGAGACAGAGAGCATGGCCTCCTGCCGGGGAATGATGGCGTTCGAATCTTCCAATTCTGGAATCATCGTCACGGAGGAAACTTCGATGACATCCAATCTACTAGTTCGCCTGATAGACTTCGGTGCCGGTCCTGTTCTTTGAGACTTCGAAGCAACAGGTTTTGTCCGCTTTGTTGGAATCTCGAGCGGCTTCTTTTTGGCAGCGACTTTTCGCGACTTGGTTTGCTTCCGAGTAGCCGTTTCAGCGGAAGACTTGGGTTTTTCGAGTGCCGCGGCCACCTTGTCAACGGGTTTGATCATGGAGTGTGGTATGGGCGGAAGTTCTTCCTTGCAATCGCCACATCGCACTTTCTTGTGCTGGATTTTCAAGGGAATCCTATTATCAGCCCCGCAATTCGGACATTCTATGCTCAGGTCGTCTGTGGAATTTAGTGAGGACATGTTAGTTGCTTTCTGTCAGGGCAGTGGAACTGCCGAATTCTGGAGCTTTTTCACTGCTTTCGCAACCAAGGGAGCGAACTTTTCCAGTTCCGACATTGGCATCCCGTTCTTGAATGACTCATACCACCCTTGGCGACTTCTCACGACCTTGGTGCCCTCGCGGAGCCGCAGTTTCTCCAAGGTAAAACGTGCCTTGTCCTTGAGCGCGGCGGGCAGTTGATCAGTGGCGATCAATTGCATGGATGGCAAAATGACTTCGAACCATCCGTCTTGGATCTCGAAGGGATCCAGCACCTTGTCGTCATGGTTGCCCTTCGAGCCGTTCACCGAACCTACGATGTAGCGGTAGTTGCTCCACTCGTAGGTCAGATCCGGCCTGTTTCTCTTGGACAGGAAGTGATCGACCTCGCCTTCTGCGATCCACATAGCCCACCAGCCGCACCTTTGATCAAAGGCGTGGGCAAGGTCGCTTTCATACTTCGCCCAAAGGTTGGGAAACTCCGATGTCTTCGGGGCCTCACCTCGAAGTCGCCGGGCCGCCCACCAGGCGATACCCGGCCTCCTGCATTCGGAGTCGAAATCTGCAGGTTCGGGGACAGGATAAGTGACGGGGATCATGACGGTTTCTTCACGCGATCAAAATAAGGCTTCCACAGCGGCCAGAATTCGTCATCCCCGCCCAAGGATTTCCTTAATTTCGTATCAATTTCTTGTGCAAGCGTCGAAGGCGCGGCCTGAGGCTCCGGGTTCTTGGCCATAAACTCGTTCGCCGCATCAATTGCCTTCTGGGCCATCACCGGGTAACTGCTAGGCAGATCAAAGGAATCCGATTCGAGCCAGTGCTCTGCCGCGCCAAGTTTAGCGAAGGAAATGCACTCGAACTCCACCTTTTTACCCTCCAGATCAAAATCGAAAAGGCGATCCGTATCATCATTCCAAAGCTCCTCGACGGAACCCATCACAAGTGGCGAGTGGGTCGTGGCGATGATTTGGACGGAATCCAATTCCTGTCCGGCCAAAAGCGAGCGGATGGCTTCATGAAGCGCGGGAAGGAAGATCCGTTGCCATTTGGGATGGAGGTGAGCTTCGACCTCGTCGAACAGTAGAACCATGCGTCGTGTGGGTTCCTCGCGACGCTTCTCGGAGGCGATTCGATGCTCCTGCCATGCCCACACTAGCAGGTAAGCCAGTGCCAGCACCCGCTTCATTCCCGAAGCGGCAAGCGTCACGGGAACTTTCCCGTAGGGCATCACCAGCGTGGGAATGTCCGTGGAGCCAAGGCCAACACGCTCACCCTCGCCGATGCTCAACGCTTCGTTATCATCAGCGGAAAGACGCATCAAAACATTCTGCAACATGCCAAAGGCACCGTTGGCCTTCAGCCGCCAGTTCTCCACATCTCGGAGCAAGCCATTGCAGATGATGTCTTCGGTCCTGACCGCACCCAGCGGAAGTCCGTTCCAGACCTCGGCTTTGTTAAATTGAAAAGGAGGCGTCCTCTCTCCCTTCTCGTCCTGGTCCAGCCAGTAATTCCGGGCGGGATCCCACAAGGAAAATCCCCCGTCGATCCGGGCGTAGAGAACGATGCCGGGCATGGTGCGTCTGCCTTTTTTCGTTCCCTTCCATTTCTGGGACGCGAAGGAGAATTCCGTCGTGCCCTCAGTATCGCCTCCCACTTTACCTCGACTTCCCCACTTGATGACGGGCGGGTCATTTTTGGGCGTGTCCGCCGCTGGATGGAATTCGCGACCGTCCGCCCATGTCTGGGTCAGCGCATACCAACAGGCATCCAGAAGGAAAGTTTTGCCCAGTCCGTTGTCGCCTGTGATCAGGTTCAATCGTTCGCCAAAATCCGCTTCAAGTTCAGGAGCGGGACCGATTTGGTGAAGTTTGAGAAAGGAGATCATGGTGGTGTTGCGTGGAGATTAGTGAATGAGAGAGTCGGGGTCAAACCTGCGCTTGGATGGCAGTCACAACTGCCCCAGTCCCTTGAGCGTTTCCAGAATCCCCTCGATCTGCTCGGTGCGTTTTTTGTTTTTGCGGCCGAAGTGGGCGGAGAGGGATTCGGGATCGGGAGGGGTGTTGGTGAGAAACTTGCGGATGAGGGTGACTTGGTCCGGCAGCCGGTCGGGCCAGGGAAGAGATGAAGAGGAATTGATTGATGATTGTTGATTGTTGATTTTGGATTTTTGATTGGAAGAATCCGGATCGGTGCCTTGGAGGGTGGCTTGGATGGTTTTGGGCGCGGCGGATTTTGGATTCTGATAGTCCGGGCGGAGGTAGCGGATGAGGCCGCGCTTTTCCTCGGCGGCGCGCTCGTGGTTGAGGGCGACGAGGCGGGTGAGGAGGGGAGCGTGGGCGTCTCGCCCGCCTTCTTCATTCGCCAATGCGGGCGGGACGCCCGCGCTCCCTTTGAGATCGCTCCACCCATAGGCTTCTAACACGGCTTCATCCAGCTCGTCGTGGATCTGGCGGAGGACGGTGACGAGGCCTTGGTCGTGGATTTGCTTTTCCTTGGCGGTGAGCGGATCGCCGCTGCGGAGCTTCTCGAGCACGTTGTACATGCCGGTGAGCGTGAGGCCGGGATGCTGCTCCTGCTGCCGCTTGCGGTGCGAATCGAGACGCTCGCCGAGATCGCGGATGCGCTGCTTGAGTGGGGATTCTTCCAGTGCGGGGAATGGGAAGGGTTCGAAACAGGTTGTTTTGACGTAGACAGGTGTCGGGCCAAGCTGTGAGCCAATCGCTAACGTCCATATTACGTGACTGGACGATGATAGTACGCCGAGAATAAATGCATCGTCCGTGGAAATAGCGATGAGCTTGTTGTCTGGAAGTATGGTCTGATCCAGAAACGTAAAGAAGCGGTGCTTACAGGTTTCGACTGTGGCGATGTAACGTGGCAACCCATTAACCATTGATCGCCATTCCTCCCGAGATCTGCGATGCAGCCACCAATACTCGCGCAGACGCGGATCACGATTGGTAGCTCTTTCTGGTCGGACTCGGTTTATTAGATGCTGGTAAATTCCGGGATGCTGATCGCAAAGATCAGATTCACTGTATCCATGCGCATCGATGAGAAAAACATTTCTCGGTGTTTCAGTGAGGTCTCGGCCGTTTCGATATGGGCGGATAATTGAAACTGTTTCGTTGCTCGACGATGATGCTAAGCTGATAGCTTCCTTTGCCGTTAATATGAAACCCGCGCTTCCAAGTTCGTGCCCACGGCTGCTGCAATTGCCGTTACTCTGGAGTGCGAGCACTGATGTCATGTCCGCGCCGATTTGAAGATTGGCGGCGAGGACGCCACCACTCCTTGAGAGATTCACTTCGTTCTCGCCGTCGGCGCGGGCTTGCTCAGTGACGACTTTTTCGAGGACGCCTTCAGCCTTGCCGGGAGCGGCGACGGTCATGGCGATGCGGACCGCAGCCGCATCAGCAGAATCAATCCACGGGTGGTCGGCGATGGCGTAGGCGAGGTGGAGCGGTTTTTTCGCGTCTGCTAGGAAGGGCTCGATGACGCGGCGGTTGAAGGTCTGATGGATGGAGTTGGTGGTGATGAAGCCGAAGCGTTTGCAACGGCTTTGCACAACTTCCGCAGCGGCCTTTTGCCACCAGAACATGACGAAGTCGGCGGACTCGGGGACTGCGCCTTTCCAGGCTTTGCGGAGGGACTCGGTGTAGCCGTCGCCGAGGGCGTCTCTCATGCGGGAGGCTCCGATGAAGGGCGGATTTCCGACGATGTAATCCGCCTGCGGCCATTCGGCGCGGCGGGGATTTTTGTAATCGAAGAGGGCGATGGTGGCGGATTCGTCGGGGACTTCCTTGCCGGTGACGGGGTGGGGCTTGGTGGTGTAGCCGTTCCAGATGGTGAGAATTTCACCGCTGATAGAATCGCGGCGCGGGATTTTCTCGTCGTAGGCGAGCACGGCGTCCTGCTGGCGGATGGTCTGGGTTTTCGGGAGCAACGGACGGTCGCCGGTGTCGGCCTTGCCGGTGGTTTTGCGCTGCCACTGGAAGTAGCCGATCCAGAGGACGAGCTGGGCGATGGCGACGGCGTTGTGGGAGAGTTCGAGACCGAGGAATTGCTCGGGGCGGACTTTGTATTCGTTCATCTCGAAGGTGGCGTCGCCACCGAGGGCGGTGACGAGTTCGAGCACCTCGGCTTCGAGGCGTTTCATGTGTTCGAGGGTGACGTAGAGGAAGTTGGCGGTGCCGCAGGCGGGATCGAGGACTTTGATCTTGCAGAGGTGGCGGTGGAACTCGGTGACCAGCTTGAGGGCCTCGGCATCTTTCTTTTTCGCCTCGGTGCGGAGTTTCTGGGCGGCGGCTCCGATTTCCTTGGCGGCGGAGGTGGTGCCGAGGGATTTGATTTCATCGTCCATTTCCGCGGCGCGGTCCTCGGCGGCATCGGCCTCGCGGTGGAGGTTGGCGGCGGCGATCTTGGTGGCGTCCCACTCGTCGCGCAGCGGCTCGATGATGGTGGGGCGGATGAGGCGCTCGACGTAGGAGCGCGGGGTGTATTCCGCGCCTAACTTGTGGCGCTCCCGGGGATCGAGCGCGCGGGTGAGCAAGGTGCCGAAGATGGAGGGCTCGACGGCGGACCAATCGGTGCCGGCGGCATCGGTGAGCATGGCGAGCTGGACGGCGGAGAGCGGGAGGGCGGTGGTGTTTTCAAACAGCCCGCCATTGAAGCAGGCGATTTCCTTGAAAAGCAGGGCGCTGTAGGCGGTGCCGGTGGCCATTTCCTTCCACAAGGCCGAGACGAGCACGGGGAAGCCGTGGGGCGAGGCTTTGACTTTTTCTAACAGGTTCCTGAATCCGTCCTCGGGCAGCAGGCCGATGTCTTCGGCGAACATGGTGAAGAGGCAGCGCTGGAGGAATCCGGCGATGACCTGAGCGTCGTGGCCGTCGGCCTGAAGGGAAGTGGCGAGCTTGGCGAGGCGGCCGGCGATGTCGCGGGTGACTTCGGCGGCTTTTTTGGACGGGTCTAACGAATAGGGATCGGTCCAGATGGCGCGGAGGGTGGCGCGGTGCTTTTCCTCGCGGAGATCGGTGAGGAGGATGCGGTGGTTTTTCGGGTCCGGGAAGCGCTCGTAGTGGCCGCCGGTGCCGGAGAACTCGGCATAGAGGTCGATGCTGTGGCCCACGTCGCAGACCATGAGAAACGGCGGGCGGCCCTCGGCGACGGGCAGCGAGGTGATGTAGCCGCGGCCTTGGTGGAAGGCGCGTTCGAGGGCGCGATCGAAGGCGGCGGTGCCGCGCTTGCCGTGGCCGGACTTGGCCTGTAGCGGCGGTCTGCGACCGTCGATGCCACTGGTAGCGAGCGAAAGCGCTTCTTCATTCGCCCTACGGTCATAGACCGACGCTACATTCGTTTCAGGGGCGGAGACGCCTTGTTTGGTTTCGCAGACGAAGTGGCGGGCTTTGTAGAGGTCGATGTAGTTGGTGACGGATGAACCGTCGGGATTCACGCGGGTGATGGCGCGGTCGAAGACGTGGAGGTTTTTCGCGGGATCGGGCGAGGTGGGATCCGGGCGGGGGACTTCGAGGATGTCGCAGAGTTCGGAGAGGAACATCTGGTAGTTCGCGCGCTCGGCGGCACCGGAGTTTTCCCAGCGGGTGATGAAGGAGTCGATGGCATCCGGCGGCATGGGTGTAGCCTAGCGGATCAGAGTATGGGGGGAAGGAGGATTTCAGGGTCCTTATTATTGCAGGCAGGCGGTGCCGAAGAGTGAAAAACCGCCGGATTCTTCGATTTGGATGTCGAGGATTTGGCCGATGAGGCGTTCGGCATCGCCATCGAAGATGACGACTTTGTTGTGCGAGGAACGGCCGGATAGGCGGGAGGCGTTCGTTTTGGATGGGCCTTCGCAAAGGACTTGCTGGCGGGTGCCGACGAGGGCGGCATTGCTGGCTTTGGCGAGGCGATCCACCACTTCTAACAATCGTTGATTGCGCTCTTCCTTGACGGTTTCTTCGAGTTGTTCGTCCATTTCCGCGGCCGGGGTGTTGCGGCGTTTTGAGTAGCGGAAGACAAAAGCGTTATCAAATTTCAGGTGCTCGACGGTGGCGATAGTCGCCTGGAAATCCTCTTCGGTTTCGCCGGGGAAGCCAACGATGATGTCGGTGGTGATCGCGATGCCTGGGCGGGCGGTTTTCATTTTCTCGCAGATTTCGATGAACTTTTCGTTCTTATACGGCCTGCGCATTTCGCGGAGGATGCGGTCCGATCCGCTCTGCATCGGGAAATGAATGTGGGAGCAGAGTTTCGGCAAATAGGTGAACGCGGCGATGAGGTCGTCGCGGTAACCGATCGGGTGAGGGGAGGTGAAGCGGATGCGCTCGATGCCCTCGATTTCATGTACGGCTTCGAGAAGTTGGACGAAGGGCGATTTGCCATCGATCCGTGGAAACTCGGTGCGGCCATAGAGATTGACGATTTGCCCTAACAGTGTGACTTCCTTCACCCCGTTGGCGGCGAGGTGGCGGACTTCGCCGACGATGTCATGGATCGGCCTGCCGCGTTCCTTGCCGCGAGTGTCCGGCACGATGCAGAACGAGCACCGCATGTTGCAGCCTTGCATGATGGAAACGAAAGCGGAGGCTTCGCGGGGTTTCGCAATGTGATCGCGGATGGTGTTTTGAGAACCTTCTTCCTCGGCCACGTCGCAGACGGATGCACCGCGCAACGAGTAGGTGGGATCGTCCATGCGGGCTTCGAGCCGCCGCTGGAGGATGGTGTTCACGTATTCAAACACCTTGTGGTATTTTTGCGTGCCGACCACGACATCGAGGCTGGGAACGGCTTTGAATAACTCCTCGCCGCGAGACTGGGCCATGCAGCCCATGAAGCCATAGACCACGTGTTTCCGGTCACGGCTGGCATGCATCATGTTGCCCATTTTGCCGAGCGCCTTTTGCTCTGCCTGATCGCGAACCGAGCAGGTATTGATCAGAATGGCATCCGCGTCGTGTTCGTTCTGAGTGACCGTGTAGCCGCCTTCGGTGAATGTGCGCAAGACTTGCTCCGAGTCGCGCTCATTCATCTGGCAACCATAGGTTCTGACGAAGACCTTGGGCATTTGCAGAAGTTAGAGGTTATTGGTTAAAAGGGAAGAGCTAGGCGGGAATTGTTTCTTCCACTGATAACTTCTAACTTCTAACGTTTAACTTTTAACGGTTAACCACTCACGCGAGCGTGAGCCGCTCGTCAGAGGTGAGTTTTTCAGTGAGCTCGGGCCACCCGCCGGGGACTTGCATGTTGAAGCAGTACAGGTAAAGCGTGAACAGTTTGGGATCGAAGAGATCAACCAAGCGGTCGATGGTGGTCGCGAGGCGGTCGGTTTCAAGGTGCTTTGGGAGATTTCCGACGACCGAGCCCTTGCCATCGTGTGGGATGCCCATGCCGTCACAGAACATGGCGAGCATGGATTGTTGACCCGCCATCAGATACGCTTGCAGAAGGTGCTCGCCGATGGTGTTGCAGGCGTTGATTTTCAGGGTTTTATGGATCCAGGCATATTGATCGACGAGCGGTTTCTTCTCGATGAATACCGGGCGAAGCTTGCGGTTTCCGGCAATGGTCGCAACGGCGGATTTGTAAACATTGCGATCATTGCTGCGAAACCAATCGAGCATTTGAGTGACAATTGCGGGATCGACGGCGGTGTAGAGTTCGTGGGCTTTCACGGTAGGAAATTGAATGGACGGGGAGTCAAGACGGGGAATCGTGACCTGACAAGGGCTAAGAAAGGGGGAGATGCACCATTTGGGGACGGCGGCCAAAGTACCCAAGACCGATTCACTGCAAGCCGAGCACTTTTGGGGCGCTGACGTTGCCGAAGCGGTCGATCGCGGTGATGGCGATGGCGTCGGCTCGCGGGATCGAGGTTTGGCCGGAAGAGGCGGAGGTGATTCTGGTGGTGCGCCAGGTGCCGCCATTGCGGGCCTGCAAGGCGATTTTCGCGGTTTTGTCATCGGGCGTCCACCGGACGACCGTGTTTTCGCCCTGCACGGATGCGCTTGCGCTTGGCACGACGGGCGTGTTTTTGCTCAACCACGGCATGGGCGGGACGGCGGCAGGTTGGGTGTAGGTGTTGGCGAGTTTGGTGGCGATGCCGCCTTTGTTGGTGATCAAACTCTTGGCGCTCCAATGGATGTGGCCATTCCAGTTTTTGCCGATTTTCCGGCTGAGATCGATTTGGTTGGTGATTTCCGATGCAGATCGCCGGTCCTCGGGGCCACCGATTCGCTCGGTCGCGATGCCAGGCCATACCGGGCGGCTGCCCTGTTCACGCCACCACTGCAAGAGGGCTGGAAAACTTTGTTTTTGAGGTGAGATCCGCCAGTAGAGTTGCGGCGCGAGGTAATCGACCCAACCGTTTTTCAACCACTTGCGCGAGTCTCCGGCCAGATGTTCGTAACTATCGAGGCCGGCCTCGATCCCGGATGGCACGCCCGGCCGCCAGATGCCGAACGGGCTGATGCCCACCCGCACCCACGATTTTTGCTTTTTCACCGATGAGTAAAGGTTGCTCACAAACCCATCGATGTAGGCGCGCCGCTGCGATGGACTTTTGCCATCGGGAAACTGCAGCGAACCTGTGGGATAGGGGTAAAAATAGTCGTCGAGATGCACGCCATCGACGTCGTAACGGCGGACCACATCGAGGATCACGTTGAGTGCGCGGGCGCGGGCGTCCGGGCTGGCGGGATCGCACCATGTCATCGAGCCGTAGCGTTTGGTGAGACTGGGAGAACTGCGCGATATATGGTTTCCGCAAGTTTCCTGAGTATTATTGGAAAGCGCGCGGAATGGATTGAACCAAGCATGCAATTCGATTCCACGGGCATGCGCCTCCTTGATGCAGAAGGCGAGGGGATCATAGCCCGGCGAGCGGCCCATCGTGCCGGTGAGCCATGGGCTCCACGGTTCAATCGATGATTGATAGAGGGCATCGCACATCGGCCGGACCTGGAAAACGACTGCATTCATTTTCAGGGCGGAAACTTTGTCGAGAATCGTGCGGAGTTCTGATTGCTGGGTCGCGGCGCTAAGGCCCTTGGCGCTTGGCCAGTCGATATTGTGAACCGTTGCGATCCACGCGCCGCGGAATTCGCGGGCAAGCTGCGGCGGACGCTCAGAACTCGGCGCATAGGATTGCCCGCGGACCAAGCCGATGAGGGTGAGGGAAATGAGGATTAAACGAAGCATGCTGAGAACCCTGTCGCCATTTCTGGCCTTGCGCAAGCCAAGGAGTCCACCGGTATCGCTTGCATCCATTTTCGAATGAAAGCAATTTGCCCCGTCCCTCGTAGTTTGCGGCTTTGACCCATGCCCCGCCCGTTTTTCATCTTGCTGCCGTTTGTGTTCATCGTGTCCGTCCGGGCCGGTGAACCGGTGGAGTTCAATCGCGACATCCGGCCGATCCTCACCAAACACTGCACCGCCTGCCACGGCGGGGTGAAGGAGGCGGGAGATATATCATTCATTTATCGGGAAAAAGCCTTGGGTAAGGGCGAATCCGGCTCCTACGCCATCGTCCCCGGCAAACCGACGGAATCCGAAATGTTGCGCCGCATCCGCAGCAGCGATCCCGATGAGGTGATGCCAAAACCGAAACACGGTCCGCCCTTGCCGACCGCTGAAATTACGCTGATCGAGCGCTGGATCAGCCAAGGCGCGGAGTGGCAAAACCACTGGGCATTCGTCGCGCCAAAAGAATCCGCACCGGCTAAAATTTCCGATGAAAAATGGCCGACCATGCCATTCGATCGATTCATCCTGCATCGCCTTGATCGGGAAAATCTCAAGTCATCGCCCGAAGCCAGTCCCAGCGAATGGTTGCGCCGGGTGAGCTTTGATCTCACGGGGCTGCCGCCATCACCGGAAGATCTAGCAGCCTACCAAGAAGCGATTAAAAATGATTCTGCTGGGGCCCGCGCCGGAGTGGTTGATCGATTGCTGGCATCGCCACGTTTTGGCGAGCGTTGGGCGGCGGTCTGGCTGGATCTGGCCCGCTACTCGGATACTTACGGCTTTGAAAAAGACCCGAACCGCGACATCTGGCCGTTTCGAGATTGGGTGATCCGCGCGTTTAATTCGGACATGCCGTATGACCAATTCACCATCGAGCAACTCGCCGGCGACCTGCTTCCCGAAGCGACCGCCGACCAACGGCTCGCCACCGCCTTTCATCGCAATAGCCAGACGAACACCGAAGGCGGCACGGATGATGAAGAGTTCCGAGTGGCGGCGGTGATTGACCGATCTAACACCACATGGACCACTTGGCAGGCGACCACCTTTGGCTGTGCTCAGTGCCATTCGCATCCATACGATCCGATCACGCACGACGAGTTTTACCAATTCACCGCATTCTTCAACAGCACTGCGGATTACGATCAAGATGACGATTTCCCGCGCATGAAAGTGGCGGCGGCCCCTGCGCAGACCGCGGAGGCTTCGGCCTTGGAAGTCCAAATGAAAACCCTCCGCGAGCAACTCAACCAAGCGGGCCACGATCTAGCAAAAACGACAAACGATTGGAAATCATTCATGCCCGATGTCTTCGCGCCCAGTCATGGGAAACTGGCGATTTCCGCCGATGCAGTGATTCAAAGTGAAGGCACCTTGCCCAAGGGAAACATCCATAAGGTTTCAGGCCCAGCAGCAGCATTCAATGCGCTTCGTTTGAGAATCCTGCCGGACCATGACGACCCTAAAAAATGGCCTGAGCGCGGTGCGTTGGTCACGCAATTTCAAGTGAATCTAATCGATCCCGCAGGCGCGGTCACGCCGGTCGCGATGAAAGAGGTTTTTGCCGATCGTCTCGGTGATGTCCGCGAACCCGAGCCTGGCGGGAATGTCGGCGGATTTCCGAAACTCGATGGGCCACGTTGGTTTGTCTTTGTGCCTGACAAAGCGGTTAGTCCGGAAGCCGGCACGCGATTGGAAATCTCGATGACTCAGAAGGGCGAAACCGCAGGAAGCCAGGCGACTCCTGTCCGAAAGTTTGCCATCGAATTTTCCACCCGGCCCGAATGGCTGACACTTGTCCATGATCCGCGACGCCGAGCCGCATGGAAATCCCGCGATGAAATGAGCCAGCGGCATAAGGCGATCATTGGCACCATGGTTCCAATCATGACCGAGCGCCCCGCCCGCGAGACCCGCGTCTTCGCACGGGGCAACCGCTTGTCGAAGGAAAACGTGGTCACTCCCGGCGTGCCGGAGTTACTGGCTAACAATACCGCCAAAGACGGGATGAACCGACTCGATATGGCGCGATGGATCGCCAGCTCTGAAAACCCGCTCACCGCTCGCGTCATGGTGAACCGCTTGTGGGGCGAACTCTTTGGCACCGGCATTGTTCTAACTGCCGAAGATTTCGGCACTTCCGGCACGCCGCCAAGTCATCCTGAATTGCTAGATCATCTGGCGCTCCGGTTTGGTAATCATTTCAAATGGTCGGTGAAATCCATGCTCCGCGAAATCGTGCTTTCCTCGACTTACCGGCAGAGCCACCGCGCATCGAAAGACCTTGTGGAAAAAGACCCGTCGAACCGCCTGCTCGCCCGTGGTCCGCGCAATCGTCTTTCTGCGGAGATGGTTCGAGATCAGGCGCTTGCTGTCGCGGGATTGCTATCGCCGAAAATGCATGGTCCGCCGGTGTTTCCGCCGCAGCCTGCCGGAGTGTGGAGCTCGGTTTACAGCGGAGCGAAATGGAAAGATTCGGTAGGCGAGGATCGCTACCGCCGTGGGATTTACACTTACTCCAAGCGCACCAGCGGATTTCCGGGATTCCTCACCTTCGATGCGCCAAGCCGCGACCTGTGCAGTGCGCGGCGATTGGTGAGCAACACTCCGCTGCAAGCGCTCGTCACGCTCAACGATCCCGCCCACATCGAGGCCGCGCAGGGATTTGCCAAACGCATGAGCGCCCACTCGGAAAATCTCTCGGCACAGCTCGCGTTCGGCGTCTTGCTCGCCACCCAGCAAGCGGCAAGCTCCGCCATTGTCGATGAACTCGTTTCGCTTCACACTGACTGCGTTTCCGACTATCAGAAAAATCCCGCCGAATCCGCGAAGCTTGGGGACACTCCCAACGCCGCAGCGCTCGTGCTCGTGGCAAACATGATGCTCAACCTCGACTCTGCCCTCACCCGATGAATTCCGAACACTTCGCCCGGCTCCAGCATTCTCGGTTAGAGCATTTGACGCGCCGCCATTTCCTTGCGAAGTGCAGCACCGGCCTTGGTGCGATGTGGCTTGCCGCTTCCGGCGGCCGCGCATGGGGCGCATCAGGCGTTCTGAAAAAAGATCCGTCGAATCCGCTCGCCCCGGCGCTGCCGCATTTTGCAGCCAAGGCAAAACGTGTCATCTATCTGCACATGGCCGGCGCGCCATCGCAGCATGAACTCTTCGATTACAAACCCGAGTTGCTCAAACTCAACGGCAAGGAATGCCCGAAGGAATTTCTAGAAGGCAAACAATTCGCCTTCATTCAAGGGGTGCCGAAAATGCTAGGCCCTCAATACGCGTTCCAACAACATGGCGAATCCCGCGCGTGGGTATCCGACCGCCTGCCGCACTTTTCCTCGGTCGTCGATGACGTGTGCTTCATCAAGTCGATGCACACGGATCAATTCAACCACGGCCCCGCGCAATTGCTCGTGCACACCGGCACTCAGAACCTCGGCGCTCCCTCGATCGGTGCGTGGGCCACTTATGGACTCGGTTCGGAAAACCAGAATCTCCCGGGTTTCATCGTGCTGACGTCCGGCGGCAAAAATCCCGATGCCGGAAAATCCGTTTGGGGTTCCGGTTATCTACCATCCGTCTATCAAGGTGTGCAATGCCGTTCGGAAGGCGAGCCCGTTCTCTATCTGAACGATCCCGCAGGCATCTCGCGCGACCTCCGCCGCCGTTCGCTCAATACGCTCGACCGCTTGAACCAAAAAATTGCCGAAGATGTGGGCGATCCGGAAACCGCCACTCGCATCGCCCAATACGAGATGGCTTACCGCATGCAGATCCATGCCACCGACGCCTTCGATCTGAAACAGGAAAATGCCGCCACCCACCAGCTATACGGCACCCAGCCCGGCAAGGAATCCTTCGCGAACAACTGTCTGCTCGCCCGCCGCCTCGCCGAGCGCGGCGTGCGATACATCCAGCTTTTCCATTGGGGTTGGGACTCGCATGGCGCAAGTGCCAGCGAGGCGCTCAACAGCGGCTTCACCCAGCGTTGTAAAGAAGTGGACCAACCCATGACCGCACTGCTGAAAGATCTCAAACAACGCGGCTTGCTGGAAGACACGCTCGTCGTCTGGGGCGGCGAGTTTGGCCGCACTCCCATGCTGGAAAACCGCGGCGGCAACGACAATCCCTTTGTCGGGCGCGATCACAATCCCGGTGGATTTACCCTCTGGATGGCTGGCGGTGGTGTAAAATCAGGCATTTCCTACGGTGAGACGGATCCCATCGGCTACGAGGCCATCACCAACAAGGTTTCCGTTCACGATCTCCACGCCACCATGATGCACCTCATGGGGTTCGATCACGAAAAACTCACATATCCATCACAAGGCGTGCCCCAACGACTTTCCAATATCACCAAACCCGGCAGCCAAATTGTCAAAGGCATTCTGGCATAAGGCGAAGCCACTGTCCTACATGGACTGCGTGCATTTTCACCGCCAGCCTGCTGGTCGTGATTCGGGATACTTGGAGGCAGTAGGCTGCGAAACCAAAGCGGCAGCAGGCTGCACGCCGTCCAAGAGGTCGTCCCAATGTTAGGGTGTAATTTTTAATGGTTTAGCCTTGATGAGCTTGATCTCGCGGATCGCCTTCTCGCCGGGCACGCGGACGCGGACGGCTTGGTCGGTGGTGGAAACGAGGGTGGCGGAGCTGAGTTTTCCGCTGCTCCATTCGAGATCGACAATCACACCGCCGCGAGCGCGCAGGCCTGTGACGGAGCCGGTCGGCCAGACGGAGGGCAGGGCAGGGAGCAGGCTGATTTCTCCGGCGTGGCTTTGCAGGAGGATTTCGGTCATGCCGGCGGTAATGCCGAGGTTGCCGTCGATTTGGAATGGCGGGTGGGTGGCCCACAAGTTGTCCATCATGTTGTGGGCGAGCAGGCCAGCGATGCAACCGTGGGCGCGCTCGGGTTGGCCGAGTCGGGCCCAGAGGGCGGTGCGCCAGGCCCATGTCCACGAGCGTCGGCTGTCGCCGACCTCTGCACGTTTCTCGAGCGAGACGCGGGCAGCTTCTGCCAGTTCAGGCGTGCCAGCTAGGGTGATCTGATGGCCGGGATGGATGGCGAAGAGGTGGCTGGTGTGGCGGTGATTGCCTTTCTCAAGCTCGGGCTTCTCTTCCATCCATTCCATCAACTGACCCCACGAGCCGATCTTCGGACCAACGAGCCGTTTGCGGGTTTGGGTTAGCTTTTGTTGGAAGGCTGGATCTTCGCCAAGAATTTTTGCCGTTTCGAGGGTGTTGGTGAAAAGGTCCCACATCAGTTGTTGAGCGTGGGCGGTGCCGTCTTCGTGGGGACCGTGCTCGTGCGACCATGCGTTAGGAACGACCAGTTGGCCATCGGGAAGCTCCTTGAGGCGGCCGAGCCAGAAGTGGCTGACCTCACGCAGCCACGGCCATGCGCATTCGCGAAGGAATTTTTCATCGTTAGAAAATGCGTAGTGTTCCCAGAAATGCTGAGCGAGCCAGGCAGTGCTTTCGATGTTCCAATTCCATCCGCCGCCGCCATATGGGTTGAGGCTCATACGGGTGGTGAAGCCGCGGGTTTCCGCGCCGTATTCCTTGGCGGTGGATTCACGATAGACCGGCACACCGGCGGTGAGCATCGAGAACAGCGGCTCGGTGAGCTCGGGGAGATTCGTCGTTTCGGCGAGCCAATAGCACATCTGGATGTTGATGTTGGTGTGGTAGTCGGCAAACCATGCAGGTTTGTTCGAGTTGTTCCAAATCCCTTGCAGGTTGGCTGGCAAGGTGCCGGGGCGAGAGCTCGCGATCAGCAGGTAACGACCGTAGTGAAACAGCAGCGCTTCCAATTCCGGATCGAGGCAGGACCGCGGCAGCTCGCGTGCTTGTTCGCGGTAGAGGGTGATCCGGCGGTCGGTGGTCAAGGCGGCGATCTCCGGGGTGCTGGCGCCTAGGTTTAGACGGGTTCTGTCAAACAACGAGCGGTGGTCGGCAAGGTGTTTTTCTAACAATAAATTCCAACCGTCCTTGGCGGCGCGTTCGAGACGTGGTGCCACTTTTTCCGCAGGGTCGCCGCGCATCCAACTGACTGCGCGATCCATCACGTAGTTGGTGTCGGCGGCAAGCAGGACGGTGAGTGAGTCACAGCCAGTGACTTGGAGTTTGCCATCGGCAGTGCTGAGTTTTCCGCCTTCTGCGACGATGGTTGCGCGGGCCTCATAGCGGAGTCCATTGGCAAAGGTGCCGCGGAGGCGCAGGGTACGATCATCGAGCAGGTCGTATTGGTCTTCGTTCGGATGAGCGCCGGTGAGCGAGAGCGTGCCGGTGATTTTGCCCGGTTGGTTGGCGCTGATCCGCCATGCCAAAACCTGGCTAGGGTGGGAGGTGATAGCCTCGCGGGTGAAAGTGATGCCGCCGCGCTGCCAAGTGGTGGTGTGGACGGCGCGGGCGATGTCGAGTTCACGGCGGTATTGTTCCGGAACGGTCTCGCTGGTGGCGCTGGTGAAGTGGAGTTCGCCAAAATTCTGATAGCTGCCGAAGTTGCTCTCTCCAGCCTTGGCATTTTGGTTTTTGTAAGCGCCGCTTGGGTTTTCGTTGCCAGTCCACAAGGAATCGACGGTGAATTGGACGACTGCCTCATCGACCCCGCCAAAGAGCATCGCGCCGAGCGAGCCGTTACCAATCGGTAGGGCATGCTTTTCCCAGGTTTCGGCCGGCTTGTCGTAGCGGATGGTGGTGGACGCCGGACTTCCCAGTGCTGGCATGGCGAGAATCGTAGCGAAAAGGAGCAAAGGTTTCATTGTAACGGGTCCATACGAGTTAGTGATAGATGACATTACAAAAAACTTCGCAACCCATGTCTCGAAGCTGGGTTTGATATCGGCGTGTTTTCGCTCATCAAATCCAAATTTGTCTTATCTCTTGTTCTTTTTAATGTGAGTTTGTCTGCTGAAGAGTCACTACAAGCTTCTCAATGCACCTACACCATCATCAAGCCGCACGGTGCTTGCAGCTTGACAATAGTGGCACTGATTCGACCAGCCTCCTCTGGTCCGGCGACATCCTGATGGACCTCGACCGCTCTCAGGCTTTGAAAATTACGCCGAAATCCATCGATGGCAGCAATTTCCTGTTCATTGAAGCCGGTGGTTTCGATCCAAAAAATCCTATCGGATGGAAATCCCAACAAATGGTCCTCAAGTGCAAGTGATCATTTCATGATCTTCCGTAAACCTTCGATGCATGAAAAGGGAAGAAGAATTCGTATCTGTTTTCGAGCTAGTTGAAAACCCATAGCAAATGAAAACCAAACTCCACGCATTGCTGATATTTTCTACTCTGGCGACGCTTTCTGCAATCCCGGCTGAAACTTTGGAGAAGGAATTCCTTAGCCCGCCCGACTCGGCCCGTCCCGGCGTTTACTGGTATTTCATGGATGGCAACCAAGACCGTAAAGAGATGGTGGCAGATTTGCATGCGATGAAGTCCGCAGGCATCGGCAGCGTGCTTTTTCTCGAAGTCGATCTCGGCATGGCTCGTGGGCCGGTTTCATTCATGAGCGAGCCATGGCAGGACAACGTCGCCCATGCGTTCGTCGAAGCAGGCAAACTGGGAATGGAAGTCGTGCTAGGCACCGGACCGGGTTGGGCCGGCAGCGGTGGGTCATGGGTTGCAGCCGCTGATTCGATGCAACACTTGGTCGGCAGCAGCTTGAAAGTCAGCGGACCGGGCGTGCTCAACCAAGTCCTTCCGCCTCCACCACCCCATAAAGCGAATCACTTCGCCGGAATGACTCCAGACCACGTCGCAAAACGAAACGCGTGGTTTCAAGACGTGGCCGTGATCGCGTTTCCCACTCCCGCCGGTGGAACCACTACAATCGATAACGTGGACATGAAGACGCTCAAGGATGTGCAGCCTTTCTCCATCAAAATGGCCAAAGCGCCCTTCGTCATGCCTCAGGTATCTTACCCGGAACCGGATACCTCACATATCATCGATGCCAACCGTGTAGTGGATCTCACATCCTTACTCAAACCCGACGGCAGCATCAAATGGGACATTCCCGCTGGCGAATGGACAGTCATGCGCTTCGTCGCAAGAAGCACCGGCCAAACCACCCGCCCGGCCCCGCGGGCAGGACACGGATTCGAAAACAACAAGTTCGACAAGGCCAGCTACCAGCGGCACTGGGACAACTATCAGCAAAAGTTGCTGGATAAAGTGTTGGCCAAAGGCGGACCACTCCAAAAGGGCAAGGGACTGACCACCATCCACCTCGATAGTTGGGAAATGAGCTCCCAAAACTGGACCTCTACATTCCGCAAGGAGTTCCAACAACGCCGTGGCTACGATCCCCAACCGTTCTACCCAGCATTCATGGGCCTGGTAGTGGGAGGCATGGAAAAAACCGAGCGTTTCCTCTGGGACATGCGCAAAACCTCACAGGAGCTGGTGCTTGAACAACACGCGGGGGCGATCAAACAATTGGCCCACAAACACGGCCTTCTCTACTCGAACGAACCCTACGACATGAATCCCGCCGGGGACATTGACCTGGGCTCGGTCGCGGATATTCCCATGTGTGAGTTCTGGTACACTCCTCATGATACACAATACAGTTGCATCGAGGCGGCGAGCATCTCCCACACAATGGGCCAACAAATCGTCAAGGCCGAGTCGTTCACCTCCAGTGGTGATGCATTCGCGAATCATCCAGCCAACATGAAAAACCAGACCGACTGGGCATTCGCCATCGGCATCAACGGAATCATGTTCCACACCTATCAGCATCAGGCGCTCGGCGATACCGAAAAGCCGGGCATGACGATGGGACCCTACGGCATCCAGTGGCACCGCAACCAGACACTCTGGAACTACCTTGCTCCCTATCATGAATACATCACGCGCTGCTCGCACCTGCTGAGTCAGGGAGAAGCCGTGGCTGATATCCTTTACCTTACCGCAGAGGGAGCCCCAAGCATCTTCGAAGCTCCCGTCGATGCCGTAGAAGGGGCCGCCAAAATGCGCGACAAAAGGGGCTATTCCTTCGATGCTGTCTCGCCCCGGATTCTCAGCATTCGTGCCGTGGTGGAAAATGGCCGGATCGCCTTCCCCGATGGCAGTAAATACCGCGTCCTCGTCCTACCGAATGTGCCGACGATGACTCCGGAAACGCTGGCCTGCATCGAACGCATGGTGAAAGCCGGGGCCACCGTGATTGGAAATCCACCAGTCAAATCTCCGAGCCTCGTGAACTATCCGGCCTGCGATGCCGCCTTGTCATCGCTGGCCACAAAAATGTGGGGCGGAACACAGCCACCTGCCACCATGGCACGCATCGGCTGCGGCAAGGGAGTGGTCTGCTGGGGTGGTAATCTCAACGCGGACGCAAAAGAAATCTATCCAACCTATGCCGCCACCGCCGCTCTCCTTTCCTCACTGGGTCTTACCGAGGACTTTTCCTCGCCCTCCGGAAAATTGCGCTTCACTCACCGCCAGACATCGGACCATGACATCTACTTCGTTTCCAACCGCACGGAAGAAAAAGTCGTCACTGAAGGCGTTTTTCGGATAGATGGCTCCCAACCCCAACTCTGGGACCCGGTCACCGGGGAAAGGCACAAGCTCGCGGATTTTGCTACGAAAGACGGCACAACACGCGTGCCGCTTTGTTTCGAACCGCTGCAAAGCTTCTTCGTCATCTTCCCCAGCAACAACAGTCCTAAGACCGCTGCAACACCAAACTATAGCGATTTCAAGGAAGTCGCCATACTCGATGGCCCGTGGAATGTAAGCTTCGACCCGAAATGGGGCGGACCAGCGAACATCACCTTCGATTCGTTGACCGACTGGATCACCCACCCAGAAGAAGGCATTCGCTACTACTCGGGCACCGCCACCTATAGGAAAACCTTCGATGCCCGGGGTTTTAATCTAACTAACAAAAACAAGATCTGGCTGAGTCTCGGCACCGTCCACGAGATTTGCCGCGTCCGTCTCAACGGCAAGGATCTCGGCATCGTCTGGACCTCTCCATGGCGCGTGAACATCACACCGGCGCTCAAAGCCACCGGCAACCAACTCGAAATCGAGGTCGCCAACGGTTGGGTCAACCGCCTGATCGGAGATCAGCAACCCGCCCACAAAGGTGTTCGCAAAGTGAAATTGCCATCTGGTCTTCTCGCCGGTATGGAACAACCCGCAGGGCGTCACACCTTCATCACCCACCCACATTACAAAGCCGCCTCTCCACTCAGGCCGGCAGGTTTGATCGGCCCGGTCTCGATTTTGACCAACTCTCCGTGAGTTCCAACCATAGACAATCATTTCTAACCAAATCATGAAACAAGCACTCCTTATCCTTCCTTTGCTGTTTGCTGCATGTGCCGTGCTGACAGCAAAACCCGACAAAGACACTAAATCATGGGAATATATTGATAACGGTGTTGTCCGGATTGGTGTGGACAAGAGCCGCGGCGCGGCAATCGGCTATTTCGCCCTATCCAAGGACAAGCGCAACCTGCTCAACCATCACGACGAAGGCCGCTTCATTCAACAATCCTATTATGGTGATCCCGATGACTCGAAATGGGGCGATAAACCATGGGTCTACAATCCCGTTCAGGGCGGAAGCTACATGGGCGAAGACGCAAAGACATTGGAATTCACCAAAACGGCCAACGAACTTTTTGCCAAAGTAGAGCCACTGCACTGGGCCAATGCGGATCGCTGCCCCGAAGCCATCATGAAGGAGCAAATCTCACTCGAAGGACCGATCGCTACCATACGGATGCGAATGGATTACACCGGCAAGTCACACAATCGCAAATCCCACCAGGAAATGCCTGCGATGTTCGTCGATTACGCCCTCCCTCATCTTATGTTCGAACGCGACGGCAAACTGGTGAAACACGCTCCGATCATGCTCGGAAAAAACCTCCGACCGGAAAACATAAAGTATTCTGGCGGCTGGCTCGCTTTCGTGGATGACAAGAACTTCGGTATCGGCATCCACACGCCGGGGACCCATGAAGCCGTCACCTATCGGCACAAAGGCAACGGCTCCACCGGCCCCAAGGGCTCCGCCTGCTCCTACGTCGCACCCGTTCGCACGCTTCAGTTGATTCAAGGCACGGTGGTGGACTACGAATTCCACCTCACCATCGGCACACTCGATGAAATCCGCGCCCGCTTTACCAAACTTCCCAAAAAAACAAACCCATGAAACTCACCCGCCGAAACATTCTCCGCCTCGGATCCCTTGCCGCGACCAGCAGCCTTTGCTGGCGCTTCCAACCCGCAATGGCCGGCCCATTCGAAAACGCCGATTACGACAAGCTTGTTCCAGCCGATAAAAAACTATCCGCAGCCTGGATTCGTTCGCTTGTCGAACGCGGAACGCCGGAATGGCTCAGCGGAGAGAATCTGAAACACATCGGCATGCCAGTGGGCGGAATCTGCTGCGGCCAGGTCTATCTCAGTGGCGACGGGCACTTGTGGCACTGGGATATCTTCAACCAGGGCGTGAAGACGGCGACCAGCGGGCCGAACTACGCCAAGCCGATGCCGGTTTCCTCCTCGGTGGATATCGGGTTTCAAATCCGGGTGAACGGAGAAACCCGCGCCCTCGACCGCTCCGGCTTTCCGCAGGTGAGATTCCGCGGCGCCTATCCGATCGGCTTCGTCGATTTCCGCGACGAGGCGTTTCCCCTGAACGTCTCGCTGGAGGCGTTTTCGCCGTTCGCGCCCTTGGATGTGGATGCCTCGTCGCTGCCCCTCACCGTGATGCGCTACACGTTGCGCAATCCGTCTAACAATACCGTGGAGACATCCATCGCAGGAGTCCTCTCCAACCCGGTGCTGATTCATTCGGGGACCGGGCCCGGTATCGACCTGATCAACCGGGTCGTGAAACGTAAGTCCGCCACCTGCCTGCACTGTACGGCGGAAAAGTCTGCAGTGAATACGGTCGCCAGTCCGCGTCCGGACATCGTTTTCGACGACTTTGAATCGAAAACCTACGAAGGCTGGACCGTTGAGGGCACGGCCTTCGGAGCGGGGCCTGTCGCCGTAACCGAAATGCCAGCCTATCAGGAGAAGGTGGATGCCCACGGCGAACGCTTGGTCAACTCGCACAACGCGCGGACAGCTAATGGTCCTGGTGCGGCGGACGCACATACCGGCGTCATGACCTCAAAGCCGTTCAAGATCGAACGTCACTTCATCCATGCCTTGGTCGGCGGCGGTAATGTCGGCGCAGGGGTCTCCTTTGAACTGCTCGTCGAAGACAAGGTGGTCGCCACCGTGTCGGGCAATAACAAGAACAAGATGACCCGCAAGACATTCAACGTCACGGAGTATCAAGGACGCGACGCGCGGCTGCGGATCGTGGACAAGGGAACCCAGGGATGGGGCAACATCGGCGTGGATTGCATCGTGTTCTCGGATGTGGCCGCAACGCCTCAGGGACCATTTGAAGAGCGCAAGGACATGGGCGATATGACCTTGGCCATCCTCGATGACGACACAGGCGTCTTTGCCTCTCCAATGAGCACGGACTTCGGTCCCAACGGGGGAGAAGACACGGCAAGATGTTCCAGTGGACAACGCCCCAGGGGAAGCGTTGGCAAAACCCTCTCCTTAAAACCCGGGGAAGAAGCCATCGTGAGTTTCGCCATCGCATGGCGTTTTCCGAATCACGCCGCCCCAGTGGGCAAAGGACACTACTACGCCGAGCGCTTCCCATCGAGCCTGGCGGTGGTCGATCATCACGCCGCCACCTCCAAGAAAAGTTACGATATCATCCGTCTCTGGCACGAAACATGGTATGATTCAACGCTTCCCCATTGGCTGTTAGACCGCTCATTCCTCAATCTATCCATTCTCGCCACCACCACCTGCCTGCGCATGGAGGGCGGTCGCTTCTGGGGTTGGGAGGGTGTCGGATGCTGCCAGGGCACCTGCTCGCATGTCTGGCACTACGCCCAGTCGATCGGCCGCGTATTTCCCGAACTCGAACGCATCACGCGCGAGAATGTGGACTACGGTCTGGCCTTCCAACCCGATGGTAGCATCTGGTATCGCGCGGAGTTTGCGAAGCACGAGGCCATCGACGGCCAATGCGGCACGATCTTGCGCGTCCTGCGCGAGCACACGATGTCACCGGACGATGCCTTCCTGCGCCGCATCTGGCCGCGGGTGAAAAAGTCCATTGAGTTCCTCATCAGTCAGGACGTTGACAAAAAAGGCGTGCTCGAGGGCAAACAATACAATACCCTGGACGCTGCATGGTATGGACCGATCTCATGGATCAGCACGCTCTACATCGCCGCCTTGCGCGCCGGTGCCGCGATGGCAATCGACATGGGCGACGACGCCTTCGCGAAAAATTGTGAAGGGCTGGCCGACCGCGGCGGAAAATGGCTTGCTGAAAACCTGTTCGACGGCGAGTATTTCTATCATAAACGTGATCCCAAGCATCCCGAGGCCATTGGAGCGGGTGTCGGTTGCCACATCGATCAGGTCATGGGCCAGGGATGGGCGCACCAGTTGAAACTCGGCCGGATTCTTCCCGAAGACAAGACGCGCATCGCGTTGAAAGCGCTGTGGCGCTATAACTTCAGTCCTGATGTCGGAACATACCGCAAGGAATACAAAAGTGGTCGTTGGTATGCGATGCCCGGTGAGGCGGGTTTGCTCATGTGCACTTTCCCGAAAGGCGGCGTGAACGAAGCCGGTGGCGGCAAAGCGGGAAAAGGATTTGCCGGTTATTTCAACGAGTGCATGAACGGCTTCGAATATCAGGCCGCCGGCCACATGATCGCCGAAGGCATGGTCCAAGAAGGTCTGGCAGTCACCCGTGCGATTCATGACCGCTACCACGCCTCACGCCGCAATCCCTACAACGAGATCGAATGCGGCGACCACTACGCCCGCTCGATGGCCAGCCACGGCGTGTTCGTCACCCTCTGCGGCTTCGAATGCCATGGACCGAAAAAACACCTCGGTTTCGCCCCGATGATCACCCCTGAAAACTTCAAGGCTCCGTTCATCGCGGCCGAGGGTTGGGGCTGTTTTTTCCAACGATTCGAAGACGGTAAGCTGAATGCCGGGATTGAGATCCGTCATGGACGACTGCCGCTGGTAAGTCTCACCCTCCAGCATGAAAGCGCCACCAACGTGAGTCTGAAACACGGGGATGCAATCATACCCGCATCCATCCAACGTGTTGGCAGCCGCATCCTGATCCAACTAGAGAAACCCATAGAAATCACCACCGGCGAAAAACTGATGGTGAGCATATCATGATTGCCTGCATGCACTGGACCCCGGGAATCATTTCCCGCATATCAATGAAACGAATCTTTTCCTCCCTGCTCACCATCGCCGCAGCCTGTGGTTCCGAAAGTCCACCGAATATCGTGTTTATTCTGGCAGATGACCTCGGCATCACCGACATCGGTGCCTACGCCCGCCATTTTGCCGATGCGAAGGAGGACGAACTGTTCTACGAAACCCCTCATCTCGACAAACTCTCGGCAGATGGCATCTCGTTCTCGCAGTCATATACGCTAAACAACGCCACGCCCAATCACATGCATCTGGAGAAATGGAATATAATGATTTTTCACTTCATTCGCTTGATGGTTTGGATTGTTTCGGTCTGTATTGTCTCAGCAACCTCTGCGAATGCCGAGGAATCATCTGTTAAGGCATCAACTCTACCGCTCGAAGCCAATCAGGGATTTCTCAAACAGCAGGTCGCTCCGCATGTGCTGAGCGATGAGAATTACTTCGTCTGGTGCGTGACAGCAATGCGCTGGACGGATGGCAAAATCCACGCCTACTACTCCCGCTGGCCCAAGAAATACGCTTGGCGCGGCTGGCGTACGCGCTCGGAAATCGCCCATGCGGTGGCGGATTCCCCCGAGGGACCGTTCCGCACCACGGGCACGGTGCTATCCTGCCGCAACCCCGGGGGCTGGAGTGGCATCAATGCCCATACCCCATCGGTCTGCGTAATCGATGGCAAAATCCATATCTACTTCGTCGCTAACAAGATTGGCGACTTTTACAAAGGAACCCCAGAGCAACCCTTGCCCGGCGACGAGTGGCTCAATGATAACATGCGTTCGGTGCATCTCAGCCAGCGCATCGTGGTGGCAGTGGCGGACAAACCCGATGGTCCCTTCGTCACGTCCGACAAACCGGTGTTCACGCCCAAGCCCCCCTTCAAGGATGTCGTCTGCAATCCGGCCGTCGTTGAGCACAACGGCAAGTGTATCATGATCATCAAGGGCGACGACGCCCGCCACGAGAAACCCTTCCGAATGCAATGCGTGGCCATCGCCGACAACCCGCTGGGGCCCTTCGAACAAGTCGACAAACCGATCCTGGAAGACGTATCCACCGAAGACGCCTGCATTTGGTATGACAAGAAGCGCCGCCAGTTCCGCAGTGTGGTGCACGTGCTCTACGAACCGAGATTGGTCGAGTTGGTATCGGACAACGGGCGCGATTGGCGCAAGGCCGAACCATTTCTCTTCATGCGCAAGGAATTCCATATGCCCGATGGAACCATCTGGAAGCCCGACCGCGTGGAACGACCATTTGTTCTAACAGATCCAAATGGTTCGCCTGAATGGCTGTATGTGGGGACCAAGCAGGGGAATTTGTCGGCCAATATCGCCGTCAGGATCAAGGAGAATCCCAAGTAAGCATCTTGTCACGAATCAGACTCGATGGTTGATAACAAACAAAGCTTCCAGCAACTTTTCGCAGATTTATTTATTGATACACCATTATGATCACACGGTTCAGTCTGATGCACATCCCCCTCAACTCCTGGCGCAAGGCCCTTTGGCCACGAGATCCCCTTCCTGTTCGTCCAGATCGCCCCACACCAGCAGATGCTCCCGGAAATCCGCGATGCCCAGCTTCATGTCTGGCGCACGGTTCCAAAGACAGCAATGCCCGCAACGCCCTTCCAAGCCTCCATCCGATAGTCAACTAGCCTCTGATGAAAACCATTCTCACCGCCTTCCTCTCCTTGCTTCCCTTGCTCTCATCCGCTGCGGAAAAACCTAACATTATTGTCATCTTCACCGATGATCACGGCTACGCCGACCTCTCTTGCCAAGGCTACGAATCCGACATCAAAACTCCGTACATTGATCGTATGGCCAAGGAAGGCGCGCGTTTCACCGATGGATACGTCACCGCGCCCCAATGCTGCCCGTCCCGTGCCGGACTTCTAACCGGACGAGACCAGAACCGCTTCGGACTCATCAGTAACGGCCACGGGCCACTGCCCGTGAGCGAAAAAACCATCGCCGATCACTTGGGTAAAGCCGGATACATGACAGGCATGGTCGGCAAATGGCACCTCGATCCCAACCATTCCGACAAAGCTTTCCTCGAAAAAAATGATATCAAAAACGGTAAAATTCCCCCAGTCCTCAACGCACGCTTTCAGCCAAACGCCCGCGGTTTCCGCGAAACCTTTTGCGGTCAGATCAACAGCTACTCCGCCACCTACGACCTCAAAGGCAATCGCTTCGATCAACCAAAACAAATCAAAACCACCGGCGACCGCATCGATCGACAATCCGAAGCAGCACTGCAATTCATCGACCTCCATCACGACAAACCCTTCTTCCTCTACCTCGCCTACTTCGCCCCACACGTCCCGCTCGCCTCATCGAAAAAATACCTCGACCGCTTCCCGGGTGAAATGCCCGAACGTCGTCGCTACGCCCTCGCCATGATTTCCGCCATCGACGACGGCGTCGGACAAATCATGAAAAAACTCGATCAATACGGCATAGACGACAACACCCTCATCTTCTTTATCGGCGACAACGGCGCACCTCTCAAACTCACGATGAAGGACGATCCCGTCCATCTCGACGGTGCCTACTGGGATGGTTCGAAAAACACTCCGCTCAACGGCGAAAAGGGCATGCTCTCCGAAGGCGGCATCCGCGTCCCCTACATCATGCGCTGGAAGGGCACCATTCCGCCCGGACAAGTCATCAAAACTCCCGTCAACACCCTTGATGCCACCGCCACCGCCGTCGCAGCCGCAGGCGTGAATCAACCCACCACCTTCGACGGCGAAAACCTTCTCCCCACACTCGTTAAAAAATCACTCCTTCCCGATCGCACACTCCACTGGCGTTTCTGGACACAAAGCGCCGCCCGCCAAGGCGACTGGAAAATCCTCAAACTCAGCAACCAAAAATCCTTCCTCTTCAATCTCGCCAAAGACAAAGAAGAGAAAATCAATCTCGCCGACCAAAACCCGGAAATCGTCCAACGCCTGGAATCCAGCCTCAAAACATGGGCCGCCCAACTCACCCCCTCTGGACTACCTTCCGGAGAAATCACACCGCAGGAAAAAGCTTGCCACAAACACTACTTCCAATACCCATAAAAACCATCCTCATTCTAATCTCCTTCAGCCTGTTCCTCGAATCCCTTACAGCGCTGTCGCCACCAAATGACGCGCACACTCCAATCGATGTCACCAGGTGTATCAAAATATTGGTCCTTGCCAGCTGAGCGGAATGTCCATTTTAAGGTTTTATCATCGAACGACAATGATTCTAACCGTTAACTGTTGCAAATTAATATGACCGCAAGTATTGTGAGGGCGACGCTAAACAAGGCATCTATCCACAGCGATGCTTTTTCGTAGCCCCGGCGCAGTGGGTGCCATTGCAGCACGATGACCCACAGCGACCACAACCCGCCCCCCAATCCCACCACCGCGGCCCAGATCGCATACGGCCACCATCCCGGGTGGGTTCCAGCGAGGAATGGCGTGCATACCGCCGCGAGAAACAGGGCGCCCTTCGGATTGAGTAGATTGCATAAAAGGCCCCGGATAAATGGGGTATGCTTTGTTTTCGTCGCCTTGATTTCAATCTTTGGTTCCGAATGCCATGCTGCGAAAATCTCTCTGAAAAGGCAGAATGCCAACCACAGCAGGTAGAGTGCCGCCACCCAGAGCAACACTCTATGCAGCACCGGCAATCGCTCGATGGCCACCGTAATTCCGCCTACTGCAAGCGTGGCATGGACCATTAAGCCGCTGGCGATGCCCAAAGCCATTTTTATACCGACTCGTGGCCCGTCGCGCAGCGCCGTTCGCGTCAATAAGAGCATGTCCGGTCCTGGGCTGAATTGGCCCAATACCATTACCCCGGCAAACGCCCACAGCAGACCAATATCCGTCACGCTGGGAACTTGGCACGGCCCGGTTCCCGCTGACAATGAAAGAACCTGCTCTGCAAATCGAACGATTTTGACAAATCCCGGCAGGTCGATAGCCTGCCGCGACTCCGCCATGCGGCATGGCATGCCAGCCGCTCACCGAATCCCGATTATCCATCATGAACACGCTCCGCACTTTCACCACTGGCTCCGGCTCCGAAGGAAAATTTCACTCGCTCCCAGCTCTCGCCGAATATGGGTTTCCGAACCTCTCCCGCCTGCCGGTTTCCATTCGGATCGTGCTCGAATCTCTCGTCCGCAACAACGACGGCCTGAAAGTCTCCGAAAAAGACATCCGCAATCTTGCGAACTACAATGCGAAGGCTCCCGGTGATTATGAAATCCCCTTCGTCGTCGCCCGCATCGTGCTCCAGGATTTCACTGGAGTGCCGTTGCTGGTCGATCTCGCGGCCATGCGTTCCGCCGTCCACTCGATGGGCCGCGATGCGAAAATGATCGAGCCACTCGTGCCCGTGGATTTGGTCGTGGACCACTCAGTGCAAGTCGATTACGCCGGCACCGGCGATGCGCTCAACCGCAATCTCGACCTCGAATTCCATCGCAACCGCGAACGTTACGAATTCCTGAAATGGGGCGAACAAGCCTTCGATACCTTCAAAGTCGTGCCGCCTGGCATCGGCATCGTTCACCAAGTGAATCTCGAATACCTCGCCAAGTGCGTGCTCGAAAAAGATGGCGTTTTCTATCCGGACACGCTCGTCGGCACCGACTCTCACACCACCATGATCAACGGCCTCGGCGTGGTCGGTTGGGGCGTGGGCGGCATCGAGGCGGAAGCCGGAATGCTCGGCCAACCGGTCACTTTCCTCGTCCCGGAAGTCGTCGGGGTTTACCTCACCGGCGAACTCGCCACCGGCGTCACCGCCACCGATCTCGTCCTGCTCGTCACCGAGTTGCTGCGCAAAACCAAAGTCGTCGGGAAATTTGTCGAGTTCTACGGCCCCGGCGCGAAAGCACTCAGCCTGCCGGATCGCGCGACCATCGCCAACATGGCTCCGGAATACGGCGCGACGATGGGATTCTTTGGCATCGACGAAATCACCACCGGTTACCTTGAAGGCACCGGTCGCTCGCCAGAACTCTGCAAAACCGTCGAAAACTACTACAAGGCTCAAGAACTCTGGGGCATCCCGACCGACAAGGATGCACTCGAATTTTCCCAAGTCGTCGAAATCGATCTTTCCTCAGTCAAACCCGGTGTCGCCGGCCCGAAACGCCCACAAGATCGGATTGAAATCGAATCCCTCAAAACCAAGTGGGCATCGCTGCTCACCGGTTCGGCTCCGGATGGTTACAACAAACAGCTTTCGCTAGGTTCCGACGAACCGCTCGATTTACCTCCGGCTCTCGATCGGGTGCCTGACGCACTAGAGGTTATCGTCAACGTCGGAGGTGCCCAAGTGGGGGTGATCTGCCAACCCTCCAACGAACCAACCTATCCGCTTTGGGAAGTCACCGTGGACAGCAAGGGCGGCATCAAAGACACCATCACCCACGGCTCGGTGCTCATCGCAGCGATCACCAGTTGCACAAACACCTCGAACCCGAGCGTCATGCTCGCAGCCGGCCTGCTCGCGCAAAAAGCCAATGCCAAAGGCCTGACGATCAAGCCATCGATCAAGACGTCGCTTGGGCCCGGCTCACGCGTCGTCACCGATTACCTCAATAAAACCGGCCTCCAAGCGGAGCTCGACAAGCTCGGATTCCAAACCGTCGGCTACGGTTGCACCACCTGCATCGGGAACTCTGGTCCGCTCGATCCCGGCATCGAAGACGTGGTGAAATCCGAGGACATCATCGCCGCGTCCGTTCTATCAGGAAACCGCAACTTCGAGGCCCGCGTCCATCAATCGATCAAGGCGAATTTCCTCATGTCGCCTCCGCTCGTCGTTGCCTTCGCCATCGCCGGAACCGTCGATATCGATATGGAAACCGAGCCGCTTGGTTTCGGTTCCGACGGCCACCCGGTCTATCTGAAAGACATCTGGCCAAGCTCGGCGGAAATCGAAGCCGCCATGAATGCCTCGCTGCGGCCCGACGTGTTCCAACGCCTCTACACAGGTTTCGCCGATCAAAATCCGAAGTGGAACGAGATCAAATCCTCCACGGGCGATGTTTACGACTGGGACCGCCAGTCCACCTACATCCAGGAACCGCCGTTCTTCGATGGCTACTCTCCGACCCCACGCGACATCGAGGAAATCCACGGTGCGCGCCCGCTCGGCATTTTCGGAGACTCCGTCACCACCGACCACATCTCGCCCGCCGGTGCGATCAAGAAAGACAGCCCGGCCGGACGTTTTCTCACTGAGAAGGGTGTCGATTTCGCCGATTTCAACTCGTATGGATCACGCCGCGGCAATGACCGCATCATGACGCGCGGCACCTTTGCCAACGTCCGCATCAAGAACCTGATGGTTCCGGGCATCGAGGGCGGAGTCACCAAGCTCAATGGTGAAACCACCTCCATCTATGATGCCGCCGAATCCTATCAGAAGGACAACAAACCCACGATCATCCTCGGCGGTGAAGACTACGGCATGGGCTCCAGCCGCGATTGGGCCGCCAAAGGCACCAGTTTGTTAGGTGTTAAGGCGGTCATCACCAAGTCCTTCGAACGCATCCACCGCTCCAACCTAGTCGGCATGGGCGTGCTGCCCTGCAACTTCGTCAACAAGGCGGACTACGATAAGGTCAAGGATCTCGCCGATGCCACCTTTGACTTGGTCGGCATCGACAACGACCTCAAACCACAGCAACAAGCCACGCTGCGAGTCCACAAGGCCTGCGGCGAAACCTTTGATATTGCCGTCATCGTCCGCATCGATACCCCGGTCGAAAAAGACTACTACCGCGCCGGCGGCATCCTTCCCTACGTGCTCGCCCAGATCCTGGATTAAAACTCCCACCTTGCCGGAATTCCCGCCCTCAGCTAGTTTTCAAAACAAGATGGAAAACGACATCCAACCCGTCAAGGACCGCTCCCATTGGCCGCAGGCAAAACTCGCCTCATTTGATGAAGTGCGTGCTTATCGGATCAACCAGTGGCAGGAAGCCGGTTGCTCTGCCCGTCTGGCTGCCGCTTGGGAGCTGGTTTACGACTACTGGGTTGGAATGAAAGGAATGCACCCTAATGAACTCCGACTTCAAAGATCTGTTACAAATTTTCGCCGAAGAGAGGGTTGAATACCTGGTGGTGGGCGCATATGCAGTTATTCATTACACGCAGCCTCGCTACACCAAAGATATCGATTTATGGATCAGGCCTTCGGTCGAAAACGCGTCTCGTGTCGCGCGGGCATTCCGGCGCTTTGGCATCCCACTCATTGAAGTGACTCAGGATGATTTTGCTCACGAAGGTCTGCAGTATGTCATCGGAGTTTCACCCTGCCAAGTTGACTTTCTCACGTCTTTGCCTGGAGCTCCCGATTTTGAGACTGCATGGAAAAGCCGGGCAACTGGAACGGGCGAAGGAATTCCCATCTATTTCCTCGGCAAAGCCGACCTCATCGCAGCAAAACAAACCGCAGGACGACTGCAAGACCTTGCTGACATCGAGGAAATCAACCGCGTGAAAGACGATTCATGCACGTAAGCTCGCCTCAGAAGCCAAAGCTTTCCCGACGTCTCATCCGGTTGACGATCTATCTGCTCGTGATCGTGGCCATTCCGCTGTGGTTGGTGGCCGGACGACAATCGAAGCTCATCTATTTCCCACGGCCGTACGCCCCTGGCGTGACCACTGAATGGGCGGCAAGGACCCAGGGCAAACCGATCGATTTTACCACTTCACAAGGCAAACAACGTGCCTTCCTCCAAGGCAACCTCAATTCCCCTCGGAATCTTTGGATCGTCTGCGGTGGCAACGGAACCGTAGCGCTCGATTGGTCGGAATGGATTGAAAAGCATGCGCCGTCAGAAGACGCGTGGTTGTTAGTTGACTTTCCGGGTTATGGCGATTGTGAGGGCGCGCCAAGCCCGGGACACATCCATGATTCGATGCGCATCGTGGTTCCGATCGCTTCTGAGAAAATCGGTTGGGCCCGTGACCCTGACCCAAAGCACCTTCGTTTCTTCGGTCACAGCCTTGGAGCGGCCGCCTGCTTGATTGCCGCCACCGAATTCAAGATCCAACGCGGTGTTCTTTTAACTCCCTTCACCAGCACGATGGACATGGCCGATGTCGTTGTCGGCCTGCCGGTGGGATTCCTAGTCACCCATCGGTTTGATAATGAAGCGCGGCTCGCCGAGTTAAGCGTCAGAGGTCCCGGTGAAGTCATCGTGATGCATGGCACTATGGATGAGGCAATCCCGGTGACCATGAGCCGTAAAATGGCCGAAGAAAGGAAAGACATCGTCCGCTTTACCGAGATTCCCGACGCGCGCCACAATACCATCCAGTCACAAAACGCGGAACAGGTCGCGACAGCTCTACGGGAGATCGGCAGCCCGGTGGAAACCATTACCGTCCGTTCGACGTCTCCGATAACAAGTGGGGGCCAAGGTTTCCTTCGATTGCGCGTGAACCAAGAGTGAAAATCGGGCACCATCCCGGTGACGATCGTTATTCATCAATCGTCAATCAGTCTCCTCGGGTTTCCGTGGCATCCGGGCTTGCCCTAAGGCGTTTCCCGGCCATGCTTCGCGGCGTTGTGAGTTCTATTCCGGTCGAGCCATCATTAGAAGTCTTCGTCGAGCTGGCGAAGCGGGGAAATGTTGTCCCTGTTTACACCCAGCTTGCGGCGGACTTTGAGACCCCGCTTTCCGCTTATTTGAAATTGCGGGATGGTCGTCATTCGTTCCTGCTTGAGAGTGCGGAGAGCACCGAAAAAGGCGGCCGCTGGTCGATCATCGGTAGCCACCCGCGCTTGATTTTCGAGGCGAGGGACCAGCAAATCACCATTCGTGATGGATCCAAAACCCGGACGTTTGTTGCGGAGGGTGATGTTTTGGCTGCGCTGGAGCGCGAAATGGCTGGTTACAAACCGATCACGCATGGTGCCGTGCCGTTGTTTTTCGGCGGGATGGTCGGCTACCTTTCTTATGATGCGGTGCGCCAGTTTGAGCCTACGCTCGGTCCGCCACCGCCCGATCCGTTGGGCATTCCTGATGCGATGTTCGTATTGGCGGACACGCTGTTGGTTTTCGACCACCGCCTACGTCGACTGCAGGTGATCGCGAACGCATTCATCGACGAGTTTCCCACACCGCAAGATGCCTTTGCCGAGGCTCGAGAGAAAATTGCCGCTATTGTGGAGATCCTCAACCGCCCGCTGCATGTTCCCGCGCTGAATGGATTGGTGAGAGTGGAGCCGGTGGATGCCCGCAGCAACACGACGCAGGAGGAATTCGAGGAAATCGTTCGTGCCGGGAAAGAATTCATCGCGGCCGGGGATATTTTTCAGTTTGTCCCGAGTCAGCGATTTGAAACCGATTTTTCGCTGCCGCCCGTGGATCTTTATCGGGCGCTGCGCTTGGTGAATCCATCGCCTTACATGTTTATCTTGGAACTCGGTGATTTTGCGCTGGTTGGCAGTTCGCCGGAAGTTCACGTGCGCTCGATCCAAGGTCGTATCGATATTCGGCCGATCGCTGGAACGCGTTGGAGAGGTGTCACAAGGGAAGAGGATGATGCACTGGCGGCAGATTTGTTAGCGGATCCCAAGGAACGTGCGGAGCACTTGATGCTCGTCGATCTTGCGCGCAACGATGTGGGCCGTATCGCCAAGCATGCTTCGGTGAAAGTGGATGATTTCATGATCGTGGAGCGATATAGCCACGTCATGCATATCGTTTCCAACGTCAGCGGTGAGCTCGATCCCTCGCACAGTGCTTATGACGTGTTGCGTGCCACATTTCCCGCAGGAACTGTTAGCGGCGCACCGAAAATCCGGGCGATGCAAATCATCAACTCGTTGGAGAAAAACAAGCGCTGTGCGTATGCCGGAGCTGTCGGGTATTTTGGGTTTGATGGTTCGCATGATAGTTGCATCACCTTGCGCACGTGTTTGCTCAAAGATGGCAAAGCCTACGTCCAAGCGGGGGCCGGAGTCGTCGCCGACTCGGATCCAACCTACGAATACATCGAAACCGTCAATAAAGCCAAAGGCATGCTCCGCGCCATCGCCCTCGCGCGCACGCTCGAAGACTGATTCGTTTCGGATTTAAGATTTAGAATTTAAGATTTCAAAGTCATGCTTCTCATTCTCGATAACTACGATTCGTTCACGTATAACCTCGTTCAATACTTCGGCGAGCTTGGCGCGGAGATGAAGGTGTTCCGCAATGATGCGATCACAGTGGATGATGTGAAGGCACTCAAGCCTTCCCGCATCTGCATTTCGCCTGGGCCCTGCACGCCTAACGAGGCTGGGATTTCCTGCGATCTGATTCGCGAATTCGGTGCCACCACGCCGATCCTCGGGGTTTGCCTCGGCCACCAGGCGATTGGCCAAGTGTATGGCGGTGACGTCGTTCGTGCCGACCGCTTGATGCATGGCAAAACCTCGCCGATCCATCATACGTCGAAGAGTTTGTTTGCCGGTCTGCCAAGTCCGTTTGAAGCCACCCGCTATCACTCGCTGATTGTCAAACGCGAGACTTTGCCGGATTGCCTCGAAATCACCGCCTGGACCGAAGAAGGGGAAATTATGGGGTTGATGCACAAAGAGCACCCGGTTCACGGCGTGCAGTTTCATCCGGAGTCGATCCTAACGCAGGAGGGGAAGCGCATGTTGGAGACATTTCTCAAGATCGAATGCTTGCCGACGGTCTAGCAGTTTTCTCACGCGCGCTCAGCCATCGTCGCTATCATTGAAACTTCCGCCGTAGCCGGGGCGGTAAAGCAGAAGCCCGGTGTGTTTGGCGATTTCTTGGAAATGGGCGTCGATGGCATACAGTCGCACGCCATCATGAATGGCGATCGCGGCGATGAGAACATCAAGCCATGGGACTGTTAGGCCATTGCTACGCAAGCGCCAGGCGAGGGCAACCGCGCGGTTCCAGTCGTCCTCGTGACAGGAGCGGTATGGGATCACCGCGAAATGTTCTCCTAGGCGTGCGCGTTCTTCGATCCGGGCACCGCCGAGCACTTCCAACCGGATCGGCGAGCACCACTGGGCCTCATAGGCATCCAGCAGGCCTTCGACAGCGAGTTTCACCCTCATATCGCCATTGCGGCGGAGGCTCTCGATCCAGGCGGATGAATCCACAAGCACCATGGTGTTTTAGTCCTGATAGAGTGGTGGAATCGGATTGGCGGCATCATGGCCCGCCGGATCTGCGGCTGGAGCTGGGTAGTCGAAGGCTCCTTCCCGAATCATGCGTCCGAATTCCCGTGCCTTCTTGCGCCGTACGAACTCGGTGACCGCTCGCGCTACGGCTGGACTCTTGTTCTTGTCTCCGGTGATCTTGAGCAAATCGCTCAAAACGCTGTCGTCAATATCCACAGTGATTCTCATGGAGGGAGATTAGATCTCAATTTGAATCATATCAAGCAATTTTTTGCTTCATATTGATGAAAAATAACTATTTAAAAAATGACACGGGTATTATCACGAAATCCGAAGTTGAACGGTAAGTTCGGGTAATTGGAACAACTGAAACACTGAGAACCACTGAGTGAACTAAATTTTCAGAAAGTGTGAGAAGACTCACTTTTCTCTGCATTCAAATATTTCTCAGTGAATTCAGCGGTTCTCGGTGTTGCAGTGGAATTTTGGTTCGTATTCGTATCTTAACTTACGAATTCGGGATTATGACGATGAGAATGCCTGCATTTCAGCGTGGCTTTTTCTTGGCCTTATCTTGCCGGTCGACGATGCGTTGGGGTGATGGACCGGTGAGTGGCCAATCGGCTGATTGGCTGTGATGTTGTTCGAAGAGGGCGGCGGACTTTTCGACCAAGTCGGGATGATTTGCTGCCAGGTTGGTGGTTTCGCCAGGGTCTTTGGAGAGATCGTAGAGTTCGATCAATGCCTGTGGACCATTTTTCACCGCCTTCCAATCGCCAAAGCGGACGGCTTGAATGGGTTTGCCTTCGTGAAGCTCCCAGTAGAACGAATCGCGTTTCGGTGCAGGGCCGCCTTTGAGATGAGAGACGAGTGAAAGCCCGTCGGTTTTGCAGTCCGCAGGGATCGGGGCACCGGCGAGTTCGGCGACTGTGGGAAGGAAATCCCAGAAGGCCCATGGTTCGTCCGAAACGCGGCCAGCGGGAACCTTTCCGGGCCAGCGAGCGATGCTGGCTTGGCGGAGCGCGCCTTCATAGAGTCCGCGTTTGTATCCGCGGAGTCCGCTGGCGGCCTGATTGAAACGCTTGCCGATAGGGGAATCCGGTGAAAATGAGGAGCCGTTGTCGCCGGCAAGGATGATGAGGGTGTTGTCGTCGATGTTGAGTTCCTTGAGCAGATCGATCACCGCACCGACATCGGAATCCAGACGGGTGACCTGGGCGGCGTAGGATTTTTCCTGCAGGCTCCACGGTTTGTCGGCATAGATGCCGAGCTCGTCGATTTCGTGAGTGCCGTGGGGCAGGGTGATCGCGTAGTAGAGGAAGAACGGCTTTGATTTGTTAGTGCGGATGAAGTCGAGAGTTTCCTTTTGAATGAGATTCTGGGCATAGGTTTTCTTGCCTGTGGATTGGGAACTGTCGTGGTTGTCCGGCAGTTCGATCCGTTGGTCGTTATTCCAAAGATAGGGTGGGAAATAGGAGTGGGCGTGGCGTTGGCAATTGTAGCCGTAGAAGCGATCAAATCCTTGTTTGAGTGGGCTGCCGGTGGTGTCAAAGAAGCCCATGCCCCACTTGCCTGTGACGCCGGTGGCGTAGCCGACTGATTTGAGGATTTCCGCCACGGTGACGGTTTCGGCGGGAATGGGTTTTTGGCCTTCGGCTTTGATTTCCCAATTGCCACGGATCGGGCAGTGGCCGGAATGGAGGCCGGTCATCAGGGAGGCACGGCTTGGCGCACAAACGGTGGTGCCACAATAGGCTTGATTGAAACGGGTGCCTTCGACAGCCATGCGGTCGAGACGGGGAGTTTGGATGATTTTTTGACCATATACGCCAACGTCGCCTTGGGAAAGGTCGTCACTGAGGATAAAGATGATGTTAGGAGGTGCCGCTGCGTATAAGGATGAGGCGGCGATAACGGCGAGCGCGAGGTGGCGGATGGCGTGCATTTGGGATTCGGTGATGGTGAATATGTGACAGGTATGGCTGCTTTCCACTAAATCGCACAGGGCGGACTGTGGGAAAGCAGTTGGCGCAGTTCTTGTTCCACGACCGATGCGGCTTCGGCAACGGTGATCGGGCGTCCGGCTTCGGCGGACAGGCTGGTCATGCGCACACCATCAAGCCCGCAGGGAGTGATGGCGAAAAACGGGGGCAAGCATTCGTCGGTGATGTTGATGGCGAAGCCGTGCATACTGATCCATTTTCTAACGCCGACACCGATGGATGCGAGTTTGCGGTTTTCCACCCAGACGCCGGTCATGTTTTCGCGGCGGGCGGCAATCACGCCGAAGGTGGCGCAGGCGCGAATAAGGACTTCTTCGAGGTTTCTCAGGTGTTTGTGAAGATCGCGTCCGCGCGGGTTGAGATCGAGAATCGGGTAACCGACAAGTTGGCCGGGGCCGTGGTAGGTGGCTTGGCCGCCGCGGTTGGTTTCATAAACGGGGAAGGGGAGGGCGGATGGATTCCGCAGGGAAGATTGATCGCGCAGGCGGCCGATGGTATAAACGGGATGATGCTCTAACAGCAAAATGACATCGCGGCCGGTGCCAGCGAGGATCGCGTCCACGTGCTGTTGTTGTAGATGGAGTCCTTCCTCGTAGGTGATGGGTTCCGGGAGATGGTGGATTTGGAGCATGGCTGGAACTCTGGCTTGAGAAAGAAAAATTAAACCGCAGATGAACTCAGATAGACGCAGATAAGAAAATATGATAATGTGTTAGAATAATGCTCAGGTGAAGCAATCAAGATTTACAATTTCTTATTTTCATTGTTATCTGCGTCCATCTGCGGTTAAAAATTTTAGACTAGGCGGCGGTTGAGGAGTTTTGCTTTGAGTGGGTCTGAGGCTTGGAGGTGAGCCATGGCGATGGCGAGGGCGTCGGCGGCATCGGCTGGCGGGGTTTCTGATAGACCGAGCAGGGCGCGGACCATGAAAGCGACTTGCGATTTGTCGGCATTGCCATTGCCAACGACCGCCATTTTGACTTTTTTCGGCGAGTATTCGTAAACCGGCAAGCCGTGGTCGGCGGCGGCGATGAGTGCGGCGGCGCGGGCGGCCCCCATCGAGATGGCGGTTTGGTGGGATTGTACGTAGATGATGCCTTCCACGGCGACCTCGTCGGGTTGGAATTTTTGGATGACGTTGACCAGATGCGTGCGAATGGCCGAGAGCGCGGTGGATTGCGGGATTTTCGACGGGATGGAAATCACGTCGAAGGCGAGCACGGTGGGTTTGCGCGGATCGCCTTCCAGCACGGCATAGCCGGTGTTGCGAACGGCGGGATCAATGGAAAGGACGCGCATGGGTCAGTCAGAGGAATACATGTCACGTAGCTTTTTGAAGACGAGTAGTGTGCGGATTTCGCCATGAGCACCAATGGCTCTTGCCAACGATGTTGCCAACGCAACTCCCATGGTCAAGCAGCCTGAGACCGGCCCTGCTATTGAGGGCTGGTTTGATAGGCCAACAAAGCGAAGGTTCGCTGCCAACAGCATGAACAAGATTGCAAAAAAAACTATTGCCGTCATTGCGGCTGAGATTCCAAACAAAAGCCGCTGGTTTGCCAGTTCGGAGAGCCGTTTTTCGATTTTGGACGGGTCTTCCAGTATTTCGAAGAAGTCGTGATCCTGTTTTTTGAGCATGGCGGCTGATAGGGAGATGGATTGAATGCAGTTTATAGAGGCACCACTAGCCCTTCGTTTTCAGCCAGCTTTCGTTGATTCGCATCGAAAGTCAGAAAATGGGTAGCGCCGATGATTTTTGCCGCAGCGACGTGTAGAATGTCGAAACCGCGGTGCCCGCCGGTGAGCGTGTGGGCGTGGGAGAGGCGGGAAGCTTCAGTCAGGATTTGTGCGAGATTGATGGTGATTTCGACTAGTCTTGCCTCGCGAATGGCGTTGTTGAAAAGTTGTTCGCAGAGCGAGGCTCCGCCGCATTTTAGTGATTTGCGAAACTCTGCGAAACGTAGAGCGTTGATCAGCTCAAAATGATTGAGTGAACTGATGGAAATCACGTGGCTGTTTCTGATACACCAATCGACCGCCGCTACTGTGTGAATATCGTTTCCGTAGAGGGAAAACAGGAAGCTGGTGTCTGTCGAAATTACCATTTGCTTGCGGCATCATGAATGAGGTCCAGTGATTCTTGGGCTGAAAGTATCCTTTCGCCGCTGCGGTCACGGGTGACTTCCGGACTATTTCCCCAATTCACTTTCCCAGGCTCCGTTGGATTTTCGGGAATCATCCTTGCGATGGGCTTTCCACGCTGGGTGATGATGATCTCCTCACCGGCTTTGATCCAACTGAGGAGGCTGGTGTAGTGGTTCCGGAGGTCTCGGACGGTGGCGGTTCTCATGTGGCTACATTGGTGTAGCACAAGGCATTGGTCAACGCCGCTTTTTGCCGCCGCCCATTTTCTTTTTTCGCACCGGTTTGATCGGTGAATCGTCGAGTAGGGCGGTGTAGATGTATTCGAAATCCTCGAGTTTACGACGCGGGATTTTCTGATCGATAAAAATTTCAACGGACTTCGCGTAGTCAAGTTCGTCGGCGGTGAGGATCGTGAAGGCATCGCCCTCGGCCTCGGCACGGCCGGTGCGGCCGATGCGGTGGACGTAGTCTTCGGCGTTTTCCGGGACTCGGTAGTTGATGACGTGGGAGACTCCGGAAATATCGATGCCACGTGCGGCGACGTCAGTGGCGACGAGGATTTCGTAGTCACCGGCTTTGAAGCCAGCGAGGGCTTTCATGCGGTCCACTTGGTTGATATCCGAGTGCATGGCGGCGACTTTCGGCTGACCGGTGGACTTGATGAGTGAGGTGAGTTGGTCCGCTTCCTTGCGGGTGCGTGTGAAAATCATCACCGAGTGGTAGTCGGTTTGTTTGAGTAATTCTAGCAGGAGCTCGTCGCGTTGGTCCATGGCGACCGGGTAGAACGCGTGGGTGACGCTGGTCGGGATCGAAGTGCGGGCGATTTCAATGCTAACGGGATCGGTGAGGCACCATTGCGCGAAGGTCTGGATGGCCGGCGGCATGGTGGCGGAAAAGAACAACGTTTGGCGGTCATCCCAGGGGCAGAGGTTGACGATTTTCCGGACTTGAGGAAGGAAACCCATGTCGAGCATGCGGTCCACTTCATCGAGGATGAGCACCTTGATTTCGCCAAAGCGCATGGTGGTGCGGTAGAAATGGTCGACGAGGCGCCCGGGGGTGGCGACGACGATGTCAGCGCCTGCGGCGAGTTGTTCGGATTGGGTGCCAAGGCCGACGCCGCCATAGAGCAGGGCGACTTTCATGCCGGTGTGTTTGCCGTATTTTTCGAATTGTTCGGCGACTTGGTGGGCGAGTTCGCGGGTGGGTTCGAGTACGAGGATCTGGGGTTTGCCCATTTTGGTGATCTTCGAGAGGGTGGGGAGGGCGAAGGCGGCGGTTTTTCCGGTGCCTGTCTGGGAGGCGCCGATGACGTCCTTGCCTTCGAGAATAATCGGAATCGCCTGGGCCTGGATTGGCGTTGGCGTGGTGTAACCGGATTCCTCAATGGCTTCCAGAACGGCTGCGGTGAGCCCAAGTGTGTCAAATCCCATACAGCGGCCTAGGTAGAGCGCTAGCGTGCCGGGGTCAAGGGGCGATTGTGGATTTAGGATATCCGTAGAGTGTTGAAGTCCTTGTCGGGCGTTGCGGAATGGTTTAAGCGAAGCCGCATGTTTTCGAAAAACTCAGGTGAAGCGGCGATCGGAGTGGTCGGCGGGAGTGGGCTTTATGAAATGGAGGGTTTGGAGGGCGTGGAGGCGCATGCGGTTCGGACGCCGTTTGGTGATCCGTCGGATCGGGTGATTGTCGGCTGGATTGAGGGTCGGCGGGTTTGTTTCCTACCGCGGCATGGGGTGGGGCACCGGCTGCTGCCGCATGAGATCAATCACAAGGCAAACATCTGGGCGTTGCGGTCGTTGGGCGTGCGCTGGGTGATTTCGGTGACTGCGGTGGGCAGTTTGCGGGAGGAATTCGCGCCGCGTGACATTGTCGTGCCGGACCAATTGATCGATCGCACGGGGACCGGGGCGAAGCACACGTTTTTTGGGAATGGAATCGCGGCGCATGTGGGTTTCGCGGACCCTTACTGCGGCGATTTGCGGCAATGCTTGCTGGCTGCGGCCCGTCCGCTGGCCCCAAGACTGCATGATGGCGGCACGTATTTTTGCATGAATGGACCGGCGTTTTCCACCAGGGCGGAAGCAGCGATGCACCGGATGATGGGCGCGGACCTCATCGGCATGACGAACGCTCCGGAAACCCGGTTGTGCCGTGAGGCGGAAATTTCCTCCGCAGTGCTCGCGCTGGTGACGGACTACGATTGCTGGAAAGAGGACGAAATGGCGGTGGAGGTGCAGGCGGTGGTCGAGAATCTCCATGCGAATAGCGCGCTGGCGAAAAAGATCATTCGAAGCGTGATTCCGCTGATTCCGAAAACTCCGGAGAGCCTTGCGCATCGGTCGTTGGATGCTGCGATTTTCACGCCGCGAGAAATGTGGCCGGAGCAGAGTGCGGCCGATCTTGCCCCGATTCTCGGGCGGTTTTCGTAGATTTTTATGGCAAATAGCCGGTTACCCAGCTTGTCATTGCGGCCATTCTTCGATTAGGATCCGTCATCGTGAACGTTGGCATCCTCGCAAATCCACATAAGCCCGGTTCGGTTCCTACGGTCCATTCACTCCGATCGGCCCTTGAAGAGAAGGGGATCAAGGTGTTGCTAGACGAGGAAACCGCTGCGCTCATGGGCGAGGGCGGTGGAATTCCGGCCAGTTCGTTTGCGCAAAATATCGATGTCGCTGCGGTGATTGGCGGTGATGGAACCATGCTGCATGCCGTTTCACGCCTTGGTGCTTTCGAGAAACCTGTGGCGGGAATCAACATCGGCACCCTGGGGTTTCTCACAAGTTGCACAGATTCAGAGGTCGGTGAATTCGCTGATGCCTTGGCTGATGGGCGCTTTAAGATCAGTGCGCGGACCTTGTTGGAGGCTGTCTTGCTGCGGCGCGGTAAGGATCCACTCTCATTCACGGCGCTCAATGAAGTCACACTCGCCCGTGGAGACACCGGACGGATGATTTCTCTTGTCGCGCGGGTGAATGGCGAATTGCTCAACCGCTACCGGGCCGATGGTTTGATCGTGGCAACGCCCACCGGTTCCACCGCGTATTCCTTGTCTGCGGGCGGGCCGCTGATCGCGCCCTGCGCTGCGGTTTTCCTGATCACGCCGATTTGTCCGCACAGTCTGAGTCAACGGGCCTTGGCTCTATCAGATTCATGCGTGGTCGAGCTTTCATCCGACAATCATGAAACCGGGCCGATGATTTTCACCGTGGATGGCAGGGACAACATGCACATCGAACCCGGAGATCACATCGAGGTCAGGAAATCCGATCGATCCTTCAACTTACTGCGACTGGGAGACCGGTCATTTTACGAGACTCTCCGGCAGAAGCTGGGCTGGCAAGGGGTGTGATTCGCCGGAGCACGTTGATCAGGCGCTCGCGCAAGGGTTGGGCGAGCGCGGCGAGCCTTCGTTGCTCGTTTTCATAGACGCGCCGACCTTCAGAAGTCTCGATGCAAACCGGTTCGCGTTGCCATGGTGTTAGATCGTAAGGGCTGGCGCGCATGTCGAGATCACGGAGCTCTATCGCAAGCTCGAAGCAATCCAGTAATAAGTCCGAGCCTGTCCATGGCATGGCTTTGGCGGCCCATTTGTAAAGATCCATGTTCGCATGCAGGCAACCCGGTTGCTCTAGCAAGACTCTCGTTTCAAGATTTGGCTGCAAGTGGTTCATAGGGCGGGCCTCCGCTGCGAAAAACCGGAACGCATCGTGGTGTGAGCAACAAATCGCGCGGGTTTCGACGAGGGCATCGATTTCCGCCTGCGGCAGGCGGAGTTGCAGGGTCTTTTCGTGGCGAAGTTCTTTTCCCTGATAGACCATCGCCCATTCGTGAAGTCCATGACAGGCGAAATTTGGTGCACGGTCGCGAGTAGCTTCCAAGAGTTCGGCGATATAGCCAAAGCGCAGTTTTTTCTTCTCCGACAGGCGTGTAGAATCCGCGTCCAGCAAGCCGTTTTCCAGCGAATACCAACGCTCAAAATCCGGCGACGGACAAGCATCTTTCCATTCCAAGGCGACGCCGATCCCCGGATGCCATTTTTCCAAAGAGGCAAATGAGAACGGATAGTATTCGAACAGGAAATCAGCGATCGGGTGGGGCTGACCACGGTCCCGACGGTTTCGCGCCGGATGCGTATGGCGCTCCGCCCGTGCCCGGTGCGCCTCCGCCATCGACCGCCAAACGGAAGCTGGGAGAACGGCGGATGTTGGGTGGAAGCTCATCGCTGCTCGAAACAACCACGAACTTCTGCGAAAGGCAAAATTTCTCTTGCCTGCCATCCGCCGTATAAGTAATCATCACGCCCCGCGCCGAAAGGCGCATGGTTAAAATCGCGGGATGGAGCAGCCAGGTAGCTCGTCAGGCTCATAACCTGAAGGTCGTAGGTTCAAATCCTACTCCCGCAACCAATGAAAGCCCCGTTTTACGGGGCTTTCGCCGTTTCAGGGCAGAGCACATCCGATGAACATCCGATGGAGATTTCC
>Ga0247843_1000423_pt1 | contig 100987 bp, 91 predicted proteins | sample LaCruzMarch2017__FD_192420 | JGI IMG/M metagenome (GOLD analysis project Ga0247843, IMG submission 192420) | Freshwater microbial communities from meromictic Lake La Cruz, Castile-La Mancha, Spain - LaCruzMarch2017_8m | ecosystem: Environmental > Aquatic > Freshwater > Lake | place: Spain...
TTGAGGTAGTCGAGAGTATGGCGAATTGCAGACAGGGATCGAACCGCGCCGTTGTCGTGCATGCCCATGTCGAGCGTGGATTCAGTTTGGTTATGCCAGGTTTGCAGCAACACCACGCGGAAGCCCGCCGAGCAAAGTTGATTCGCGTAGCCCTGGTCGAGGATATTTTCTCCTCCGGTGGGAGGCAGGAGAATCACGGTGCGGTCGGAGCCGTTTCTCGCTTCGTAGATGCGGTTCTGCACGAAGCCCGGCTTACCCGTCACGGGATCGGTTACTTCGAGGCGAACGTCGGTTAGGCGGCAGAGGGAAAAGGAGCGGCCCGCAGAAGTTTCGGCGGCAGTGAAGCCGGGCTTGAAGGAGTTTTGCAGGCGAGCCAGCACTTCTTTGCTTGGCTGCGCCAGTGCGCTGCCGGCGGTGAGGGTTTGCAGTAGCAGCATGGCAAAAACTCCGGTCATAAAAGATCTCCTGAAAGGAAAGTCGTTTGGTGCCCGAGATAGATACCAGGAGGGGAGGAATTCGGCTACAATGCCATAAGAAGTACCTAAAATGGGTACGTTTTTGGAGTAAAGCGCCATGCAGCGGACCCGCTCGGAATATCAAGTTGCCACCGATTCACTCAAGCTTGCTCTCAAGGCACAAAAGCTCACCTATAAGGCGCTCGCTAAAAAAATGGGCCTCTCGGAGTCGGGGCTGAAGAAAATCCTCACGGCCAGAGACGGTTCCTTCCAGCGGGTCGCCGAGATCTGCGATTGGCTCGGCCTTTCGATGCGCGAGTTACTGGCCGGGCACGACGAGAATGTATTCGAGTTGGCCTATACCCCTGCGCAACAGGAGTATCTCGTGGGCACTCCCGCCGCCTTTCGTCTTTACTGGGCGCTCGTTTACGAAAGAAGAAATCTCGCCGACGCTGAGAAGGTAGCGGGATTCAGCGGCAAAGCGAGTTTTCCGATTCTTCGCAGGCTCGACCAGTTGCAGCTGCTAGAGCTCCTTCCCGGCGGTAAAGTGCGCGTGCCGGCCGTGAGGCAGGTGCGCTGGGTAGGGGGCGGCCCTCTCGTGAAAAAGGTCTACCAGGAATGGTCGCGCAGCTTCCTTGAACGGGTCGGCACGCCCGAGCCGGAGTCTGGCGCGCTATTTCTCACAAGGTATTTTCGCGCCAGTGAGCGCACGCTGAATGACCTGATGGACGCGCTCCGCGACCTGGAGAGGGAATTCGTAAGGCGCGCTACCCGGGAGATGCGTACCGAGGCGAGCGATCTTGTGCATATCCGCTGGATGTCGGCGGTGGATAACCGCAGTTACCTGGAGTAAGGTGAAGGGCAACGGAGGCTTCCATGATTCGATTTTTCACGATTGCCGCTATTTTTTTCAACTCGGCCGCTCACTCGGCTGATGCTCCCTCCTGCAGCGATACGGACAAAGTCTATAAAGAGTGCGCTAACCAGGAGGAGCTCTACTCGGCCGCGCTGTCGAAGGCAAAGGCAGATAAGAAAAAGCTCGTCGTGGTGATCGGCGCGGAGTGGTGCCCCTGGTGCATTTCGCTCCATAAAATGCTCCTGGATCCCTCCGTGATCACTCCGGAATTGCAAAAAGAATATTCTTTCGTCGACATCGCGATCTATCCGGCAAAGGACAGCAAGAAGAAACTCCCGAGCGGCGTAGCCGTGCAGGAGCTCCTGGCTAAGAAGGCCGGCTTCAAGGGCAAGTTTGGCGGAATCCCGGTGCTTGCGGTGGTGAATGCCCAGACTGGCAAGGCCGAGTTGATCAATACGGAGCCACTCGAAAAGAACACAGAAACCTCTAAAGGGCACGATCCGGCGAAGTTGCTTGCCGCGCTGAAAGAAGCGGGGCCTAAAGTTAAGTGATAATCATTTGCATTTAGTTTTCTCCGGGCCTAAGCTAAGCGCGTGAAAGACTTCCTGCGTAAATCCCTCGTCCTCAGTGCCGCATTTTTGGTATTGCAGGCTTCTTTCCATTTCGCGCAAGGCCATGGGGCCCATATTGAGAACTTTGCCGATTCGGGCTGTGATTTGTGTCTCAGTATTGGTGGCCAGGAAGCAGTAGGAGATTGCCTCGCCACCCCCGTAAAGCTGCCCAGGCTTTGCCGGGGGCTCGTTCGTGTTCCCGAAACGGCTCCGCTTTCTCTGATTTTCCTTTCCTTCTTTTCCGCACGCGCGCCTCCCGCAATCTCCTGATCCAATTCCAAATAGTTTTTTTCATTTTCATTTCATCAGGAGCCGCCATGCGTGTTTCGTTTCTACTTTTATTTTTCCTTCTGGGTATCTGCCCTCCCGTTTCTGCCGCCGAGAAAGGCAAAGCCTTCAATCCAGATATCAGCGTGAATATGCTGGGCCTGGTGCAGCACGGATCGAATTACTCCAGCGACCGGTCTCAGAAGCCTCGGGAAGGAGCCCAGTTCCAGGAGGCAGAGCTCCAGTTCACCTCCGACGTAGATGCCTACCTTCGCGCCGTGGCCCTTTTTTCCATCAAGCAGGAAGCGGGAAGTGCTGGATTCAGTATCGATCCGGAAGAGGTCTATGCCGAGACGATTTCGCTTCCCGTCGTTACGGTGAAGGCCGGGAAATTTAAAGCAGCGCTGGGGCGGCATAACTTACTGCATGCCCATGCGTTCCCTTTCATCGATGCCCCGCTCACTAATCGTCGACTCCTGGGCGACGAGGGGTTGAACGAGAATGGATTGTCTGTTTCTGCATTAATACCCGCACGCTGGTATTCCGAAGTTACCCTGCAGGGATTTACTCTGGCCAACGAGAGCCTTTTCAAAGGACGAAACTCGGGAGACTGGGGCTCGCTCGCTCACTTGAAAAATCTCTGGGACCTGAATGATAGCCTCACAATGGAGTTCGGTTTGTCTGGCACGGCGGGGAACAACCAGTTCGGATACAAGTCATCCGTTCTTGGTTCCGACCTTACTTTTAAGTGGAGGCCTACTGAAGGCGGCAAATACAAGTCGCTGGCGTGGTCGACGGAATACTTGTTCGCGCAGCGGCCGGGCCTGGAAGACGCGACGCTCGAGTCGCAGCAGACCCTCGGCGGTCTCACAAGCTGGATACAATACCAGTTCGCGGAGCGCTGGTGGGCCCAGGCGCGCTACGAGTATGTGGGTTTGCCTAAGAGCAAGAATCTTTCACTGGTCACCAAGCAAAGCGCGCTTCTTGGTTTTTTTCCTTCGGAGTTCTCCGGCCTTCGCATTCAGTACGACTGGATCCAGGATCGCGCACGGCCCAAGAAGGATTACGCGGTCGCCTTTCAGTACAATATCAGCATAGGGGCCCACCCAGCGCATGCATACTAAACTAAAGATTTTTTTTTTGGCACTGGTGGTGGCTGCTCCCGCTGAGGCAAAACTCAACGTGGTTGCCACGACTTCCGACCTTGGCGCCATCGCCAACGAAGTAGGCGGTGCGGATGTGACACTGGAAACAATTGCCAAAGGATCACAGGACCCCCATTTCATTGAAGCCAAACCATCCTACATGGTGAAGCTGAGCCGAGCCGATCTGCTGCTCTCAGTCGGTCTCGACCTCGAAGTGGGCTGGTTGCCATCGCTTATCCGAGGCGCGCGAAATCCGAAGGTGAAGGAAGGGGAGAAGGGTTTTCTTGAGGTGGGTGCGAAACTTGAGCCGCTCGACATTCTTTCGGGAAAAGTTACCCGTGCCGACGGCGATGTGCATCCCCAGGGCAATCCGCACGTGACCCTCGATCCGATTCGATGTGGAAAAATTGGGGTCATGCTTGGTGAACGTCTTGCCGAGCTAGATCCTCCCCACGCAGCAGGGTATCGCGCGCGGGCCGCGGCTCTGGATGCCCGGCTCACGGGAAAGACCAAAACGTGGAAGTCCCGGGTGACTGAAACCGGCGTGAAAAAGGTGATTAGCTATCATAAGACGCTCAGTTACTTCTTCGACCGCTTCGGGCTCGAGAATTCTGCGATCCTTGAGCCCAAGCCGGGCATTCCGCCCACAAGCGCCCACGTCATCGATGTGATCTCTCTGATGAAGCAGCAGAAAATTTCTCTGATTCTGGTGGAAAATTATTTTGATGCCACCGTAACGAAGAAGATCCAGGCGGAACTTCCTGGCACGCGCACCGCAGTTGTTGCAGTTTCAGTGGGCGGTGACAAGAACACGAGCAGCCTGGATGAAATGTTCGAGAGTCTGGTGAAAGCCGTAGAGGGAAAATAGTCGATGCTTGAAGCCTTCCGTTTTCTCTCGGCCCCCTTCGCAATGTGCCTGATCCTGGCAGGAATCCACTGTTACCTGGGGCTCCACGTGCTTGCACGCGGGGTGATTTTTGTTGACCTGAGCCTTGCACAAGTCGCGGCCTTCGGTGCCACTCTGGCTATCCTGCTCGGTTTTGATCACCATTCTTCCGCGGCCTATTTTGTGAGCCTGAGCTGTACCTTTATCGCCGCCGCCTTGTTTGCGCTGGCGCGGCGGTTTGAAAAACGATTCTCACAGGAAGCGGTGATCGGAATCACGTACGCGCTTTCCTCCGCGGCCGTGGTGCTCGTGGTCGACCACATGGCTCATGGGGCTGAGCACATTAAAGATGTGCTCGTAGGCCAGGTGCTTTGGGTCACCTGGGCTGATGTCGCGAAGACTGCCGCGATCTACAGCGTAGTGTCGGTAGTGCACTACGTATTCCGCGGCCCGCTGCTGCGCGCTTCATTTTCGCGCGACGATCAGACATCCGGCCGCTGGGACTTTCTTTTTTATGCGCTCTTCGGTGTGGTGATTACTTCGTCTGTAAGCATGGCGGGCGTGCTTCAGGTGTTCGCCTATCTGATCGTGCCCGCGCTGTTGAGCACGCTCTTTTTCACCTCGATCCGTGCCAGATTGCTGTTCGGCTGGGCACTCGGCTTCGTATTGAGCTTCGTGGCGATGGCGCTGAGCTATTACTGGGACCTTCCGGCCGGAGCTTTTATCGTGGTCTGTTTTGCTGGTTTGCCCGTACTCTGCCTGTTGTTTTTCCCTCTCTGGAAGAAGGCATGATCCGGCGAAGGTTCTTGCCGCGCTGAAAGAAGCTGCGACCAAAGTTAAATAGAACTCTCCACGTGGAGAGTTCCTGAGAAAAAATTACCGTTCGGATTTGCTACATCGCCGAGAATAGTCTCTGAAGTGTCATCCTGTTCACAGAATCGAACTCATCGCGCGGTAGCTTGTCGGTCACGTGCACGGTTTCCGGCTGGTATTCTTCAGGGAGCTCCTCGCATAGCTGGCGCAGCAACTCTTTCTCGTTTACGCGGCTTTGGCCGGCCATCACCACGGCACACGCAAAGGAGGCAGTCTTCTTGTCTTTTCCAATGCGCACGAAACCCGCGGCTTCTTCCAAACCTTCGATCTTTTGCGCAGCAGTGTCGATGCGGCGGGGAGAGAGGTAGCTGCCTTCCGAAAACAGCATATCTTCGCGCCGGCCAAGCACCGCCACGGTGAGCTCGTCGCCGTCGCCGTTCAGGCGTGCGATGTCTCCGGTTTTGAGCCATGTTCCGCGGAAGCGATCGGCGTTTCCCTTCGACGCGATCTTGGGATCGGGATGGTAGTAGCCATTCGCCACGCTTTCCGCCATCGCCATGAGCTTGCCTTCGCGCACGCCGGGCCCCAGAATCTCTTCCCCGTCTTCGTTCAGCACGGCGAGGCGTACACCCACGGCGGGCCGGCTCTTCGCGGTCTCCATCTCCAGGGCCGACTCCAGGTCGTCCATAGCGAGTGACCATACGGCTTCTTTCCTGCCGTAACAGCGGAGCACTGGGATGTTCAGCAGCTTGTAGGTCTTCCGCAGCGAAAGCGAGATCGAACCCATTCCCACAGTGATGCTCTTCACGCCGGGAAGCTTATATTTTTTGGCGGCACAGTAGGAGAGAAGCTGAAAGTAGAATTTAGGCGGCCCGGCGAATCTGGTTACCCGTTGGTCGGCAAGGAACTCGACGAACTCTTCCACGGATGCACATTGGGGGTCGGTCACACTCGTTGCTCCACTCAGGAGCGGAAGCAGAAGTCCGTGCGAAAGCGCGAAGGGGTGGCTCCAGTGCATCGTGGTAAGCATCCGGTCGGTTGAGCGGAGCTTGTAGAAGCGCTTTACTGAGTTGCAGGAGGCGATGAGTTGCTTGTGGGAGAAGGAGCAGTATTTGCGGTCGCGGCCCGTATCGTCCTGCCGCACTACGAGCACTGGGTCGGAGTCCTTCAGCGAGCGGTCGGGCAATGGCTGAAAGGCGGTATCATACTCACCGGCCCGGCGTTTCTCGATCTCGATGACCTTTAACTTGCTGCCGGATCTCTTGAGCAGCTCCTGCATGCGCGAAAGAAACTCCGGTGAAACGAGGATCGCCTGCACCTGCAGCGCACGGAAATCATGCATGAGGTTGTCGTCGGACTCCGCGGGGTCGGCTAGGTAAAGTGGATTTCCCGTATTGGAAAGCGCGAGCAGCGTGTGCGCGAACGCGGCGCTGTTGGAGGCGACGAGGGCGACCCGGCTCCCCTGCGCGATCTCAGCCTGATAAAGATTGCTCAGTCGGCCAATCCTGTCGCGAAGCTCGGAGTAGGAAACCTGCGTACCGTGATCAGCCAGGGCCGCGTGGCTGGGCTCTTTCATCGCCGACTGATGGAATGCCTGGGTCAGGATCACTTCTTCGACTCCTTCGTGGCTCCCTCATGAAAAAAATCGCTCGCCATCTGATAGATCGCAGCCGTACGCCTCACGGAATCAGGCATAGGGCTGTTTGCTTCGAGAAGCGTGGTCTTCTGCAGCACACCGTCCGGACTGAGCTCCTGCAGCTGAGCCCGGCGGCCTGGTTCGAGGATAGTGAACAGTCCAGGCTCATAGAGGCCCACTTTCTGGTAAGTGCCGATAAGTGCGCGGCCGCCCTTCGCCGTGAGCAAGTTCTGGCCGAAGAACCAGCTCTTGTAACTGAAGCCAAGCAGGGCGAGGATTGTGGGTGCGAGATCTATCTGGCTCGATAGCTTATCGATCTTCAATGGCTTCACCAGACCCGGGTTGTAGATGATTGCGGGAATGAGATAGTCGCGCACCGGCAGGTCGGTGCCCCCTGCGACGGACGCGTTATGGTCAGCTACGAATATGAAAAGCGTGTCCTTGAACCACGGCTTTTTGCGGGCTTCGCTCACGAGGCGGCCGATCGCGAAGTCGGTATACTTCACGGCCGCATCGCGGCCTCCACCTTTGTGGGGCAGGTCGATGCGGCCGGCGGGGAAAGTATAGGGGCGATGATTTGAAGTTGTGAGGGCCACTTGAAAAAACTTCTTACCTTCCGCGTGAATAGCATCTGCGTGCCGGATCACTTCATCAAAAAGATCCTCATCGCAGGCTCCCCAGGCATTGGCGAAGGTAATTTTTGAAAAACTGGTCTGGTCGAGGATCTCGAAGCCGTTCGAGCCGAACCAGGGGCCCATATTGTCGAAGAAAGCGAAGCCGCCATAGAGAAATTGTGTTCGATAGCCGCGGTCTCTGAAAACAGTGCCCAGGTTGAACAGGGAATCGGAGTTAGGGCGCCGAAGGATGCTTTGCCCGGGAGTGGGAGGCACTGCGAGCATCAAGGCTTCGAGGCCGCGAACCGTGCGCGAGCCCGTAGCATACATTTTCGTGAAGAACAGGCCCTCGTCGGCCATACGATCCAGGTTCGGCGTGATGTCCTTTTCGTAGCCGAACTTTTTCATGAAGCGGGCGCTCATGCTCTCGATCGGAACCATGATTACGTTCCACTGCTTTTCGGGAATGCCGCTCTTGATCTCTACTGGCAGGCCGCCCGTTTCCTTGCCTCCCGCGCTGTCACGCAGCCAGGCATTCGTGATCCGTTCGGCTTCTGGTTTATCCATCGAAACATAGAACTGCCGATAGTCGATCGAGTTGCGGTTATAGGCGGAAAAAAGAGCGAAGAGTGAATTCTTAGAAAGTTCCCGGGCCCAGAACGCTTCGCTTTGGAGCCATTTGTCCTCAGAAAGATTCCAGCTGAAGGTGAGGAGCAGGAGCGCCGAGATGCCGATCATGGCGCGCTCTTTCCAGCCTCCGCCGGTGGCGGCAATCCGGCGCACGAGCTTGCGAAGCTTCCAGCCTATGAGGGCCACGATAGAGAAAAGCCCAACAAAGAACCAAACCACCGGGTAACTTTCCCAGATATTGCGCACCACCTCGTGGGTATAAACCAGGTAGTCTACGGCAATAAAATTGTAGCGGGCGCGAAACTCTTCCCAGAAGAAAAACTCGAATCCGATCGAGTTGAGCCCCACCAGCAGAGGCATAAGCGCGAAGAAAATCGTGAAAAAGCGGCCTGTGCGGCGGTTGCGCCATTTCTCCGGCAGCAGGGCCAGCAGCAGCGCCAGCGGGAGGAAAAGCCAGGCGGCAGCTCCCAGGTCGAAGGCTGGCCCTTTGAAAAAGGCGGCTGAAATAAATCCGGCGGGAAATGATGCTGTTTCCAAGTAAATCCAGGCAGCGTAGGCCAAGCGCTGCGCGAGGCATAGCGCGGTGTAAACAAGCACCAGTACGGCGAGGAAGCGCGCGCGGGTATTCACGGAAAAAACACTTTGTTTCATGCCTTTTTTTAGCATGGCTCAATCTCTGACGCGGAGGGATAGCCTGGCTAAATCTGCCCCTGCCGGGTCGTTTTTCCAGAATTGAATGGAAATAACATTTGTTTAATTCCTCTCGCCGGGCTGTGCACGTTTCCGATGATCCCTATGAAGGCATCGGCTCTTGCCGGGCTGGAGCGAAGGCGGTTCCCGACCCAGTCGCACGCTTTGGGATAGCGGATCAGTCCCTGGAAAAAACGATTCATGGCCGCTTTGCTACCGAAAGCCCGGTCGTGGTCGTGACTGTATGCCATCAAGCACTCGGAAAGACTCGAACCCTCGAAGGCTTCCCTTAGACGGGTTGCCAGTAACTTGCTCGAACTCAGCGCCTGGAAAATTCCCTCGCCCGTGAGTGGGTCGAGGAATCCCGCGGCGTCGCCCACGAGAGCCCAGGTCGGCCCGCAACGCGAGTGCACTTGGTGGGAAACCGGGTACGCAACGGATACCGTGCAGTCTGTCGGCAAAGGAAGAAAGCGGCCGGCCAGATAAGCGGACTGGCTAAGCAGCGCTTCCACCGCAGCCCTTCCTCCAGGCTTGGCCTTATCGGCATCGCACACGAGGGACACATTGAGCTCGTGAGGGCCGGTCGGGCTAATTCCCGCGTAGGATCCGTCCTTGAGGATGTGCATCTCGCCTAGCTCCGCCGCTTCCCGCTCCGTGCGGGCAAAAAAGTGAAGGGCCACCCGGCGTCGATTTTTTGGAATTGTTTCCTGCACCCCGAGGTTGCGGGCCACGAAGGAGTGGCGGCCATCGGCGCCCACGAGCACGCGGGCTTGGAACTTTTCTGCTCCGGCTTTCAGCTGCCAGGTTCCTCCGGAATAGGAAAAGCTCTCCAGTCGCACTCCGCGCTTCACCTCGGCGCCCACCTCTTTGGCCGCAAGTAGCAGTGCCGGGTCGAGCAAGTCGCGCCGGATCGCGAGACCCGCCTGAGCACCGGGAAAGCGAGACTCGACCGCGATTCCTTTGGGTGAAAAGAGGCGCATACCCCGCACGGGTCTGCCCAGCAGGAGCCTTTCCAGCCCGCACTCGCGCAACAATTGCACCCCTTTGGGGCAAAGATATTCCCCGCAGATTTTTCGTTTGTCGGTATCAGACGCCTCAAGCAGCAGAACGCGGCGCCCACTGCGGGTCAGCAGCAGCGCGAGAAATGCACCGGCCGGGCCACCTCCGGCGATAGCTACATCAAAGGTAAGCTCACTCATTTGCCCTCCCGCCACTGCAGCAAAAGGCTCTGGGCAGAGAAGCCGGGACCAAAGGCAAGAAGATAGCCGAATGCATCTTTCACGGGCTGTTCCGTGCGTTGCACTTGTTCGAGCACGAAGAACACTGTCGCACTCGAAAGGTTTCCGCGCGTTCGCAGCACCTCGCGCGAGCTAGCGAGGTCTTTACCGTGGGGGGCGAGAATTTTTTCCACTGCCTGTACGATTTTTTTGCCACCCGGATGAAAGGCGAAGTGGCTCACGTCAGCCACAGTGAGCTCGTTTCGCGCGAGCAGGGGATTAAAGAACTTTTCGAAATGAGCGCTGATTGCCTCGGGAACCTCTCGGTCGAGTAAGATCTTGAGGCCCGTGTTCGTGAGTCTGTAGCCCATCAAGTGAGTGCTATTCGGAAAGTGGTACATCGAGGTGTCGACGATTTCGGGGCCGAGCTGTTCGCTGCAGCCAAGGAGCGCGCAGGCCGCGCCGTCGGCGAAGATAGCGGTTGAAACCAGATTCTCCGGCGAAGGATCGTTTTTCTGGAACGTGATGCTCGGCGCCTCGACAGCGATCACGGCGGCGCGCGCTTTCGGATTTCCGCGCAGCAGGCGCTCGGCATAGATGAGGCCGCTGGTGCCTCCTGCGCAGCCCATCTCGGTCACGGGCAGGCGGATGATGTCCTGGCGGAGGCCGAGTTTATCGACGAGGTAGGCGTCCACGCTCGGGATCATGAAGCCTGTGCAGCTCGTGGTAATCAGGTAGTCAAGCGAGCGCGGGGAGATGTCGGCTTTTTCGCACGCTTTAAGCAATGCTTCCTCGCTCATTTTCTTCACAGCCGCGATGTAGAGGTCATTGCGTTCGGCGAAGCTGATGCTGGAGAACACGGTCTCAAGCGGGGCGATCGAATAGCGTTCGGTAATTTCGGCGGCCTTAAGCACTCGCAGGCCGAGCGCGCGAACTTTCTCACTCTCGTGCGAGAGCCAGAACTTGTCGGCGGCGGCGACGATCTCTTCCGTCTTGTAACGGAAGTCGGGATTTACCGTGGCAATACTCAGGATTTTAGTCATGGAAAAGCGAGCCCTCTGGTAACAGCCTAGCCTTAAGCCGTAAAAATGCTACGGGAAGAATGTCGCGATATAATATTAAGTAATTTCAATTACTTATTTGGTGCTGGGGATCCCTTGGACGTGGAATTTTCTGACGGACGGCTAACAAGCCCGGGTGAGCCCTCGCGTGGGGAAGACCGCCGCATAAAAAAACAGGGGCTCCCTATTCAGGAGCCCCCGGCACAAGCAGAAGGCTCCCCGCCTTCCGCGCGCTAAACTGGTCAAAGGCAGTTACTGAATCCGGCAGTTCAGGCGAATGCTGTAGTTCGAATTCTCTTCGCAGAACGCATCTACGAAAGCGGGAATCGTATCGAAGCGCTCGTTGAATCCACGAGGAAGCGTGAGACGGTAGGTGCACCAGGCGTCGCCGCCGATATCAAAGCGTACCCATTTGCCGTCGCGGCCGATCTTGCCGCTTATATTGCCATTTACTTTGTCGCCGAGTTTGCCTTCCGGCTGGAGAGAAAGGCTCGTGCCGGTGATTTCAGTGTCGCTGGTCACATTTTTTACAGTAAGCAGCAGCTGCCCGCTCGTGTAGTAGAGCGTCTCGTCTTTTTTGCTGGCGCATTTGAGCGGAACAGAGACGTCGGCCTGGGCGTTAACCGCCAGGAAGGAAAGGGCGAACAAGGAGATTAGGGTCTTCATAGTTACCTCGGGTTACATAAGGTTTTTGGGAGCAGGGGCTTGTACCAGAAAATGCCGCTCCATGCCAGAGCGGTTTTGGCGGGTTTCGCGGGTTTCTGTTAAGGGCTTGTGGTTCACCAATTCCTTCGACATTCTAGGGGGATGCAAGCCTTACGTTTGGTAGAAGCCGCTCTCGGAAAGATCCCCTGCGATCTCCTCATCAAGAACGTGAAGTACTTCGACGTATTTTCCTGTAGCTGGGTGAGCGGCGAGGTGGCTATTTTGGATGGTCACATCGTGGGGCTCGAGCCTGGGCTCAAAGCCCGCAAGACCGTGAACGCCAAGGGCCGTAAACTCGTGCCCGGCTTTATCGACGCCCACGTGCACATCGAGAGCTCGCTCATGGTTCCGCACGACTTCGAAAAAGTAGTGCTCGCCTGCGGCACCACCACCGCCGTTTGCGATCCGCATGAAATCACAAACGTGATCGGCGTCGAAGGCCTGAAGTATTTTTTGGAGAGCGCTTCCAAGCTCGACCTCGATCTCCGCGTGATGCTCTCGAGCTGCGTGCCCGCCACGCACATGGAGACGAACGGCGGCGGCGTAGTTTCCGCATCTCAGCTTGTTCCTTTGGCCTCGCATCCGAAAGCGCTTGGTCTCGCCGAGATGATGAACGTGCCCGGCGTTCTGCACGGAGATGAAGTGGTTTGGGACAAACTGCGGGCCTTCGAGGGCCGCAATATCGACGGACACGCGCCCATGGTGCGCGGCCGCGAGCTCTCCGCCTACGCTGCCTGCGGCGCTTCCTCCTGCCACGAATCTTCTTCGGCGCCGGAAGCCGCGGAAAAAATGCGCAAGGGTATTTCCTGCTGGATCCGCGAAGGCTCCGTGGCCAAAGACATGGAAGCGCTCGCGCCCCTGCTCAGATTGGAAACTTCGACATCAATGGGCTTCTGCACCGACGACCGCAACCCCCTCGATATCGCCGACGAGGGCCATATCGACCACCTTATCCGAGGCTCGATCAAGGCCGGAGTGCCGGTCGAGGTCGCCTACCGCGCGGCTTCGTGGAGCGTGGCCCGCCACTACGGGATTAAGCGCCTCGGCGCGATCGCTCCCGGCTACCGCGCCGATTTAGTTTTGCTCGACGATGCTCGTAAGTGCACGATCGCCCAAGTTTGGAAGAGCGGCGTGGACGTGCGCGATTTGGAAGCCGCTGGCGTAGCGGCGCGCACGTTTCAGAATACCGTTGTGGCCGGTGTGCCATTGGCGGAAGATCTTCGCGGACCGGATGGGCCCGTGCACATCATTGGGGTGGAGCTCGGGAAGATTTTGACGACGCATTTGGTGGGAAATTCTGCTGATGCGGGCGTGTCGCGGTTATCGGTGCTCGAGCGCTACGGCAAGGGCTCCAAGCCCGCGAACGGCTACGCGAAAGGTTTCGGGAAGCTTCGCGGGGCGATCGCTTCTTCTGTCGGGCATGACTCGCATAATTTAATCGTAGTGGGTTCCGACGTGAACGACATGCGAGTGGCCCTGGCATCGCTGATCGAATGCGGCGGCGGATTTTCCGTGGTGAAGAACGGCGCGGTTCAGGCGCGCTTGCCGCTGCCTTTCGGCGGGCTGATGAGCACGGCGGGCGCCAAATCGATCGCGGGATCGCTGACGAAATTGCATAAGGCGAGCGCGAGTATTGGCTGTGAGTTGCCGGAGCCTTTCCTGCAGCTGGCGTTCTTGTCGCTGCCGGTGATCCCGAGTTTGAAGCTCACGGATCGGGGGCTGGTGGACGTGGAGAAGTTTGAGATCATCAGCGTCAGAGCCTAGTGTCAGGGTCTTTCGCGTGTCGCATATGCGTTAAAAACTGGCGCAGTTCTTGTTCTAACTCGGCAGATGCCGAGAAAAAAATTAATCCGTTCCAGAAGATTCCCCTATCATCTCATAGCTCGCGGAAACAATCGGGAGCCGTTTCCATGCGGAATGCAGTTCGCTTGGAAAACCTTCGTGGGTGAACTTTTAATCCAGCAGGCTTTGTATGGCTTGAAGATTCACGCATTCGTGCTGATGCCAAATCACTTTCATCTATTAGCCAGTGTTGAAGGTCGCGATGTGGATATGGTGATGCGTGATTTCTTAAGTTCAACTACGAGAATTATGAATCATCGGACAAATCGAACTGGTCGAGTATTTGGTGGGCCCTACTTTTGGTCTCAAGTTACCGATTCAACTTACTACGCCCACGTTCTTAAGTACGTGATTCGAAATCCGGTAAAAGCTGGGTTAAGCTCGACGGTGGCAGACTATCCTTTTAGCTCCTACGCAGGACTACTTGGCGCTATCCCTTTGCCTTTAAGAATTACCGACCCAGCAGATCACATATCAAAAATGGTAGAAACTGAAGTCGAGAATCTTGACCGATGGCTCAATATTCCGCATTCCTCAGAGCTAAATGAAGCCATTAAAAAAGCTCTTAGATGGGAAGAGTTCGAAATTTTCCCCAGTAAAAAAACCAGGAGGAAGTTGGACCTTTCGTTATAACGCGCATGCGACACGCGAAAGACCCTGACACTAAGAGATGACCTCCCCAAACTTGATCGCGTTCATATACGGATCGTCGATCTGCATCTCATACATCCCCCACGGCTGCTTCATCAGCTCATAGCGAAACTTTACGCCGTTCTGCTTGAACTCCTCGAACAGCTCGTCGACGCCGACCACCCGGATATAACAGCTCGATTCGGCGCCCAGCCGGCGCGCTTCCGCTTCGGATTCTGCGGTCCAGAAATGGATCTCTGCTTTTCCGCGTTCCATGATGAGGAACTTCTGCGTGGGAAACTTGGCCTTCACCTCAAAGCCGAGTTTCTCGAAGAAAGCAGCAGTCTTTTCGATGTCACCGGTCGGGAGCTGGGGGATCGCGGGGCTGAGGATGGGCATAAGGCAGATTTATCGAGGCGGGGGAGCGATGTCAACGGGGGGCAAGGCCCTTGTAACGCGCATGCGACACGCGAAAGACCCTGACACTAGTCCAGGTCGAAGGCCTCTTTGTAGTCGAGCTTCAAGCCCGGATCCTGCTCTTCCTTTTTCAGCAGGCAGTTGCCCACCACGAGCAGCTCGATCTCGGTGCCCATGAAGCAACGAAAAGCGTCTGCGGGGCTCTCGACAATAGGTTCGCCGCGCACATTGAAGGACGTGTTCACGAGCACGGGGCAGCCGGTGCGGGCTTTGAACTCGCTGATCAGGCGGTGGAAGCGGGAGTTCGTGTCCGCGGTTACGGTTTGCACGCGCGCGGAGTAGTCCACATGGGTTACGGCAGGGACCTCGGAGCGCGGCACGTTGAGCTTGGCGATGCCTTCGAGGGCGTTTTCGGCCTCGGTCATCTTTTTCACCCTGGATTTTTTCACGTCGGCGACGAGGAGCATGTAGGGAGAGTCAGTGTCGAGTTCGAACCATTCGCTCACATCTTCGCGGAGCACGGCGGGGGCGAAGGGGCGAAAACTTTCGCGGTACTTCACCTTGAGATTGAGCTGGCTCTGCATCTTCACGGAGCGCGCGTCGGCGATGATCGAGCGGTTGCCGAGGGCGCGCGGGCCGAACTCCATGCGTCCCTGCATCCAGCCCACTGCTTTGCCTTCGGCAAGTGCAGCAGAAGTTTCAGAAAACAACAGTTCGTCGCTTAAAGTGGAAAATCTTGCTCCCGCCTTCTTGAGCTGCGCTTCGATTTCGGCGGTCGAATACTGCGGCCCGAGGTAGCCGCCCTTCATGGAATCGAGCGCGCCGCGCTCCTGCTTAAAATGGAGGTTATGGGCGGCGAGAGCAGCGCCGAGGGCACCGCCGGCATCACCTGCGGCGGGCTGGACCCACAACCTATCCACGATGCCGCTACGGAGGAGCTTTCCGTTGGCCACGCAGTTGAGCGCGACACCGCCCGCTAGCACGAGATTGCGGCTCCCTGTTCTCTTGAGCGCTGTGCGCGCCAGACGCAATACGGCTTCCTCGGTCACGGCCTGCACGGAGGCGGCTAGGTCCATGTGGATCTGGAGCAGGGGCTCAGAAGACCTGCGGCGGGCGATGCCGAAAAGCGCGGCGAACTTCTCGTTCGTCATAGTGAGTCCGGTGCAGTAGTCGAAGTATTCCTGGTTGAGGCAGAAAGAGCCATCATCTTTCAGGTCGAGGAGCTCTTTGTAAATGATGTCTGTGTATTTCGGTGTGCCGTAAGGCGCGAGGCCCATCACTTTGTATTCGCCCGAGTTCACCTTGAAGCCCGTGAAGTAGGTAAAGGCGGAATACAACAGGCCTAAGGAATGAGGGAAGTGGATCTCACTCAGTACTTTGAGCTCTTTGCCCTTCCCGTGGGCGATCGAGGTCGTGCACCATTCGCCGACACCGTCCATCGTGAGCACGGCGGCTTCAGGAAAGGGGGAGGGGAAAAAGGCGCTCGCCGCGTGGGAGAGGTGGTGTTCGGAAAAGAGCAGTTTTCTTTCCCAATCGAAGCTTGGATGGATCTTCACGAGCTGGCCGATGATCATCTGCTTCTGAAAGAGCTTCTCTTTGATCCAAAGGGGCATGGAGAGGCGAAAACTCTGGAAGCCGCGCGGGGCCGTAGTGAGGTAAGTCGAAAGCAGGCGCTCGAACTTCAGGAAGGGCTTATCGTAGAAGGCGACCGCGTCGAGATCTTCCAGCCGAAGGCCCGCCTCTTTCAGGCAGTAGGCCATGGAGAGCAATGGAAAGCGGTCGTCGTGTTTTTTTCGGGTGAAGCGCTCTTCCTGGGCGGCGGCCACGGGCACGCCGTCGACCAGGAGGGCGGCCGCGGAGTCGTGGTAGAGAGCTGAGATACCGAGAATTTTCAAAACTGGTTCGCCATCCCGCCGCCCGGCTGGTCTTTCTCGTCGCGCTCGATCCAGTAGGTCGGAGCTGATTTATCGATCTTCAGCCGGAGAGGATCGCCCTTCACCCAGCGGAAGAAAAGCCCGAATGGAGTGAAGAAGCCGAAGTAAAGAAGGCCCATCACCAAGGGGCCGATCACTTTGTGCAGTATTTTGCCGAGCCGGGTCCAGGCGAGATTCAGCGGATGTAAGGCGACGGGCAACACCAGGGCTAAAAAAAGGAAGCCCAGGCTCAGCAATGGCCAGTGCCAGAGCGGGGTCCAGTCGTTCTTCCAGGCCGAAACGAGGGTGCACAGAAAAAAGAAGCCAGCCATCACCAAGCCGAAGTGGCGGTCCGAACTTTGCCGCATCTGCCCAGCGGCTACCGCCTTATCCATATCGAAATTCATGCGCTCACGTTACCCAAGGAGAACACGGCATATCAAGTGCTATCCGTTCCTTGTTTCCCAATCTGCCCCACCTAGCGGGCAAGCTGCGAGGTACTTTGGTGCGGATAACGAGTGAATATTGCCCCATGTTCGTACAACTATGCCTTCTTCTTAGCTTACCCCACTTGCTCCCTGCCGCTGCCTTGGCGGAAGACACTCCGAATTCCACTTTGTCTCCCAAAGAACAGTCGACCCCGGGTCAAACGGCCCCTCGCGCCGTAAAGCCCGAGGAAATCCGCAAGGACCCAGTAACCGACGCTGCCGAGCATCAGCCTAAACCCGAAAATGGCAAGTTCACCTCCATGGTTCCGCTCGCCGGCTATAACCCGACCTACGGCGTGTTCGTGGGTGGGGGCTACTTTCGCAAAAATGTGCGAGACGACGTAGTGAAGTCGAGCTGGGGCTTCATCACCGTGGTTTCCCAGTTTCGCCAGGCCATTAAGACCGAGTTCAAGGGCGAGGCCCGGCTCAATAACTTCTGGCGCATGGAATGGCGGAACGAGCTCGCGAACGGTTATGAATCGAACTTCGGCCTCGGAAACGAAACGCGCGTGCAAGACCGCGTGGACATCCCCCACTGGAAAAACGAGTTGGAATGGTATTTTCCCTACTATGTTTCGAATCGCTTCGCGATCGGCCCCGGCTTCGAGCACAAGGCCCGGCACAATCATCACCTCACTCCTTACGAGCAGGCCACGCAGGTGGACCCGATCGAAGACCAGGAGTTCACGGCGGGGCTCGTATTCCTGGAAAGACTCGATTTCCGCGATATTCCGGAGAATCCGTCCCTCGGCTGGCTGCAGGAGTTCCGGGTCGCTCAGATCTGGCCCTACGGGGGCGGCAAACGTGCGCCTTTTACCATGCTCAACTTCGAGCTCTCCGTTTTCCAGTACCTTCTGAAGCGCGACCTGGTGATGGCTGTTTCGATATCCGGTGGACAGATTTTCGGCAGCCCTACCTATCTGAATGAGTTCCGCCTTGGCGGCACGGACCAGCTTCGTGGCTATTACTACGGTCGCTTTCGCGGCTCGAATTTTTATCTGGAACAAACGGAGTTGCGGTTCCCGGTCTACAAGCTGATTGGAGGGGCTTTTTTTGGCGAGTTCGGAGAGGTTACCGCCAAACACAAGGACCCCTTCACTCGCGCCCATGTGAGCTATGGTGGAGGGCTTCGCATCGGCTTGCCGCCCGACAACGTGGCCAAGATCCGGATCGACTACGCCATCGGCCGCGACCAACGTGGGCTGTTTGTCGACTTCGGCCATGCGTTCTGATTTGCTTATAGCGATTCTTGTGGATTGACGGCTTGCCCGCAGAGCGGTATTCCCTTTGTTTATGAAACGCGGTTTTTCTACTCTAATGGATACCTTCGCTGCTGGCGTGCTGCTCCTCATAAGGGCCAGTCTGGTTAAGCGCTCGCCCCGGTCTCGCCTCGCGCGTTAGGCCCCTGGGCTAGCCAAGTTCCCGCTCCGGCTTTATGCTGGAAAGATGAAACCCTTTCTTTTTTTACTGCTCTTTCCCGCCTTCGCCATGGCCGAAGACTGTGACATCCTGCCAGTGGAGAAAACCGCCGGAAACTCGATCGTTGTTTCCGCAGCGGGAGAGAAAAGCGTGCTCGACGAAGATTCCATGCTCGCCCTGGGGGATTCTATCGTGACGGGCAAGTCGGCCTGGGTGGAGTTGCGCCTCTGCGACGGCTCAGCGATCAAGGTGGGCGAGAAGACAAAATTCAAGTTCGAGAGCTCCGCCAAAGAGGCAGAGGGCTTCGCGGGTTGGGCCTTTGGCCTGCTGAAGGGAAGCCTGCTCGCCGTGGTTCAGGGAGAGGCTAGTAGCGACAAGGTGAAGCTGCGTGTGCGCACCCCCACGGCCGCTCTCGGCGTGCGAGGAACCGAGTTTATGGTCGACAGCGACGATGCCGCGGGCACGAGCCTTCATACTATCGAAGGAGAGGTGCTGCTCGGCACCGCGGAGGACTTTGACCAGCTCCCCGAGCTCAAGGGCCCCGCGCTGGCGGAGAAATTTGAGGCGGTTCCAAAAGAGCAGATGAGCCGGATCGCTCTCGGAGAGATGCGGCCGCTTAAGGCCATGGCGTTCAAGCTCGCGGAGCTCCGGCAGGTTCGGGGCAGTTTCTTTGAACGAAAGCTCGCGGTGATCCAGCGGCCTGAAGCAATGAAGAAGATGATCGCAGCCCGGCAGCGAAGGATGCAACGGCAGCAGATGAATGCCAAAGGAGAGAATAAGCAGAAAGAGACTGATTTTTCTGCGACAGGCGATTCGATGCCGGGCATGGCAGGGAAGCCTGCGCAAGAGCGCAAAGAGCAGCGTGAAGAGCGCAAACAGGAACGTGAAGAGAAACGCGAGGAAAGAAAAGATCTTCGCGAAGAACGCAAAGAAAAGCGTGAAGAGAAGCGCGGGGACAGTATGGGAGCAAAAGACAAACCACTTACGGCAGACAATGGTGATGGGAAAACGGTCGACCTTACGTCTCGCTTCGAGAACTTAATCAAGAATAAGAGCCCGCGACAGACGCAGAACTTTCAAGGCAAAGCCGAAGAAAGAACCGCACCTGGGAGCACGCAGGGAAATAACCGGAAAAAGTGGAAGGGTAATGGCCAGGGTGGGGGACAGGGCCAAGGGCAAGGCCAAGGCCAGCGCTCCAATGGTCAAGGTGGCGGCGGCGGAAATCGTCGCAAAGGAAATTAGCGCTTCGCTGTTTTTACTTACACTCGACGGCCACTTTTTTCGATGAGCAGACCTTGGTGGACGTACCTTTTTTACAGGGGATGCCCCTCTCAAAGCCGCTGCAAAGCTGCAGCTTGCAGTCTTCCACGGTCTGGAAGCACTCCTTCGGTGTCTGCTCCTTGGCGTTTCGCCCATCGGTCTTTGTATTGGTTGTGGTGCTGGTTTGCGCGGCAGTACTGTTGGTAGGCAGCATATTGACGCCGGTGAAAGCCGCTACACTTTTTTCCGAAGTCGCTGCCGCAATTCTGGCCGTAGCGCTCAGCACGCATTTTCCCGTACAGGTTGAAACAGCTTTGCCGTCGTTTCCCCTGTTGTTCGAGCTGTTATTTCCGTTGGCGTTTTCGCTGGCATTGTTTTTTGCGGTACTGCCTCTGCTGTTTTGACTAGCGCTGGAAGTGCCTGCCCGGGAACTTGGGCTCACACTGTCGGTCTTGTTCGGTGGCAAGGATGTGCCGATGATATCGGCGTAGTCACGCCCACTGGTCTGTAATTGAGGTGCAAGCTCTTTTAGCTTATTTGTCTTGTCGTAGGACACGTTCTTTTTTATTTCGAAGCTAGGAGTCTCAGCGCTCCTGCTCGGCGTGAACAGCTGCTCGTCTTCGGCCCCCTTCACTGCAGAGCCTAGGCGAAATTTCGCCATCGCCGACGCGCCTACAATTTCGTCTGCACCTCCGCTGTCACCGACCTCGTCGGCAAGCTTGGCGCGGGAGTAGCTATCTGCTTTTTCCATGATGGACTGGTAAACGCCCGCCTTTATCGAAGAATTTACCTTTTCCCGCTCATCCTTGTTGCGGCCCAAGGCACGGTCCTGCCCTTCGGCAAGCTCTTCGGAAGACTGCTCTACCAATTGTTTCAGGCTTTCATCGCTTTCGGCCTGGCCGGGAAAGGCCGCATCTCCGGTCGACGCTTTCGCTGCATTTACGAAAAGGGATAGGCGAGCCGCAGAGTCTTTTTTACTTCCGGCTCTCGCGAGCAGGTCCTTCAGGTTGAAGTGAACCGGGCGGGTCGCAGGCCCGCCTTTTTTCACCAGGGAACTTTCGCCTGCTCTCACGTCCACGCAGCTCTTCGATTTTTCACAGCCGATCGGCCCGTATTCAATGAGACCTTCGATCGTGTAAAGGTAGGAGCTGGCCGCCTCTTCGCTGTATACAAGCACGAACTCGGTACCCCGTATGCCCATGGCGGCGGTAGGTGTCTTCACTTTGAAGCGCACCTGATTATCGGGCTTCTTCACTACGAGTGCCCGCAATTGGCCTTTGATCAGCTGGAAGCTCCAGGTTACGGCGCGTTCGAGAAGAGAGATATCCTCGAACAGGAAGCGGGAGTCGAAGCCAACCTTGACCATGCTTCCATCCGCTGTCATCAGTTGAACGGTTGAGCTCTCGTTAGTTACCACCGTATCGCCGACGTAAACCTTGCCGCCTACGCCGGCACTCTCTTCGATCCTGGAATTTTTGCGAATCAGTGCGCTGCCTTCCACTTTCATGATCAGAGCGGGTATCTGATCCGCATTTTCCTCGGCCAGGGCAATGGCGGGTAAAGAAATAAACAGAAAAATGGAAACTGAGGCGCTGAGTTTGAGCATTTGGATATTTTCCGGGGGATAGGCGGAAAAGGCAATGGCTCCATATAGGCATAAATCTGTGATAGAAGGGGCCGATGAAGCAATACCTATGGGTCGAAGACAATTTCTCCCGTGTCGCCAAGCCCCTTCGCTCCGCTTTTGACGAGCGCTTCGCGGATCCGAAAGCGGCCCGCTCCGATCGTTTTGTGTGGGACTTCTGGAACGTTCCCGACCAGTACACCCTTCTGCGCACTCCAGCCGAGCATTTCTTCCCGCGCCAGGCGTACGTCAGTTTCCTCCATGAGCTCGGGCTCTGGGCCTCGGCAACACTTGGCTGCACGGCAATCACGCCTCCCTGGCTCAGCTACTACGTCGAAGGCTGTGAACAGAAGCTGCACTCCGACGTGCCCCATGGGCCCTGGGCTTTTGTTTTTTCCCTGAGCCCGCCGCGGCCAAAATTCAAAGGAGGCGAAACGCTGCTGCTGAAGCCTTCTGTGCTTTCTTACTGGAGCGGGTTTACCGAAGCTCGCGACCGTGAGCTCGGCTCTTTTGTGGAGCGTATCGCTCCTCGCTTCAACCGGCTGGTGGTTTTTGATCCGCGCATTCCCCACGGCGTAACTCGTGTCGCGGGCACGATGGACCCTCGCGAGGCCCGCCTGGTGATGCACGGCTGGTTCACCGAGCCCAAGCCCTGCCTCGAGGGGCCGTTGTCAGCAAGGCAGGTGGCACCGATTCTGGATGCTGCAGTTTCGCAGATCCAGGAAGCGCTGGAAGGCAGCTGGCATGGGGTTCTGAGTTTGCGCTTGAGCGTGGCGGCGGGCGGAAACATTTTGGCCGTGAAGCTGCTGGCGGATACACTGATGCCGGTACAAGCCGATCCTCGTTCGGCGCCAGCATTCCGGAGGGTTCTGCTCAGCACTCTGAAGGGGCTTCGTTTTCCGAAAGCAAAGGGCGGCACCAGGATCACGCTGCCGCTGCTGTTCCGATAACAGAAATAGAAAAGCGCCCTCTTTCGAGGGCGCCTCTTCTAAAGAAACCGGCTGGAGCTACTCTTCGAGGGCTTGCTTCAGACGTCCCTCGGTCTCGAGGCTTTTCTTCACCTGTTCGGTGATATTCCGCATCAGCGTCTGGCCCACGGCGAGGTCGTGGCTGTCGGGAAGCGCGATCGTTACCTGGTTTCCTTTCACGGCCGTCACGGAAAACTTGAACGGAGAGCGCGCGAAATAAAGAGTGTCGCCGGCCTTAATCCCTTTCGGGGTGCCTTCGGTCACGGCGCTTTTGCCCTCGATCGATTTTATGGTGAACATGTCGTCCACCTTATTACCGGAGAAGCTTGATCCCCATGCAGAGGTGACTAGCAGACACTGGACTAAAACCATCAGACGTATAAACATATTTTCTCCTAGTTACAGATTATCACGGGGCTCTACGCAAAACTCTCAAAATCATGCCGTGAGTTTCCGAACAGTTACCCAGCAAGATCTCGAACATCCATGGAGGGTGAGTGGGACTTCGGATCGCCACCAATATGCAGACCATGACGGCCAACCGTGAGCTGAGCTCCGTTACAGGCGATCGTGTGCGCACTCTCGAACGGCTTTCCAGCGGCAATCGGATCGTTCGCTCGGGCGACGACGCTGCCGGGCTATCCATTTCCGAAAAACTGCGAGGCGGCATCCGGTCGATGCAGATGGCCCAGCGAAATACCCAGGACGGGATCTCCATGATTCAGACCGCTGAAGGCGGAATCATCGAAGCGCAGAACATGCTTATTCGACTCCGGGAGCTTTCGATGGTGGCGGCTTCAGACACGGTCGGCAACGAAGAGAGAGCCTATACGAATGCCGAGTTCCAGCAACTCAAGGGCGAAATCAAACGTATCGCAAACACAACGATGTATGACCGCGCCAATCTGCTCAACGGCACGGCCCGAAGCTTCGATTTCCAGATCGGTATCGAACACGCCGGTGTCGACCGTCTCACCTACAATACCCAGGAGGCGAACATCACCCCTGGTGCTTTGGGCATTGAAAACCTGGCTACCGACACTAAAGAGGGAGCCCGTCAGAACCTCGCCGTAATCAACTCAGCGATCTCAAAGCTCAGCGAGAACCGCTCTTATCTTGGCGGCATGCAGTCGCAGCTAAGCCACCACATGAACAATCTCGACGTGAGCCGCACGAATCTATCGCAAGGGAACTCCCGGATTCGCGATGCCGACATGGCCGAGTGGAAGTCTAAAGAGATCTCACAGTCGATCCGCCAGGAGGCCGGCAACTCGGTACTGTTGCAGGCCCAGGGAGTTCCCAAGGCAGCGCTCAAGCTGTTGGAGAACGCGTAGGAATCGCACATTCAGCTGGTTTACTTGCGAGTTGCTGGCTTCCCCGGTTTTTGCTATACGATCGGTATCCCCTAACCCTTACTTACTGATCGAAAAGGCAACCCATTCCTATGAAGACCCTGCTTCTCCTCTCCTCCCTCTTCGTCGCGAACGCCGCCAGCGCACGCGGAATCAACTATGTGTCCCACTCGCTGGGGCTTCCAGCCGTGAAAGCATTGAAGCTGGCGTTTCCCGTTTGCAAGAAACCTAACGTAGCTTCCCGGGCGATCGAAGGCCTTACCAATTTCACGATCACTCAGGCCTGTAAGAAGTCGGCTTCCACTCCTGACGACTCCGTAAACGACTCTGTCGTGATCACGATCACCGGCACTTCGGCCCCTTGGGGCGAGCTCGGCGATATCGAAGTGAAGGTCGGAACTTTCTGCGCTGGTAACTGCGAGCTCTGATTATTGACTTTGGTCGAGAAAAGCGGTGATCGCCTTCTCCAGCTCTGCTGTGCCCGAGGGGCTCAGGATATCGCCCGCGAGCACGTGGTCGTTCTCTGCGTTCTTAATTTCCACCAGTGCTTTTTTCGGCGAGCCGAGGCGGGTGAAAGTGGCCTTGAGCGCGGCTAGGTCGATCACATTGTCTTTTTCCGAGTAAGCGAAAAGCACCGGCACGCGCAGGTTCTCGAGCTTGCCGTCTTTCACCTCTTCGATCACTCGCACCACTTCGGTTACTGCGGTGAATGGGTAACGAGGGGTCCAGTAAAGCGCCATTCGTGGATTCAGCGGAACAAACGAGCGATAGCTACCGAGGAGCATTCTGCCCAGCAGCCAGCCAAGCCCGTAGGGAAGCAGCAGCAAGGTTTCGCCTTTCGCTTTCAGACCAAAATTGGGGGAAATGAGCACGAGCGCTTCGATCCCCGCCGGATTGCGCAGGGCTTCGAGCAGCGCCAGGGTTGCGCCGGTCGAGGTGGCCACAACGACCACCTTATGCCCCAGCTTGCGAGCCACATCCAAACTGGCGGAGGTTTCTGCATTCCAGTGCTGGGCCGTTACGCCTCTTAGGCCATCACTTCCTTCGAAGCCGTGCCCACTGAAGCGGGGGAAAAAAGCATTGGCCTTCAGTGTGCGCCCGAGATTCTCCACAAGCGGCGAGACTTCGGGCGGGCTTGCAGAAAAACCGTGGAAGTATACAAGTGAGCGGAGCGTTTGGGTGGGGCTGGCGAGGTTTGCAAAAAGGAAATGGGCCTCGGCTCCTTTTACGAGGCCTGGCGTAAGCTTTTCACGCTGGAAAAGTTGTTTTTCGAGTGTGAGCAGAGGGTTGGCGCCAACCGGTTGAGCGGAAGACAATACGGTGCAAAATAAGAAACTGAGAAAGAAAGAGGCCACGGCCGATTCTAACCCCGAGGCGCGGGTAAGGGGAATTACGAAATCAGAATCGATTTCAATAGGCTCTTGATGCCCCGTTTTTCCTGCTTCTTAACAAGCTCCCGCCAGCTATCTCCGATTTCTTCCTGAAGCTTGGCTGCCTTTTTGTCTTTTCCAGCAGCCACTGCCTTTTCGTGGGCCACGATCTTGTCATGCAGATCGCCGTATTCCGAAGCCAGCGCTTCCAGCTCAACGAGGTTGGCTTCCTGGCCCGAATAAATGGCGGGAAAGGTTCTCAGTATGCGACCAAGGGAGCGAATCCGTTTTCGAAAGTCATGGAAGGTTTCTTCGTCCTTCGAAGCTACCGAAGGATTCTCAAGTTTGCGTACCGTGCCCCAGTCAGAAATCGCGGCGTCACGCAGGCCAAGGCAGAGCGCTGCAAGGTTCTGCGTGCCCGTCAAGCTCGGGTCTGGTTCGATGCTTACAGCACCCCAATAGAAGCGAGAGAGCTTCTTCTTGGATCGGGAATGCAACTTGCGGGTATCGGGCTCATGCAGAAAAGCGGAGTAAGAGGCGGCCTTCCCTGCCCATTTTTTGGTCCATTTCAACAGTTCCTTGCGCACAGGCTTCAGCTCAGACTCATCGTATCGAGCTTCGTCTCCGCTGCTCACGCCTTGTACGTCAAAAAAGTCTTTGAACTCGCCGAACACTTCGTAGCCCTTGTCGAGGTCGTCGCGGATTTCCATCCAGAGGTCGGTGGGCTCGCTTGGATAGGCGAAGGCGAAAAGATCAAGCTGTTCCTTCAAAGACGCGATCTGCTTGCGGCTATCTTTGACTTCGTGCGGGAGTGAGTTCTCGTTCGCTTCGCCGATGGAAGCATTGGTTTCTGCCCAGCTGGTCCGAATCACGCGGGCTGCTAGCTCACCATAAGACAGGCGCGAGAGTTCGGCTGCGGGCGCGCTTACGGGAAGCAGCAAAGCTAAGGCTAGAAGGAGAAAGGCTTTCATGTAGGGCTCCAAGAGGCAGAATGGGTGCCGCCTTATAAGGTATTTTTGTCTGCCTTTCCACCGAATTTTTTAACAGAGACTGGCCTTTATTGTCGGGGAAGCCTCACGAAGCCCTGACCGAGACCTGGCTTTCTGGGTTTTGAGGGTTCGATAAACTAAATTTAGTTCATGGAGGACTAATGAAGCTCACATTGAAGTTTATCGTGTTTTTCGTCGCGCTCATCTCTGCCGTCTCGGCTTTCGCTGCTCCCATTCCGAACTTTCAGAAAGTCGCGCCTAACCTGCATCGGGGTGGTCTGCCGGGGGAAGCCGGGCTTCGTTATCTCAAATCCATCGGAGTTAAGACCATTCTCAATCTGGACGACAAACGCTCCGACATCGTGGCCGAAACTCGCTACGCCGCGCAGCTCGGGATCGCTGTGATTTCACTGCCTATGTCGTTTTTCTGGCGCCCCAGGGACTCTGATGTGAATGCGGCGCTGGCCGTTATGCGGAATAAGAGCCTGCGTCCCTTGTTTGTTCATTGCCATCAGGGCAAAGACCGCACTGGCCTGATCGTCGGACTGCACCGGGTGGAGAAAGAGCGCTGGCACGCGGGCGACGCCTACGATGAGATGCTCGAGTATGGTTTTCACGATCAGCTTTTTAATTTGAAGAACTACTTCGCTGAGCGAACGGGGGCAGAGCTTGACTACTAGAGCAAGTCTGAGAGCGATCCCATTGTCGCGTTGCCTTCTCTATCCACCTGTAAGGCCAGCCGAAGGCCAGGGAGCGGGTATCGTGCGTACCTCCATTGAAACGGGTTCAAGGAAAGTTCTCCGCGGAACTCCCGGCTCACGCCGAAAATACTGCCCCAGTCCCGCGGGCGTCGAAGGATAAAGTCGAACCAAGTTGAGCATCGCCGCATGCTTGGGCGAATTGTTGCAGGTCAATTCTTACAGTGCGACGCGTTAACGCTTGCCGGAGTGCAGGGCAAAAAGTAAGTTGGCGTCGTATGAAAACACTTCTCGCCCTGTTGTTGTTTACCTTTGCTCTTCCCGTTTTTGCCGCCGACCTCAAGGTTGCGCTGGTGCTCGACAAAGGAGGCAAAGACGATAAGTCTTTCAACGCAGCCGCTTTTGAAGGCACGAACAAGGCGAAAAAGGAAATCGGAGGCATCGAGGTGAAGACGGTGGAGGCCACTGACGACGCCGCCATCGAGCGGATGATTCATTCCTTCGCTGAGAAGAAATTCGACCTCGTGATTGCGATCGGCTTTTCGATGGCCGACGGAGTGAAAAAAGTGGCCGCGAAGTTTCCCGAAGTGAAGTTCGCCCTTGTCGACGCGGAAGTTACGCTCCCAAACGTGCGGTCGCTTCTGTTCGAGGAGCACCAGGGCTCCTACCTCGTGGGCGCGCTTGCGGGCCTGATGACAAAATCGAACGCAGTAGGCTTTCTCGGAGGGATGGACGTTCCCCTCATCCGCCGTTTTCAGATGGGCTTTGAAGCGGGACTCAAACACACCAATCCCAAAGCCAAGCTTTCCAACTCCTACGTGGGCGTGACGCCCGATGCCTGGAACAATCCCGCCAAAGCGAAAGAACTGGCACTCTCCCAGTACAATGGCGGTGCCGACATCATTTTTGGCGCCGCTGGCGCCTCTAACTATGGCCTCTTCGATGCCGCCGAAGACCGCAAGAAGTTCGCCATCGGGGTGGATTCGAACCAAAACTGGGTGAAGCCCGGTTTCATTCTCACCTCCATGCTGAAGCGCGTGGACGTAGCTGTTTTCCAGGTGATCAAGGATACGAAAGACGGCAAGTTCACGGGCAGCACGCAGCGTTTTGGCCTCGAGAACAAAGGTGTGGACTATTCTATTGACCAGTTCAACGAGAAGCTCGTGCCGATGGACGTGCGCAAGAAAGTGGACGAGATCAAAGTCGAGATTCAAAAAGGCAAAATCAAGGTTCCTGATTTCTACAAAAATGGAAAAAAGTAAGCTGAGCTTTCCTTTTCTTGAGCTCCAGGGAATCAGGAAATCGTTCGGGGACTGCCTTGCGATCGCCGACGTTTCTCTTTCCGTAGAGCATGGCTCGATCCACGCCATCGTGGGAGAGAACGGCGCCGGCAAAAGTACGGCGATGAAGATCCTTTACGGGCAGTATTCGGGAGATGCCGGTCGTATCCTCGTGAACGGCGAAGAGAAGCGCTGGAATTCCTCGGCTGACTCGATCGCCGCCGGGTTCGGGATGGTGCACCAGCACTTCATGCTCGCCGGCTGCCACAACGCCGTGGAGAACGTGCTCCTCGCCGCGGGCGGATCGCCCTACGGCCTCCTTCCCTTCAAAGAAGCGCGCGCGCGCCTCGAGAGCCTTATGCGCGAGTTCCAGATGGAAGTGCGCCTCGACGTGAATGTGGACTTTCTCTCCGTCGGAGAACAACAGCGGGTCGAGATCCTCAAACTGCTCTACCGCGACTCCGAAGTGCTGATCCTCGACGAGCCCACTGCCGTGCTCGCCCCGGGCGAAATCGAAGCGCTTTTCGCGACCCTTCGCGGGATGGCCAAGCGCGGGAAAACGATCCTGATTATCACCCATAAGCTCAAAGAGGTGATCGCGCTCGCTGACCACGTGACCATTTTCCGCGCCGGCAAAGTCACGGGCTCGAGAAAAGTCGCCGGTACTACCGTGCCCGAGCTCGCCGCGATGATGGTGGGGCATGAGGTTAACTTTTCCTCGCGCGAGGAACGCCCTGGCGTGAAAGCCGAGCTGGTGCTTGAGCTCAAAGAAGCGGCGCCGGTTAAAAGTCTCGGGCGGCTCGAGCCAGTGAGCTTCCGTCTGCATGCGGGCGAAATTCTCGGCGTGGCTGGAGTGGAGGGCAACGGCCAGGCCGAGCTCATCAAGCTGCTGCTCAGCCCCAATGACCGGCTTGGAGGCGGAACCTATGAGCTGTGTGGCAAGGACGTATCGCGCTTTCAGGGCGGCGAACTGCGCCGGGCCTGTGGGCTCGCCGTGTTCCCTCAAGACCGGTTAAAGGAAGCGCTTATCCTCCAGGATTCCGTCGAGGACAATTTTCTGCTTGGCCGCCAGCGCGACTCCGCCTTTCGCAGCCACAGAATCCTGCTGAGTCGCACCGCCCTCCGCAAGGCCGCGTTCACCGCGATTGCCGAATACGACGTGCGCCCGCCGCTGCCCGAAGCCATCGCAGGGTCACTCAGCGGCGGAAATCAGCAGAAGCTGGTGGTCGCTCGTGAACTCAGCTGTGCCCCTAAGTTTCTCATCGCTGCCCAGCCCACGCGCGGAGTAGATATCGGCGCGATCGAGCTCATCCATTCTCGTATTCAGGCCCTTCGGGATTCGGGTTCAGGCGTACTTTTGGTGTCTTCGGAGCTGGATGAGGTGCTCAAGCTCTCGGACCGAGTGCTCGTGCTCTACCGAGGACGAGTCGTAGGCTCTTTCCTGCGCTCGGAGTTCGATGAGAAAAAGATAGGCCTATTGATGGCTGGTGGTGCGGAAAGGAGCGCGGGATGAAAGCCGGAAATCTGATTCGTCCCTTGCTTGGCCTCGCGCTCGGGCTTTCCCTTGGTCTCGGCCTTGCGCTAATTTCCGGCGACAACCCACTCCATGTGCTTCAGGTAATCCTGAAGAGCGCGTTCGGCTCGAAATACGACATCGGGCTCACGCTCTTCTACGCTACCCCGCTGATTTTCACCGGCCTCTCCGTAGCAGTGGCCTTTCACGCCGGGCTTTTCAATATCGGCGCTGAGGGCCAACTCAACGTGGCTGCTCTCGCCGCCGCCTTTGCGGCGATCATGGTGCCGGGCCTTCCCGTTTGGCTCGCGCCTTTTTTCGCGCTTGGCTGCGCGATGCTCGCGGGTGGCATCTGGGGCTGGATCCCGGGCTGGCTTCGCGCGCGACGTGGCAGCCACGAAGTGATCAATACGATCATGCTGAATTTCGTGGCCGCCGCGCTCGTAAGCTGGGCCGTGACGGGGCATCTGCAGAATCCCGAATCCCAGAGCCCGGAAACTGTGCAGGTTCCTGACCCATATTTTCTGCGGCGCTGGGATCCCGTGGTCGCCTTTTTCGGCGATCCGCCCGTATCGCTCGCTTTCCCCGCCGCCGTGCTGATCGCGGTTCTGGTTTGGGTCTTCCTCTGGCGAACTCCCTGGGGCTACGAGCTGCGTGCCTGCGGCTCCAATGAACACGCGGCCGAGACTTCGGGCATCAACGTGGCACGTACCCGCCAGTGGGCCTTCGCTTTAGCTGGTGCCCTAGCTGGTTGCGTGGCACTCGCAGAAGTGCTCGGCGGCGCTGGAAAATTCCGCCTGGGCTTTTCCCCCGACTACGGCTTCATTGGGATCGCGGTTGCGCTGCTCGCGCGCTCCAATCCCATCGGCATCATCTTTTCGGCGCTGCTATTTGGCGCGCTTCATAAAGGCGCGGCCGACCTTGATATTGAGACAGATCACGTTACGCGTGATCTATCCCTCGTGATCCAGGCTCTGGTAATTCTCTGCGTTTCGCTCGCCGGCGCGTACCGGCTGAAGGGGAGGAAAGCGTGACCTGGGATTTTTTCCTCTCAATTCTGCGAATGAGCACGCCTTTGATCTTCGCGGCGCTCGGCGGGCTTCTCAGTGAACGATCCGGCGTGATCAATATTGCTCTCGAAGGGCTTATGCTCGTGGGCGCTTTCACCGCCGCTGTAGTAACCCTCAGCTCGGGCTCCCCCGAGGCGGGCTTTGTAGCCGCGGGCGCAACGGGTGCTGCTTTCGGCGCCCTTTACGGGCTCACGGTTCTGCATGGCCGCTCGAACCAGATCGTGGCGGGCACAGCCCTCAATCTTTTCGTGATGGGAATGATTCCGCTCCTGCTGAAGCTCCTCTATGATTCCACAGGCGGCACGCCGAGCTTTTCCGCAGAACATCGCTTCCAGTATTTTCCGCTCTGGTTCGTGTTTCTCTGCGCGGCCGCGGTGTGGTTCCTGATGAGACGCATGCGCTTAGGCCTATGGATCAGCTTTGCCGGAGAAAATCCCGCAGCGCTCGATGCCGCGGGAGTATCGGTTACCAAGGTGCGCTATCTCGCTGTGAGCATGGCAGGCTTGCTCGCCGCCTGGGGCGGGGCCTCGCTCTCGATCTTCCTCGCCAGCGGCTATTCCCGCAATATGGTGGCCGGCCGGGGCTTCATGGCGCTGGCTGCTTTGATCCTCGGGAAATGGCGCCCATCGCTCGCGATCCTGGCCTGCCTGTTTTTTGGGCTCATGGAGGCGCTGCAGATCCGGCTGCAGGGAGCTTCGGTCGCTGGCATCGCGGTGCCCGCGCAGGCCGTGCAGCTGATTCCCTATGTAGCCACGATCGTGGTGCTGGCGGGTTTCGTGGGCCAGGCTCGGCCGCCCAAAGCCATTGGCCAGATCTACGATTCACGGTAGCCGATTTCAGAAATGCCCAATTTAAAAAAAAAGGCCGCCCCCCGGCGGCCGTCCCCACACACAGTATTTGTTTAAAAATAAAAAAAGGCTTGGGAGCGGCCACCCCTGACCGCAGCCCAAGCCCCACACGGAAGGTCCCCTAAGAATAAACCCCTGTGTTCCGTTGGTTCATTTACTCTATCGGATAGCAGGTAGGGCCCCTTGAAGAAAAATGGGCCCATAAGAACCTGAATTTGCTAATTAATTACGATTTTTTTAAAAAGTTCCGGGAACTCGATGAACCTTTGTACGAAGCTCCAAAGGTTCGACACCTTTTTATGCCCAGCTGCGTGTATAACCCCTTCCCATGAGTGAAACAGTCGACGTAGTGATCCTGGGGGGCGGAGGCGCAGGCCTGTTTTGCGCTGCCACCGCTGCGCGCCTCGGGAAAAAAACCCTCGTGCTCGACCACGCCGACAAGCTCGGCAAGAAGATCCTGATCTCGGGCGGCGGGCGCTGCAACTTCACCAATATTGGCGCGAGGCCGGAAACGTATTTTTCCGCCAACGAGCATTTCTGCAAAAGCGCTCTGTCGCGCTTCACTCCCGAGGATTTTCTCTCGCTCGTGAAGAAACATGGCGTTCCCTATTACGAGAAAAAGCTTGGCCAGCTCTTCTGCGTCGACTCCGCCCAGAGCATCGTGAACATGCTCAAAGCCGAGTGCGAGGAAACGGGGGCTGAAATCCGCCTGAACACGAAGATTGAAAAAGTTGAAGGCCACTCGCACGAAAACGCCCGCTACAAAGTGACCACCGATAAAGGCGAGATCCTTGCGCGTTCCGTGGTGGTTGCGCTGGGCGGTCTTTCGATCCCCAAGATCGGTGCCACTGATCTCGGCTACAAGATCGCACAGCAGTTCGGCCTCAAAGTGACTGAGCTTTTTCCGGCACTAGTGAACCTGCTCATGCCCGCTGATTTTCTCTCCCGTTTCGGCGCCCTGAGCGGAGTGAGCGTCGACTGCACCCTGAGTGTGCGGGGCAAGAAATTTCGCGAGAACGTGCTCTTCACCCACACCGGCATCTCCGGCCCAGCCGTATTGCAGGTTTCCCTTCACTGGTATCCAGGCGATTCGCTCATCTTGGATCTGTCGCCCGACTTAAAACTCGACGAGCATTTTCTCTCCATGAAAAAGCAGGGCAGCCGCAAAGAGACCCGAACCATCCTCGGCGAGCGGCTCACCGACCGGCTTTCAGAAGTTCTCTGCCATGCTCTCAACGCTCCAACCGGGCCTATCTGTGAAAAAAGCGACCAAAGCCTGCGTGAGTTCGCCCAGCGCCTGCATGCCTGGGAGCTGAAGCCCTCAGGTACCGGCGGCTATGCGAAAGCCGAGGTCACGCGCGGAGGCGTGAGCACCGACGAGCTTTCGTCGAAAACTCTCGAGAGCAAGAAGGCTGCTGGGCTCTTTTTTATCGGCGAAGTCGTCGATGTGACCGGCTGGCTGGGTGGGTATAATTTTCAATGGGCCTGGGCGAGTGCTGCCGCTGCTGGCGAAAGTGTTTAGTATGTTAGGGCTTTTCATTTTGCCGAAATTGCCGCAGGTGATTTCCGTGCTGCCGCAGAAAGCTGGGGCATTTTGCGCTTCCCATTTTCGAAAAGGGCGCAAGTTGCCGGAAGTGCGTTATTTTTCGGATCGCCTCGGCGTTTTGCGTGATGTTGACAGCGCGCGCGCATCTGGGTAATTTCCCCCACGGAACTCGCGAGAGCGGTTCCTTTTCCTCTAAGAAGGAAAGACAGGGGTTGGCGGCGAGGATGAAAATCTTCGCCGCCATTTTAATTTCTACTCGCTTTTCCTCTCACGAACGGTTACTGACGCAGTAAGTCAACTCCCTGGCCGAGATGTGTGAGGACACAACCCGTGCGACGTTCGCTCTTTTCAATGGCTGATAGCTTCTTTTTGTTCTTCGCGGCTGCGCTCGCGCTGAGTTCCTGTTCCTTGAAGCTGCACGAGCCAGCATACAAACCCCAAGGCATTGTGATTCGCTCGGAAAGCCAGGCATGCCTGAAGCAAACGGGCTCCACCGTAGAGCGTTTTTTGGAGGGAAAAGCAGAGGTCGCCGAGATTGACCAGTTCTGGAGCTGCCTCGATCTCTCGGTTCGCTATTTCCTGAAAAACACGAGCGGCGAAGATCCCAACAGCTACAAACCGCGTGAGCTGGCTAATTTCGTGGGAAAGTATTTTCTCAATGGAGTCGTGATTCCCGATTCCCTGCTCGCCAGGGGTATGCGCCTCAAACAGGGCCTCTTCAGCGGCCGCGGCGATGTGCTTACTCGCGCGGAAATCGAAGGACTCCTTCGTCTATTCTCCGGATTCGCCTCCGCTTCGAAAATCATCGGTCCCTACATGCCGCTTTCCCCGGCCTCGCTGGTAGCCCGCGCGAACAGCGATGAGAAGATCGAGGAGGCGATGAATGCCCTCGATCTTGCCGGCAAGAGCCTGAGCGGGGCGATGGAACAGGGGCTTGGAACCTATTCGATGGCCGACCTCTCCTCTCTGCTTGCAGAACTGCATGTGTTTTTCGAAACGCAGGGATGGTCGGCGAAGTGGATTTCCTCTATCGAGCCCTATCTTCCAGTAGTTGCCTCCCTAAAAGGCATTGTCATCGCCCCTCCTAAAACCGAAATGCTGCCCGCTGACTGGCTTCGCCTGTTCGAGCTTGCGCCCCGCTACTACGCCATCTACTTGCGCTACCAGCTCTATTTTGGCGGCACCGACGGGCCCGAGCTGAAGGGCAACGATCTTTACCAGCTTGTGAGCCTGCTCGATCGCGGGATGCCGCTTCTCGAGTCGTCCATGCGAAACCGCAACGTGCCGGTGATCAACACCGAAGAGCTTGATGATCTTCTCGACCGGCTCGAAGAGCTTAAGCTTCTTTCCTATCCCAAAGGGCAATTGCGCGAGGTTCTCGCACTTGTGCTCAAGCGCGCTCTGCCGGATCCGGAGTCCAAAGGAAGCATGCGCGTGTCGCTCGCAACCCTGAAAGAGCTGCGCGTGCTCTACTCCTATTTCACGGATGGCCTGCGAGAGATCGATGGCGCTTTCCGCAAGGAGCTCGGCGATAGCGAGGCTACTTATGGCCAGATTCAGCGAATGAAGGCAAAGCAACTTTTTCCGGGTAACCGGTCATCCTTCACGGTATTCAATAATGATTCCACCCGCGTGGCCATCGCTGATCTGCGCGCTAACGTGGAACATATCAATGTTTCTTTTGACCCACGCGCCCGCATGGCGGTGGTGCCAGTGGGCGGGGCAGTACCGATGTCGCGCTTTCACCTGCAGCGAATGCATTACCTTCGAACACTGAACAAGATTCTGCTCCGAGCCTACGGAGATTCTTCCCGTGAAGTGATCAACCAGCGCCAGATCTTAGGAATGTTGTCTGATCTTGAGCCGATCTTCCGACTCTTCAAAATTGACTCTGCCGATCTTAAAAAAGCAGTTCCGGCCCGCTTGTTTGAGGCAAGCCTTTTTCTGCCGAGCTCCGACGGGCAGCCGTCGCTGAAGATGAACGAGGCGATCGAACTGGAGTCGTTGTTTCTTTCGGTGATCGAGCGGGCTCCCAAGGCGCATCATCCTTTGGCGAAAGCCTGCCGGTCTGAAAAGGGTGCTGTGAGGCCCGATTGCTACCGCGAGGCCTTCGCAGCGAACCTAACCACCGCCTGGAGCAATGTGCCAGGCCTAGCCGCGGCGCTGAAGGCTGTGCCCGAAGAAGATCGCATTGATCTGCTTACGCAGCTCGATGGCTTTCTTCGCAAAGGGAAAACAGAGAACTCTTACGTGGAAGGTGATACGAAATCGCTTCTATTGATGGGTTACTATATCGAGCTGCTCTTTTTCCGCTTTGACCAGAATCGCGATCGACAGATCGACGAGCAGGAATGTCGACTCGCTTTCCCGCTGTTCCGGCCCTTCATCGCGAAGAAAGCCGAGGCCCTCGGCCGGAAGGACCCTGCTGAGCACTTCAAGATCTTTACTTATATTCTTGCTCACCGAAAAGTACCCCAGAGCTTCTGGGAAAAATTAGGTTACCTGGGCTGGAAAGATGATAACGCCTTTACCATCGACCGGCCCGGCACCGTTGAAGTGCTCTCTACCCTGCTGGCTCTTTAGATTCAGGCGCGTAGGGGCTCCCTTAGTTCTTGTTCTTGCGCACCCGCACTTTGCGCAAATGCTCCCAGATCGGCGTCGTGACTTTGTCACCGACGGAGAATGGCACGCGCGCTGACATCAGGCCGAACACGATGCTCACCGCGGTGACTGCCACCTGAAAGGTGAAGGCGAGGCCGGTGTCCTGGTCGCCGGCGGCGAAGTAGCGGAAGCTCGAAAGAGCCAGCATTCCCGGCAGCATGGCCACGATTCCTGGCACTGAGAAAACCTGCGAAGGCAGCCGGAAGATCCGGCCAAAACCGAGGCTCACCATTCCCGCCACCACCGATGCCACATAGGGCGCGGCCGCGGCTGCTCCCGTGGTGCGCATTCGATCGAGCACTACCCAAGCCACCACTCCCGTGATCGTGCTCCATACCAGCATTCTTGGCGGCACCTTGAAGATCACGCCGAAGCAGCTCACGTTCAGGATCACGCCGAGTACGCTTACAATCTGCGTGGTTTTCTTGCCCGCCATGGGCTGCAACACGTTTTTGAGCTCCATGGTTTCGGCGATCTGCTGAAAAAGCAGGTAGGCAAGACCGAGCGCCAGCAGCGCCATCGTGGCCTGCATGAGCTTTGCTGTTCCCGAAACCAAGTTCTGTTCCGCCAGCTCCGAGATCGCGGTGGTAAGGGCCAGCCCAGGCACGAGCAACACGATTCCCCCGATCGCGTAGGCTTCGATCGAGATCGGAGAAATATAGGCGTGGGCAAGGGCAGCGAGCAGCAGGGTCACGAAGGCGCCGGTGAAGTCGGAAAAAATCGGATTGGTAGTCTGGCGCTTTAGTCCCTTATTGATCAGTAGCCATACAAGGGAGGTAATCAGGCCGCTCACGATAGCGGTGCCGGTGCGCTGGTAGATCACAAAGCTTGCTACGAAGCCGGCGATCAGGGCGGCGGCGGCAGTCTGCGCGCTTGAGTAACGGCTTTCCGAAAGTAGGTGGCTGGATAAGGCACTGGCGGCTGCAGGCAAGGTGAGCCGGCCGCCCTGCAGGTCGGAGAGAACGTTTTCGAGGGTGCATAACTGGCCGAGGTTGGTTCCTGTCTCCCTGATTCTGGTGAGCGCAGTGGTCGGATCGTCGTTGCTGCGGGGGTCGTTCAAGGTCACGAACACGCCGGTCGGGGTGGCAAACACTTCTGTCTCGCGGCCGAAATGCGCGCCGATCTTGATCAGATTGTCCTCGAGGCGGGAAGTCGGGCCGCCGCTATTGAGGTAGTGGCGGGCGAAGCTCATTTGGAAGCTCAGGATCTCCCGGTCGGTGGAGTGGCCGCTAGGGTAGCTCTTCATAGATCACCTTGAGGATTTCGAGGTCTTCGTCGCCTTTAGGGGTTTTCACTGTAACAATATCACCTTCCGAGCCCTTGAGCAGAGCCGTGGCGAGGGGGGATATCCAGGATATGCGCCCGGCGGCAGGGTTGGTCTCGTCGATCCCTACGATGGAGAAGGTACGTTTACGCCCGTCCTCTCCCTCCACCTTTACCGTCGCGCCAAATAATACCTTTTTGCCGCTCTGCTGAGCTGGGTCGACCGGGTAGGCGATATCGATGCGTTTACTGAGGAAGCGCACCCGCTTGTCGATCTCGCGAAGCCTTCGTTTTCCATAAATATAGTCGCCATTCTCGGAGCGATCGCCATTGGAAGCGGCCCAGGAAACAGTCTTCACCATGGCGGGGCGCTCCTCGTCGAGGAGCTTGTTGAGCTCGTCGCGCATGCGTTTGAGCCCTCCGGGGGTAATGTAATTTTTCCCGCCGGGCACGGGTGTGGACGACTCACTGCCTTCGTCTTCGTCCTCGCCTGAATCTTCTTTTACAAACGCTTTGCTCATCCGCGTCATAGTAGCATGGCAACGTCGACGGACTAAATTGCCGTGTTTTTTCTATTAGGTCGTTCAGGTGCGCTTGCCTTGATGCGCCCTGTCGTCTATAAAAACGTCGAACAGTCAAAATTTAGGGGGTCTTCGTGAGGGGTATGTTTGCGGCTTTATTCCTTGGCGTTCTAACTTCAACTTTAGCTTCGGCGGGCAATCGGCTGCCGAACTGCAACGATGTTCGCGGTAACGCGATGCCTGTAGATAACGAGCGAGTGATCAAGCTCAAAAGCACCACCAAAAATCAGTATAAAGATCGAGCCTACGTAGATGGAGTGCTTGTCGGAGTGTTTCCTTCCAAAGGTGGGCATGCTCACTTGGATATTTTCCTCGGTAACACCCCGAACGGAACCGGCCAAGAATCCGATATCGAAGTGATCTACAACCAGAAGTTCGGCGCAGTAGATACGCGTGCGCTGCGGCCCGGTATGCAGGTTCAGGCTTGCGGTGACTTCATCAATGCCTTCGAACCAGCAGGAAATTACCCAGCTTCCCCCGTAGGTGCGATCATTCACTGGGTGCACATGGCTCCTCGCCCTACGCACCAGAATGGATTCATGGCTATTGATGGACGTCTCTATGGCCAGACCAATCCGAACGATCGTTTCTTCAACGGCTTCGTGGAAGACGACTTCATGAATTTCTGGAAGTTCGCGAACTAAGAGCGAAACGTTTTATAAAAAAAGCCGGAGACTATAGTCTCCGGCTTTTTTTTATTACCGACGAAGATTCTTATAATCTTGCAGCCACTCCACGAACAGCGGCTTGAAGCCCACCGTATACCAGCGCTTGTTGATCTTGTGATAAACTTTATGCTTAGGTTTAAGAGTGCTCCAGTAGGCAGCAGCTCCGCGGCCCTTTCTGCGTTCGATTAAGTCAGGGCCAATGTCTGTGTCGGAAATATAGTTGTCTCTCGCAATGAGATTGGCCATCTTCTGAACGCCGCAACGAAGATTCTTTACGGGATCGTTCAAGTCACCGGCAGTTTTTGCGCCCCAGCGGTCGCATTCGCCCACCGAGAGAGCCATGAAGCCAATACTGTCGACGCCATTGCTCTCTTTGAAAGAGGATATGAGGCGAAAACTACTTTCCTTATAGGAGATCGCAGCGACCAGCATTACCCAGCAGTTTTCGCGTTCATGGAGCTCGGCCTTGTGGTAACCGGGGCAGAAGGTATCTGCGTCGCGAGCTTTATCGAAATCGGCCATGCGTTCCCGCACCACGGACAGAACTACGCTGGTCCATATTTTGTGATTCGGATTTTTCAGCTGTTCCCACCTAGGAGGGGTGAGCCGCTGCCGCTTCTCCTCTACAGAGCGGTACTTTTCCTGTTCGGCGCGTTTACGCTCCTCTTCCTTGCGACGTTGCTCTTCTTCGAGCCTTTTGCGCTCTTCTTCTTTTTTCTTAAGCTCTTCCTGTTTCAGGCGTTCGGCTTCTTTGCGTTTTTCCTCTTCAGCATGCTTGCGTGCTTCTTCTTTTGCCTTCTTTTCGTCTTCCAGGCGCTTGCGCTCTTCTTCTTTTTTTCGCTTTTCTTCTTCGATGCGCTTCTGTTCTTCGGCCTTTTTCTTCTCTTCTTCTAAGCGCTTTTTCTCAGCTTCTTCTTTTTGGCGCTGCTCTTCTTCCAAGCGCTTGCGCTCGGCCTCTTTCCGCTTCTCTTCCTCGATGCGCTTCTGTTCTTCAGCCTTTTTCTTCTCTTCTTCTAATCGTTTCTTTTCGGCCTCTTCTTTTTGGCGCTGCTCTTCTTCCAAGCGCTTGCGCTCGGCCTCTTTCCGCTTCTCTTCCTCGATGCGCTCTTGTTCTTCGGCCTTTTTCTTCTCTTCTTCTAAGCGCTTTTTCTCAGCCTCTTCTTTTTGGCGCTGTTCTTCTTCCAGGCGTTTGCGTTCGGCCTCTTTGCGTTTCTCTTCCTCGATACGCTTTTCTTCCTCAATGCGCTTCTGTTCTTCGGCCTTCTTCTTCTCTTCTTCTAAACGTTTCTTCTCGGCCTCTTCTTTGCGGCGCTGTTCTTCTTCCGCGCGCTTGCGTTCGGCCTCTTTCCGCTTCTCTTCCTGGATGCGCTTTTCTTCTTCGAGTCGCTTCTGTTCTTCGGCCTTCTTCTTCTCTTCTTCTAAACGTTTCTTCTCGGCCTCTTCTTTGCGGCGCTGTTCTTCTTCTACGCGCTTGCGCTCGGCCTCTTTCCGCTTCTCTTCCTCGATACGCTTCTGCTCCTCGATCCTGTGGCGCTCCCTTTCGGCAACTATCGACGCACGGCAGGTTTCCTGCCACTTGCTGATCGAATTTTCGAGTTCAAGATATAGTTTTTGAAGTTCAGCCCTGCCCGAAGGGCTGAGCGGCTGCTTGAGGTCCTTCGCCTTCGCCTGAGCAACCTCGGAGAATAGCGCACTAGCTTCAAGAAGGCGTGCCTCGCTATAGCCTTCCTGGGCTACGAAAGCGGCCCAGCGGCTCTTTAGGTCGAGCACTTGAGCGTTACGAAGATTATGTTCCTTCAGGTTCAGGCAGGAGGATTCCAGAAGTGTGGCTTTCGTAATGAGTGCCAGATACCTATTTTTAACGACCTCTTTGAATTTCCTTGAAACAAGCTTCGCGGTGTCGGCAGCTTCGGTCTCTTGCGCGCGGGACTTGATGTCAGCTAGCGCTTCATCTGCGCCGCCACATTGGTCCGGTCGAATCTCGAGGGCGCTCAGTTCCGCTTCCAAAATCTGGAGGCTCAATGCGGGTTCCTTTTGACTTCCCTCTTCACAGCTTGTACGCAGCTTTCGGAAATTTACGCCAAGATTCAGATGGAGCTGAAGGGAAAGCAATCGGGCGCCTGGAAGTGGCTTGGCCACAGCCTGATAGTCTTCTTCGATCTGAGCCGTGCTTTCGTCGGCAAAGTATATTGAGTCAAGGGAGCAAGGATTCTTCGCGGCGCTTTGGCGTTTGATCTCAAGCGATCCCAGTTTGCTGGAGCGGAAGGATCTTTCATTCGCAACGGTGTCTGTAAGGTCACAGCTAGATATCAGCTTTCCGAGCGCTTGCTTGGTTTCGTTTCCGAGTGAGGCCTGAAACAGGCGGTAGGCGACTAGAGCGTCTTCAGCATTGAGATTTTCGCAGTTAGCCTCTTTAAGAAAAGTGGTCACTACTGCTTCCTCAGGTCCAATGTGCAAGAGTCTGCTGCTCTGGCAGCTTTCGGCTACGGCACGCACGCGAAGAAAGTAGGGAGAGACACTGTTCTCTACGTTCTCTGCTTCAGAAAGGGTTTTCGCCGCCCCAAGTTCCTTTGCATAAAAGGCGCGAAGATCGCTCCCAATCGCCTGGAGGGCTTTCATCTGGGGTGGCGAGCATTTGTCTGGATGGATTTCGATCGCGTTCAAGCGTTCTTGGAAAGGCACTTCGATCGGCACCGGCTCCTCTTTAGGGGGGGGAGGGGTCGTGACGGGAATGATGTTTCCTGTTTTAGTGTCAGCGTCTCGGCCGCAGGAGGTGAAAAGGGCGAGAGCAGCTAAAAGAAATACAGAGCGCGATAAGATGCGTTTCACAATAGACCTCTGAACAATAGCCGCGGCAGGCGACGATTTCATCATTCAGGGTCTGGGGGCGTTTTACGCTAGTGGACTTAAATGGTCAAGAATAATGACGCAAGGAAACTGGTCTGCGGTTCTGAAAGGTGGACGGAAAATACTGCTTTATTTTCAGCCTGTTATGCCGGATCTTTTCTCAGCGGCGGGCTTGGCAGAAGGCGTAGGATACGCGGCCTCCACCCAGGATGCGTTCTTCTTGTTTGCAGACTAAGCCGGAAGCTTCACAGTCGGCCTTGAGAACCGCCTGGCCGCGAGTGCCTTCTTCCATTACCGAATTGTTTACACACCAGGAAAGATAGCGAACTTCGGGATAGCCAACGTCATTCGGACCATCCACATCGGCGAATGCGGCAGGAGTGCTTAAAATGGCTAAGGCGAAAAAAAGCTTCGTCATGGGGGGCTCCAAAGAGTGGTTGCAGGGCACGCGCTTTATAGGTCGGCGCGCATTTTTTTTCAAATGAAAGGGCGAAGATGGTGCTCAGCGTAGTTCGCCAGCCCTGCGTGCGCTCTTACAAAAAAGCCTCCTTTGGTTTCCAAAGGAGGCTTTTTTGGGGGGCTAACTTGTGACTGTAAGGGGGGGCTAGTGCACAGCTTCGTGGAACTGCTCGCTCTCGGTGGAATGCTTCATCGCGCTGGTGCTGCTTACTCCTTGGGTCACGGCGCCGAGCACGAGGTCGAAGTAGCCGGTGCCCACTTCACGCTGGTGCTTGGTGGCGGTATAGCCATCCTTTTCACCGGCGAACTCTTCGTCCTGCAGCTGCACGTAGGCGGTCATGCCCTGGCGAGCGTAGTTCTTGGCTAGCTCGAAGCTGCGCAGATTCACCACGTGCCAGCCGGCAAGCGTGATGAACTGGAACTTGTAGCCCATGGAGTTCAGCTCGCGCTGGAAGCGCGCGATCATCGAGCCGTCGAGGTGCTTGCGCCAGTTGAAGCTCGGGCTACAGTTGTAGGCAAGGAGCTTGCCCGGGAATTTGGCGTGGATGGCTTCGGCGAAGTGACGAGCCTCGGCCAGATCCGGGGTGCTCGTTTCCATCCACACGAGGTCAGCGTAAGGGGCGTAAGCGAGGCCGCGAGCGATCGCGCTTTCCACGCCGGCTTTTGTTACGAAGAAGCCTTCAGGGGTGCGCTCACCGGTGAGGAACTTGCGGTCAGCTTGGTCCACGTCGGAGGTGATGAGGCCGGCGGCGTGGGCATCGGTGCGGGCGATGATCAGGCTCGGCACTTCACATACGTCGGCGGCGAGGCGGGCGGCCACAAGGGTACGAATGAACTGCGAAGTGGGCACGAGAACTTTGCCGCCCAGATGCCCGCATTTTTTTTCAGAGGCCAGCTGGTCTTCGAAGTGCACGGCGGAGGCGCCGGCTTCGATCATGCTCTTCATGAGTTCAAAAGCATGAAGCGGGCCACCGAAGCCGGCTTCAGCGTCGGCGATAATGGGAACCATCCACTCGGTGCCGGTTTTGCCTTCCGACTTCTCGATCTGGTCAGCGCGCATGAGGGCATTGTTGATGCGTTTTACTACGGACGGAACCGAGTTGGCTGGGTAGAGGCTCTGGTCGGGATAGGTCTGGCCCGAGAGGTTGGCGTCGGCGGCGACTTGCCAGCCGGAGAGGTAAAGGGCTTCGAGGCCGCCTTTCACGTACTGCACGGCCTGGGCACCAGTCATGGCCCCCATCGAGGCGATATGCTCCGATTCCTGGAGACGGCTCCAGAGGAGCTTCGAGCCACGCTCGGCCAGAGTGTGCTGCACCTTCACGGAGCTCTGCAGGCGCTCTACTTCAGCGTAGGAATAGGGACGTGTGATGCCTTTCCAGCGGGGAGAGGTTTTCCATTCGGGATGAGTCATAAAATCTCCAAGTTGCGCCAAGGGCGCGCAATGTTAGTCAGTTAAGTTTCGTTTGTTGTTTCAGCAGGATCTCGTAAGCAGGCTTCGTTAGAAAATCTACAAACTCGTGGTGAAGCACGAGGTACTCGAGGAGGTCGCTCAGCTCCACTTCGCGTCGGTGCGCCAGAGAGAGCTTCGAGAGCTCTTCGCCGAGCAGTCGGCGGAAGGCTTCCTCGCAAAAATGAAGGCCATCCGTGGTAACGACGCGCAGCTTTACCCATTGCCAGAGCTGGGCGCGCGAGATCTCGGCAGTGGCAGCGTCTTCCATCAGGTTATGGAGGGCGACCGCGCCCTGGCCCTCTAACCAACGGTCGATATAAATCAGGGCCACCGAAATATTGGTGCGGATGCCCGCCTCAGTCACAGTTGTGGAGAGATCGCGGGGCAAGAGGTCAGCCGGGAGCACAGTCATATGGGGGACTGTGCTCTTTTGGTCCGGCTGGCCCTCAAGCCTATCCACGAAAAGTTTTTTCACGGGCGCCACGAGGTCGGGGTGGGCCACCCAGGTGCCGTCAAAGCCGATAGAAAGCTCGCGGTTTTTGTCGGCAGTCACCTTTTCCAGCGCCACGCGATTCACCTCGGGGTCTTTGCGCGAAGGAATGAAGGCGCTCATGCCGCCGATGGCGTGGGCCCCGCGGCGGTGGCAGGTCTGCACCATGAGCTCCGAATACGCGCGGAGGAATGGAAGATCCATCGTGAGCAGGGAGCGGTCGGGAAAGGGTACGGAGCTGTGAGAGAACTTCTTCAGGATGCTGAAGAGGTAGTCCCAGCGGCCGGCGTTAAGGCCCGAAGCATGTTCACGCAGCTCGAAGAGGATCTCGTCCATCTCAAATGCCGCTGTGATCGTTTCGATCAGCACGGTGGCGCGGATCGTACCGCGGGGAAGGCCGAGGGCTTCCTGGGCGAAAAGGAAGATCTTGTTCCAAAGCCGTGCTTCGAGGGAGCTTTCTATCTTGGGAAGGTAAAACCAGGGCCCGCTTCCGCGGCGAAGGAGGGCCTCGGCATTGTGGAAAAAATGCAGGCCGAAGTCGAAGATGCTGGCGGAGATAGGTTTCCCGTCCACGAGAAAGTTCTGTTCCACGAGGTGCCAGCCGCGCGGCCGCACAAGAAGAGTGGCACACTTGCTGTTCTGCCGGTAAGTTTTGCCCTCGCTCTCGAGGGAAAGGGTACCGCGGGAGGCCTGATAGAGGTTGCGCTGCGCCTGAAGCACGTTTTCCCAGGTGGGGGAGAGGGAATCTTCAATATCAGCCATGAAGGCGTCGGCGCCGCAGTTGAGCGCGTTGATCATCATCTTCGCTTCGCAGGGGCCGGTGATCTCAACGTGTCGCGTGCGCAGATCCGGCGCGCAGGGCGCCACGGTCCATTCCGTCTCGCGCACATTCCGCGTGTCGCGGAGAAAAGAGAGTTTTCCGCCGCAGCGGAGCCAGTCTTGCACCTCATTGCGGCGATTGAGCAGCACGGTGCGCTCGCGGCCAAAGGCGCGCTGAAGTTCGGCGAGAAAGTCTCTCGCCTCTGGGGTCAGAATTTCATTCGTTTCGCTAGCTTCGAGGAGGGGATTGGTGGGAATTTCACGGGAAGGATTGCGTTGGTTCAGCGAGATGATTTGTGCAGCCATGAATAGACACATAACTTGCACCCGGCACGCGCGCAAAAAGAAATCACGAAATCTTGTAGTTAGAGTAAATAATCTAATTGCATTCTTAGAGTTATAACTCTAAGAATGGTTCTTCAACGAGAGGAAAACCAATGTCGACCGCTTATGCCCCAGCCACGGCCACCAGAAAGAAACGCTCCACCAATCGCGACAAGATCCTGTCGGAGAGCGTGGGCATCTTCAACCGAATGGGGGCTGGTTCAACCTCCACCAATCATATCTGCTCGGCGCTGAAAATCAGCCCGGGAAATCTCTACTTTCATTTCAAGAACAAAGAAGAGATCGTGTTCGCGATCTTCGAGAACATGTGCGAGGAGACTTACACGCTCTGGAAGAGTTCTCTCGACGCCGATGAGTTTCTGCCGCCGCTCGCATTCATCGAACAGTCGATGGAGATTTTCTGGCGATATCGATTTTTCCATCGCGAGATGTACCACCTTCGCCGGCAGGATCCCGAGCTCAGCAAGCGCTGGCACAAGCACCTCGAGAAAACCCGCCGTTTCATGCGCGCCGCTTTTGCCAAATGGGTGCGCGATGGGCATGTTACCACCGTGGGCGATGCTTTCACCTTCCGCATGATCAACGACATCGTGCTTGTGACTGCATCTTCCTTTTTCCAGTTCTACGAGAGCCCAGACCGCCCGGCCACGAATAAGCCACTGCAGCTTGCGAACCAATACCTGGCGCGCTTCCTGCAGCCCTACCTCACGCCGGAGTACGCGAAAAAAATGTTTTCCTAGACACCAGAGAGCGGTGTTTGCCTACTTGATTGGGAAAAGTTTCCACATCGCCGAGATGATCTCGAACGCGATCAGGGCGATGATTGTGATCTCCATCCAGTGGGAGCGCCGGATATTCACTTCCCCCTGAAGCAGGCTCGAAACCTGCGCGAGCATGTTCATCTTGCGCGTGATGTTCTGCTGCCAGTCAGGTAAGCGAAAGCGGCGCGTAGCTGCGCGATATACAGTGGCGAGGTAGAAATCCCCCACCACTTTGAGGGAGTTCTCTACGCGCTCGATGAACTCGGAGAACTCGATATAGCGCGTGCTCGCGTCCTGGTAAACCTTCGCGAAGGGGGCACGGAAAACGGAGTTCTTGCTGCGTTCGATGTCATCGTAGAGGCCGGCCAGGCGTTTATCGAGGAGGTCGTCGTAGAAGCGCATCTCGAGCAGGTGCGTGACGGCGAACTCGAGAATGTCGGCTACGTCGCGGCTGGGCGAGTCTTCGACTACGAGCGCTGAGTTCCACTCCACGATCGCGAGATCACCTTCGCCGTACTGGTATGTTTTTTCGAGGATTCCTTCCCGGGTCTGGGGCGCTAGCACGGTATCGTCTTCGGCGAGCAACAGTGCAGGCACGTCGGCACGCTCGAGCAGGTTCATGGCGGTAGTATCGCCGTCGAACTGCTCGAAGTTATAGATGATGTAGTCTTCGAACACAGTCCACGTGCCGGGTTTCTTGAGCGCCTCGGCGATACGCTCGCTCACTTCCTTGGCCATTCGCTGCGCGATCACGTCGATCTCGCTTCCTTCTTCCAGGTCGGCGGCGAGCTCCACGAGCTCCTGCCAGGTAGTGCCATCTTTGATGGGTATCTCGTAGACGAGCGAAAGCACTCCGAACTCCCGAACTTTGCCGATCACCTCCATACGATGAGCGCCGCACTCGAGCTGCACGTCAACTTGGCCGAGCTCGAAGGCGAGGGGCTTGCTTTTAACGAGGAGGCCGCGGTCGATGAAGCGCGGCACGCGAAAGGCCTCCGGGCCCTTGATGCGTTTCAGCAGCGTTTCCGCCTTGGCCACGTCGATTTCCTCGGCGATGTCGAAGATCCGGTAAACAAGCACGCTGCCTTTTTTAATTTTCACCATCTGGCCGCTCATTTCTTTTTTACCCTGAGAGGAATTACCTGTAGCTTCTCGCGGATTTTATGCCAGAGCTCTTCGACGGGCGTTTCTGGCGTTATTGAATATGGCAAGTAGTTCAGCGGAGGCTGCAGCGAGAACCAGGGTATAATTTTCTTTTCGGATTTCAGCAGAGCCTCGCCCACGCGGAGCACCTCTTCCGAACCGAGCCGGCCGGCAGCGAGCTCTGCGCAGGCCACATCAAAGGCGGTGAAGAAGCCTGTGCTGCCTTCCGGCAGTTCGCGACCACGCACCACGCGAAGGTAGCGGGCGGCAATGCAATCGGGGTGGCGCTTTGCCACGTGGGCGAACACTTCCGGGTCGTGCTCGGTATCATCGCCGATCAGGATCACGCGCCCGCCCGCGCTTTCAGCCTTCTCTACCAGAGCGAGAATCGAGCCCAGCTTGTATTTCACGATCGAGGTCTGCCTCATCCAGTCGCGCAGCACGATGCTGCACTCAGGAAACTTGTTCTTTGACAGGAAATACTCCACCTTGCGTTTAATCTGGGAAGGAGAGGAGCTCACCACACAGAACGTGGAGGCAGGATTAAAGAGAAGAAGCTCGGCGTAGAGCTGTGCCATGCCCGCGAAGGCGGAGGAACGGAACAGCCCGCGATAAATCGTGATCAGCTTCGACTGGGTATGCGAGATCTTGATCGTGTCGTCGAGGTCGCTGATCAGCAGGAGTGGGTGTCGTTCCATGGCTCAGAATCCAAACTGCAGACCGGCAAGCAGTTGCATATCGTTGTACTTACGCTCAGTGCCGGCGACCGTGCTGTTGTTTTTCATCCCAATCGCGTATCGCCCGTCGATCGTGAAGTGTGTGATGGGGGCTAGGCGGAAGTAGAGGGCGAGGCTCACGAGCGCGCCGTAGTCGGTGGAGGTCAGGTTGCGAGAAGTATAGGTCGCCGTCTGCTTGGAGGCGGGGCCGCCCTCGGTTCGTGTTTCAGTTCCCAGATCACCCGCGGCTTTTGCGTAGTAGCCACCAACGCCCAGGGAAAAAAGACGGCCGAGGTGCATGCGCAGGAGCACCGGAAACTCGTACAAACTTGCGCTCACCGTTGTTCTGGTATTTGTAGGCACGACCGTATTGTACTCGTATTTTCGCTGCATATAGAGCGCGCCGAATTCGAAACCAATCGCGGGCATCATGCGTATCTCGAACAGAAGCCCTGCGCCATAACCGGGACGTCCCGAATATTCCGTACCGGGCTCGTTGGGTTCCGAAGAGTTCGCGACACCCAGTAAAGAAATGCGCGCGCCAAAGGCGGCAGCAGGGCCCAGAAATAAAGTAAGTAGAAACAGGCAGGAGAGGCAGCGCATGGAGACCTCCTTGTTTCCTATGCCTTCCATTAGGATAAGCGACTTGCCGTCATGCACCAAGACGGGAATCCCTGACTAACCTCCTTCCGGGTCAAAACCACCCCTAAAATGTGATTTTGCCTTGGCACCCCGTGTGCAGTAAATTGTCAGAACTCATTCTGAATCAGAAATCGAAAGGAACAGCCTATGCAAAACATGCAGGAAAAACTCAATATCGGGATCTCGGACGGAGACCGCAAAACAATCGTCGAAGGCCTAAGCCACCTGCTCGCCGATACGTATACGCTTTATCTCAAGACGCACAACTTTCACTGGAACGTTACGGGCCCGATGTTCAATACGCTCCACCTCATGTTTGAAGGACAGTACAACGCGCTCGCGCTGGCGGTAGACGTTATCGCTGAGCGTATCCGTGCTTTGGGTCACTTTGCCCCTGGCACATATAAAGAGTTCGCAAAGCTGAGTGCCGTTTCCGAGGCTGACGGCGTGCCCGGAGCTCAGGATATGATCCGCCAACTGGTGGAAGCACACGAGACTGTAATTCGTACCGCACGCGGCCTCTTCCCCGCTGTCGAAAAGGCGAGCGACGAAGCTTCGGCTGATTTGCTTACCCAGCGCATGCAGCTGCACGAGAAAACCGCTTGGATGCTGCGATCGCTACTTGAGAAATAGAGTAGTCAGAAGACCTACTGGCAATCTTTGTTGCTGGTTTTCTTACGGGCCTTGCCGGCGGCGTCGCGGGCGTCGGCAAGGGCGCACTCAGTGATTTTTTTGCCGCCTTCCTGGATGGCGGGCTCTTCGTCTTTAACTTTCTTGCCTTCGGCTTCCATTTTCATCGTGCAGCCGAGCTGGGATTTAGCCAGGAGCGCTTTGCAATCTTCCTCTGAGTAGCCGAAACATTTGCGGATATAACCGTCGCCCGCACAGGTGAAGTTGGTCTGCGTCTTGGAGAACTCCATGGCCTTTTGCAACCCAACGCTGAGAGGTTTCGAGCGCGGAGTGACTCCAGTGCACTCGTTGTAAGCTTCGAGCTTATCCTTGGCCATGCCGACGAGATGTTTCTTGGAGAACTCCAAGGATAGGCATTCCACCAGTACTTTCGAAGCCTGAGCAAGACCTTCCTCGCCGTCTACATATTCAGGAAGTTCGGGAAGAACGTGGCCGCGGCAGAATTTTCCGGCTTCGCGCATCGCCTTGATGCATTCGTTCTTGTCGGGGAACACGCAGCGCCATTGCTTCTGCTTTTCACCACACTGATCGTTTTCAATCTCGTTGCCTGCTTGTTCGACCCAGATCCGGCGCTCCATCATGTTGGGGCCGGCGGCGAGCGAGTTCTGGGGGGGGAGTAAAAGTGCTGCAATTGGATAGAAGAAATGAATCATAAGTAGATTCAACTTAGCGTTTTTGGATTGCGATGGAAACGCGCCAGCGTGTTAGCTGCTCACTGATTCTCGCCATTTTTTTGAAGCCAGCAGTATTCCCTGGTTCCCAGTAGCTCTAGGCGCAAAGCTTCGCCGTTTCCGCCTGCTCGAAAGAAATCCAGCCAGTAGTTCGTTTCATAGCTATTGGGGAAGCGGTGAAGAACCTCTAAATGTATCAAATCGATGGTTTCCAGAGACTGATTCACGGGCGGCTCCTTTCGCGGGTTCGTACCAAGGAAACGGGCCAGACACGTAAAAGTTTCCGCCGAAGGAAACAAATTTTTTCTGTAAAAACTTTGTGAAAACAATGTCTTACAGGCCTTCCGGCGAGACGCTGCCGAACAGCTTTTTCATGCCCGCATTGCTCCAGAGCCTGAACCGGTCGATATAGATATAAGCTGCCGGAATCACGAGCAGGGTGAGAAGGGTCGAGCTGATCAGTCCGCCGATGATCGCGACACCCATAGACGTTCTTTGCCGACTGGCTTCATTGAGGCCGATCGCGATCGGAATCGTTCCCGCGATAAGCGCCATCGTGGTCATTAAGATAGGGCGAAGCCTGGTTTTGCCAGCTTCGATCATTGCCTTCCTGCGATCCATACCTTCGCCCGTGCGCTGGTTGGCATAGTCCACGAGCAGGATCGAATTCTTTGTCGCCACCCCGAGAAGCATAATCACGCCGATCATCGAAAAGATGTTCAGGCTTTGCTGGGTGATCGCAAGCGACAAAAAGGATCCGCACATCGCGAGTGGCAGCGCGAGCATAATTGTAAGCGGCGTTACGAAGCTTTCATAAAGCGAGGCGAGGATCAGGAAGATGAAGAGCACGCCGAAAAGCATCGCGGTGCCCATGGATTCGCCGAGCTCCTTGAAATTTTCGGCCTGGCCCACATAAGCGTAGCGCATGTCGTCTGGAAGCTTCACGTCGTTCTTGATGGCTTTGTCGAGGTCGTTCATTACGTCGCCCATACCGGCACCGGGGGTGATGTCGGCCTGGATCTGGATATAGCGGGCACGGTCCTGGCGGGTGATTTTGCTCGGGCCTGTGGCGGGCTTGGGATCGGCCACGTCGCGCAGGCGCACGAGATTGAAGTTGATGTTGGGCACGTAGGTCTCGTTGAAGTTCTTACCGAGGTCGCGCTGGTCTTCCTGCAGGCGCACGCGCACATCATACTCCTCGCCGCCCTCGCGAAACTTGGCAGCTTCTACTCCTTCGATCTGCGCACGGAGCTCCATGCCCACCTGCGCGGTGCTCACGCCGAGCTTGTCGGCGCGGTTTTTGTCGATCGGAATCTGGAACTCGGGTTTACCGGCGCGGTAGTTCACGTCAACGTCGAGGAGGCCCGGATGTTTTTTCGCGATCGCGAGGATTTTGTCGGTATATTCCTGGAGCTGCTTCTGGTCCTGCCCCACCACGTTGAGGTTGAAGGGCCTCTGGCCACCGCCCACGGCGTCGTAGTCTTTCACCGCTACGTTAACTTGGGCGTAGTCTTTCAGCTGCTCGCGCACGCGAGCCTTAAACTCGCTGGTATTTACCTTGCGCTGTTTGGCTTTCACGAGGCGCACGAAGGTCGAGCCCACGTTGGCTTCGCCATTTTGGCCACCCAGCACGAGCGCAGACACTGCCACTTCTGGATTTTTGCGCAGCGCCTCGTCGATCGCCAGGCCAACCTTGGTGGTCTCGTCGAGGGAGGAGCCGGGCGGCAAGTCGAAGCTAACCTGGAACTCGCCGGCGTCCTGCGCGGGTAGGAAAGTTTTGGGCACGTAGGCCACGGACCCAAAGCAAAGAATCGTAATCACGAAAGTGATCGAGAGGGTTTTCAAGGGGTGGTTCACCACATAGCCGAGGAACTTTTCGTAGTGCAGTTCAAGCCGGTCCTGAAAGCGGGAGAACGCCCCGGCGGCGCGGGTGAGAGGATTTTTGCTGTGGCGGGGATCAGAATGCCCCTTGCCGGCGAAGTAGGCCGAGAGCATCGGTGCGATGGTGAGCGCATCAAAGAGCGAGATCATCATGGCGAAGCAGATCGTGAGGCCGAACTCCTTGAAGAACTGGCCCACTACGCCCTTAAGAAAGCCCACGGGGCCGAACACCGCAAGTACCGTAAAGGTGGTGGCCACCACAGCCATCTGCACTTCGATGGTGCCTACGCGCGCGGCTTTTATCGGTGAAAGGCCCTTCTCGATATGTCGGAAGATATTTTCACGCACTACGATCGCGTCGTCGATGAGCAAGCCCACCGATAGCGATAGCGCAAGCAGGGTCATAATATTAATTGTGAAGCCCGCCAGGCTCATGAGGATGAAGGCGCCGATCAGGGAGTTGGGCAGCGCCAGGCCAGTGATGATGGTCGAGCGGCCACTCGCGAGGAAGAAAAACACTACGATCATGGAGAAAAAGATCCCGAAGAAAATCGATTCCTTCACATCTTCCACGTTGGCGTCGATCCAGATCGAGGCGTCTCGAACCACGGCGAGTTTAGGCGCGCCTTCCTGGGCTTTGATCAGCTCATTGGCCTTTTCCATCTGCTTGATCGCGTTGCGCACGACGGCAATGGTGTTGGCGCCGCTTTGCTTATAGACCATGATGAAGAGGGATTTTTTTCCGTTTACGAAAGCTCGCGAGCTTTCGTCCTTGAGTGTGTCTTTCACAGAGCCTACATCGTTCACTGTCACGGGCACGTCTGATCCAAAGAAATTTACGATGGCGGTCTTGATGTCGGTAACTTTGCGAAACTCGCCGAGAGAACGGAAGGAGAGCTCGTTTTTTCCCTGGTTCACTTTTCCCACGGGGATGTTCTGCCCGGCGGCGGAGAGGCGCTGGGCCACCTGCGAAGCGGAGATTTCGTACTGCTTGAGCTTCTTACGATCGAGTTCCACATGGATCTCGCGCTCGCGGCCACCGATCACCTCCACGAGCCCCACCTGGTTCACCTGTTCGATTTTAGGGCGCACGATCTTGTCGGCGAGATAGAATAGCTTCTGATCGTCGAGCTGGGCCTCAAGAGAAAGCATGAGCACGGGCTGGTCTCCCGGATCTATGCGGCGGATAATCGGCTCCTCGATGTCGGCGGGCAGCTTGCGCTTCGCACTTGCCACGCGATCGCGGATCTGCTGCTCGGCGTATTTTACATCGGTCTCGAGGGTGAATTCTGCGATCACCTGGCTGAGGCCCTCTAGGTTGTTCGAACTGAGGCGCTTGATTCCTGAGATTGTGCTCACCTGGTCTTCGATGGGTTTGGAAACGAGCGTTTCGATCTCGCTCGGGCTAGCGCCGGGATAGGGAGTGCTCACCACCACTACCGGAAAGGTAACGTTGGGGAAAAGGTCTACCCCGAGCTTGGTCATGCACCAATAGCCGATGGCCAGCATTACGATTACCAGGCAGGTGATGAAGGTAGGGCGCTTGATCGAAAGATCGGCTAAATTCATGGGTTGCTTCCTTGGTAAGTTCTCATCTGAGCGAGCAGCTGCAGCACTTCGGCCTGGGTGCGAAGCCGATTCAGCTGTGATTGGGCGTAGTCCTGTTCAAAAGTGAGGCTCTGGAAGGTGGTCGAGCGGCCGCGTTGCAAACGATTGCGCTCGTTCTCGAACTTTTCCTTCTGCACGCCCTCGATGGTTTTTACCAGCGATAGCCGGGCGCGAGCATCGCGGAGCCGGGCGGTGATGTCGCGCCACTCTTTGGCTTCGTTAAGGCGAGCCTGTTCGAGCTCGAGCCCGTTAGCGTCGATTTCCTGATCTGCTCCTTTGAGCGCACGATTCCAGGTGGGCACATTGAGCGGAACGGAGAACACTACCCCGATCGCGCGAGTGGGGTGGTCACCGCGAAAGGCTTCTGAGGTAGCCTGAGAGCGCGCGGGATCGCGGCCGTTCCAGGCATAGGTGGCAGTCACATCCACGTTGGGCTTGAGCTGCTCTTTGTCGAGCTGCGCCTGTGCTTGTGCGGCCTTGGTTTTTTCTGCCGTGGCCCGAAGGTCGAGGCGCTCCCCGTCGCGCTCCGGAGCTTTCATCTTCAGCATCTCGTCTACGCTCGGAAAAGCCACGGCTTCCGGCACGCTGTCGCCTTCAACATTTCTCAGCAGATTGAAGGAGCGCGCAGCGCTCTTCTCCTCTTCGACGGAGGTGGCGAGACCCAAAGTGTAGAGATCATAGCTCGCCTGGGCCTGAAGGAGATCACTTCGGTCGCCGAGCTGAAGGCCTACGCGGCGCTTGGCCCACTCGAGCAGCTTACCCGCGCGCGCGAGCACGTCTTTCTGCACAAGCACGGCCTGGCGGGCCAGCGCAAGTCGCCAATAGGAGGCCTCTGCTTCTGCCATCTTCGCAGTGTAGGCGAACTGGCCCGCAAGCGCCTGTGCGGTATTGGCGGCGCGAATCAGTTCTTTGCGGGCGCGAATTTCGGAACCGAAGCCATTTCGGATCAGGTTCAGAGTGAAGTCGAGGCGGTTGTAGGAGGTATAGCGGCCTGGAGTGGTGAACGATGAGCCAAGCGTGAGCACGTCCGCATTGTTCCAGGTGTACTTGCCGTTAAGGCCGAAAGGAGTATTCATTCCAACGCCGAGAGAGTAAACCGTGCTGCGGGTTTCCACCCCTTGCTGGGCGGGGAAAGCGGTCTCCGCTTTGTCGACGTAGTTATTCGCGGAGCCGAAGAGGTAGGGGAAGGTAAGAACTTCAGAACCTTCTGCTCGTTTAAGGCCACCTTCCGCATGGAGCTTCTGCGCTTCCACGATCGGGCTCTTGCCGTTCACCTGATTTAGATATTCACTCAAAGTGAGCTGGGTGGCCGAAAATGCGCTGGCCGGGGCCAGCAGCACAGTCAATAGAACGGCCAAAGGTTTCATTGCACTCATGAGGGGCTCCCGACGATTCCATTGAAGAGTATATTCAAAAGCTGGTCTGTTATCTGGCCGCGATACTTTTCGTCGGCGATGGAAATTTTCATCCATTTCTGCTGCACCTTCTGGCTTCGACCCATGTGGATCAGCGTGCCGAAGATCGTGGTGGTGGCCACGATAGGGTCAACGTCTTTGCGCAGGATCCCTTTTTTTCGGCCCGCTTCGAAGAATTTCACGATGGCCTCGAACTGCTTCAGGAAGGTGTTCTGGAAAACGTCCCAGAGAATTTCCTGGTCGCAAACATCTTCGCGGTGAAGAATGCTGCACACATCATTCTGATCCACCTGGCAAACGAGGAATTGCTGCGCCCAGAAGCGCAGCTTGGTGCGCATGTCTTCCATACTTTCGGGGGAGGAGAGGATCTTTTCAGCGTCGCGAAGGCGCTCCCGCCCGAAATTTTCAACGATCGTTCTAAATAAACCTTCTTTACCATTGAAATGGTAGGAGATCAGGCTCACGTTCACGCCGGCCTGGTCGGCGATCTCTTTCACCGTGGCGCCGCCAAAGCCCCGCTGCGAAAATACGAGAGCGGCGGCTTCCAGTAGCTTTTCCTTGGTGTCTGGCTCGTTCTCGGCTGCTCGGTGCTTGGCGTTCATAGCCAGAGGTATAAAACGTACATTCAATTAATTCAAATGAACGTTTAAATAAGTTGAACAAACGTTTACGCGGCGCTTTCTCGCATAAATTTAACCAAGTAAAAACAATGCTTTACAGTTAATTGAAAATCATTCTCAAAATCTTTGACGGGGCTGTTTTCCCCGTGGAAGATAGTGGTCTGTGCGCCGCACTGTTTGTTAGCAATGAGTTAGGCTGACGCACTTAAACAGGAAAGGTTTTCGCATGTTGAAAATTCCGGTCGTGACCCTGGTTACCCTTCTCTCCATTCCGGCTTTAGCCGAGACCCAGTTCGAGCGCGGGAAAAGTACCCTCGAGAAAATGGGCGGCTGCTTTCTGGTGGATTTTTCCTATACCGAAACCGAGGGCCTGAAACCGGGCTATGAGCGCGACAAGCGCGTGTATGACGTGAACAACAATAAGAGCGTGAAGGAATGGATCTATGTGGACCAGACTGCGCCCCAGCGCTTTCGCGTTCAGCACGTGATGTTCGCCGCTGATACCGACGGCACTCCGATCATCGGCTCCGAGCTCAAGCACACAGGCGAAGACTGGGAATATGAGGCTGACTACCAGTATGACTTCATATCGCCATCCCACTGGACCGTGCAGAACCTCCCCGCCAACAGCGGCAAGTGGACCCGCCGGATTACCAACCTCGACGACGGTCTCCGCTATCAATGTAGCGCCGCGTGGGAGATGGAAAAGGCTTTGCCTGAGTGGACCTGCAGCGGTTACGCCCCGATACCGGGCCGCGAGAGCCGCGACATGGGCCGCAAAGACTACCAGGGCCTCGAACGCACCACGAAGCTTGTGTCCTACGGTGCTTCCTTCCTGGAGCGCCAGATGAACACCAAGATCATTCACGATGCCAGCGGCAAGACGCCGCTAGCCAAGGAAGTCGGCAAGAACTGGTACGTGCGCCTGCCTGATTCTGAATGCGAGTACGCGCTTGAGTTTCTCACACCTCGCCGCGGCTTCTGGGACGTGATGCGGGAAGCCTGGGAGGAAGTATTCGCCGAGAAGGTGCAATTCACCGAGAAGCGCGTGCCCGGATCCAGCCGCTATGCCGAGTTCCAGGACCTCGAAGAAAAGTTCGCTTCGCGCAATCTGCTCGACCCTACGCTTCGAGCGCAGGCGAAAACGGAAGTGAAAGCCGTGATCGAGAAGTTCCGTGAGCGTTAGATTGTCGGGCCGCGAGGCCCTTTACTTTGCTGCGATATTCTTCGCCTGCTCAGCGGCTTCGGCCCACGATGGCGGTCATGGGAAGATGATTACTGGACTTGGCCCGCGCGGAGGATCCCTCTCGGCCGTGATTTCCGCCAAAGACGCCGACCTCGGCGCCAAAGCCAAAGCCATCGCGTTGGCCGAATGGAAGCGCGACGGGAAAAAGCTCGAAGTTCATCTTCTCGACCTGAAGAAAAAACCCCACACTGCAGAGCTCGCAGGCGAGGTTAAGTGGATCCTGCTCAAGGGCGAGGGCGTGAAGCCCGAGATCTTCGTGACCAAGGAGCTGCGCCACGAGTTCGCCTCACTGGACGGTGTAAAATCCGTAGAAGTGATCCTGCCGGCCGGCCTTTTAGTCGATGAAAAATCCGTAGCGGCTTTCTCGCTGTAAGAGGCTCCATTTCTTCAGGTAGGTTTCCAGGCTCATACGTCCACCGGCTTTTTCTGCACTTTCTGCTGAGAAAGAAATACTCCCGCCACGATCGTGAGGTAGCTCACCCATTCGAGTGGATGCGGCTTGTACCCCGCCAGCGTGATGTCGAGTAGCCCTGCGAAAAGAATGGAGCTGCGGCCTAGGGCTGCTGCGATCGAGCTCTTAAGGTGGATGAAAGAAAGAGTCATGAAGTACTGCGCGCCGAGGCCAAGAATCCCGGTGGCGATCAGGTAACTCCAATCGGATAGGCCTGCAGGCTGCCAGGCCCAGCCCGGGTAGACGGCGGAAAGCACCGAGGTCATGAAGCCGAAGCCGAACACGATCAGCGCGCTGGAATATTTCTTCGCTGCCGAGCCGAGAGAGAGAAACGCAACCGCTGAAACTACCGCTCCTGCAATACCTGTTTGCCAAACCCAAAGGGGCATGGAGGCGCGGTTGGGAATGTAGAGAATCACGCCCGCGAGCACGATCAAGGCAATGCCGGAAATTTCGCGAGCGCTCAGCTTCTCCTTGAGAAACGAAACGGAGAACAGGAATACGAATAACGGGCTCGAGCTGAAGAGAAAATTCGCGTTCGCCGAAACCGTTCCCTGCAGTGTGTAGTAGTAAAGGAAGAGCCCGGCGCAACCCGAGAACGCTCGCACCCAGAGCATGAGGGAGTCGGAGCGGAAGTATTTGTGCAGCTCACGCCAGCAGAAAGGAAGCACTCCCGCCATCGTGATCAGGCCGCGCAGGAAGGCCATCTGTTCGACGGGAAACTTCTGCGGGTTCCAATGAACCAGGTAGCTCATCAGCCCGAAGGACGCGGCCGAGAGCACCGCCCAAAGCAAGCCGAGGCGGGCGCTCACTTCACGCTCAGGATGTCGAATTCCTTCTTGGCACCGGCGCGCTGGAAGATGAAGGTGTCGCCTTCAGCTTTGCCGAGCAGAGAAGCGCCGAGAGGGGAGGAGTAGGTAACTACGGAGATTTTGTCCTTGCCGTCGGGAATGGAGATTCCCGCTCCAACCGGCAAAACAAAATGCTTCTGCTTTACCCCGTCACACTCCACCTGAACGAGCGCGCCCCCCTGCACGGGGGTTTCGCCGTTGAACTCTTTCATCGGCAATGCGCGCAATACGCCGATTCCGTGCTCGAGCTCGGAAATCCGAGCCGCCTGGCCACGGGCGAGGAAGCTCGCCTCGAGCGCGCGCGTATCGTATTGATTCTCGGGGCGGTTTTCTTCCGCCGTGGCCGCTTCATTCGTCGCGCTGAAGGCAAGGCGAGCGCGGCCGAGTTCCTCTTCCAGTTGCGCGATCACCGATTGCAGTAGTTTTTGCTTGTCCATCGGCTCAGGTCGTCGCGTTCTTCTTAATGGTTTTCGCGAGCTTGGCTTCCGTACGAGTGCCTACCACTTTGTCGGAAGGAGCGGGTTTCTTGGCTTTCGCTTTGGCCTTTGCCTTGGGCGCGGCTTTCGCTTTGGCGGGAGCCTTCTCTTTTGGCGCAGCTTTAGCCTTCGGAGCGGCCTTTGCTTTAGATTTCTTCGTGGGGTTCAACAGCTCTTTTTCTGCGAGCAGTTTCACGGCTTCTTCCATCGTCACTTCTTCGGGCTTCTTTTCCTTAGGAATGGTGGCGTTGGTTTTCTCGTGTTTCACATAGAGGCCGTAGGGGCCCTCTAAAATCTCGACAGGGCTTTTTGTCTCGGGGTGCTCGCCAAGGGCGCGAACCACCGCAGACCTGCGGCCGCGGCCTTTGGGCTGCGCGAAAAGCTCCATCGCGCGGGCGAGGGTCACTTCGAGCACGGCGTCTTCTTTCTTCAGCGAGCGGTAGTCCTTCTCGTGCACCACATAGGGGCCGAAACGTCCCACAGAGGCGCGAATCTCTTTGCCCGTGTCAGGATGCATGCCGAGCAGACGGGGCAGCTCAAGGATCCGGAGCGCGAGGGTCTCATCGATGGCATTTGGATCGATGCCTTTGGGCACGCTCACACGCTTAAGCTTGGTTTTCTCGTCGGGCGGCAAATCACCTAGCTGGATATAGGGGCCGTAAGAACCAGTCTTGAGAAAAATAGGAAGCTTCGTGACGGGATCCGTGCCGAGCGAAGTGGCGCCTTTTTTCACCTGCTCCACGAGACTCTTCACGCTTTCCGCGTTGAGGTCGGAAGGGGCGAGGCCCTCGGGTAGGCTTGCTTTCACCTGCTCTTTGGTAACCGGATCGATGTATATAAAATAGGCGCCGTATTTTCCCACGAAGATACTGAGGTTCTTCAAGTGGTCGAAGTGCAGCGAGCGCGCCTCTTCGGGAACGATGATCTTGTCTTCGGCGGCGACTTTGGCTTCGAGGCCCTTTTTACCGAGATAGAACTCTTCAAGGAATAGTAAGTACTCGAGCTTGCCTTCAGCGATATCGTCGAGTTTTTCTTCCATGTTCGAGGTGAACTTGGTGTCCACCAGATCAGGGAAGTGTTTGCGCATGAGTTCCGTCACCACGAAGCCCGTGAAGGTGGGAACGAGGGCGTTGCCTGCGCGCATGGTGTAGCCGCGGTCGATGATCGTGCTCACGATCGAAGCGTAAGTCGAAGGACGGCCCACACCTTCTTTTTCCAGGAATTGAATCAGCGCGGCTTCCGAAAAACGGGCCGGCGGCTTGGTCTCGTGCTCCGTGACTTCGCTCTTCATGTGCTTTACGCTATCGCCCACTTTGAAGTCAGGCAGAAAGCGCTCGCGTTCACCGAGTGCCTGTTCGGGGTCGTCGCTGCCTTCTACGTAAGCGCGGAGGAAGCCGGGAAACGTGATCTTCATCCCACTTGCGTGGAAGCGCGCCGGGCCCTTGGCCGTTTTCACTTCCACGGAGGCCGAAACCTGAAGCTGCTTGGAATCGGCCATTTGAGTCGCGATCGTGCGCATCCAGATCATCTCATAGAGCGAGAGCTCTTTGCCGCCAAGGCCCATCTCCTGAGGGGGAGTAAAATCCAGCGAGGGACGGATCGCTTCGTGCGCTTCCTGCGCCCCTTTACTTTTCGAGGCATAGCGGCGGGGAGCTTCGGATACGTATTCGGCGCCGTAGAGTTTTTTCACCAGACCGCGCACGCCGGTGATCGCGCTTTCGGAGAGGTTCACCGAATCGGTACGCATATAAGTGATGAATCCGCGTTCGTAGAGGGTCTGCGCGATTCGCATTGTATCCCGGGCCGAAAGGCCGAGCTTACGGTTGGCTTCCTGCTGCAGCGTCGAGGTGATGAAGGGGGGCGCAGGCTTGCGGGTAACCGGCTTCTCGTCGATCTCGGTTACCGTCCATGGATTCTTCTGGGCGTCGGCGAGCAGCGCCTTCGCATCGGCTTCGTCGAGAAGAACGATCGAGCCGTCTTTGTTCTGTACGAGTTTGCCGGTCTTCTCGTCGAAGTCCTTGCCCACGGCCACTTTTTTGTCGCCTACGTGGGTTAGCTTCGCTTCAAAAGGCTCTTCGCCTTTGCGAAGCTCAGCCGAAAGGCCCCAGTACTTGGCCATCACGAAGCTCATGCGCTCGCGCTCGAGATCCACGAGGGCTTTTAGTGCCACCGACTGCACTCGTCCGGCGCTCAGGCCAAAGGCGATTTTTTTCCAGATCAGCGGCGAAACAGTATAGCCCACGAGCCGGTCTAGGATGCGGCGGGTTTCCTGCGCGCGCACGAGCTTAATATCGAGATCGCGCGGGTTATCGAGCGCGTCTTTGATTGCCTTGTTCGTGATTTCGTGGAACACCATCCGTTTGGTGGGAATCTTGGGCTTGAGCACCTCGAGCAGGTGCCAGCTGATGCTTTCTCCTTCGCGGTCTTCGTCGGTCGCGAGGTAGAGGAGCTCGGCGTCTTTCATTGCCTTGCGGATTTCACCCAGCGTTTTGTGCTTCTGGGTTGGAATTATATAGAGAGGTTTGAAATCATTGGCCACATTGATGCCGATGCGCGACCATTTCTCTTTTTTAACGTCGGCCGGAATTTCCGAGGCTTTTCCCGGAAGATCGCGCACGTGACCATTGCAGGCGAGCACCGTGAAATCCTTGCCGAGGAATTTCTTGATGGTTTTCGCCTTAGTCGGAGACTCAACGATGATCAGCGCGTTTTTTTTCACGGTGCAACAATTCTCGCAGGTGTATTAGCACAATTGAAGAAAGCGAAAAGGATTGCAAGAAAATAACTTATTGGCGCGGTTCGCGTGCAAGTGCTGCTTCGCGTGAAAATGGGAAACGATTTAGCTTTTGGACTCTTCCACCATGCCGCGTTTCATCGCTTCTTCACGCGAAAACGGGAGGATCGTGTCGGCATTGATGATGGCGAACTTCAGCTCCGCGCCAGTAAGATCCGCGCCAGTGAGATCAGCGTCACGAAGGTTTGCGCCTTTGAGGTTGGCCCGGCTCAGGTTCGCGCCCGTCAGGGTAGCCTTGTGCAGGTAGGAATAGGAAAGGTTCGTTCCGCTCAGGTTCGACTTCGTGAGGTTGGTCTTGAACATGTCGGTGCGCGAAAGGTTCAGGTCTTTCAGGGAAAGGCGGGCCAGGTTGGTGCAGGCGAGGTTGCTGCAGTCCTTGTTCACCCAAGTGGGCAATCCGTTTTTCTGGTGGCCGGTAATCAGCGTGATGAAAGGTAGCATCCTCACAATATATTAGAGAACCCGGGCTTTGGGAAGGGCCAGCTAGATCCTGGCTTCCTTCAGCAGCACACCGAATTCCCTATCGAGCTCGTGGGCCGCTGCGATCTCGGGCGCATTGAAGGAGAGCAGGTACATGCTCCAGCGTGAGCTCTTGCTTGCTTCTTGAGCGACCATGCGGCGCTTGTCTTCAAAAAGGTGCATAAAGCCACGGGCTCGGGCGATCAACTTTTCCTTTCCCGGCGCATTGCCGTAAGCGAGAAATTTTTCCAGAAGCGATCCCCTGACCGCGATCGCGAGCAGATTGTAAGACGGCATCTCTGATTTCAGGTAAGCGGTAACCAACCCACGCACGCGGTCGTTTTCCTCCTTTTCGAAGTGAAAAACCTGAGCGTCCTTGAGCAGCAGGGATGAGTGCTTGAACATGCCTACGATTTCGCATTCCCTTGTAAGCTCGGCTTCTTTCAAGCGGAGCGCGAGTTGATCAACACGGTTCGAGAGCAGCTCGTGATTTTCGGCAAACAGCCTGCCCGCGCGAAAGTGAGATGGCGGCGTTCCCGGATACGTTTCCAGCAGGTCAAGCACCTCGAGGGCTTCCTCTTTGTTGGCGTGCGATGGACTATCGGAGCTGAGCCCGGCCTTCTCAAACTTTTCCAACTTCGCTCGGAAGTTCCTGCACGGCTCCTGCTCCTCCTTTCCTTTGGCCAGGAGCTGGTCGATCTCCGTGACTACCTCTGTACCCTGGGCCAGATTCACGTAGAGGTAGGTGGAAACAGCCAGCATCAGCACGGCTCCGATAGTCCATATTCGCTTCGCCATTTTCTCTCGCTTCTCCTTGATGGCCACCCGGGGGATTCCGGCGGCTTCAGGTTCCATGAGAATAGTTATAGCGGCCGTGGATTAAGCCGGGATGAAAACGGAATTAAACCTTTTTCATTGAAAATCGTGCTGGCGATTCAAGGGCTTAGGCCGGGCCCACGTACTTCTCCACTACCTGCTCGATGGCGCCGAACACGCTCTTGCCTGAAGCATCGAGCATCTCAATTTTTACTCGGTCGCCGAACTTCATGAAGGAAGTCTGCGGCTTACCGGAATCGATCGTCTCGATCATGCGGATCTCCTGGATACAGGAGAAGCCTTTGCTGCGGTCGCGGTTGGAGATCGTGCCGCTGCCGAGGATAGTGCCCGCGCAGAGGTTGCGCGTGCGGGCGCAATGCTGGAGCAGGCGGGGGAAGCTGAACTGCATGTCCGCGCCGCAATCGGGTTGGCCGAATAGCTTGCCGTTAAAATAAGTGCGCAGCGCGAGGTGGGCTTTGCCGTCTTTCCAGGCGCCTCCGAGCTCATCGGGAGTAACAGCGACCGGGGAAAAAGCGGAGGCCGGCTTGCTCTGGAAAAAGCCAAAACCTTTGCCGAGCTCCTGCGGGATGAGCCCACGGAGGCTAACGTCGTTCACGAGCACGAGTAGCTTTATGTGCTTGGCCGCCGCCGCTTCGCTCACGCCCATCGCCACGTCGTCAGTGATCACGGCGAGCTCTGATTCAAAATCGATGCCCCATTCTTCCGAAGCCATGCGAATCGGTTCCTGCGGCGCGAGAAAAGAATCCGAGCAGCCCTGGTACATCAGCGGATCGTTCAGAAACTCCGGGGGCATTTCCGCGCCTCGCGCTTTTCTAACCAATTCCACATGATTCAAATAAGCGCTGCCATCTGCCCATTGGTAGGCGCGGGGCAGGGGAGAATGAGCCTGCGCCACGTCGAAGGGAAAGCTGCCGCCGGCTTTGCCGCTGTTCAGCAAACCATAGACCTTTTCCAGGAGAGGAGCGCATTCAGACCAGCGGTCGAGGGCGCTTTGCAAGGTGGGAGCGATTTCCGGAACTTTTACGGCAAATTGGAGCGCCTTGTCGACGACTACCAGCACTCCGTCACGGCCCTGTTTAAGCGATGCTACCTTCATAAATTTCTCCTCTCCTATCCGATACCACAGCTGCTTTTTCTTGGCCATGCGCCAGGGTTCTTAGTAAAGAAGGGGGAACAGGAGATCTTATGCTGCTATTCAAGATTCTGGGTTCTATTCTCGCTCTCACCGGTCACTCTTTTGCCGCTTTCGAGTCTAACGGTTTTGAGCTGGTGTATACCGCGCCGGTGGAAACAAAGCTCGAAGCGCCCGACCTGCGCAACCCGGTGGATGTTTGGGTGGAAATGATCGATGCCGCGACCAAGACTCTGGATATTGAGCAGATGTACGCGATCTCCAAAGCGGGAGAGCCGCTGGAGCCCGTGATGCAGGCCATTGAGAACGCGGGCAAGCGCGGCGTAAAGGTGCGCATGCTTGTGGAGCAAAAGATGATGAGAGCTTCGGCACCCGAAACCCTTCTCAAGCTTCAGCTGATGACGAACGTTGAGCTGCGCATTCTGGATTTTTCGAAAATGGGCACTGACGGAATCCAGCATTCCAAGTTTTTTATCGTGGACGGGAAAAGCGCTTACTTGGGCAGCCAGAACTTTGACTGGCGCTCTTTGAAGCATATTCATGAAACTGGCCTCAAATTCAGCAACGCAAAAATCGTGGGACCGATGAAGGCGATTTTCGAAAGTGACTGGAAGGCCGCGGGACCAAAATTCAAACGCATCACATCTCTGCCCAAGGCGGCGGCAAGCCGCGTTCCCGGTGACGACGAACTGGCTTATTTAGTGGCGAGCCCTCCCTCTGCGCTTCCCAAAGGCGTGGCGCAGTCGCAGGCCGAGCTTACGCGCCTGGTGGATAAAGCCGAGAAGGAGATCCGCATTCAACTCCTCGATTACTCCGCCGCTTACCGCGACAAGAAATATTATGCTCCCATCGACAACGCGCTTCGCGCGGCCGCCGCTCGGGGCGTGAAGGTGAAGCTTATGGTTTCGCACTGGAACCAGGAGAAGCCCGGCATCGATTACCTCAAGAGCCTTTCGATGCTTCCCAATATTGAGATCCGCATTGCCACTATTCCTTTGGCCAAAGAAGGCAAAATTCCTTTCGCCCGCGTGATCCATTCCAAGACCATGGTGATCGACGACAAAATCGCCTGGGTGGGCACCTCGAACTGGAGCGGCGGCTACCTGGACCGCCTGCGCAGCTTGGAGATCGTGCTGAAGGACACTAAGATGGCCGCGCGCGTGGCCCAACTGCACGAGCAGCTCTGGAGCTCTGAATACGCCGCGAAGATAGAACCTGCGAAGGAGTATCCGAAGCCCGACAAGGGCGCGGAATAGTTGGCCGGGAAAATCGCCGCCTATGGCCTGCTCCTTTTTATACTTTTCCTCGGCTTTTTAGAGGCCGGGGCACGGCTCGCACAACCGGCTCTCGTGCGCGCCGTGCCAGCTTACTACTATCGACAATATTTCTCCGCGCTGGTCGAATCCAGCCAGGTATTGGTATGGGCTGGTAAACCTCATGCCTCGGCAACGATCAGTAACAGCCTCGGCGAAAAAATCGAGTACCGCATCAATGCGCTGGGGTGGAGAGGCGGCGACTTTGCCCCGCTCACCCGGCCCACGAACTCGCTCGTGCTCGGCGACTCCTTCAGCTTCGGCACTGGCGTGAAGGAAAGCGCGGTCTACGCCAAGCAGCTCGAAAAGAGCTTCGACAACATGAACGTTTGGAACCTAGGGATGATGGGCTACGCGCCTGACCAGTATCTCCTGCAGGCACAGCGCTGGATCACGGCCTTTCCCTGGGCTTTCCTGGTGGTGCAGCTTTCCAACAACGACCTCGCCGACGTGGCAGGCCATGGCTGGCGCAATCTGAACTCAGGCACAGGGATTCCAGCTGCTCTCGAGCCATCCGCTGAGCACTTTTGGTTCACGGGGGTTTCCGAGGCGTGGGATCTGCTCGCCTACTGGAATCTGCAGCGCAGCGAAACCGCGCGTGCCGAGGCCGAGCTTCAGGGCGGGTTGTCTCGTCTGCTTTTTTCGCTGAGGAATATCCTGAGCCTCGCCCGCGAGCGAAAGGTGCCCGTGGTGCTATTGCAGGCCACGGACTGGGGGCTGCAGATGTACGGCGGAAAAACCGCCGCCGCTTACCACGACGGAGTGAGCGTTCTCGCCAGTGAGTTCAAGGCCCCGCTCGTGGAAACGCGCGACGCTGAGCTTCTGCCGTTTCCCGACCTTCACTGGACCGAGGCTACCCACAAAAAAGCTGCCGAGAATCTTCTGGTCGCGCTGAAGGCGATCACGGTTGAGGCGCCAGCGCCGCCGGTCAAAAAGGAAAAGAAGAAAAAGTTGCGCTAGTTGCATGCCGCTGCCTAGCCCTGGTTTTTCGCAGAGTGGAGCTCTGTTTTTCGATAGTACGCTTGCGAAGGAACAGCCTCTTCTTTAACTCCAAGGAGGCGGAGCGTGTGGCCGTTGAGGAAGGCGCCTGGCATCCGGCAGCGGGTAAATCTATTTGGTATCCGTGTGCAGAAAGATAGGGGTCAATTCTCGCCCCGGGAAAGCCGAAATATTCCGTGAGTTTTGGGTATGTCTGCCCTCTAACCATCAACGGAGAATCACATGAAGCAGTTTGCAATGTTTGCCCTCGCCGCAGTTCTCGCGGGCGCGTCCCCGGCCAAGGCCGATCCCGCCGCGCAGGAATACGCGAAGCATGCCAATGATTTTGGCATGAAGGTTTTTCAGCACCTTTATAAGAACGGCAAAGCGGGGGAGAATATCCTCTACTCTCCCATAAGCATGCACTACGCACTCTCGATGGTTGGGCACTTCGCCGATACTGACACGCAGAAGTCGATGTACACGGCGTTTGGCCTGCAAGCGCTCACTGCCGCCCAGTTCGGCGAAAGCTCGCGGCGCCTGCTCTCTTCCTACAAAGACTCCGAGACGAGCCGATACAAAGTTAAAGTTTCGAATGGTTTCTGGCTCACGAGCGACTTTCCTGCCTTGGGCGGCCAGCCGGTTGCTTCGCTCAAGAAACAGTTCAGCGCCGAGTTCAGCAACAGCCAGCTGTTCTCGAACCCCGCGGCCGCGGATTCGATCAACAAATGGGTTATGGACTCCACGGAAAAGAAGATCAAGAATCTAGTGAGCGCCAAAGAGCTCGCTCCCCTGCAGTGGGCATCGGTAAGCGCGATCTTTTTTGAAGGCAAATGGTTCAGTAAGCTAGGCCAGGGCCATGGTCCTGATTTCCTTAAACCCGACGGCCGTAGCGCTCCCGTAACCTATATGGAAGCGAGCCCCGGCATGGGTATTTTCTCTATGGAAAAAGATGATGTGAATATCTATGAAGTAGCCTACGGCGAACAGAAGAACGGCAAAGCCATATCCGAGCCGGGCGCTCTCGTGATCCTTCAGCCCAAAAACCCGAAGACCTTCTCCAAGCTGGTGGATAAGCTCGATGGACAATACGTGGACTCCGTACTCAGCGGAATCGAGGAGAAAAAGTCTCTCGGGAAAAACTCCTACATCGCACTGAACTTCCCGGCGTTTGAGCTCGATTTCGAGACCGGCATGGATCCCGTGAAAGACACTCTGGTGCGCAACGGTGCGGAGGAGCTGTTCACCGGTTTCGACATGACCAGCTTGAACCCCAAGTTGACTGCGGGAAATCAGAACAAAATTCGCCTGATTAAGCAGAAGGCCACAATCACCATGGCGAACGAAGGCACCACTGCTGCGGCTGCCAGCTTCGTGGGTGGCGGGATCGAATCGATGGGCCCGCGCAGTGTTTATGTAGGTTCGGCTTTCGTTTACCTCATCGTAGACCGTGCCACCAAATCAGTGTTGTTCGTGGGCTCCTATGTGGATCCTAATAAGGCCAAAGTGCCGGAAATGAAGTAAGGCAGGCCGTGAAAAGCTGGCTCTTCGCTCTTCTGTTTTCTATTCAAGGGGTCGGGCACGCCGGAAATATTGGCGTGCGCCCCGATTGCAGCGAACGCAAAACAGACGTGGAAGAGCTCAAGAAAATTGCTCAGCGCAAGGAAATCCACACAATGGTGGATTTCCTTCGCGCGATCCCTCCAGGCAGCCTCCAGACTTTCACGTTCGTGAAGGGTACCAGCAGCTTTCAGCACCACAAAACGGATGCACGCTGGCCTCGGGTACTTCGCTTATCCGCAGATGCAAAAGTTGCCCTCAGCTTCGTTTGTAACCCAGAGTCACAAGACTATGGTCGCGTAGAAATTCTGCACTATTCAGAACCTCCCGTGGCGCGGTGGCGCTCGATTTCACTCGACTTCCGCAGCAAAAAGATCGCCGCTCATGGCTTGCGCGAAGACGATATTTTTCCCGCACGTGGCGGCAGGCGCTTGCAGGAAGATAGCGCCACCTGTGCCAAGTGCCATAGCCTGGATGGAAAATCAGTATCGAATCTTTTGCCAATCGTTCCCCAGTACAAAACTTGGGATGGATTTTTCGGCTCCGATGATGACGTTTTACATACTGGAACAGAAGAGAAGAAAGAATTTCAGAGCTTCCTCCGCCGGGCGAAATCTGATCCCTGCTTTGGTACCTTACCTTGGCCAGTAGGCGGAAATCCGGCCTACGCTCTCTATCCCTTCCACGAAGGTTTTCCAGAAGAGAAGCTACGCACGGGCCGCTATTCCATCAGCGAAGAAACAAAACAGATCAAGATCCGGAACTACCACCTTCGGCCCAACTTAAAACTTACTGATGCCTACAGCCATTTGATGGCCCAGCGCCTCGCTTGGCGCTTCCTACGGTCGCCGGAGTATCGCAAAGTGGCCCCTTTCCTGATGATGGAAGCTGCGAACTGCGGAGCGGAAAAAGTGGCGGCTGCGCTAGAGGGGGCCTTGCCTGGCTACAAAAGCCCAGCCGCGCTTTACCTCCATACTTTCATGGATCCTCGCACGGAGATGAGCTGGACCAAGCAGCTTTACGGAGTGGGGGAGCGCCTGGGAATTCAGCCCCGGGAGTGGACAATGCATTTCAATAGCCCTGCTGATCCTTACTACAATACCGGTGCCGCTGGTGACAGCGGCCGTGATATTTCGATTGGCAAGATGGCACAAGGGGTACTGCTTAGTCACCTAGCGGGCACTTATCCTGAGCTCCAGAAGGATTTTCGCATGGCGCGTTCGGTGTCAAAGTTTTTCGCGCCCCAGGATTTTTCCTGCATCGACGACGTAGCCGGCCAGATCGCCATAGATGAAATAGGTCAAAAGAACCGACTCTGTGAGCGCCTTTCCAAACTAGGGGCAGAGGGCGCTGGCTCAGCCTATGCAAAGCTCGAAATTCCTGTTGAGAACGAACCAGGAACAGTGGCTGAGGAAACCATTGGTCCGCACGAACTGCTGGCCAGGCTAGGGAGCAAGCTCGAGAGCATACAAAACTTGAGCCGGGAAAAAGAAGTTCACCGTGGTCGAGAGCTTGTGACGAGTTCCTGCAAAGGTTGCCACGGTGAAACTAATCTGCTTCCGAAATCGTACCATTTCCTTGCGGATGAGGCCGAGCTCGAGAGTAGGCTCCGCCGGTTTCCGGAATTCCTCTGGACCGCGATCTCCTACGTAGAAAGCGGGCGAATGCCAAAGGGGCAAAAACTCAAGGAGGATGAGAAACGAGCCATACAGCTTTACCTGCTTGATCGGGCGCAAAGAAGAACGAGCTCGTCTCGCTAAATCAGAAGGCCTTCGGGCAGGAGCTTCCCAGCGCGGAAACGTTCTCCGCTCATTGCGACTAGATCAAGGGTCTGGAATTCTCCGGTATGCATAAGCTCAGCGAGGCCGCGCCCGGCGGCGTAGCTCTGCATGGCGCCGCGACCAGAATACCCGTGGTTCTCGAACACGTTGCTGAAACCTTCCACTTTGCCAAGCACGCCCATCTGGTCGGGGCTTACTTCATAGAGACCGCCCCAGCCGGTGAGGTGTTTGAGCTCCTCGAATTTGGTGCTGCGCTCAAAGAGCGGTGCCCAGATTTTTTCCTGGAACCAGCTTTCGCCGTCGTAGTTGAGGTTCCAGCCATGGGGCTCGTCGTGATCGGCGTAGCCGCCCAGAATATTTGTGGCTTCGGGGTGAAAGTAAACACCGCTCGGGTCGATCATCATACCGTAGTGGCTCATGTCGAAGCCGCGCACGTCGAAGATCGAAACCTGGCGGCGAACTGCGAACACTGGTGTTTCGTAGCCGATGAGCTTCGCTAGGCGAGAGGCCCAGGGGCCGGCCGCGTTCACGAGTCTCTTTCCCTTTACCGTAACCGTACTGCCAGAGGCCTTTTGCATTTTCGCCGGATCACTCTCGAAAAATTCTTTGAGCTCGCCTTCGTTCTTGGGTGGGATGAGCTCGCAGGTTACTTCGACGTGGTCTGCTTTCGGGAGTGCAACGCCTTTCACGCGGTGGCCTTCGAGAAATTCCACGCCGAGCTTTTTGGCTTCGTCGCGGAAATAGGTCTTGAGCAGGTTCGGGTTGAAGAGCCCGTCTATGGCTGAATAGGTGGCTCCAGCGAGGTCGTCCACTTTATCGATGAACGGCGCGTGCTCCTGCAGACGTTTTACCGTCCAAACTTCGGCGCCGATCTCGTGTTTATCCTGGAGCAGCTTCACGCGCTTTTGCGCATTTTCCCAGGTTTCCGGGCGGCACATCCACAGATAGCCGCAGTCGCGGTAACCCGTGACTTCTCGATTCGCACGGAAGAACTCGATGCTGTCTTTCGCGAGCTGCACGTTGATGCTCTGATCCCACGTGGCTCTTGCGCCGCCCGCGTTCAGCTCGGAGGAGGAGAGGCGGCCAGCGAGGTCTGCGTCGATAACCGCTATGTTTCTAGCTCCAAGTTTCGCGAGGTGATAGGCGGTGCTGGAGCCCAGCAGGCCGGCGCCAATGATGAGCGTATCGATGTGCTTATCCATGGCTTTCTTTACCGCCTTTTCGGCCGATTGGGAACTAGGGAGAGGGAGAAGGGGCTGATCTACTTCTGGGCTTCTTCGGTCACGATTCGGTAATGCCCGTTCCGCTCCTGGATATAGAGGTTTTTCTTTGCCACGCCGCTGTAGGCAGGCCTGCCGTTGGGCAGCGTGCTTTCGTAGTTCTGCGTAAAGGTGATCAGGTCGTACTTTTCGTGGAAGTAGTAGCGCACGTCGGAGGCGGTAACCTTGATCGTGCCGTACATCTTGTTGAGGCTCTCTTTATACCTGGCGAACTCATTGCGGTTACGGCCCGCGCTCTGCGGTATGTACTCGTCGGCGTAGCTCTCGATGTAACCTACGAGATCTTTTTCGCTCCAAGCTTTGAGCCAGTTGGCAAAAAATTCTTTAGCCTTTGGCAGCCTAGTCGCGTCTTTCACGGCATCGTAATCTCGGGTGATGAGGATCTTGGTTTCCTTGATCTTCACAGAATCAGAAATCTCGAGAACGTTCTCGTTATCGGTTACTACGCATCCAAGCGAGTCAAAGGGGCGCTCGAGGCGGGAAGGATCGTCGGTGCCATGAAGCAGGATCTGATTCCCTGTTTTGGCGCCATGCTTGTCCATGGAGTTGGGGTAGCTGATATAGATTGCGAGTGGGCCGAATTTTTTTTGGCTGGGGGTTTTGCGATAGAGGAAATCGTAGATGCCTTCGGGTGTTTTGAGGTCGCCTTCCCAGAGCTTGTCACCATTGCTTTTGCCGAAGGTGACTCGGTAGGTTTTGATGATTTCAAGCGGGCCCTCATTGTAGTTTGCTAGGTGAAGCTTGTTGGTTTTTTTGTCCACGACAACAACGGCTTCCTTGAGGCCAGGCACTACGGCGGCGCGAGCGTGCGGAGGGGCCAGGAAAAACGCCAGGGAGAGCGCCACGGTTAGCGCGGAGCGCGCGGAACCTAAGGCTTTGATTTTTTTCATCTTAATTAAGATTAGGAAAGCCGTGAGCTTTTGTCAAACCGGCGCGCTTACGGTAGCTTGTGGGAACGGATGACGAAGATAAAAATATTCTCGCTGTCGCTAGTTCTGGCCCTCGGCCTGGCTTTCGGCACACGCAAAAAGGCGAGAGAACTCGAAAGCCCAGACTTCAAGGTGTTCTACACGGCCGCGCGACACGCGCTCACAGATCCTGAGAATATCTATCGCCTAAGCCCCGATCGTTACCTCTACCCACCGTCGACGGCGATCCTGCTTACCCCGTTTGCGTTCAGTGAAAATTATCGTTTGCACCAATGGATTTGGCACGGCCTGCTTGCCACGATCTTGTTCGGCCTGGCGTCGGTTAGCGGCACTGCGCTAGCGGCAATGGTGATGCTGTTGCGTTATCTCGCGATCACATTCTCCTACGGCCAGATCAATCTTGTCGTAATGGCGCTGATCGCGCTGACCGGGTGGGCGGGGCAACGTGGCCGCTGGGCGGGGGCGGGTTCGCTTTGGGCTTTGGCAACAAGTTTAAAAGTTTATCCAGCGGCACTCGCGCCCTTTTTCCTTCCGCGTTCTCGCTGGGGGGGGATTTTTTCGGCTGCGCTGGCCGGTCTTCTCTTGCTGCTCTCCCCGTTTTTCTTTTTTGGAATGTCGCTCGGCGCACAGCTTTACTCGGAGTTCTTTGCCGCGCTAGCAAACAAAGGCCTGCCACTTCATTCTCATAACCAGAGCATCGCCGCTTTCCTGCAGAGGGTTTTCACAAACCAGGAATTTTACCTGCATGCCGTGGGGCCAAATCACTGGGGAGTGCTCGAGCTGCCAGTGTCTTTCCTGCGCGGAGTGGCCTGGCTGCTCGGAGGCGCACTGACTTTCCTTTCCTGGAAGCGGGCCTGGCAACGGGGTTTGTACCCGGCGGCGGCGCTTTCGGCGCTGGCCTTCAGTGTTCTGTTTCTTTCCCACATTGTGTGGAAAGACTACCTCCTGCTCCTTTACTTTCCCTTGAGCGAGGTTCTCAGCCGCCTGCCGAGAAAACAGGCATGGGTACTCGCGGGCGCTTTTCTCTTCCTTGTCACATTTTCGTCGCCAGATATCGTGGGGCACCCCATATCCACTCGCCTCGACGCCGCCTGTATTCATTTGTGGGCCGCTGCGCTAGTATGGTGGGCGTGGTGGAAAAAATGACAAGCCTACCGCTGAGCGCGCTCATCATCGCCCGCAACGAAGAAGCCCTGATCGGCCGCTGCGTGAAGAGCGTCGCGGCTTTCTGCGACGAGGTTGTGGTTATCGACGCGTTATCGACTGACCGCACGGTCGCGAACGCCGAAGCCTGCGGGGCACGCGTAGTGCAGCGCCAATGGACCGGTTTTGGCGACCAGAGGAACTTTTCGCTCTCGCAGGCTAAGCACGATTGGGTACTCGTGCTCGACGCCGATGAAGCTTCTACGCCGGGCCTCGAAGAATGGCTGCGAAATTTCTTTGCGGCCGGGCAACACAAGCAGCAGCCGTTCGGCTTTAAGCTCCGCCGTGCGGAATATTTTCTCGGCAAACAGATCTACGGCGCCTGCTGGAATCCCTCTTATCAGGACCGCTTCTTCCGCCGCGACAAAGCCAAGTATGTTGGCGTAATCCACGAGTATCCTGTGGCTGAAGGTGGCTTCGTGCGCGCGCCCGCGGAAGCCTACCTCGAACATAATCCCAACGTTACGGTCGAGAGCTTCTTTGACAAGATGAACCGCTACACCACGATCGAGGCGCGCGACCGCTACAACGGCGGGCAGCGCACGAATGTATCTCATTTGTTTTTTGTATTTCCCGCCAACTTTTTGAAAAACTATTTCATCTACAAGGGCTACCAGGACGGCGTGCACGGCTTCGTGATCTGCCTCATGGAAGCGGTGTCGCGCACGGTTCGGCACATCAAGCTCTGGCAGATCCAGCACATGCACGCCGAAGGCCGCGAGCGCGAGCTGCCTGATCCCCGCCCCGCGATGGAGCTCGCGGCAGCGCAGAATCGCAAACTCGAGGCGAGCGGTGCTGGGCCAGGTGGGCTGGGCCCGGGCGCGCCGTGAAGATTCTGCTCGCGAAGCGGCGCGCGCTTGGTGATACGGTTTTTCTTTCCTCCACGCTCGACAATCTCGCGAGCGCGGTTCCCGGCGCAGAGATTTCTGCGCTTGTGCCGGCCGCCTTCGCACCCGTGCTGGATGGCCACCCGAAGCTCGCGAAGGTGCTCACCTATGAACAGGGCTTTTTCACTCTGGTAAAAGAGCTGCGCGGGATGGGGCTTGATCATTTCGTGCAACTGCATTCTTCTCCGGGCAATCGCTGGCTCGCGAAGGTGTCGGGCGCGAAGCGGATTTCTTTCTCCGTGCAGAACAACGAGACGGAGAAAGCCTATGGCAGGCACCCGAACGCGCTTGAGTGGGACGGTTTCTTTCTGCGCTCGATTTTTGGAGAGCGAATCTCGGTGCCGGGCCCCGCTCCGAGGATTTATTTGTCTGCCGAAGAGCGCGAGGAGGGTGTGAACTACTGGAAACGAAATGGCGTGGAGGCGGGGAAGGTGGTTTTCCTTGGCCTCGGCGCGAGCCGCCCCGCCAAGCGCTGGCCGCCGGCGCAGTTTGCGCGTTTCGCGGAGCTGCTGCGAGACCGGCTCGAACTGGTACCGGCTATCGTGAGTGGCCCGGGCGAAGTCGAGGCTGTATTTAGCGCGCAGGTAGTGGATCATCTCCGTGCCCGCGGATTGCGACCGATCGGCGCGCAGGGCAAGGGCGACTTCGTGCACGGAGCGGGGCTCTCGGTGCGGCAGCTCGCAGGTGCGCTTTCGGCTGCGCGTTTTTACGTGGGCAATGATTCGGGGCCGAAGCACATCGCTGCCGCCGTTGGCACTCCCACGATCACCTTCTTCGGGCCGGAAGATCCGGTCGAATGGCATCCGTATTCGCGGGAAGCACACCCCGTTTTTTTCCAGCCGGGGCTTCCCTGCCGCAGTGAGGACCAAGGTCGCTGGTGCGGGCTGGAAGTGTGTAATCTCGCAGGGAATCTTCACCATCGCTGTATGGCGGAGATCGATCCGCTGGATGTAGTGGCTGTCTTACAAAAACTCTCTCTGTAGTTTCTCCAGATGCCTTCCCGCATTTTTGCCTATACGCTCTCTCGACGTTCCACCGTCTCTTTGGAGAGAAACATGAAAACCCTGACCCTGCTGTTTTGTTTGGTTCTATTCTGTCAACTGGCCCAGGCCGAAGCTCCTGCTTCGCCGCCCTATCCGCCGAACTATCCGCCCCCGCCTCCGGAGCATGGCGGAGCTTGCCAGGTGAATTATCCCGGTCACGTCGATCTCGGCGGCCGCCGCTGCGTCAACCAGAATGCCTACAGCGTCACCTATAACGGCTACTTCCATTCTGATGCTCCCTGCGTGAGCGATATCAACCAGGCGATGAATGTGGTGCGAAATGAATACGCCTGCCGTCGGCCGTCGTACCATGGCTACTGCGCGCTTGTTTCTCCCGGCCAGCTCGATCGCCGTAACTCTCGCTGCGTTAACCAGGCGGCCTGGGGCGTGGCTTACAATGGCTTTTTCTTCTCCACGACTCCCTGCTTTCAAAGCGCTACTGCCGCGATCCAGAGCATGGAGAATACCTGGGCCTGCACTACGCCGCCCCAGAGTGGCCGCTGCAGTCTCGTGAATCCCGGCGAGCCCGACCGCAGTAACCGCCGCTGCGTGAGCCAAGGTGCATGGGGTTTGACTTATAACGGCTATTTTATCTCTGATGCTCCGTGCTTTCAGAGCGTAGACGAAGCTGTGCGTTCCATGCTGAGCAACCCGGCCTGCCGCTAAGCGTGACGCAAGGCGGTGCCTTTCCCTGGGGTATCGCTTTGCAGCATCCGCCTCATCAAGGGTAAGCTCCTGCCGTGGGCCTAAAGCTTTCCGGATTCACTTTTGTTCGCAATGGAGTTCGCTTCGACTATCCCTTTGTCGAAGCGCTGCGCTCTCTTTTGCCCCTCGTAGATGAGCTCGTGATCCTGGTCGGAAAAGGGGAGGATGAAACCCTCTCCCGAGTGCAGGCTTTGGCTGCCGCCGAACCCAGGCTGAAAGTTTTTGAATCTGTGTGGGACGACTCGCTCCGTAAAGGCGGCGCGATCCTCGCGCAGCAGACCAACGTGGCGATGCGCCACTGCACGGGGGATTGGGGAATCTACCTCCAGGCCGATGAGGTGCTGCACGAGGACGATTACCCGAAGATTCGCGAGTGCATCGAGAAAGCAAATACAGACAGCGCGATCGACGGTGTTCTCTTCGACTACGTGCACTTCTACGCGGATTTTTTCGTCGTGAATCTTTCGCCTTCCGCCTACCGCCACGAGATCCGCGCTGTGCGCCTGAACAGCGGGGTCGTTTCGTGGAAAGACGCACAGGGCTTCCGAAAAGAAATCGCGCACGGCGATCACGCTCATTTCGAAAAACTGCGCGTATTGCGCTCGGGCGCCCGCATTTTCCATTACGGGTGGGTAAGACCTCCCGAAGTGATGAAGGAAAAAACCGTCGCGATGGACAAACTCTACCACGCCGACGGCTACGGCACCGGCGACAACTATCTTTACAAGCGCATCTACGGCCTCGAGCGCTTCACCGGCACGCACCCGAAGGTGATGCTGGCGCGGGTAGAAGAGAAGCGCTGGAAGGTGGACCTCATGGCCTTCCCGCTCGTGTGGGAATGGAAGGACGGGCGCAAAGTGCTCGCGCGCTGGGTGGAAAAACTCACAGGCTGGCTGCCTGGTCAGTATAGGAACTACGTTGAATGAGTTGTTTTCATTTAATACTGCTGGCGCTGGCTTCGCCTTCTGCTCTCTTCGCGACCTCTCCCGCCCAGCCCGGCATCACGCTGAGCGCGCCTTCCGGAAAGGCGCCCTTTACAGTAACCATCAAGGGCCCTCTCGTGCTGATCGAGAAGGCGCAGGCCTGCAAAAGCTTCTTTGGCAGCGTGGGTTTTTCCATCGATTGGGGCGACGGCTCGCCGCGTGCAATGGGCGGTGCGAAGCCGGACTGCACGAAGTTGCTCACGCATACCTATACGGTGCCCGGCAAGTTCACGCTGCAGGTCGCGGTTTTCCATCCCGGCCCGACCGACGCCCCCATCTACGACTACCAGGGCAGCCAGCCGGTGGAAGTTACGGGTGAGGCGGGAAAGACCAAGCCGAGCGTAAAAATCCTCGCGGGTAAGGAAGAGCTCGCTCCGCTCTACTACGGAACAGGCCTTCGCCCGCTTCGCTATCTTGTGGAGACCACCGTACCGCTCGAGCTGAAGGGTGAACTCCTGAAGGACAACGGCGCCGTGCTGCTTTCGGAAAGCGTTGCCGCCTCTTTCTCCGGCACCGATCAGATCAGATGGAATAAATATGGCGATGGTCCTCCGGCGGAGGAATATGTGAACGGCAGGATAAAGGCCCGTTACCGCATCACTGCGACGAAAGAGGGCAAGTCGGTGGCGCAGCACGAGTCGCCTTATTTTACGATCCATGCCAACGCTACTTTCCGTGACTTCGAGCTCACGCCCGTGCGCGGAAAAGCCCCGCTCGAGGTGGTCACCGCGAATTCCTTCCCGCACGCCGAATGCGCGTCTTACATCGTAGACTGGGGAGATGGTACGCCTGACGAAACTGGCGGCACTTTTTCCGGCAAGAAGGGCTGCACGAACCAGAGCTACCGGGTCGAGCTCAAGCACAAGTACGCAAAGCGCGGAACCTATACCCTTCGGTGGTACGACAACAGCGGCAATCCTTTCAAGCCGGCCAGCAAGGGCCCGGGCTACATGGAAAAGCAGGTCAAGGTTGACTAGCTATGTTACAACTATTTCCATGAGCAGCGACGCGAAGCAGCCAAAAGCCAGCATCATTCTGGCCACTTATCAGTGGCCTGAAGCGCTCGCGATGGTACTCAGCGGCCTCGTTACTCAGAGCGAGAAAAACTTCGAAGTCATGATCGCCGACGACGGCTCCGATGATCGCACTAAGGCCGTGATCAAAAGCTTCATGGAGCGGGTGCCGTTTCCGATCCACCACTTCTGGCAGGAGAACAAAGGCTTCCGCAAGAGCCGCATCCTGAACGAAGCAATCCGCGCCGCAAAGGGCGATACCCTCATTTTTCTCGACGGTGACTGCGTGCCCCACCGGGAGTATGTGGAGCAGCATCTTGCGCTTCAGGAAAAAGGCCGCTATGTGTGCGGTCGTCGCGTGGATCTTTCGAAGGCCTATACTAACCAATTGAGCTCGGCGCAGGTTGAAGGCGGCGCGCTCAATGGTGTGGGCTGCGGGATCTTCGACTTGTGGATGGACTCCCTGAAGAAAAACGGCTCGAAGCCTTTCCACCGCGCCTATCTTGTGAAAAATCCGCTGTTGCGAAAACTCTGCAGGCTCGACCGGGTGGTTGACCTCAAGGGCTGCAATTTTTCCGTAAGCCGCACCGACATGCTTGCGATCGACGGCTTTGACCAGAGCTTTGAGGGTTACGGCCGGGAAGACACCGACGTGGAGCTCCGCCTGCAGAACCTAGGCCTGGCGATCAAGAGCGGAAAGAATCTCTGCCTCCAGTTTCATCTCTGGCACGAGCCACGCGCCTTCACTCCCGTGAACGAGGAGCTGCTTCTTGAGGTGAAACAGAGCAAGCGCGTGAAGGCCAAGCGTGGTATCGGGGCCGTGGCATGATCCTCAAGTTCCGGCGCACGAAGCGGCTGAAGAAGCTTCTGCCCTACCTGAAGCCCCACTGGGGCCACATGCTGTTCGCGAGCCTGCTCTCGATTCCCCTGGCCGCGATCAACGTGAGCCCTGTGCAGGCGATCAAGTACCTCTCTGACGAGATCCTCGTGAAAAAGGACGAGCACGCCCTCCTGATGCTCACGGCGGCGATTCCCATCGTGTTGCTGCTCAATCTTTTCCTGCGCTTTACGGCAAACTACCTGATCCGCGCCGCGGCCAACCGCATGATCCAAACCCTCCGCAACGATCTCTACCAGCAGCTGCTGCGGCTTTCGATCGGCTATTACAATGAACAGCAGGCCGGCGTGCTGCTTTCGCGCGTGATCAACGACGTGCAGGTGATCGTGCGTGCCGTCTCCAGCCTGATTGACGTGATCAAGGAGCCCCTCTCGCTGTTTGCGCTCGTGTTGTGGGCGTTCTACCTCAACTGGAAGCTGACGCTCGCCACGATGATCATTGTTCCTCCTCTGGCGATTCTTCTCGGTAACGCCGCGAAGCACTCGAAGCGCTATTCGAGCCGCATCCTTGATAACCTCGGTGAAATGAGCTCGCTCCTGGCCGAAAGCATCTCTGGCATGCGCGTGATCCAGGCTTTCGGCCTTGAAAAATACCTGCGCGGCCAGTTCGGGCAGATAAACCGCGACTTCACACGCACGTCGCTAAAGGCCATCCGCGTGGAAGAACTCAGCCGCCCCTCGATCGAGCTCGTGTTCGGCATAGCGCTCACGTTCCTGATTTACTTCGCGGGCCGCGAGAATCTGCGGGGGCGCATGAGCGCCGGCGATGTGATCTCGCTTTTCACCTGCTTCGGCATGATGCTGCAACCCTTGCGCAAACTCGGTGAGCTGAACGTGACTTTGTCTCAGAGCTCGGCCGCGATCGATTCCGTTTTCTCGATTCTCGAGATGACCCCAGAGGTGCAGGATAGCGACAAGGCCAACGAGATGAAGCCTTTCGCCAACGATATCGAGTTTCGCGGCGTAACCTTCCGCTATAAAACCGAAAACCGACACGTGCTTCATCGCTTTGATCTTAAGGTAAAAAAAGGCGAGGTGGTCGCGCTCGTTGGCGTGAGCGGAGGCGGTAAGAGCACGGTGCTCAGCTTGATTCCGCGATTCTTTGATCCGCAGGAAGGCAGCGTGCTGATCGACGGGGTCGACGTGCGCGAGCTCACTCTCTCATCCCTTCGCGAACAGGTTGCGCTTGTTACCCAGGATGTTTTCCTTTTTCACGACACTGTGCGAGCCAACATTAAGGCCGGGCGCCACGATTTGAGCGATGTGCAAGTGCAAGCCGCGGCCAGTGATGCACAGGCTTGGGGCTATATTGAAAGCCTTCCTGAAGGGCTGGAAACGGTGATCGGCGATCGGGGGCAGAAACTCTCTGGCGGAGAGCGTCAACGGCTCTCGATTGCGCGCGCTATCCTCAAAGACGCGCCCATCCTGCTGCTCGACGAAGCCACTTCCGCTCTCGATAGTGAAAATGAGCGACTCGTGCAGGCCGCTCTCGACCGCCTCCTGGTTGGACGCACTGCCATCGTAGTGGCCCATCGCCTTTCCACGATCCGCAAAGCCAATCGCATCCTGGTGCTCGAAAAGGGCCAGGTAGTCGAGGAAGGCACCCACGACTTCCTGCTCGAAAAGGGAGGCGCCTATGCCCGCGCGCTTTCTTTGCAAGAGAGCTTTCAGCGCTAGTGTAGTGGCCACCCATTTGTTAAAAAAACCTCTATCTGGAGGCGAGAATGAGACAGTGGTGGCTGTTTTTGGTTTTCTTCTGCGTGGCACCCAATGCTTTTGGCGGAGCTTCTTGCGAACCGATCGATCTTCGGCGTCTGATCGGCGAGCCGATGGACCAGGGCGACAGCTCCTACTGCTTCGCTCATACTGCCTCTTCGCTGATCGAAGCTAAGCTCGGCTTTCGCGTTTCTCCGATGCAACTTGCAACCCACTATCTCACGGCAAATCCGGAGGAGCTCAGCGGCGCGGCGCCGGCGGAAGTGAAACGCCGGCTGACGCCTGAATTTTTCGCATTCTGGAAAAACGATCGCGCCTCCGAGCCTGAAACCTATGCCCCCGATCGCATTCTCACCGAGACAGGTTTGCTGGATACCGGGGGAGAGGAGTTGCCGAGCCTTCTGGCGGTGAATTTTCTCGGTCTTTGCCCCCACGAAAGGCTGCCAACTGGTCTTGACGTATATAAACCCTATTTAGCAAGCATTAATGAATATCACCGGCAGCGTGAGCAGCACGGGATCCCTCCCGAGGAGAAAAGCCGGCCGCTAGGAGAGATTCCAGATCCGGAAGCGCGCGGTATGGCTTGGAGCTACCGCCACTGGGTAGAGGAGCGTTGCGGGCAGCGGGTGATGCCTTCGAGGCCGATTCTGCCCAGAATGATCAGTCTCGCGCCAAACCTGGCTACTTTCCGAAAGCAGCAGGCCGCCGGAAGGCTCACTTCGGCGATGAAGACTAATCTGGTTGATGCCATCAATGCTTCGCTCGAGCGTGGGCAGCCCATCTCGATCGGCTATGCCTACGCCGATCTGATCCCTGAAAAGAAGGTGAGTGCCGGCGCAGCAGAAGTGGACCATGCTTCCATCATCGCGGCACGCCGGCGCGTGGGTGGTAAGTGTTACTATTTCGTGCGCAATTCCTTTGGCGATGAAAAAGACGACGGCTATTCCTCCAAGTTTCAGGGCCGCCTCGAGAGCGGAGGCGTCTGGGTTTTGCCGGAGGAAGTTCCTTCGTTGTATACTGCAGTTTGGCTCGAGTAAGCTGGCGGAAAGCATTGGAGTTTCCGCTCTATCAAACGCGTCATAGTTGGGGTATATAGAGCCCATGTCCTACGCCGATATCAAAAGCAGCGGCAGAGAAATCCCAAAGGGCTTACAGGAATGCATGCCCGATTACCGCGACATTCACGATGTGCCGGTGCCCGAGTATTCCGAGGAACAGCACGGCACTTGGGCGCTGCTGGTGGAAAATCAAAGCAAAGTTCTCCCGAATCGCGCCTGCAACGAGTTCATGGAAGGCCTTTCGGGAATCGATTTTCCGAGCGCGCGAATTCCAGCGCTTCGCGACATCTCCGACATGATCGAAAAGCACACGGGCTGGAAGTTAATGCGTGTGGAAGGGCTCGTGCCCGACAAAGAATTTTTCCATCTCCTCGCAGAGAAGATTTTCCCATCCACGGATTTTATCCGTGATCGCTCGGAGCTAGGCTACACACCATCCCCCGACATGTTCCACGACCTGCTCGGCCATGTTCCTCTTTTGATCAATCCACGCTTTACCGCCTTCTTTGAAAAGTTCGGCCGTGCCGGCGTGCGCGCCTTCGAGCTCGGCCATCCCGGCATGAAGATGCTTCCGCGAATTTATTGGTATACGGTCGAATTCGGCTTGATCCAGAATCCGCAAGGGCTCCGTATCTACGGCTCAGGCATCGTGAGCTCGCCGAATGAAGTTCTCTATTCGCTCTCAGACAAGCCCACCAAGCTTCCTTTCGATATCGATCAGATCGCGGCTAAGCCTTACGATATTTGGCATATGCAGGAAGAACTCTTCGTGATCGAGAGCTTTGATCAGCTGGAGCTGGAGTTCGATAGCTGGGCCAAGCAGCAGGGGCTGGTTTAGTCTAGGCGTCTTGCAGAGAGTAGAGCGCTTTGAGCAGCTTGCGGAAGTTCCCGATCTTGTATTTTTCCGCATGTGCTTCGATGAAGGCCATCATGTCCGGCTCTTTGTCGCTAGGATGATCGATAACCCAGTCCACCAGGTCGTGGGCCACCATGATCAGGCTGGCGAGCGGGTGGATGTGAACGTGGGTGAGCGCGTCGGGAAAGCCTGTGCCCATCGGCAGCTCATGGTGCTGGAGAATCATCTTGTCCACGTCGGCAGGAACTTCCTTGAAGCCTTTGACTAGTGTCGCAGCGCGCTTCGTGTGGGAGCGATACTCATCAAAGTCACCGCTCTGGAACTCAGCTTTACGTAGGTCGAGCTCTTTAGTGTCCTTGATCCGCGCGAGCTTCTGGTTACTCAGCGACATATCGTGCAGCAGCGCCGCCATCGTAAGCTTTTTGAACGTGGTTTCGGAGTCCCACTTCATCGCGATCGACAGCGCGCACGCCACCTCTGCCAGCATGTGGCTATGGGAAGCGATGTATTTCTCCCGGTCGATCTCCAGATTTTTCAGGATGCTGCCAAGCGACGGTGAGGCGTACATTTCCTTCAACACCAAATCGATATTGTTTTTTACCAGGCGCTGCACTTCCGGCGTGAAGCCAACCTGATTCACGAGTGAGTGCACGGTGTCGATGGTGGCCAGCGATACTGGTGTTGATATTGACTGAGGCAGGGGAATCGTTTTCAACAGCCTTTCGAGAGCTTCGTTGAGCGTGGCCGTGATGCTTTCGGCATCTTCCTGGCGCACGTAAAGGTAATCGAGTTTTTTCTTGCCCTGGTATTTATCAACTTCTTCGGGGCCGAAAGTGTCGCCTTTGTGAAAGAGCTTCACGTACTTTACTTCAGAAAGTCGGATGAAAATGTCGGCCACGAGCGGATTCGTCTGCAACAAAAGAGGAATGCCCACCCGGAAATAGGGATAGGATGGATTCACCTCCGCCATTGCGGGATTTCTTGCCGTGCCTCCGAGTGACTTCAGGATGCCGGAGACCCCGCCAAGGAGCTCTGGTTCATTGAATACGCCGGCCAGGTCGAGGTCTTTGATCGCTGGCGCCGTTTTTTTCTGGTGGTGCACTGCAACTTTGCAGCCAGCCGCTTTCGCCGCCTCCAGCACAACGGCGCTGTCTTCTCGGGCTCCGTCGATCACCAGCAGATGGGCTTTACCCGCCTGTAGGGCCGCCACCGCCTCACTGGCCGAGCTGCTGGATTTGACTTCGCAGTTAAAATAGTTGCCCAGGGCGAAGCCAAGCAGCTCCATGATCTCCGCGTTGGAAAAATAGAGAATCAGTTTCAAGCGCTCTGCGCTAGCCGGTGGGTTCTTACCTGCTTCCTGCACAGCCTAAGAGTAGCAAGTTCTGCCGCTTTTCGTCTAGGGCTACTCCCGGAAGCGCACTTCGGTTATCCTGATGAGCATGGGTCAGAACCGCAAAGGGCAGCCGAAAGAGCGAATAGTTTGCTTTTGCTATAACGTGCCTGAGCAGGTGATCATTGAAGCCATTAAGAATGGCTGCCACAGCCTGATGGATGTGCGCCGCGAGACCTACGCTTCGACGGGCTGCGCTGGTTGCAGTGAAGAAGTGAAGAAACTCCTGCGTAAACACGTTCCCCACGACCCAGGCCAGGTTTCGGATGGCTGAAGGCACAAGCCGCGCATTTTTTCTCGACCGAGATGGCACGATCAACCTCGATCCTGGCTATATCAGCCAGCCTTCCGCGATCCATCTGCTTCCGGGGGCCGCTTCCGCTATTCGGCGTGCGCGCGATCAAGGCTTCAAGATCGTGGTCATCACTAATCAGAGCGGAGTGGGCCGTGGACTCATCCCTGCTGACGTACTCCCCCGGATCAATGAGCGCCTGAATGAGCTCCTTAGGCAAGAGGCAGGCGGTTTTGTGGACTACTTTGCCTGCTGCGTTCACCATCCAGATTCGGGTTGTCACTGCCGAAAGCCATCGCCCCGTCTCGTGTATGAGGCACAAGCTGCGCTCAGTATCGATCTCGCCAGTTCTATTTTCGTGGGCGATCGTCTCACCGACATTGCTACTGGCAAAAGCGCTCCCGTTGGCCTGACCGTGCTCGTGCGCACGGGGGACGGCTGCGAGCAAGAGGCGATGTTGGGTGACTCTCCGAGCATAGAGAGCGCCCCCGACCATATCGCCGAGGATCTCGGCGCCGCCGTGGACTGGGTTCTGCAGCGCACCTAAGCGCCTGTCTCTCCATTGATACGCTCCTCAGGAAAATTACCTGATTCAACGTTAAACTGTTTCACTCAGTTGTTCGATATAGGAAGTCTGATGGGGTGTTCTTTCCGAGTGTTAGCGGTTTTTCTGGCGATCGTACTGATCGCGCCGGCTACTCTCGCGCATGCCTCGGATTTTTGTCTTCCGCGTAACGACAAACCCAAAATCGAGGCCGTAGAAAGTTATTTCGACGCCACATTGCGGGAGCACGAGAAGTTTATCTTTTCGCGCTCTCTCATTCGCGGCGCGAAAGACAATGCCAAGGCCATTCTCGTGCAGCAGATTCTCGACAAGCAGGCGCAGATCTGCGGCGACAAGCTCAAGTTCGAGGAAGACCTGAAAGAAGAGCCGAAGCATTGGGCAACCGCTGAATGTTCCTCTGACGGTCTCGTGGGGGTGATAAACGCCTACATGCAAAGAATCGCTCAGTACTATGATGAGAACCAGAAGGAGCTCCTCGTTCAGCAGAACAGGCATGTGAGGCTCTTGCGCGACCCATTGATCGAGATCGCCAAGGGGTCGACTATTGGTCTCGAAAAAATTTCCGTAAATGGGAGAGCGATTTCCAGCCTGACTCCATCTGAGAGGCTCGCCTGGGCTACGGCCGAAGCGACGAAACTCGTGCTGGAAGCGAAGACGGCCTGGGGCTCGATGAAAGCGGAACTGAATCCTCTTGTGCAGCAGAATCACCGGATTGCACTTGAGGCGATCCGCGCTCGCAATCTGCGCGACTCTATGAAGAAGAACTTGAAGGCCGACGGCGTTCCGGCCCCAAGCTGCGTTCGAAAGCCCTAAGGGTTTGAGAGTCTATTAGTGGTGTTGGGGCGGATCGTGCGCCATCCGATGGTGTGAAGTGCACAGCGTGATGAGGTTCTCCGCCGTGTCAGAGCCGCCTTGCGACTTAGGTTTGATATGGTGTAAATCGACCCAGTGCCCGCTTCCGCATATTTTTCCGTCGGGCATAATGTATTGGCATTTGCCCTTGTCGCGAGCTCTTGCCTTCTGTTTTGCACGCACCAACGGGTCGGACTTTTTAGTCGGTTTGGAAGTCGCCCTTTCTGCCTGGCGAACGGGGTCTTCTTTTTCAAGATAGAATTCAGCGAGAGAAAATAAGGCGCTGGCATAGGTTACTGGGCATGGGTTTTTCTGGTTCAGAACCTCTTTCGTGCGCTTCAACAGATCCATTGTAGCGACATCAAGCGTGACCGTAAGCTCGACCAGCCCCTCGGAAACATTGCGAACCTTTTCAATTCTGCTCGCCTCGGGATTCTTGTTCACCACCTTTTTCTCGAGTTCTCTAACTGTGCATTCCTTAGCCATACGAATCCACTCTTCGGCATTTTCTTTTGTGATAACTCCCGCAATCGCCTTGCCCTTAGATAGGGGGATTTCACCCTGAAGGAGCGCATCTTGAAATCTTGGCACCTCCCTGGCGCGTCGGCTTACCCTTATGAAGTGATAGGAGCATGCTTCTGAAAGTTCCAATCCCCTCACCAGATAGGAGAAAAGACTCGGTTACCCGAGTTCGCGAAATCCCTTGCACTCATCGATTTCTTGAATGAGGGGTATCATGTCGCATTCGGCATGGTTTAGTGTACTAACCGCTTTCAGGGCCTTGGTATGTAGTGTGGTGAACATCGTGCATGGCAGCAGCAAGTTCCGGACAACGTGACCCGCGGGTATGAGCCCAATCGGCAAAGTCAAAATCCTATCGCTGCTCGGAAATAGAACGACGGATGTTCAGAAAATGAACAAAAAACTTCCAGCAAACTCTCCACGTGGAGAGTTCAGTACCTTCGTTCCAGATCTGGCGGCGGCTCGCTGAGCGGCGGCAGGGGCGGGGGCATTTCGGGCTCATTTGCTCCGCGAGCCTCCATCAGGAAGCTTTCCAGCATCGTGTGCGCTCGGAAGTGATAGTTGCCGAGGCCCGGGCAATGCCAGCGAAGGAAGTGCTGCAGCGCCGAGGCGGCCTCCAGCATTGGCTCGAGAGGGAAGCGCAGGCTCGGCGTGTGCTGGATCAGGGTTTCCCGCGCCTGGATCATCCATAGCACCGAAGCGAGGGGGAAGTGGCGGGAGTGGGAAGGGGAACAGCAGTGGCAAAGGAAGCCGCCCTTTTCCACCTCCATCGTAACGAAGCTATCTTCGGGTGAGAGTTCCTCGCCGAAGAAGGGGGCTCGGCAACTCACGCATTCCTCGAGCACTGGTGCCCAGCCGAGGCGCTCCAGCAGCTTGATCTCGAAGGAGCGCACGATCTCAAAGGTGGCGGTATTCTCCTCGAGCAGCTTCAGGTAGTGGGCGAGCAGCAGGAAAACATCCCGAGCCTCGTGGCGGTCTTCGGTGAGACGGGTGCATAGGTCCACGAAATGGCCCGCGGCCGAAATATTTTCGAGCTTCTCGCGCAGCTGCAGGAAATCCCGGCGAGAGTTGGCCTCCTCGATTCGCACGAGCTCGCCCTGCGTTTCCTTCCAGCGAATATGGCTGCAGGCGAAGAGATCCAGTGAGCCGCCGTAACGGCGAGAATGGATGGCGCCTCTAGCCACGCCTGTGATCTTACCGTGCGTTTCGGTGAGCATGGTTACCAGGCGGTCTCGCTCCTGGAAGGGTTGAGAGCGCAGGATGATGGCGAGGTCTTCGATGAATTGGGCCATTGGCGTGGGCTACAGCATACCCTTTTCGAGCCGCTGCGCAAGCTCGCGGAAGGCGGCTACACGGCGGTTTTCGGCCCGGTAAAGTAGCGCGATTTCATCATTGAAAACAGGCAGATCTGTTAGCTGCCGGAGATTCTTCCACTGCGCGGCCACCCGGCCCGGCAGCAGTCCGATTCCGCCACCACTATTGGCGAGCGAGGCGATTACCTCGAGGCTCGGGGAATGCACGGTACGTGGGAACTTCGCCTTCAGCTTACGCAGGAGATGCTGGGCTTGCAGCAGCTCGGGTTCGCAGATCAGTACCGGATGGGCGGCATCAGGGCGATTGATCGTGTTTGCGTCCTTTGAGGCCCAGAAGCCGAACTCGTCTTTGGCTACTGCCCGGATCACGAGATCGGGATGGCGAACAGGGTTCACTACCAGCGCGATGTCGAGCTCTCCCTTGATCACTCGTTCGGCGATCTTGCGCGAGAGATCATGGTGCAGCTCGAGAACGAGTTCAGGAAAGTCTTCCAGAATTTTTGGCAGCGTTTGCGGAAGCGAGTAAAGCGCGACCGAATGGTGGCAGCCGATAGAATAGTTACCGCGAAGCTCATCCACCGAGCGTCCCAGCACCTTCGTGAGGCGGTCCCAATGGTCGGCGAGGCTCTTAGCCTCGGTGTGGAAAAGCTCACCTGCCTTGGTGAGGCGAACGCCCTTCTTGGAGCGGTGAAAGAGCTGCACGCCGAGCGAGTCTTCCAGACGGCGCAGGGCCATCGTGAGCGCGGGTTGGGTTATGCCGAGGCGCTCGGCCGCGCGGGAAAGGTTCTCAGTGCGGGCGGATTCAAGGAAGTAGTTTATTTCTTGTGGGCTAAGCATAAATCTTACTTATCACAATGATAGTTTATGCTAAAATATTATTTATGATAAGCTACAGCCTTTTTTGCGCTTCTGGGCGCGGGCTTCCTGGCTGGGCCGGCTTCCGGCCCCTGGAAGTAGGGCTGACTCGCGAGCATGGCCCCTAGCACGGCTCCGCCCAGGTGAGCAGCGTGGCTTACGCCGTCGGCGAGAACGCCTTTCTGGCTGATAAGAAACAGATCGAGCCCAAACCAAGCAAAGGCCCAGGCCCAGATAGGAACGCGAAACGAGACGGCGCAGAGATTTCCGAGAACCGGAACTCCCAGGAGCGAGCCCCCAGGGCGAAGAATATAATAGGCCTTAGGCTGAGTGGCTACCAGGGCGATTACGATCCCGCTGATGGCACCACTGGCTCCGAGCGACCCAGCGTCTGATGAAGCTGCATGGGCAATTCTCGCTCCAACGGCGCACGAGAAGAAAAGAATGAGGTAGCGCTTCCAGCCAGTATGGGACTCCAGCACCGAGCCGGCGACGAAAAGGAAATAGCCATTTCCGAAAAGGTGACTCCAGTCGGCATGTGTGAAAAGTGCCAGCACAAGCGGGAGCCCGAAATAGCGAAAGGGTTCGCGCGGAACTGACACAAAGTAATCGGGATAGCCAAGGAACCAGAATGCGGCGGTAAAAAGGGCAAAAGCGATGGCCAGCCCAAGAGTGCCCCAGGGCGTCTCCTTACCGTAGCGCACTCCTTCAAACGGTGAGCAAAGGTCGTCGACAGTTTCCACTCCCGGGTCGAAGCGCATTTTGACGGGGATGCTCACGCCGGCACCAGCATGCTCCCGTTCCCGCTCGGGGCGGAGTGGCATGCGTTCCAGCAGGCCATCGGAGAGCCAAACAAGCGAGCAGTGCCGGCAGTGCTCGATTGGGAGTCGGTAGAATCTGCTTAACATGAATTGTTTATGGCATCGAGGGCAGCCGCGTGTGCCATTCTTGCCTTTTTCCAGAGTAAGCCCGAAGTCGACCTGGAAGTCGTCAACGATCCAGGCGCGCACCGAGGAGGCGCTGAAGGCCCGGCCGTGGCCGTGGGGGCAAAGGTGCGTTACCCTGCCATGGAGCAGCGACTGCGCAAGCTCCGCTCCGCAGTTGGGGCAGTGTTGGCCGGCGCTTTTGACGACGCCATCCCGGATCCCCCTTGTGGCCAGAAGTCCCATGTTTTGCCCCCAAAGGCTATGTCGCCCAAATCCGCCGATTTCTTGAGCGCTGTGTCCGAACTGAGACGGTGGCTGAAACCGCCTCTTTGAATGTTTCTGATTCGTCGGTATGATTTCGGCATGCGAAAGCGCGACCAGCGGGGCCAGACATCCATTTTCATGGCTCTGTTCATCTTTACGATGATCCTTCTTTTTGCTTTCACCACGAATATCGGCATGCTTGTGCATGCGAAGATCAATCTGCAGAACGCGGCCGACGCGGCGGCCTACGCAGGGGCGGCGGCCCAGGCCAGGCAGCTTACTTCGGTTGGCTACCTGAACTGGGAGATGAGACGCGCACTCAAGGAATTCGAGTTCTACTACGCGATCCGCTCGCAGTATGCCTCAATGCCCTGCTTTCCCCTCGATCATACGGGCAGGCGCATCCCGATGTGCGCGCAGAAACCCGGCTCGGAACGTTACGATTTTGCTTTCAGCGATCCCCGGGAAAACGTGAATGAGACTAATGGGCCGTTTCTGCCCTCGACTTGTGTGATCTTCGAAGCCACGAACAACTACTGCCAGAAGGCCGGCGTGCCGGGAATTCCGGAACTTGGCAATTTTGCCTGCGGCGTGGCCGATCCCATTTGCAAGGCCGTGATAGAAGCCACCAACCAGATCATCGAAAAGAAAATCGCCGACTGTCTCGGGCGCACCGAGGTGAACCAGCAGTTCCTCATCTCCTGGCTGTTCAATATCAGCCCGATCAAGAACGGCAACTCCATTATTCGCATTGGCCGAGACGAAGATGATCCTTTCCCTTTCACGAGCGGTCTCGAGCGTCTGGGCGTGCTTCCGCGAATGGCGATCCTGAGGGCGCGCATCGACAATTTCGAAGAGGCCCTCAACCTGAACCTCGCGAACGAAGGATTGAGCTCCAGCACGATCACCGAAGATACAATGGGTGAGCTTCGTCGCGTTGCGGATGCGGGAGCCAAGTCCCTCGACTATTTCGAAAGGCCGATTCAGGCCTATCTCAGCGCAAAAAACAATCTTCCTTCGGTGGGCGGCGACAACGGAATCTTTGCCAACGTGGAGCTCACGGAGCTGCTGCCTACTCAAGCTGGCGCACCGGTTAAGGACAATGGCTTCGACAACCGGTTCGTGCGCAATCCGCCTATTCTCGTAAAATTCAAAGACGAATTTGCCCGCGTGACTGTCGCCAATTCCAAGTTCGAAACTAAGGGGCAGCTTGACCGAGGCGACTGCTTTCAGTACCGCGAGAATCGCGTGATCCCTCGTTTTCCGTATGGAGTCAGCAAGTATCCGGGACTTGTGACTTATTATGCCGTTCGCTTGCAGGCCAAAGCGCGCCTGCTCTTCTCTCCCTTCGGCGGAAATGGAATCGTGACCCTCTCGGCCTATTCCGCCGCTAAGCCCTTTGGGAGCCGAATCGGCAAAGATCTTTCCTTCGACAGCGAGACTGAATTTCACCAGATGGTAGCCCTAGGCAAGACCACGCAGAGCGAACAGCTGAATACTTTGACGAGCGCGCGTTTCCCGAATCCTCTGGTCGCCGACAACGACTCCGATTCCCAGGTGAACGGGTTCACCACGAATTCCCACCTCGGTTACATTCGCGGCGCGATGATGGCGCTCGACCGTCTGGACGCAGGCCCGAGGCTCGCCGGCGCCTATGCTCCCTGGGAGGTCGGCTATTACTCTCCTCCTTGTAACTACGATGCACCGAAGAATGTAGGCCTGTTCGAAGACAATCCGGTTTTCGATAAAAAGTATTTTACGATGGCCGCGCCGGTGCTTCCGGTCAACTCCCAGGCGAACCTCAGCTTTCTCCGGCTGCGTGTTGCGGAGTACCTCAATAACGGGCCCGCTGACGCGGCAACCTTGGAGGGAAAGTTCGGCACCTTTCTGAACGGCGTAATGAGCGACTCCAAGTGGGCGGAGCTCTTCGATTATATGAACGGGCGTAACGAGGTGGTGAATCACTATATTCCTGATCCCCTGCTGAATGACGACCCCGACCTGCTGGCTTACGCTCGAAGCTTCGGAAAGAATTATACCGTCGCGGGAATGGACGAGGCGCAGAGGCGACAGATGACGAGCTGGAATAACCAGAAAACATCCGACGATGCAGACCTCAGAAACGGAACGCCGATTCCGCCGGACTCCGAGCTCGGGCCCGATAGCGGCCGCTGCGGCTATTCGGTGCGTTTCGTTTCGTTCCGCAGTCTGGCGAACGGGGGACGCGGTACGAATGATGCCATAATGCCCGACATGCAATGGGCCAACCCCTTCGAGCGCCTCAATGCGGGTAAGTCGCAGGGGAGAATCCTGAACGACCTACAGAAGATCAGGCACTGATCTTAGCGAAAGGCCGCCAGCACCCGTTTCAGGATTGCCACAGCTTCCTGTACCTGGGCTTCAGTGATCACGAGCGGAGGCGCGAAGCGGAACACGTTGGTCTTCGCGGATTTTACAATGAGGCCGGCTTCTTTAAGCGCGAGGCTGAGAGCGAGGTCCTTGCTCGCGTCGCCTCCGAAATCGAACACGATCGCGTTCAGCAATCCGCGGCCGCGCACTTCCTTAATCAGGGGTGACCCGATATCTCGCACGGCAGAACGGAAGATTTCGCCCATCCGATGGCTGTTCTCGGTGAGCTTTTCTTCGGCGATCACCTTGAGCGATTCCAGTGCCACGTGGCAGGAGAGGGGGTTGCCACCGAAGGTGGAGCCATGATCGCCCGGTTGTAGCATGCTCATGAGCGGCACGTCGGCGAGCACGGCTGAAACGGGAATCGTGCCGCCGGAAAGCGCCTTGCCGAGCAGAGTTATGTCGGGCTTGATGCCGTCGTACTGCGAGCAGAGAAGCTTGCCCGTGCGCCCGATGCCGGTTTGTACCTCGTCGGCGATGAGCAGCGCATTGGCAGCGCGGCAGAGCGCGAAAGCTTCCTTCAAAAAACCATCCGCTGGAACTACCACGCCACCCTCGCCCTGGATCGGCTCCACGAGAAAAGCCGCCGCGTGCGGATCCGCGAGCGCGATTTTGAGCGCGGCCAGGTCGTTGAAGGGAATATGCACCAAACCCGGCAGCACGGGGCCGAATACTTTGTGGTGCTCTTCTTTTGACGCCACGGAGGCGGCCGCGATCGTGCGCCCGTGGAAATTGTCCCGGCACACGATGATCTTGGCCTGGCCTTCCGGAATTTTTTTGACTGTATAGGCCCATTTGCGCGCAATCTTGAGCGAGGTCTCGAACGCTTCGGCGCCAGTATTCATCATGAGCACGCGCTCGTAGCCAAAGAGCTTTGTGCAATATTCGGCGAAGGGGCCAAACTGGTCGCTGTAGAGAACACGCGACAATAAAGTCAGGGTAGCAGCCTGTTCCTGAATCGCCTTCACGATGCGGGGATGGCAGTGGCCCTGGCTCACAGCCGAGAAGCCGCTCACGAAGTCCATGTAGCGTTTGCCCTCTGGCTCCCAGAGGTAGATTCCCTCGCCCTTTGAAAACACGAAGGGGAGGGGGATATAGTTGAAGGAGCCGTGCTTCTGCTCCAGCTCGATCGCTTTCTGGCTGCTCAGCTTTTCCATTTGCTCTTCTCCATGGTGGCTTTCGCGTAAACGAGCTGCTGTTTTACGGCTTCCACTCCCGTGCCGCCGCGCGAATTTCTCGTGCTCATCACCACTTTGGGGTCGAGCAGGGCGAAAACGTCTTGTTCGAATTTTGAGTTAAGCGCTTTCAAATCGGAGAGAGATAAAGACTCGATTCCGATCTTCTTCTCCAGCGCCATCCGCACGGCCTTGCCCGCCACTTCGTGGGTTTCGCGGAAAGGCACGCCCTTGCGCACGAGGTAGTCGGCGAGGTCGGTGGCGTTGCTCTGGTCGCCCTTGCAGGCGGCGCGCATCCGCTCCACTTTCCAGTCGCAGCGCTCGAGCATCACGCCCGCCAACTTTACTGAGGATCGAACGGAATCGAGACCCGCGAAGAGGTGATACTTGTCTTCCTGCAGGTCGCGGTTATAGGAGAGGGGCAGGCCCTTCAAAAGAGTCAGGGCGCCCATCAATGCTCCCGTCAATCGGCCCGTTTTGCCGCGAATGAGCTCCGCCACATCGGGATTCTTTTTCTGTGGCATGAGCGAAGAACCGGTGGTCACGTCGTCGGCCATTTGCACGAAACCGAACTCCGGCGTGCTCCAGATGATGAGCTCCTCTGAGATTCGACTTAAATGAGAACCAATCAACGAAGCAGCGGACAAAAACTCCACCACAAAGTCTCGGTCGCTTACGGCATCCAGGCTGTTCTCGCAGATTGACGAGAAGCCGAGCTTCTTCTGAACGGTTTCCCGCTTGATAGGAAGGGTCGTGCCGGCCAGCGCGGCGGAGCCGAGCGGCAGGGAATTCAGGCGAGGGTAAAGATCCGCAAGCCGATTCATGTCCCGCTGGAACATCCAGAAGTAGGCCAATAGATGATGCGCGAGGCTCACGGGCTGCGCGTGCTGCAAATGGGTAACCCCTGGCAGAACCGTTTCAAAATGGGAAGATGCCTGGGCAACGAGAATGGCCTGTAGAGCAGAAAGGTCCCCGTGCAGCTTCTGCACCTCATCCCGGAGGTACAAACGGCAGGCGGTCGCCACTTGGTCATTCCGCGAACGTGCCGTATGCAGCTTTCCCGCAACCTGGCCGATCCTCGATGTCAGAATCCCTTCCAGCGCGGAGTGAATATCCTCTGCGTCGGAAGGCAACTCCAACTTGCCACCCTGATGGTCTTCGAGCATGCCCTTCAGGCCGCGCACGATCGCATTGCCTTCCTCGCTCGACAAAATCCGCTGCTCCGCGAGCATTTCGGCATGGGCGATACTACCCACCAGATCGGCGGCGCAGAGGCGGGCATCGAGGGAAAGGGAGGCGGAGAAGGTTTCCACCTCTGGATGGGTTTCTTTCCCAAATGCTCCGCCCCAAAGCTTGGCCATCTTTACTTCGCGCCTTTCGCGTTTTTCAGTTTTAGGTACATCCGGCTCTGCAGGCCGAAGTTTTTGCACATGCCGGTGCTCTCTCTCTGATCGAAGTTTTTTGTGTCGAACGACACGAGCTCTTCGGAGTAAAGGGCCCAGGGTGAAGACCGGCCGATCACCTGCATGCCGCCTTTATAGAGGCGCAGTTTCACTTTGCCTTCCACGCGCGACTGCGTGCCATTGATAAAGAGTTCTAGGTTGTCTTTCAAAGGATCGAACCAGAGGCCCTGGTAGGCGAGCTGCGCCCACTCGAGGTCTACCATCTTTTTGAACTTCTGCTCCTGCGCCGATAGCACGAGCGCCTCTAGAGCCGCGTGAGCTTTGAGGAGCATTACGGCGCCTGGGCACTCATAATTCTCGCGAACCTTAAGGCCAAGCATGCGGTCTTCCATCACGTCTACCCGGCCCACGCCGTGGTCGCCCGCGATTTTATTGGCGGCTTCCACGAGTGGGAAGGCCCCGTACTTTTTGCCGTTCAAGGCTACGGGCACGCCGTCCTTGAACTCGATCTCCACTTCCGTGGGCTCGGAGAGGGCATTCGTCAAGCTCCTGGTCCAGAGGAAGATCTCTTCGGGCGGGGCGAAGTCAGGTTCCTCGAGGCGTCCGCCTTCGATGGAGCGGCCCCAGAGGTTCTCGTCGATGCTCCAGATCTTGTTGATCGAAGCTTGCACGGGGATGCCCTTTTCTTTTGCGTATTCGATTTCCCAAGAGCGCGTGAGGTTCTTTTCCCGGATGGGAGCATGGATCACGGCGTCGGGGATGAGCGCGCGGATGGCGAACTCGATACGGAACTGGTCATTGCCCTTGCCGGTGCAACCGTGGGCGAAATCTTTGGCGCCGAGCTTGATCGCGATCTCCGCTGCCTTCACGCCGATCAGGGGGCGCGCAATAGAGGTGGAGATGGGGTAGCCCTGGTAGTCGCCATTGGCTTTGAGCGCCGACCAGCAGTAGTCGCGGATGAATTCTTCGCGGGCGTCCACGGTATAGTGTTCGGTGCCCAGGATCTTGGCCTTTTCTTGCGCCTGCGCGATATCGTCGCGGCTCTGGCCTACGTCAACCGTAACCGTAACCACACGATCATATCCGTATTCTTCCTTCATCATAGGGATACAGATCGACGTATCGAGGCCGCCCGAGTAAACGAGCACCACAGTTTTTCCGGAGGTTTGATTTTTCTTCATCTCTTGGCCCTTCATTTTCTTCTAGCTCACTTTCTATGCGTTTCTTCCTACTTAGGATTGTACCGCAGTTCTGCATAAATATGCAATTATTCATGCATAACAGAGATAAAAGTGAAAAAAAAGCTTTCCTTAAGAAAATTTATGCCATATTTATGCATAACGGGTGCATAATTATGAGGTGCGCAATCGCGGACTCCTGAGTCTGAAAAAAGAGAGCTGAAGTAACCAAGATGACGAACGGAACGAAAATTAAGAACGCAAAGCGGGTAGCCATCGTGGGCGCCAGGGGCTATTCCGGCCTTGAGCTCGCGCGCATCCTGATGCGGCACCCCGAAGCCGAGCTCGTAGCCTGCTTCGCGCACGACGCTTCTTTCCAGCTTTCGGATTACCTCGCTGAGAGCGCCGCGAAAGATGTGCCCGTATTTCCTCTAAAGGATCTCGCGACTGTGTTGCCCAATCTCGACTGCGTATTCCTCGCCACGCCGGCGGAAGCGAGCCTCGAGCTGGCCAAGCTCATCCTCGAGAGCAAGAACTCTACCGCCTCTGTCGTAGACCTCAGCGGCGCGTTTCGCCTGCAGAGCGGCACCGAAGCCGAGAAAGCTGCGCGCTTTGAGCTTTGGTATAAGACTAAGCATAGCGCGCCTGAGCAGCTTGCGGATGCCAGCTACGGTCTCGTGCCGTTTGCCAAACCGGTGGCAAAAGTGAAGGCCCTTATTTCCAATCCCGGCTGCTATGCGACGGCGGTGCTCATGGGCATCATTCCTTTGCTGAAGGCGAAAGCGATTCAGGCGAATACGCTCGTGATCGACGCCAAGAGCGGAACCACTGGCGCGGGCCGGAAGGCGAGCGAGGGCCAGCTCTTCGCCGAGGTTCAGGGCGAGTGCCTTCCTTACCGGGTGGGCAAGCACCAGCACCTGCCGGAGATCACCGAGTGGGCCGAGGCGTTTGGTGGACAGGCCATCGATCCTTTTTTCAGCACGCATCTCCTGCCGGTTCGGCGAGGGATCATTGCGTCGATCTACGCGGAATTGGCTCCTGGCGTTGACGCAGGAAAAGTCGGCGAAGCGCTTAACGCTGCCTATGTAAATTATCCGCTCGCGCGGATCACGAAGCTCGACGCCAAAGATGAGCAGGAACTTTCTCCTGCCTTGTCGTTGTCGCTGAAAAGGGTGGCTGGTACGGCCCGGGTGCATCTCTCGTATCAGGTGGTGGGGAAGAAGCTTTATCTCTTCTCTCTTATCGACAATCTGCTCAAAGGTGCCGCCTCACAGGCCGTGGAGAATTTTAACAGCCTCCACGATTTTCCCGTCGCCCTCGCGCTGGAAACAATGGAAGGACAATTATGATCCCCGGTCCCGGAATCGCCAGAACCCCTCTTCCCCTCGGCTTCACCGCTGCAGGCGTAAATTCTGGTGTGCGTAAGTATCGCCCCGACCTTGGCGTGATCTTGTCTGATCGCGACTGCGTGGCCGCCGCCGTTTTCACCACCAACGAATGCAAGGCCGCTTGCGTGCTCTATTCCATGGAGCTCGTGCCCGGAAAAAATATCCGCGCCATCGTGACCAACTCGGGTCAGGCGAATGCTGCTACCGGCGAGCTCGGGATAAAAAATAACCTCCGTCTCGTGGAAGCCACCGCCGTAGCGCTCGGAATTTCTCCGAACCAGGTGCTCGTGGCCTCGACCGGCGTGATCGGGCATCAGCTTGAGATTGAAAAACTCGAAGTAGGTATGCCGATGCTCGCCGCGAGCCTAGGCAATAACGCGGAGCCCTTCGCGCTCGCTGTGATGACTACCGACCTCGTGCCGAAGACACTCACCACCACGGTGAAGTTGTCGGGCGGCGAGATCCGAATTACGGGCATCAGCAAAGGCTCGGGTATGATCCATCCCAATATGGCCACCATGCTCGGCTACTTGCTTACCGATTGCGCGGTGCCGTTCGATCTCGCCAAAGGCTTGCTCAAGGACGTGAACCAGAAGAGCTTCAATATGATCTCGGTAGATGGCGACACGAGTACGAACGACTGCGCTTTCTTTCTCGCCAACGGCGCGAGCGGCGTTGGCCTCAACACAGACGCCGATTTCAATGCGTTCAAAGACGCATTGACCCTCGTGGCCCAGGAATTGGCCAAAGCGATTGCCCGCGACGGCGAGGGCGCCGACCGGCTGATTGAAGTTTGCGTGAAGAACGCACCTTCACAGACTCTCGCCGAGAGAGCCGCGCGAGGAATCACCGTGAGCCCACTCATCAAGAGCGCGATGCATGGCTGTGATCCCAACTGGGGTCGCATCCTCGCGCGCCTCGGAGCGGAACAGGTGCCGGCCGCGGCGCTCAATAAAATGAGCCTCGTGATCCAAGGAGCCACGCTATTCGACCACGGCGCGCCCGTTCCGTTCAACCGGGATGAAGTGCGAGCGTTGCTCAAAAGCGAGACTGTGCGCGTGGAGATCGATCTGCGCGCCGGCAAGGCCGAGGCCACGGCCTGGGGCTGCGACCTCTCCAAGCGCTACGTAGAGATTAATACGGAATACAACTAACTGATTTTCGATTTTGGAATTTAGATAAAGAAGGAAGAGACAAAGACCATGAATACGACTCAAGACGTGATCGCCACCCTCAAATATGTGAAGAAGTTCTCGGGCCAGACCCTGCTGATTAAGGTCGGCGGCGCGGCCCTCGAAGACAAGGCTATCGTGGCTGGCCTCTGCGCCGACCTCAATCGCCTGCGATCCGTAGGCGTGAAAGTGGTGCTCGTGCACGGCGGTGGCCCCTCGATCAATGCGGAGCTTAAGCTGCGCAATATCCAGTGGGAATTCATTGAAGGCCAGCGCGTAACCACGCCCGAGATGATGGACGTGATCGAGATGGTTCTCTGCGGCCACGTAAATCAAAAACTAGTAAGGCAGCTGAACGCCGCCGGCGTGAAAGCCATCGGTCTCAGCGGCGCCGATGCCGGCACCCTTATGTGCGGCCAGGCTTCGGCCAAATTGGGCCAGGTAGGGCGCATTGATTCCGTGGGCACCACGCTCATCGATTCGATCGTGGCCTCTGACACTATTCCCGTGATCGCCCCCGTGGGCATGGGGCTCGACGGAGCCGCGTTCAACGTGAACGCCGACTGGGCGGCTTCCAGAGTTGCCCAAGCCCTCCACATCAAGAAGATGCTTTTCCTCACCGACCAGGACGGAATCCTCGACGTGCGGGGCAAAGTGATCCCGGAACTCGATGCCGCCGAGCTGGAACAGCTCGCTGAAAAAGGAATCGTGCACGGAGGCATGCTCGCCAAAGTGCAGACGGTGATCCACGCCCTACGCAACGGCGTAAGCGACGTGCATATTCTCAACGCCCGGCGCCCGCATTCCTTGATCGAAGAGGTCTTCACCGACGGTGGCGTGGGCACGATCTGCCGCATGCGTGCGCGGGCTCCCGAACTGCAAAGTGAGGCCTAGGCGATGAAACATTTTCTCACCGGCACAGAGCTCGGGAAGGGCGACCTTCTTGAGCTTCTCGATCTCGCCGACCAGCTTAAGCTGGATCGGGAGAACGGCAAATATTCCAGCGAGCTCAAAGGCAAAACAATTGCCCTTATGTTCGAAAAGCCCTCCTTAAGAACTCACCTGAGCTTCGCTGTGGCCGTGCGCGAACTTGGCGGCGAGGTGGTCGAAAGCTTTTCGCTGAACCGCAAGAAAGAAGAGCCCGAAGACGTAGCCCAGGTGGTGAGCGGATACTGCCACGGCATAATGCTGCGAACCCACGAGCATTCAATCCTGGAGCGCTTCGCCGCGAAAACGAAAATCCCGCTCATCAACGGGCTTTCCGATACCCATCACCCTTGCCAGATCCTCGCCGATCTCCTTACGTTGAAACAATGCTTTGGGAAATTGGAAGGCCTCAAGCTCGCCTACGTGGGTGACGGGAACAATATTCTGCATTCGCTCCTGCTCCTTTGCCCCTTGGTGGGTGTGAGTGTGAGCTATGCGAGCCCAGCGGGCTTTGAGCCTTCAGCGTTTGTGTTGAAGCAGGCCCGGCATATCGCCAAGGAAACCGGCGCCACGATCGAAGGTAGTACCAAGCCCGAGAAAGCAGTGAGAGGCGCGCAAGCGGTATATACCGACGTGTGGACCAGTATGGGTTTCGAAGACGAAGTCTCGAACCGTGACGCCGCTTTTCAGGGCTACCAGTTGAATGCGCAGCTCTTTTCCCTGGCAAGCAGTGACGCGATCGTAATGCATTGCCTGCCCATGATCCGCGGCAAAGAAATCACTGACGAGTTAGCCGACCATCCGCGCTCGATGATCTTTCGCCAATCGGAAAATCGCCTGCACGCCCAGAAGGCGTTGCTGTTGCAGATGTTCAGCCAAAAAGGAAAGCAGTAGAAATGAACGATCGTCTCGAGGTACTGCGCACGCTGCTCGCCGAAGGCAAGCTCTCCACCCAGGATGAGCTACGCATGAAGCTTGAAAAGCAGAAGTTTCGCGTTACCCAGAGCACGATCTCGAGGGACCTTCGCCGCATCGGAGCAGTGCGGGCCGTGGACGCTGAAGGAAATACCGTCTATCGCCTGCCCGACGCAGCGGGCGCAGAAGCGGCCGCAGAAGCCGCTGCAGTTACTGTGCGGAATGTGCAGACCAATGGGGTGATGGTGGTGATCCATACCTTACCCGGCCTGGCGAGCATGGTTGCCCGACATATCGACATGCAGCGTTCCCAGGATTATCTAGGCACGATCGCGGGTGACGATACGGTGTTCGTGGCGCTCTCCGAAAAGGGCGCGCGCGGCAGCCCGTTGTCTAGCATGAAAGAGATCCTGGGCACGCTGGAGTAAATTTGCCCCGCTAACTCTCCACGTGGAGAGTTCCGGTTCGGAAACTGAATCGAAATATGAACTTGTCCGATAGAGCGACAGGGGGCCATGGAATGTCTCAACTGCTCATGATTCTTCTCGTTTCCAGTTTCTCGGCGCATGCCCGGGTTAGCTGCGGCAATATAAATGATGAACCTCGCGAGACCGGCCGTTGGGTGCAGGACAGCGAAAGGTACATTGAATACCATTCTCCGCACGAGCTCTCGCAATTCCTCGAAAGACATATTGAGAGTCTTCAGGTTACGAAAGTCTCAGATATCGAGTATGCGACAGAACGGTTGATGACTTATCACTGGGAGGGATGGTCGAGCTGCCGAGCCGGCGACCCACGGCTAAGGCTCGAATACGACGGCGGTGAGGTGAAGTTTAAAGGTGATGGGGCTCCTATCACATCACTTCCGCTTAGCGAGTTTTCCTCAGACCCTTGTGAGCCGGCTTGTGGCGGAACGGGTAAGCAATTTCAGGCTCTCTGAGCCAACCCTTTCACAGCACCGGAAACGCCGAAGTAAACAGCTGATAGACCGCCGTTTCGCCGTCCGCGTCCTGCCCCAGGTATTTCTCCAGTAGAGCTTTATAGTCCTCGAGAAAGCCGCGAAACTGCGGCTCGCTGAGGGAGAGCGTGTGCGACTCGAAGTAGCTGAGGGGAGAATGAAACTCCGCTTCGATCTTCTGCTGCAGGATTGGGATCAGCTTCTTGAGGTAGATTTGCTTTGAAAAATGGGGCGCGAATTTATCCAGCACGAAGTGGATCTTCTGGCCCTTGTGCACTTCCACGATGCCGAGGCGTTTGAGGGTCTCGACTGTCTCGTGCACGCGCGCGACGGCAATGCCAAGTTTCGCTCCCACCTTCGCTTCATCGAAGGCCTGCTTGCTGTCGAGCAGGTGGATGAGGATGGCGGGGATATACCATTCCTTCATCACGTCCTGCAGATTGAGGCGGGTACTGCGCGCGCTTTTCTCATTTATCTGGGCGAGCCGCTTTTTGTAGTAACGCCTTTCGGCCGCGCTGTCGCTCTGCTCAAAGAGCACGAGGGCTTCGAAGAAATCGTGTTCCTTTGGGCTCAACCCCATGCCGCCGGCGAAGCTGTGAATGTGGTGCACAGTCAGGTTGCGGGCGCCGGTTTGGATCATCTTGAGCGTGCTTGCGCCGACTCCAAGTTTTTTCGCAAGCTTGGCCTGGTTGAACGTAGGAGAAAAGGCTCGCTGTTCTTTCAGGTAGTCGGCGAGAAACTTGCGATACGAAGAGTAGGCGAAGACGGAGATCATTGGTTGCCGATGCTCATTCCGGAGCGCTTGTAGGGGTCAGGCATTTCACGGAACCGAGCCCCACGGAACAACCAGCCATCTTTGGTTTGCTCGGGAAAGTTTTTGCCGTCGGCGCACCAGCCAAATTCTTTCGCGCGAGCGGGAAGCTCACCGCGGAAACTGAGTTTTTCCTGATTCCAGCTGGTGTGGAAGCCATCTTTCTCGAGAACGGCGCAAACGAGCACCGGATAGCTGAGCTGCCTCATCACGAGGTGGTGCGAATCGGCGCGTAGCAGCCAGATCCCTTCACTTTCCAGTCTGCGAAAGCTGGCCCCGCGGAAGCAGTAGGTTCCGTCTTCGAGGGGAGCCGAGGTGCCTTCGGCGATCTCCACTTTTTCCGCCCCCCGAATGGTGAGTGAGCGAGAGGGGGGATCATAGCGTCCGCAAAGGGAAAAATAGCGCACGCCAGGATCTCGCACACCGAAAGCAGATGCCTGGGCCGTTAGGGAAAGGGTAAGAAGGAGAAGGATCTTCATACGTTACGTATCGGAATCGTCGTGCGGAAGGTTAGCCCAAGCGGATACCAGGTAGTGGGGCAGAATCCTCAATGTTTTTTGAGATTCGCCAGCGATTCGGTCACCTTAATTCTCCAAGGATTTTGTCACCCCCGGTTGTTTTGCTGATCGGGCTCCTAGGCCGCTTCTTGAGGGCGAACTGGTTTTTCAAAAGGCTTTATCG